>Ga0116185_1000188_pt1 | contig 81979 bp, 125 predicted proteins | sample AD_JPNNA7_MetaG_FD_89754 | JGI IMG/M metagenome (GOLD analysis project Ga0116185, IMG submission 89754) | Active sludge microbial communities of municipal wastewater-treating anaerobic digesters from Japan - AD_JPNNA7_MetaG | ecosystem: Engineered > Bioreactor > Anaerobic > Digestate | place...
AGTATCCTGGCTGCCATGAGCCTCTCCTGGGCATGTAGAGAGGATCTTAAGACCTCTCCACAGTACTGGGCTGCATATTCAGGAGTGAATATGTCAGTCACAAAACCTCATTCAGTATTCATCGGATGCACACCATGCGTATCGGGTGAATGCACAACCACTGCAATCTTCTGGTTGACATGTGAGTGGGAAAGTTGTAGAACATGACCAGCGCTTTATGGCATCTGTCAGTTGTTTATATTGCTCCACGAAATATTGAGTAGACATTGGTATTGTCTGGCGACGGTCTGTGCCGTTCATTGCATCGCGAACCCGCTCTAGGAAGCGAAGTTCATCTGCTGCGTATGCTCTAGTCATTATCTCGGACGGAAATGATTGGGAAGCTTCTCTAAACCATTTCCCATATGGCGTATTATTACAATACTTAGTCGACGAGTTGCTATAGATATAAACTGGACACTCTGTGCAACTATATGTGTTGTCTTGTACGTATTCGCTATGCGCGTACAGAAACAACTTACAAAGTGGGCATCTATCATCTACTTCTTGCCCGTCAGCGCGCTTTTTCCAGATTTCAATCGCGTGATCAAGGGCGAGCTTGGTTTGTAGTTTCTTTACTTTGGCCAAAACCGCAGATGCGGCTGCTTTTGCTTCCTCTTCGGAGCGTGCATTTTGCCACGCCTTGCTAGAGCAACAGCTAATCCCTGGTATTATATCTAGTGGGCAGCAAGTGCATATGGTTCCCGGGCATATCGCCGGAAGGTCTCCACGTTCCCACATGTTCCGAGTTCCCGTGGATTTGCGGTGTTCCCACAGTTTTCTAACGTACATTACGACTTCTAGTTGTTCTTCTGTCGTATTCATGGTAGTATAGTGGTTGTTTATCTATTTAAATGTTCCGTGGATATTTTGAATGGAAAAGTTTATAAAGGATGAAAACAAACAACGGACCAACGAGGTTTTATATATGCCTATTGAGATAGATATAAACGGTACACTCTGGCTATTCGACGCTAGAGATTGTTCATGGACTAAAGTAAGCGAAAACGAAATATCAGATGCTCCGAAGAAGCGCGGCAAGAAAAAGAAGGGAGAGACTACAAATGAGTGACCTTTCTCAGACATATCAATATTTTATACCACCGACAGACGGTCTGTATAGAAGGTTGGGAGAGTTACGCGACGAAGATAATCTTTTGTTTGCAGATCTGACAAATGGGTGGAACGTAGGAGCCCTCGCGACATGTACTAGTGGGTGTGATATAGCAAACGAGACTGATATGTTTCTTGATCATGCGATTGTCATGGGTGCGATTACTCTGAAATTACAGACGACCGAAATTTCAGTTGGGAACAAAAAATATATGCCGTCAATGACAATTGTTAAGAATGCTGCAATAATTTCAGTCGGCGAACTTTGGCGTATCGTTATATCAGAAGATTCGCCATCTGCATCTTTACTCGGTGCATATGTTGAGTTTGTAAGGTGGATGAAAAGTGCAAGCTGAAAACATATTTAGGTTAACCGCGTATTTTACGGATATATTGGTTGCAGTTATTGTAGGGACGTTTTTTGGAGCCGATAGCCGCATGTGGATAGCGGCTATTGCGGCAATAATGGCTGCAATAAGTATTGTTAGTTTTGTTGTATATGCAAAGAAGTACCTGAGATAATCAGGTACTCTTCATTGCTTCTTTTGCAATCTCCGTGGCCATTAGCTGTGTAACGTATTTGGCAGGTCGGCCTGACATAGATAACAGCATATCTTTGAAGAATGCTATTCTCACATCGTCTGGCATGTCTACAACATGTGCCATAGTTGAGATGCCAACCCCAATTGCCCTCCGGATTAGCTCGTCCTTTGATATCCCTGGCTCGTTGATATATTTCAATGTATCGTTTATATTAAACCCGAAGTAATTCGCATCTTCGGGGTTTACGAGAGGCGGGGATGGCAAGTTATTGAAGAACATTGTTGTGGCTATCTTTATGGCTCCGTTTGTTCCGCTGGTAAACATACCTGTGTCTGCATTTGCGATGATATCATCTACCTTTGCTAACACATCTTCATGTGATGGTTTTGTGTCTGACATACAAGATACTTAGCTATGTATGTATATAAGCGTTTCGGTCATGGGCGTGCTGTATATTATTTTGGTTTTGCGTAAAGTGGATGACGGCCATTAATATAATTGCAAATGGATCGTGGGACGGAGATGCTGCAAAAAAGCGGCTTATCGAGTGGGCTCGCGACGAATCTGGCAAAATTAGTAAGCGAAAGCTTTTGCCATATTTTGGTCGCATAGATGGGGATGGCCAAAATATTTCCGATTATCATTATCCATGGGGCGATGTAAAGGATGGTAAGGCTGCATTCGATCAGGATGGATTAAAAGTTGCCTTTACGTTTGCGAGTGGGGCGATGACTGGTTCTTCAGATGCCAAACTGAAATCGAGAATTTCTAAACTAATGAAGAAACACTTTGGAGAAAAAGCGATGACTGAGAAAATGAAGCTCAACTCGGTGTCTAGTTCTGGTATTTTAAGGGAGACCGATGAGTATATTGATGTGAATGCTGTTTTTATGAAGGAAGGGGTATTTACAGGAACAGATAATATTCCGACCAAAAAAGTTTACGAATATTTCGCACCACATGCGCATTGGTTGCTCGGGCAGCCGATCTTGAAAGGCCATATCGATAGGCCTGTGAATTACACAGATAAGCGCGTTGGGCAGATTATTGAAGCCGCACCTAGACCGGAAACTAGGGATGTTGCCGGTGTGGTTCGATATTTCAAAAATGAACTGGGTGATGACGACATAGAGCGAATTCGCAGCGATAACCCGTATGATGGAAGTATATGTTATACTGCGAATAGTATTAGTGAAGAGGGATCTTTCAACGGCGACCAATACAAAGCAGTTGAGGGTTCCGAAGGATATCACTTTTATCATTTTGCAGAAGTGGATCATGGAGCATGTAGTCAGGAACATGGCTGCGGCTTTAAGAAAAACAAATGTGGAAAAAGGAAGGAATTACAAATGCCAGAAATTATTGAAGAGGCAGGGACTGCCGCTGTGGTTGTCGCGAAGCCTGAGCCTATCGAAGTCAAGTTAAATTCGGAGGCCATAGATGCTGTCGTAGCAACTTTTACTGCTAAGGTTACTGAAATCGAGAATAAGTTGAACTCCATTGGGGATGTTGCCGCGCTCACCAAGTCCGTTAGTGAACTTTCTGAGAAGGTTGACACTCTAATGGCAGATCGAGAGAATATAATGAAGACCAACGCTGCTTCCCTAGAGGCTCGCAATAAGGAGTCTTTTGGAATGCGACTTAACGCGAAGGCTCGCGCTGAGATCGATACTCACTACGCCGGTTTCGTGAAAGAGGGTTGGCCCTATCTTGATGCTCATCCCGAGATCATGGCTATTCCAGTCATGAAGCAGAATGCAGTTGGCGATGGTGTTACTCCTGGCACTTCTGCTATTGAGAGTGTTCGCGAGAAGCTTAGAAAGACCCTCGCACGCGAGGAATAAATAAATTATTATTATTGGTGATAAAACATGGTTATGAAGCCCGTAAAGACCGGAACTTCTGGACCCCAGAAGTCCTTCATTGCTGCAAGCCAGATTCCATTTGGTGCTCTGGTTGTGAGGGCCGGTGCTAATACAGTTAAGGCCGCGACCGCCGCAGACGACGAATGTATTCTCGGTGTGGCCGTTGACGACCAAGTGCAGCACAGTGTTGATGGATTCTATGCCGCAGGTGATGTCGTACCAATTATCATAAGTGGTACTGCAAGACTCTGGACTCGCGGCGTTAGCGTTTCTCTAATCGCAGGCGACTTCGTTGAGGTTGCTTCTGTAGGTGGCGGATCTACTACAATTCCCCACGGTATTGTTGAAGAGGCTGGCTCTGCTGCTGGTGAGACTTACACCGTAACTACAGTAGCCAAACTGATGGAAGATCTTACTATTGGAGCAGGTGGCGGAAAGGCCGTTGCCAGCAATGTTAGCGTTGGCGATACCACAGTTACTCTATCTGGTGCCGATATGACTGCTCTAAATCTATCAGTCGGTGACTACATCCTGATGGATGACAACGGTGGAAACGCCGCCGTTAACCGTGTCAAGTCAAAGACTGCTACTGTGATTACTCTTGTGCAGCCCGCAACCGTCGCGATGACTGCCGCTGGTGGTTCTGATCTGGTCTATAAGATGTATCAGGCAGAGGCACTTCTACTGAAGTAAGGTGATAAAAAATGGCTGATATTTATTACGGTTCTGCAATTCCGGAAGAGTTAACTATCGCTACCCTAAAGGAGATTGACAGATACGAGAAGATGTACCGGGACAGACTCCTGGCTCGTAATGTTGCTCCTTACCGGCACATAGGTGCCGATATGGACAAGGATTCCATAACTAAGTACGATACCTCTACCGAGACTGCAAAGATCATCGCGAAGGGCGCTGTTCCCGATTCCTTCACTCTGAAGGCAGAGCAGGTCACTCATGATGTGTATTGTTTCGCTACCGGATTCTCAATAAATGAGCGGGATCTCCAGAAGCCTGTAACTTCTGCTATCAAGACTAAGGAGATCGATGTAGCTCTTAAGAGAATTCACATGGCAGAGGATGACTTCTTCATGAACGGCGGATCTGCTTCCTCAGCAACTGGTATTACCGCAAACGGTATCGATGCTGCTGCTGCACTCAACACCAACGGTAGTATTACCACAGGCACAAACGCCGGTGCATGGGACGGTTCCGACCCCGACAGAGATCTCTACTCTGACGTACTGAATGCCGTTAATCTTATGGATGAGGAGTTTACTCCTACCTATCTGATTGGCAAGAGAGCAGATCTTAAGTATCTGTTCCAGATGACCTCTGCTGTCCAGAGACAGCCCTTCTACAGGGACATTGCTCCTCTGTTTGGAAAGTCTCCCGATGCAGATCCTTACTCTTGGATTAAGGAAACTTCCTACGCTCCATCTGGGTATGTATATGTCGTAGCTTCCGATCCCGATGCTTTCGAGTTTATCGTTAGCCAGGAGATCGATGTTGACGACAGGTACCCGAAGCAGCCTGGAGGCAACTACTGGATAGAGATTAAGGAGTGGGTCCGGCCTATTGAGATCCACGACGAGAACTCTATCGTAGAGATCGCTATTGGTTAAGTTGTCGGTGATTGGGGCCACTCGCCCCAAACTTTTTAATTAAGAGGGGATATATATGGGTTGTCCTGGGCCGAAATTTGGACCATCTACAAAACCAATTGGCTATGCGCAGATTCAGGCGGCTGTTGCAGGTCTTGGTCTGGGTGGTGGAGGCACCGAAGCTTTAAAGTTAGATCTTGCCGAGCTTGCGGCTGCCGTGGTTGATGTTGCAAATGATACTTTTCCGTTTATCGATGCGACCGACGGTGTTGGAAAGGAAGAGGCTATTTCTGATTTCATTACGTTAGTGGCTGGTACTACTGCAAATACTGGACTGGCGGCTACCGGTGGTGTTCTTGCATTCACTCCAGCGAGCCTGACTGCGGCTACTGTAGATGTTGCAAATGACAGCATTGTAATTTCAGATGCGAATGGAACTCCTGCGGGCGTTCCGAGACTAGAGTCTGTTGCAGACGTTGTTTCTGGGATTGCAGACAATACTACACTAAGTGCGTCTTCCGGTGTAATGAGTGTGAAAACTGGTGGCATTGGGTTTACCCAACTTGCAGCCGACAATGAGGTTTCCACGTTTACTATTGGTCCGGTTCTACATGATTTCGGTAGCGCCGCAACTGCTGTTGCTACCAAGATTACGGATGCTGCGCCCTGTAAGCTAGAGGTTCTGTCTGCGAGATGCACTCTGGTAGAGGCAAAGGCAGGTGGATCTGTAGATGACGTAACCAAGATCACGAAGGAAGCAGTTGGTACTACTGCGATGACTGGAACGGTTACTCTTGATATGAGTGATACCGTCTTCATGAATCATCTCAACTCCGTTGTTGAGGTCATCGGCGTCGCGTCTGCGGATGCCAGGGTGAACGCTGGCGATGACATATACGTATATACCGATGCTGCTACTGACAGAAGCGCCGGGCAATATTACGTAACACTACTCTGTAAGAAGATTAGCTAGGTGAGTTGTTTCCTATGAGGTGAGGCCGGGTAGTCCTACGTGGCTGCTCGGCCTTTTTTATTTGGGTGATAATTATGTTTCCAACGAATTTACAACCAGCGGTTTCCATGTTGAGAACTGGAACTACGACTGATGCATATGTCGAAGCAGATAGATGGGTTTGCTTGCCATATCTCACCAAAAGAGCTGTTATAACGAACACCGGATTGACCAATGCTCTAAAATATAAGATATTATATACTACGTCTCTCGGGGGCACAGAGCTTACTGATGTGTCTGAGGCCACAGTAAATGCATCCTCCAATGCAAACACCGGAACAACCTTAGACCACGCTGCGTGCGAAGTAGTATTCTATGTTAAGAGTTCTGTAGCAGGAAGCCATACAACATATTCTATAGAATATGTGGGAATAATGCCGTGAGGGCAATCTTATGATACGAGTCGCTATAGCAGTGTTGTTAGCACTAATGCTCGGAGTTGCGACTGACTCTCCGGATATCCAACTCGGGGAAGATGGGGTTCCAATACGGTGCCAGTGGCATGACAAAGTTGAGACTGCAAAAATGTCGGGGTTATTGGTAACGAATGACAGTGATGGTTGTTCGGTAAAATCGTATATCAGCGGCTATGTTGATACGGTAGAGGAGAGGGCATGGATGGAGGATATGGAGCGATTTACCTCTGGGTAGGAGGAATGAGTCTAATCTTCGCGATATCCTACAGATATGTCTTACATGAGCGATTCAAGAAAGAGGCAGTAAAAGTTATCTCCTCTGTGGACGACGTACTCTTGGTTTTCGATAGAATGCTGGAAACGATGGAAATTGCGATAGTTGATATCGATTTTACTGAAATTCGTGATACCATTCAGGAGAAGCGTCGGGAATTAGAAAACCTGAAGTTGGAGATGTAGAGGAAATATGATCGAATATATAAGGTGCGCTGTGATAGCGATTCTTGTTCTCATAGGAGTGGCAACTATCATTGGTGTGCTTTATGGCGGATCGTGCTCTAATAACATTGTCGAGGACTATATCGAGGTTAGCGGAGATGGTCGAGTCACCGGGTTCCAAGATCTGGGTCCGATGTCCAAGGATATAGGAGGTGCTGGTCAGATTTATTATAAATCTAGTTCTTGGACAAATAGCACACACATGGATGATGATACACAGTTTAGTGTGAAGTCAACTCCCGGGAAAGAGGGACTGTCGTTATACAGGATGGAGACTGAGGCATTTGGGAGAGATGCTTCATCTATGGTGTGGTATTCGCAGATGTCAGAGTCTAACATATGGACCAGAGCAAACTCGACGCCAAACTGGCTCAAGACATGGATCGATTCCAGTGGTACAGGAAATGTCTGGATGAACTATTGGAATAGAGATGGCAATAAGCCGGTTGCAAGCGGCAATACTTGGATTCGTGGAAACAGCACAATTCAGAGATACCTAGAGTTTAACTGGAACCAGACAATTAAGAATGCCGAGGATTGGATTCCATGTTTGGATTACCTCCCCGAAAACGGCAAAGTATCAGAAAAGAAGTCAACAAATGTGAAAGACCTCGCATAGAGGTCGCTCACATTTACCATCCACCGAGCGATATGTTTGGTTTATCGTCTTGATGTGGGTCCAGTATCACCTCTCGTACTTTCTTTATGTTGAATCTGGGTTTCAGTTTTAATGGGCTTGCTCGTTGTATGAAGAATTTCCCTTCTTCACCACATTTTTCGTCATCTGTGCGTTCATCGTGACAGTTTAGTGGTTTCCTTATTATTTGCGTTGTGGTTTCACCATAGACAAGATCTGTTGTCGTCTTTGTTGTTGCCAGTCGAGTACAAATGGGAACTATGATAGTTGGCTTTGGTTTGGTTGATGTACATTGTGCGTATTTAAATGTGTATGGACTAAATGGATCTCTTATAGTGAATGTTTCTTCTTTTTCTGAGAAGTGTTCACAATCTTTGCAGAGTTTCATGTTAACACCTATTATATACGATGTATTGCGGAGGTAGTGCTTGCGATTCGGTTTCGCTAGAAGACAATACTTCGGGTTGTTTTCGCTCGAAATATATACCAGTTTCTCCACATATTCCATTTGCGAATCTCATGGATTCACATTCATATATTACCCCAGTAGATACTACTTCTTGTTCTCCTGTTACTAGATTTCTTTTAAGGGTACGTGTAGAAAATCGTTCGCACGTATAACGATTGGCTATCACATTATGATTTTCATCTACTCGATAATGACCGCGACAATGTACGCAGTCTACGCAAAAGTTTTCTTCTTCGGGCATATCAACAACACACTATGAATACATCATCTTCGTTTTTCAGCGGAGCAGATACACGCGCTTCGTTATTTCGTGGTGTATTTTTATAAAATTCCGGTCTCGGGGACCATTGGTTGCCGTCCGGACCGCACGACGACAGACAGGATTCTCGTTCTTTTTTGCAGTCATATTCTGTACCAGTAGTTTTTACTATGCGCTTCCCTTCTACTGGTTCTATTATGGAGGTGGTCATGAAATTGCGCCTACATATATAATTATAATAATATAGGTCGTCTGGGCTCTTGCTTAATATAGAATCTGCATATGGTCTTTTTTTCACATACGCCTTTTTACTATGGATGCAATCCTTGCATAGCCTCATATGTAGTAGAACACCTACAAACTACTTAAGCTTTTCGCAGATAGAAACCTTTATATATCATGCAAACGCATTCTAGTGTATGAAAGTTGTTGTATACGGTTTGCCAGGATGCTCTAAATGCGAAGAACTTAAGAGCGCCCTGAAAGCGAAAAAGATATCATTTGTTGAGGTAGATATGATTAGTATGGACGCACAGACGGAGCTTCTTTCTAACGGTGTGTATGCGATGTCTGCGCCCGTCCTAAACGTAGAGGATACGTGGTATGATACGGCCTCACTTTTCCCAAATGATGTGTTGAATAAAAGCGAAATTGATAGATTAGGGAGGTTGGCAACCGGAGACCGGAAACGATCTTCTTACAACGGAAGAGTAGTTGTTTCTACGAAATAACAACTACCTTTCTTTGAAAAATCTTGCGTGCTTGCCACACTTTCCAAATTGCCTTTCTTGCCGACAACTTGCCCTAATAATATATGTTGTTACTTCGCCCGTTGCGAAGTCCTGTTCAATATATGTTTTTTGGGCGCGAGTACATTGGTGCTCTGGATGTACTACTATATAAAGTGCATTACTGTCATATGATGGTTTGTCATGAAAGTAGTAAATACAGTCAGAACAAAATACTCTCGGGCGCATTCCAAGTATTCGCTTCACGTAATCTGTGGTTATCATATACTCTCATTTGTTATATTTTGGGATATAATAGAATCCAGACTCTCCGCATTCATCTCCATATGTATCATTACGTTCTCGATAACAACTTGTTGCATATGGTTTTTGGTTTGGCTCAGATCCGGTTACAGGATCGGGTGTGACTTTTCTTTTTATATATCGTCGCAGACACCTATGTGGGGTGTCATGATATCCATCATCATATAAATAATACATACAATAGATGCAGTGTACTTGAGGTTCGATCCCAAGTACCCGCAGTAGGAAACCCATCAGAACACCGTCACCCAATCGCCGTTTTCGAGGGCAAACAGTTTTTCTGTATGTCCCACCTTTGTCGATAGGGCATCTCGGAATCCCGAGTCGATGAACGAATCGAGAATCTCATTTGGGATATAAATAATGAACGTGGGAGTGCCCTCCGCGACGGAGAAATGTTTCTTGTATTTTCTGGGCGCGTGGACCCATTCCCAACATTTTATGAAGTTTGGCAAGTTAACACCTTAGTACCTTGTGATTCGCTTGTGGTTATGCGGGAATACCCAAGATAGTACGTTTGGACCAATCTCTACACTAGGATTCTCATCTATGAGCTTTGACCCAATTGCGAGGGAGTGGTTATCTACACCGATTACCTTGGCAGTCTCGGATACTACGATATTCAGACCGTCTTCTTTGTAGTACCCAGATACATTACCACATTTGCAGGTTCGCTTGAGATAATCAAGCTTTACCATGTCCCAACACTTGGGACATAATATCAGCTTCATAATGAATTGTATGCGCCTATAGTATTTATAGTTGGTGGTGTATATGAATAGGCTCGGAATATAATTGGTAATGACATGGCCACTTTTGATAGATTTGGTGTTCTTTATAGGTATCTTACTGTTCAGACATACGTGCAGTCTGTCCAGGTTCCCGAGCAAAATGCCGAAGCGGATATTCATTACAATGCATGGGTAATGTATCTTGAACAGGCAACCGAAGAACTTGCTGCTATATGTACTGCACGCGGGATAACTCTCAGCACCGTGATGACTGAGCAGGCTCTGTGTCATCTCGTAGCAGATTATTATGAGATGGGAAATCCGGATTGGAATTACAAGGAAGAGAAGTTATCACCAAATGAACAATTTACTCGTGGAAACGAAACCCCTCCAAGGGCGGCTCTAAATAAGTTGTTGGATAGTGCTCAGGCTGCCGCCGTCGCTGCGTCTGCGTTTGGTGGAACGGTTCCAGAGATTGCGCAGGTTTATGATAGTGCGAATTATCCCAAGAAGTTTCACATTATGGATACCGATGATGGAACATATTCGATTCCATCGTTTATGGAAGAAGAAGAATAGGTTGTGATATTATAGCCAGTAGGACTAGAAACACCCATTGGTTGTCTATAGTAGACTATAGTTCCGAAATTTATAATTTTGTTGCGTTGGATGATCTTGACCTTGCAATGACACTCCCCGAAGCGTGCAGGATGAAAGTTTCGCTGTCAAATGGAAGTGGATCTGTTGTTTTCGAAGGTTCGCTAAATGGTGCTGCATATAGTGAGGCAGTCACTATGTCAGGGAACTCGTGGAAACTTTCGCGCGGATCATTTGACGTTCTTACACGAGTTTGGACATCACATCTTACAAATGAGTCTACTAGACCAACGATCAAGATATATCTAGTAGACGAGTCTGGCCAGGATGTCATGATTGCGTCGCGATCTCCCGAGTATCAGTGTGTATTTGGAGAGCTTGGTGGACTTAGTAACCGGGCGCGACTGAAAGAACTCGGAATAGATACTGATAGTGTGCATTACTGTAGAGTCAGTAATAAGTGTCCTGTTGAGGCCGACGACGAGCTAGAAATACGGCCCAATTATGATGATATGTCATTTGTACCAGTTACTGACATTTGGAGTGTACGGGCTCCGGGTTCTAGTGTCATAACGGATTATGAATTCTATGTGGGAGCAAAGGAAAGATGACGACAGCATTAGAAGCTATCATGAATGTTCTGATTTCAGATGAGACCCTAGTTAACATGGTCGATGGAAAGATAATCTCTTCATTCCCACTTGTTGTGAATCCTGGGCGAACAGATCACGATACCATAATTGGAGTTGGTATCAAAGAAGCGGATATAGATGTGTTTAGGTCGGATCATAGGGATGCGACCAAGCAAAATATCGTGTTTGTAATAGAAGTTTTGTCACGATATGGACGCAATAACTCGTATGCAGTTTCTGTGATGTCGAGAGTTCGCGAATTGTTGTTTGATAATAGCAAGCTTGTATATCCCGATCTCCGTTTGTATGTTGATGGTATAGGAAACGTGGAGAGTAGTAACGAAACAAACGAATGGTCTGCGACCCTCGAAGTTTCGTGTACTGCATTCCAGAGCGCGGCTCATGCCGTGGAAGATAGGGTTGCTGATATATCTGGATATCTGGATGTAGATAGTGAGACTTTCTCCATCACTATTATAAGTTCTCCAACATCATTGGGTGTCCCATTTGAAATCGAAGGAAGTATCGAAGCGAGGTTCGAGTAGTATGGCGCAAATAGCACAAGTTCCGGCGAAAGTATGGCGAGATAAACTGGCTGCATTATCCTCGCAACAGGATAGAGACAATCTTCTGCGTCAGTTGAAAGATATTCAGGATACGTATGCGACGCAGAAGCAAGCGTTGAGTGCCCAGTATAAGGCATTGGGTGGGGATTGGACAAAGAACCCCGATTTCGTTGCCGCGAGAACCGCACTTCAAACAAAATTAGAAAGTGATATGATTGCGCTTGGCTACTACGAAACCATCAGTGATGATGTGATAGAACCCAGGGAGCGCGATTCTATATTTGAAGCGATTATCAGACACAGACCCGCATCCATTCTCTCGATGGTTACGAGGATTGCAAACCACTTCAGAAGCCTTCAGGGGAAGGCTGCGCTCACCGAAGATCAGGTAAAAACAAGGTTGCTGGCTTGATATGGCATTAGTTGCGGGAAGCGGAGTTTACATAATAACTGGGAGCGATGTTGAGCTTGATTGGCAGCATATCAGCACTCCAATATTCATATTTGTTGGAAGTTTAGGTTGGTGTTTATAAATGGTTGTGAAAGGCGAATCGATAACAGTGATGTTTACGGTGTGGGATATTACTAACAACGGACCCAAGACAGGAGATGCCGGAAATCTCACTCTCAAGCTCATTAAGGATGGTGTGGTTGGAGATCCTACGAACTCCCCGGCGGAAGTGAATTCCACGTATTGTCCTGGGATATATAAGCTGGTGTTAACTGCGGCAGAAACTGCGTATAGTACGATTTCCATAGGCGGAATTAGCTCATCTAGTGGATGTATTGTGGTTCCTATTCATCTGTTCACGGAGCAGGGAATATTATCTAAGTTAGATACTACATTGGAGGCAGATGGAGCGAATTACAAATTCACGGAAGATGCCGTAGAGAATGCAAAAGTTGGGAGAGTTTCCCTGAGTGGGAGACTTGCATTTCAGTAGGTGATACTTTATGATGGGCGAATGGTGGGCACAATCCGGCGCAATGGCAATATATCGCCTAGATGGATACACAGATTCTAGTGGTAATGGTAACACGCTGGCAGATGTTGGTATATATGGTGCCACTGACTTTACAAGATATGGTAAATTCGGATTGTGTGCATGGGTTCCAACCGATCAACACGACTGGCTAAAAAGTACAAGTGATAACTTTCGATTGATAGATGCGGACGCCGGACTTACCCTAGCTTGTTGGGTAAAGATGGACGTTGTCGGCGACTATGACATGGTTGCCCTTTGTAATGATGGTGGCACGGACAGACTTTCCAGACTGACATATCTCGCAAGTAGCGGAGTGTTATACTTTGGATATTCAACTACGAGTGGTGCTGCTTACACAACAACATTATATGCAGATACGTGGTACTTTATAGTGGGCACGCACATTGCCGGGTCAACCAAACTATATCTAAACGGTGCGCTTGTCGCGACCGGGAACAACACGTATGTAGATGGAAGTAACGGCAACTTTAGAGTATGTAACTCCACCGCAAATAGTCGATATTATCACGGTTATATAGATGAAATGGCGGTGTTTACGAGGGTGCTCTCGCAAGGAGAGATTAACAGGTGGTATGCGTATGCCACTGGGAAGTTGATGTAAAATGGCAAAACTAGGAATAATTGTTGATATGGATCTTCCAAATGGTGCTACGTATGAGAAGATTCGCGAAATAGAAATCGGCGGGTATAAGATTTATGGCGATATTATGCGAACGAATGGAATGGGATCGCCACTAAGTTTTACTGTATCTGAGGCAGTCGGAAAGTCAAGAATACGGCTTATCCTCGCACAGATGTATGTTCTTGGGAAAGTGAATCTGATTCCGTCTGGAACTTATAGTGGGCAGATAATGAGCGGGCAGTCAATGGAAGCTCAAAAGAACATCATATATAGGTCTATATACTATACGAAGGCATGTAAGCCATGTAACGTGACTACTGTTCCCGATATTCCGGCTGATTGATTTTTCCCACCAACGTTCATGGATCAGGATGATAATACGTTCAAGGCTCTCGATGCTCTTGGTCAAAAGTATGATTGCGGGTTCGTAGAGGGAGATTATATTCCGACAGATCACGCTTTTAAGTGTGTTGCTATTGGAGAGAGCAACGGATATCCTCTTAATATGGCATATTTCAAGGAAATGGGACTTACTCCTGCCGATTTCATACGTGAACTGAAGGCAAGGATGCAATTGGGAACTCCGGTTTTCATTGTAATTCAGGGATCTATGGGCTATACCGAGTGGTTTACACAGTTCATGGCCTGGTTTAAGACAGTTGTTTCAACAACTGAGCTTATATATGCTAGGTAGATATGGATTCTAAATACTGTATATAACCGAATGGAAGTCTATGGTGAGAGAGGTTTTTACATGGTTGTAATTACAACGACATTGTATAATGCGTATAGGGCCGGGGAAATTTCCCTGTCAACATATCAGGCTGCTCTGCTACAGAATCCGGATAAGAATCAGCCATATACATATAACGATAGCACCGATCTTACAGAAGCATATGATATGGATGTAAGAGTGATATCTAGGGATACCAATAATAGGATTCCATTGACCATAGAGATCGATGGCGGCGGGTCCGAGATCGGAGACAACGTTAAGGGATGGTGCGTGGTTCCTGTTGCCGGTGATATTGTTCAGTGGACCATTCTTGCCGACCAGTCCGGGTCTATTACATTGGATGTTTGGAAGGATGTTATCGCAAACCATCCTCCGACTGTTGCCGATGAGATTGTTGGAACCGGCACTAAGCCAGCTATATCAACTGCGACATACGCATGGCACGCCCCTGCTGGATGGGACACCGTTCGTGTTGCCGCAAACGATGTTATTATGGTGAATGTTGATAGTTGTACTACTATTACTAAGGTAGAAGTAATATTTACCATAGACCCAGATACTCAGTATTACAGAGTGTGAATATAATATGGTAGATGATGTGGTAACGGAGGAGGACTTCCAAAAAATCGGCGGACGATATGCAAATGCAGTCCGCATGAAGATTGCATCGAATACTCCTCCTCCAAATGCCCCATCAACGATAGATCGAAAGGGCCATGGTCAGACTCTGATAGATTCCGGAGATCTGATAATGAATGTTGAGTTTCACGTAGAATATACACACGAAAATATCACGGATATTTATATTGGAATATTCGACGAGAAGATTGCAACATATGGTTATTGGAACGAAATGGGGATAAAACGTCCTGAGCGGTCTTTTATGCGATCTACTTTTTATGACAAGATGGACGAAGTTACAAATGAATTTGCAGAGTCTATCTCAAAGCGTATAGAAGATATTTTTATGAATATGTAGGTGATATAATTGTCACAAACAACAACAAGAAATTCTCTTGAGGCCATAGAAGGGACCGATCAGTGGTTAACTGCTTACACAAATATCCATACTAATATGGAAACTATAGATGCTGCAATTGCAAAGTGTAAGTGGGATGCTACAGCCGCTCCGGGTGTTGGGGATGACTCGGCTGATGGTTATGTGATTGGTTCCAAGTGGTGGGACATAACTAATCATAAACTTTATGAGTGTGAAGACAATTCGGCAGGCGCTGCGGTTTGGAGGCAGTTATATCCTGCGATTGTGATAGGCACTAAAGAAGTAGACGAAACCGATGTTGCAAATGGTAAGATTCTGAAATATAGTTCTGTGTCTGGAAAATTGGAATACGAAGTAGATAATGATACTACAGATCACGGATCTCTAACTGGTCTGAGTGATGACGACCACACGATTTATGTTAAGAATTCGGAATACTCCGCGAAGGGAAAAATCCTCATTGGAACTGGAACTGGGACATTTTCTGCTCTCACGGTTGGCTCCAATGATTATATTCTTACAGCGGATTCTGCACAGTCCACGGGCGTGAAATGGGCGGCTCCTGCTGCTACCGGAACTGCATTTTGGACAACCGTGCCCGGAACTCCTACCCGAGTTAGTGATACGCAGTTTACTATAACAGATACTTCTAACGCTAATAAATATGATAAAGTATTCTCAAAAGGCGTTATATTGCAATGGACGGAGAGTGGAACCTATAACACAGCTATGATTTCGTCATCGTCGTATGGTTCAAACACCGTAACTATCAATATTGTTGGAGATTCTCTAACTGCCGGGTTTGCCAACATGAAGTATTGTATTCATCGTGCTATGATGAAAGAATGGATAATTCCGGGTACGCTTGCGACCGGAACATCAATGGGTAGGGCGCATTTTGCAGAATGCGCAATGATAAAATTATCTGTCGATGCGAGAGTAATTACATCTGGTACGACGAATGCGACGACATTTGACATAAATGATGACGGAACGACAATAATAACTACGAAGCCATCCATAGCCAGCGGCGGATATTCTGACCTAGATAATGTGTGCGATTCACCAACTACGGTTATTGCAAAGGACTCGAAGTTAACCGCTGATATAGATTCGGTTTCGACAACTCCACCAACGGAGGCATACATAACGTTGTATTGGTATCCCGAAGGTTGGAGATACATAACGTAATGGTATAATTTAGGATGAAAAATATAGTGGTAGCGGAAATGCGCTACCGCTCATTCTTATCAATAATAGAGGTCGATTAAAATGGTTGCAACAGTCAACGTTGTTGAGGGAAATGGCAGTCCTGTAACTTGGAGTGTCATTACCGCAGGTCGGTATTGTACTACCGACTCTTATAATCCGGGTGACACCTACCCGTGCGTAGTGCCATCTGTCGGATATAATTATTCGTATTGGAAGAGCATATGCCTATCTCTGAGTGGAACATACACCAGCATTAGCAATCTTAGATGGTTTACATCTACTAACGTTGCTACAAACTGGGATCTCGGAACTGGCGGAATGTTGCTGGTTGGAGTTCTTGATACCGGAGAAGGTGGAATTGCCGCAGGTTCATATCAACAGGCCGCCGGAGTGCAGGGAACATCTGGTTACTACTTCATGGATGGTACCAATGGTCATGCATCATTCAAGACACAGACCCCAGGATATGCAAATGCCGATGGAAAATCAAGTGCATCTCCGTTAGTAGTTGATGCTTCCACTTCGTATTCTGGAACCACATACACTAAGCATATCGTAACTCAGGTAAAACTCGACACCGATGCGGTGCAGGGCGATAAGCCTAACGAGACCTTCACCTGGAGATACGACGAGACATAAGTCTGTTGTGTTGTGGTCTTTGAGGTGTAATATATATTACACCTCCTCTTTTTTTGTTACTTTCTTTGATATACTTTAGATAATAGTGATTGTAATGAGGCCGACAATAGAATTTTTCTGGACTAGGTATTTCGACGATGGGACATACGAAACTCAGTGGGATACTGAAACAGGAGAACAGAATCATTGGGTGCCAATAGATGGAAAAACTGTGGTTCGCGCAACACTCACTCCATTTTCAAATGAGTTTGCAGCGTTTTTACAGAAGAAAGGAGAGCCTGTCATCCCAACAAACAACCAATCGTATGAGTATGTTTTTAGGGAGGGCGATGATCCCGTAATGTTTTGGACCCACGATGTTGAGTATGGAACTTATTATGAATGTGGAGTGTGCGGATTTAGTTTTATGCACACGGAACATGGTAAATTCGCGACTTGTCCAAATTGTGGGGCACACGACGAATGGTTCTGCGAAGCATGCAAAGAATTCAAAGATGCTCCCACATTTAAGAAAGGTGGACAAGTAGAGTGCCCGGATTGTAGTATCCCCGTTGGTTTAGTTCGTATTAGAAACGTTTTTAGAAAGGTTCGCGCAGACGTAAAGACTGCGTATAAGGTCAAGACGACTAGATACCAATATTGTATAGCGGGGGATAATATAACATTGGAGTGATATTAATTGGCTACCGTCGAGACCTTTGATGAGTATTATGTAGGTGACTTTGCAGGCGTTACAGTAGATGAACTTGATGATGACCTAACAAAAACATACTTCATGGATACTGTATTTCACAAAGACAATAATACAAAGACCTACGAAATGGCGTACAGTCAATTCGCCGATGGCCGAATTAGATACGCCATGGATATATACATCAAGGGTCCGAGGGTAGAATATGATATGGGGATAAAGCTTATCTTATCTCCAGAACTTCGGACTCCGGAAGAATCTGTAATAAACACCATTCGTAAGACAGTTGCCAATCAGGTAGATCAGGTATATCAAACTGCTCAAATGATGAAATATGATATGCAGTTGGAGACAACAGTCGGAGATGAGCTTGATAATATCTGGGGCGAATTTTATAATCTGAGACGACGATATGGGGAGTCAGATTATTCATATCGAACACGACTAATGAATTGTATTGGTGTCATGACAACATTTGGCACAAAGCCAAATTGTGAATCCGTCATTAACAACGTTATAGGTGTGCAGAATGGATCTACCGTTTCAACTGGTATGCCGGGAACCGTTAAGATAACTTATAATTCAGTTGCAGCGATGAAAGCAGCGGAAACCAACAGTTCGACGCTTGATATCATTTTTGAGTCATTATTTGCCGCTGGAATAACATATTCTGAATATATAACATATAAGGAATATGTTATGACCATGAAATTAAAGGGACCACGCGACGCAACATATACAATGGATATGTGGTCAAAGGCATTAGATTCTGCTTACACATATGATATGAATATACATAGTGCGGTTACTGGTACAACTACGTATGATATGGACGTAACATCAAAGATAGATGGAATAGCAAGATATTATATGAGTCCGTCTATAATTGTTATATTAACGTCGGATTATGATATGGATATCCGAACACAAAAAACCGTTCCTATTACATATACATCGGATTTAATAACCAAAAAGACAGTATCGTTAACATATGATATGGATAAGCGCACTAAGAAGATATGCGACACTACGTATTATATGAGAGTTCTAGCTGAGATGGAGATGGCTCGCTCATATGAGATGAACATTACTCTGCGAGATACCATGATTAACTACTGGATGGATATCAAGATCGTCACTGGAGCCTAAATATGAAAGAATGCGTGTTGATGGTACTTCCTGATCGACGGAGGTTTGTTGGTACTTTCGATGTTACCAATTGGAGAGATTGGTGGTTGAGTGATATCCTACCGGCAAAGGTTCTTGAGATCCGCGAATTCAAGCAAGTGTATGCACAGTACACCATAGCAGTTACCAGAAACAGCGATGGTCATTACTCCATATTTTGGTCGGATGATTATGGGATTCATTGGACTGAGGTATTAGATACAGCGGAGACGATCCTCGACGTAGAAATCATAGATGTTGGATATGCTATGATGGCTACTAGTGGCGGAATCTATACCTCGACAGATACCGGGCTTACTTGGACGAAAGTAAATGCGTCTATGACAAACTGTATCTCACTGAAAGAGGTAGATGCAAATCTTATCTATGCAATTATGGAGTATCCGGTTCTAACGGTTACACGAAAGACGGCATCCTATAATGCAATTTATCTATCAGAAGATTTCGGAGTAACTTGGATACCGTGTGGTATAGGCAGATATTCGCCATCGTTGGAAAATGGGTGGAGAACCAGTCGTGGGTGTATTGATGGATATGGTGGAGCGTATCATGTATTGGTCAAAAACAAAAGATACAACGATCTTGAGATTCGCACTGCTCTGAACTCCATATCATATCCAGAGGAGCGATTATACTTTGATGGCCATAGATATATAACTAGTATGAAATCGACGTTCCCAGATAGCGATGGACCGTGGACTCCTCTTGGGATGCGACTTGTTAAGACTTCTGGAGTAGATCCGTGGAATGCATGGTATGCGATTGCGGCTGTCCGTCCAGATAATTTGGGGCGACTTGCAATTGTTCGAATATATAGAGATCCATCTTATTATAATGCGCAAGTTGTAGCAAAGCAAGATTTCTATCATTACCAGGCAAGAGGAACTACACTAGAATCATACGAGGTAATATCGGTAGGTACTACGTCTTCGATTCGGTTTGCGTGTATCAACACATCTAAGGCGTCGGGATCATCTATAATTCCAGCGGTATGGTACTCTACTGATGGTGGTGTTACTTGGCAGGAGATGCCTATTGATAATCCTGATTTACATATATATGTTGGAGATCCTGCGCAATCTACTACGTACTCGGTTTATAATCCATTTGTTGATGATATATGTGTTCGATGGAAAACAAATCATCCGACTTGTATAAATGGTTGGACTAGTGTTCGGGGAGAAAGTTACGTTCAGAGAAACATATCTTATGATATGGACTTTACTACAAATGTGCCCGAGAAAACTAAAACTTACTCTATGGATGTAAAGAGCATCCTGGCGAAAACCAAAACGCATACCATGGACACTGTGTTGATGGTTCCCAGGTCCAAAACTAATACAATGGATGCTGTGATCCTAAAAACTAGCGACGTTGGGATTCCGCATCGTATGAAAGTCAAGAAGGTATTTGAGCTCGGGTATGATGAAGATATACATGTTGCACTTCCCACAGATCTAACATATGATATGGATTCGTTTACAAAAGCGATCAAGGACTCATATTATTATGGAGATCTTCTCATAAAGACGCTCGATCTCGAACAGACGTATGATATGGATGTTGTTATTATAAGGTCGTTCTACGACGAGATAATGACAGACACCGAGAAATATATGCCACAAATGTTTGACATCTGCGGAAAGCAACAGAGATACGATGTTTACGATGCCAGATTCAAGCCGGATGGAGAGCTCTAAATGCTAACCAGGAGTCAGATTGAAAGGATAATGGATAATCTTCCGGGTACTCTGGGAGATTATACAATTCATAAGTTATATGGCGACCAATATAAGATGCCGGTTGAATATCCCGCACTTATAATGAATGTCATTACACAGGGGATTCGAGTTTCTCCGTCATGCGGGCAGATCATTCAGAGATATTATGCAGATGATGATACGCAGCACAAGTCCCCAATCGAATATATGGGTGAGTACGATAGAGCAATAATTTCTCTTAAGTTATATGTTGCTGCTGATGACGAAAGTACCGAAAGTGCGCAGGAGGCAATTTTAACACTCCACGATCTAACAGAAAAGCTAATGACAGACATACGCTATAATAATAATGGGTTAGGGTTTGCGTTTTTCGATGACATAAAGCTCGTGGATGTTGATAGACATACTCCGATGATCACAGAGCGCGACGAATATAATCGAGTTTGGACATATAGAAGCGTTACGGATCTTGAGATTTGGTACTTGTATAAACAATTGGTCAGTGGTCCGGAGTTGGTTGCCGCAACTATATCACTTACTTCAGATGGACTGGAGTTACCCGATTTCCACTCCGTGTGCGAATGTTCGTATGCTATGGACATGTTGTTATATTCGACGAGAGTCAGTTATGCTATGGATATTCTAACAACGGGATCATCGAATAAAAATTATACCGCCAAAGTTATATTGGCTAGTGTTAACAACACGAAAGATTATGCCATGGACATAATAATTGCAAGTGATTAATCATGAAAATTAGGATGAGCGTTTATCAGGCATTCAGACATCATCTAATCACCGATGCTGACATTCCTCGGTATAAGAGGAAGTTTGGGAAAAAATGGCAGACATCGATGGATGATTTCGAAGTGAAAGACGAGTCCAAACTCGTTAGTGAATAAAATAGTGGAGAGGATGACACATGTCGAATATTATAGGCAATCCAAATGAGTTCGTTGGTATGACGATAGAGCTACGGACTATTGGTCCGGTGCCAGTTATCGTCGGCCAGGGAGTAGTTGGACTCGTAGGAGAATCCACACGCGGACCAACTGGTGAAGCGATTGGTATGGGTACTTGGACGGATGCAGTTAGGTACTTCCACAGCGGAGACTTAAAGGAAGCAATAGAGTTGGTATTCCAACAGGGTGCTCCTGTGGTTTATGCCATTAGGGTTCTTGGTGATGGAAATGCAAAGGCATCTTATACCGTGACAGATGGTCTGGGTGTACCAAACACCGTAGGAACTTTCTATGCACATTCCGAAGGTGCGTGGGGAAATTCTGTAAAAATCACACTAGAGGATGATACATATAAGGGAACTGAGTTCGAAGATGAGATGCCGGGTAACGGAACTGCAACTTATTACACCGCGAACTGTAACTTATATAACAATTCTTCCAATTTTGTGAAGGTAAATAACGTCGCGAAGACTATCGTATATAACATTGGTGATATTGGAGCCGGTAAGGTTTACCTAAACATTGCAGATGGTTATATACAGTTCTATACTGGAGAGTTCCCAACTTCGTCTGATACTATCTCATATAGTGTTAAGTATCATACCAAGAAGGTTACTATAACAGATAACGAAGTGACTTTCATTTATCCGAGAGTCGTAGACTTGGTGAGGCTGACCTCCAAGATCGAGGACTCGGGACTGGCGACCTTTACTGCGGTCGATGGTGAGACACACATGCCACAGAATGGTACATATGTACTAGCCGGTGGTTCTGATGGTGCGGCTATCGATTCCGATGATTGGGAAGAGGCATTATATGACATGGGCGAGGAGGCTTCCTTACAGGCAGGTTCCCCAACTTGTATTGCTATAACTGATAATACCATTAACTCTGGACAGCACGAACTGGTTCCAATTCTTGATGGGTTCTTGACTGATATGGAAAGCGATTTCCACCCATGCCTCGGATTTGTCGCTGCCGATCCGAATATGACCGTTGACGAGCTACTAGATCTCGCAAGCAACTTTAACAGCAGACTCCTGTCCATAGTGGCAAATGGATGGGATGACGGAGATATTCCAAAGAATATTGCGGTGTGTCGCGCTGGCAGAGAGGCCGCAATGCCACTCGGTGAGTCTGCCGCAAAGGCGGTAAACGCAATGAAGGGTATTCTTGGAATACTGAATCCGATGACCCAGAACGAGTGCGATGTTCTAAATGGTGGCGGTCTGGATGTCATCATTAAGAAGAGAGGAATTCTGCCTTATGTTGGAATTTCAACCGCTACTGACTGGCAGTTCATGAGATGTGTTGATAATAGAACCATTAACTACATCATCGTGGCTACAGAGTATATTGCCAGGGCGTTCTATCACGAAAAGAGGACACCAAAGGTACTCTCTTCGATCAAGAACAGTATCAAGCAGATGCTGGATGACCTGAAACACCAGGAGTGCATACGTGCATATACCCTGGAGATAGAGCCTCATCCAACCGATACCGGTAGAGTTAACATTTACATGAGTGTCGAAAACATTGGCCACATCGAGAGATTTAGAACCACTCTCAGTGTCGGCATACTGGAGGGAGTGGAGTAAACTCCCTTCCCTAATTTTGAGGTGTTATAAATGGCTGATAATATTTATCCGGATGAGAATGGATATATGCTAGTCGCAAGCTCACCTGGAGACATCTGTATTATTTTTAACGTGCCTACTGTAGCAGATACAGATGGCGATGCGACTATGATAGAGATACCTGTAAAGACCCTGAGCATGACAAAGAGCGTTGATGTAACGCACGAACACTCAACTGGGTCTCACCAGACAAATGCACTTGTAGTCGGAAAGATCGATTATGAGGGCGACTTTACGCTTGGTACTTGGTGGGTCGATTCCGAGTCTAATCCGTCTACCTGGGACCAATTGGTTAGAAAGTATCTGACTTACCAGACTGACGAGGGTCTACCAAGAGAATTTGATATTCAGATTCAGGCAAGATCCGGAGCGTCTATGGTATCTCGCGGAACTGGTCTTTATGGCGGAGTTACTGCATCGGACACCAACCTTACCATAATGACCCTTAGGAGATGTAAGATTAAGGGCGATGGAATGGACATTCCAGAGGTCGGCGGAACTGTAACTCGAAAGTATCCCTTCTCATTCATGAGGAGAGATCCGCTGTAAGTAATAACAATTTGTGTTAAAATAGGTGGGAGCGAACCGAGGGCAAACGGCTCGCTCTTCTTTTTTCTGTTGGAGAGAGGACGCATTGCGCGTAGGAGAACGCCGGTCTTTTTACCGACATGCCATAATCGCAGTAATAGTATATAAACCTTTTGGTGAACAATATGAAGTTAACTAAAGAGATTGTGTTAAATGGAAAGGACTTTGTAACAACTGTAACTATAAAGAGCGAACTTTACGGAGATGTCGAAGTTGACATCCATCCGATACCAAGCAAGAAGTTTTACGCGATACTTGGTAAATATAAAAATGTCGAGAACTCCATGGATGACTCGTATGCACTTATGAAGGAAATTTGTTCAGAAGGCATGGTAGATAAAGACATTGTAGATATGCTCGACGATACAATTGGGCTTGTAGAAGCGATTGGTCAAGAAATACTGAATTTGTCTAAGCCATCTGTGAATGATGTAAAGGATTTTTAGAAACGGAAGAGGGTTTGGAGTTCTGCGTTTTACATGATGCGGGGTACAAACTCGGTGATCTTCCCGATCTAACCCCCCTTCAAGAGATGGTGGTTATTCTTGCGCACCAGACCGTGCTCATGATGAAAAACGGTAAATACAAAAAGCGGATACCTGTCGAGGAATTCGCGAGAAGATTGCGTGGAGAAAATCTGTATTATGAGCCAGTTCCTGAAGGTTGCACATGGAAACCAAAGCCGCTTCCAACGTCCATATTACAGGAGATAAGAAGATGAACGATAAGTTACCTTATAATACGTCATTAGCAGTCGTTCGCGAGAATGGAAAGACATTTCTCCGAATTGTAACGGATATTGAGATTCCCGACGACTATAATGATTACGTTTGTAACCCAAACGACGATATTCATTGTGAATGGAAGTAAACTTTTTAGGAGAGAGGATACTTGGTAACGATAAAGGAACTTGTCTTTTCCGTGCGTGTGGATGATAGGGCAACTGGGCAACTAAACAATATTGCGCAGGCAAAGACACGAGTAAGCAGATCTGTCTCTACTTCTCCAATCAAGGTGAAGGCAGATACGTCTGGAGCGGTACGCGCGATAGATAGTGTAACGGATGCAGTTCATAAGAGCCGAAGCGCAGCTTCTGGTTTTGGTGCCGCTCTTGCAGTAACCTCTAATACAATGAGACAGACATCTTTGTCGTTATTCAGACTCTTTTCCGCATCCGATATTTATTCAAAGAATTTTCACCTTAATATGGCTGCGGCTGCGTTTGCGCTTACCGCTGCTGCTTTAGCTGCATCTCAACTAACCCAAGCACTTGCACAGGGTGTTCTTAGTGCGGCGGAACTCGAATCTCGTGTTGTAAGAGTCGCGAAAGTCACAGGATATGATAGACCACAGACTAGACTACTTACCCGAGATATTCAGAGCGTCGCGATGACAACTGGTATGGGAAGATTGGATACCGCAGGAGCGTTCGAAACTGCCGGTGCTTTGGGCATTGGTGACGAGTTTAAGAAAGCCGGAAACATAAATAAGGCTCGCGAAGAGCTCAGATCATTTACAATCGCGTCTATCGAGGCGGCAAGTGCGTTTTCGATGCCAGTTGACGCGGCTACCGAGGGTCTTGCAAAAATCGGAAACGTCGCGAAGCCTTCAACGATGGCATGGGAAGAGTTTGTCCGGAGATCTGCATCTGCAATTGATATACTAGGAAACACTACCGCAGCCAGAGAGTCGGAAATAGTTACATCTTTGAAACATATGGCCGGTGCCCTGTCTAAATATAAGCCAACCCCAGACGTTCTTTCTGCGTGGTATGCATATTCTGCAACACTGGTTGCTGCTGGCCAGACTGGTGATCATGCCGGCGAGATGTTAAAGGATATTGTTACGTATGTTCAGCGTAACACTGACAATAAAATAAGTAATGTTCTGGGATGGAGCCCGAAGCAACTAGATGAAGAAATGAAAGCTAACGCTCCGGGTGTAATAAAAACTCTCGCTGAGATATATGCTGCGTCGGATGCAGTTACTCGGGGAGAGATTGGAAAGGCGCTCGGACGCACTGGAGGCGAAGGTATTGCAGTTCTGGCAGGAAGCCTCGATAAACTTTCTACAAACGTGGAAAGCTCTAACCTGGGATTCCAAGAGGGAAATGCAATAGCTAGTTCATATTCCAGAACGTTAGAAACATTTAACACCCAGATTGGCAGATTACAAGAAATAATAAGTGCTCTGACAATGCCAACCGCGTTGCTTAACACACTGACATACTTCTTAACAATACTTAATAATATTCTTGAACCAGTTGTTAAGCTCAGATGGGCACTTACTGATATGCTCGGGTCGATACCATTTGCAAACGTATTGATAGGGGCAACTGTTGTATTGGCACTGGCATCTGCATTTGAGGTTTTGCTAGTAGAGGTCAGGAAAAACACACTTGCGATGGCACTGTGGGACAAAGTAACTACTATGAGTAAGTCTACTGCAAGCGGTTTTACCGGGGTGTTACAAGCAGTTGGGGCGCAGATGGTTGCCAATGCTCGGGCAATTACAGATCCGAAAAATTGGGCAATTTTCATGAATGATCTGCGGCTCTCCAAAAAGGAGTTGATGGGAACCAGAACGTTCTTCTTGTCTGCGATTCCGGGTGATACCAATTATGCGGGACCAATTACTAGATTTGCAGGGGCTCTTAGAAAAGCTACTCTCGATATGAAAGCATTTGCGTTGGCAGTTGTAGCTGGAATGCGAGAAGCAGCGATTGCCACGGTAGCTGCAATGACAAAAATGCTTGCCGCTGTGTGGGCATTCATCCTTGGTAATCCATTTACAGTTATAATTGGTGTTATATTTGCGCTGATTGCCGGGTTTTCGATACTTGCGTACAAACTTGGATATTTCTCTCGGGCGTTCGATGTATTCAAAGAATCTGCCATGGGAAAGGATCTGTTCGGATGGATAGATCATATGAGTAAGCTTCTCGATAAGGCTGGCACGGACTTCCAGGCGTTTGTTAAAGAAGTTAAGAGCGGCGGTGGCCCGGGAGCAGTTCTAATTACAATATTGGAGACTGCTGCCGCCGTTATCTATGAGGTTTTCAAGTTCATAGATACGTTATATCTGAATTATAAAGCCATGAATAGTGGCAGGAACCCACTGGTCGATATGCTGATGTCGCTCGGGAGCAGACTATATCTAATAATGATATTTGTAGAGAAGATTTATTGGTTCCTCGGGCTATTAAAACAAGTTATAGAATCTGCGTGGGACTTGATTAGAGAACCACTTGGTCGGATTCTCGACTTCTTGATTCGGGCATGGGAATGGTGGGGACCGAAAATAGACGAGACGGTCAAGTTCTTAAGTGACATAAAATCGATCCTTGGTCAATTATATCAGCAACTTGGTGGCGCGTGGAAAAACATCGAAGGTCTATATGATAAGTATGTTCCCGAGCCAGTGAAAAACGCAGTTGGTATCGCTAAGGATACAACACTTAACTTGGCTGGATTCGTATATGATAATACAATTGGTAAATTTATAAATAAGGGGCACACCGGCGGACTCATAACAAGCGGTGGGTTATTGTCAGTTCAGGCTGGCGAAAGATTGCAACCCGCTGGAATATCAAGAGGAAACCAATCGTCTCCATCAGTTGTTTTCAATGCGAACTTCTATGTTTCGCATGAAATGTCGCAGAGGGAACGAAGTGAAGTTAGGAAGTTAGTAGAGGATACCGTTGCCAGGGGAATACGACAATATGGAGCATTCTAAATGGAAAATGATCATAATAAGAAGCGAATACAAGTAATAATTGGCGAATTGACACTCGGAGAACCTGTGCCAGACCAACCAACAGAAGGTCATGCACAACCGAATCCCAGAGTTGTTCGGTGGTCTAAAACACATCGAATAGAAGAAGTTCCAATCCCGGGATTTCGAGATAAGACATTGCGGACATCTGGGGAGACACTCTGGCATCTGGAAATCATAACTAGGACACTTAGGAAAACAACAACTGCTCTGATGTTTAGTATTGTTAACGATCCTGGTCCATATTATATACAGACAGCGCCAATGAGTTTGTGGATGTATCTCGTAGATGGGTCAGGAGAACAAGTTGAAGGCGAAGATGATGACATATACTTATGGAATCTTCGTTTTACGGAGTGTAGAGACTGATGGCATATACTAGGTATTGGATAGAAGATAAGCCCCCCGAGATGAGGCACGGACTTGGGATAAGCAATTGGACATATATTAGTAGCGGAGGCGGCGCTGCGGGAAATGTCTCCGAGGACGTAATTTCCATACGAACTGATATCCCAAGTTCATATTCCGAGACGGACAAAGCGAAACTTGAGATAGTGTTACACAATGGTGGAAACAAATACACAAATCAGTTCTTGCCCAACGATTTCATAGTCGTATTTTATAAGAATGCAAGAAATATTGTTACCAGCGGTGGAATTGGTGGCGGCCTTATAACAAGAACGGAGACATTCTCGGGATTCCGGGGTCTAATTTCTGATGTTAAGTCTAGTTATGCAACTTGTACGATAGAAGCTGGATGCGAGGGAATTGGCCTCATTTCGCTTCCATTATATGATTTCGCATTCCGTGGAGATGAGGAACTCATATCTAGGTTAGACTGGATTCTCGACTCTGCGCTCGCCAACCGTCTTGCGGTGTGGGATATGACAGGTGGATTGCGACGGCATCTCCCAATATTTACTTATGACAATAATAAGCCAGCCGATGAGATGATTTCGTTTGAGGTAAATGCGCAGGGATTAGATTGGATGGTACAACCAGACAATCTTTCTGCAATAGCAGCGGACCTCGCAGAACATCCAGACGGATTTGAACCCGGAACATATTTTAATGAAGAGGATACCGCAGAGATAACCGATAATCCCGCGAATAGATATCCACTCATTACTGATACTGGAGTAGATGCTGATGTCCCACCCGCTATCATGGTTATATATGATAGTAATTATATTCGAAGTTCTCCGATGAATATTACAGAACATTGTGTGTATCCGGCAGACAACAATTCTATTGTCGGATATTGTAATGTTATAACCGTGATGACTGACTCTGTTACTGTTCCAAATTCTCCGGCATATACTCTTGCGCATCCCAAACAGGGAGACATAGAAGCTACCGTATCGGAATCTGATCCTAGAATAATCGCTGCATATGGTCATATTAAGTCGCCTACATATTACGATCCGTTGCTCGGGACAAAGAAAAACTGTGAACTTAAAGCAATACAATTACTGAAAACATACCGACAATATATTGATAGGCACATGAATCCAAAAATAGTCGGACGAGTTCCATTGGTATCACAGCTAGTTAAGTTTGTAATACCAGATGTTACTACGAGCAAACAGGCGAATATTTCGGTTACTGGAAAAGTTCTCAGAAAACGAACTACATATGATGCGAATGGGCTGTTTACTGATTTAGAAGCGCAGAGAACGGATGCTAACGGAAACGTCCCCATACCAATACTTGACAATAAAAGATTTAGTATGATGTTTGAATATGACAATCCATATGCAAACAATCCGAATAATCCAAACTGGATAGACTATACTGGTCTGGAATCGTTTGTAGTGTTTGCAGATCCAAACGAGCCAAACGTTGGATATGTATTTGCCGTTTATCAAGAAGACGGAAAAATACAATATAGACAACTCACGGATAATGAAATCGCATATTTACGTGGCGATGCAAATGGCTTACTCAGGTTGCTCCAAGCCGGATTCTCGGCATTCATGTCTAAGAATCCAAATGATGTTACCTTGATATTTACGGGGTTCCCGCCATGACACTATCAGATGCTGAGATACATTACTTACAAGATGGACCGAGTGATACTGGGACAGATCGTGAGACGTTTATTACGGTATGCAAGAGCGTCAAGGGATGGATGTATGATGAAGATGTTGGTAGGTTTTATGTCTGGAACATAGACACAAGAGATCCTGCTATAAAAAGAAAATCATACATAACTACTCCGTTTGTAGATGTTGTTGCATATGAGTTGCGATATTTCGGAAATACTAGAGATCTGAGGAGTTAGAAATGGTTTCACCAATGGCGTCGTTGGAAAATACGATAAAACGAATCATGATGAGACTAATACGCATAGAATATTGCATAGTAGTTGATAATGACAATGAGGGATACGTAGGCGTGTTAGTTCATGATGGCGGCGGTCCAATGGACGAGGATACCTATTGGAATACCGCAAGCGTGAAACCAAGATCCGTTAACCATAGAGTTCCAACAGGAAGAAACGAAAATGGAATTCTCCAGGGATCTGTAGAACAGGGAAACAAATATCGATACACGCATAAACACGCATCATGTCTACAGCGATTTACTGGTCATCGTTTCGGTCATCCATGGACACCACGAGTCGGTGATCTCGTGGCAGTATTGTTTCTCTGGAATAGCAAACCGCTTATCTTGGGAAATGTAATAAGTGATTCGCAGCTTCCGTTAGTCAGAACACCATTCAACCCAAGAACCCAAGCTATAGATGCGAGATATGATGACGTATTTAAATGGTGTCAGTTCAGAATGCCAGATTTCGACAGAAACGGAGATGCATTTAACCACAAGGTTGGGCAACACCCATATTGTAGAAAGATATTTCACAAAAAGCGGGATTGGGTGCAGGTATGGGATTACTGCACAGTCGGGGATGGAAAGTGTTGTTCCGATTGTGATCGCATCGATAAGATCCCAACAGAAGGCCCCGACGAACATGGGACAACGGTCGGGAACACTTGGTTGAAGGTATATTCATTTGATACCGATGATCCCTTGGTTCCAGATCGCCGATGGCACCTAAATCAGGCATGTGGATCATTCCTGTTGTTTGAGAATACTACAGATAAGAGTGGCGCGAAGGGATGGATTCGTCTTGAGAACGCTGAGAATGGACCATCTGATTTGCAGGGACATCTCAACTTCGAACCCTGCGGAACTGTTGATATACACGCAGAAAACAACACTGCACACGAACCAACCGCAGAGACGATAGGTGCCAGGGTTCGCGTCGTGAGCAATGACGATCCAAATGACACAACAATTGCTACTGAAATGATAGATCTTGATACTGGAGCATATATAGTAATATTCCAAGACGGAACAATTGGCATAAACTCTCCATATAGTATAACTGCTGTTGCTCCTGATATAACATTAGATGGAAATGTTCACATAACTGGCACAAACGAAATAGATCAGTTCTGTACTCACGCTGGATGCAGTTGTGATACAGACGATGGGTGGTGTGCGTAATGATTACTAATCCCGTAACTTGGGGAGATTTGAAAATAAACCAGAGTATGGAAGGTGGGAGATGTAGGTGTCACTCAGACATGGATCTTGTAACCACGACAACCGGAGACCTAGCGGTTACAATGGATAAAGATGAACACATGCGGCAGAGAATGGTTTTATGGTTAGCAACTCCAAGGGGCGAAGTATATAACCAACCATATGCGGGGTGTGTTCTGCATGATTATATTCATGAGAGAATGAGTGGATCTGTGTTGGCAAGACTAGAGCGCGATCTAAAACAAGATATGCAAGATCACTTTCCGGAGTTGGGAGTGACCTCTATAACGTGCAACAAGGTCAGCGACGATCCATGCGAATTGCAGATACTTGGCAGATTATCGGAAGATGGAATAGAGTTTTTTGTTAATCTTGCAGATATAGATATGCTGTCAAACGAATTCGCGAGTGCATTTTTCTGGGCACCATATATATGAGGTAGATAAAAATGGAACCACGAACAATTGACGAGATAAAAGATGATATTATAGAGGATCTTAGGACACATCCATATTTGCAAGACTTTTCCGAGCTTTCTGTTTTGTCTACTTTAGTAAATATGATTGCGATCCAAATCTATAAAGCAGAAGTGCTTATACAGACACAGACAAATGCTATGTCAGTTCTTACTGCAACTGGTAGTGATTTGGATAGATTAGTTGTTGACAGGCTTCCAGAGGGACGGCAGAGTGGGGATAATGCAGTTGGAGCGGTCACATTTAAGCGAACAGATGCGGCTTTGGTTGCATATACGATACCGATCGGAACGCGGGTAATTGCAGTTTCGGAGGCCGGAGAACAGACTCAGATAGAGACTACGGCGCTCGGGACACTTGGAATAGGAGAGACCCAGGTGGTTGTAGCAGCCCAGGCAGTTTACGCAGGAACGTCCGGTAATATAGGAGCATATACAGTACAGATAATGCCAACTGCGATTTATGGCATAGAATCTGTTGAGAATACAACTGCGTTCTCTGGTGGTACCGAAACCGAAACCGACGATGAACTTCGCGAACGATATATATATTCATTGCCTAAACAGGGCGCGGCAACGGCACCTCTATTAAAGGAACATATCGAGGGGCTTGATGGGATTGTGGAAGCTGTTATTAACGTCGAACAGCCTGGCGATGTGAGCATTGTAGTTGATGATACTAGTGGAATATCAGATGATAATGATGATGTAGTGGACTGTATAGAAGAGAATATTGCAGCGGGCGTAGTTGCTCGCGGAATTTTGTGCGCGACTATTGTTGACGGATCTGCAACAACCGGAGTAGCGACCAGTGGCGGTGGAAGAATCTGGGCGAGAGCTTTGGATTATGTAAGTGCGGGAGAAACAATCGATATTGGCTATACTACATACGATGGTTCTCCAAGAACTGGATCTGTGACCGTTCCAATGGGTACGCTTCCCGGCGTGGCAATTCAAGGAACTTTGCAGGCCGTTGCGGACCGAGTTGCAACAATAGATTCGATTACTTATACAGGAACTAATAGCTATGATCTATTGGTTGGCATGGGAACATATCCGTATCTCTACAATATCCCGAGATCGGTTCCCGTTTCAGTTGAGGTTGATATTGCGCTAACAGATGACCCAGAGCCAAACCTCGCATCCAACATAGCTGCATCACTTGTTGCGGCGCTAAATTCGTATCCGATTGGCCGAGATTTGGAATTTGCGGATATCGCGAGATATGTGTATATCGATTTCACTACCGGCGAGGCATTTGTCGGTATAGATGACATTTCTAGTATTACGATAACTGATGACATAACCACGATAACCACATACGGCGGATCGATAACCATAGGTAATGACCAAAGGGTAGACCCCTACGAAGTAATAGTGAATGCGTCTTAGGTCGCATTCTCTAATACTTTTCTTTTTTATAGTATTATCGATGGGCAAAGTTTTTATAGTTGAACGGTGTTCTATGTTTTGCTCGCAATGCGGGCAGGAGAACAAAAATATGTCAATAGCAGACGCATTCGGCATGAAGTTCGAGGCACCTAAGACTACCCCATTAGTGAACGACGTTCCATACAAGTTTACCGTAGAGGGAATGATTCGTGATGGCCCGTTTGTGGCATGGGGAACCACTGCCATCCCAAAGGAGTTGTACTACAAAGCATTCGATGAACTTTCTCCCGAGGAGAAGGATATCGTTAACAAGGCCGCCTGTGACACATATCCTGATTCAGATGCGAAGAAGCCAAAGCTCTTCAACAGATACACTATTGTTCTGAAAGAGGAGGTATCCGGTACTACCTTCGGAGCGATTCGCAAGACCAAGGAAGGGAAGGAGTTCGTAGCAGATGGAAGCGCATTCTTCCGGTTCTATATTGACCCCGATACCGGAGAGGAGAAGATCCCCAGAGCATTTACTGAGTTCATCGTAGCACGACTTGGTTACAACTTCACACCTGGTTCTACCATCTCAATGGGAGATGTCTTTACTCCTGGTATGAAGATGGTTGCTTGCCTGAAAGATGGTAGAAATGACTACAAGGCCATTAACCAAGATACCCTGGTCAAGGAGGGTATTAAGATGCCCGACCCGGCCACCGCAAAGAAGGGTGCAAAGCCCAAGAAGGCAACAACTACCGAGAGCAATGTCTCGGATGATGCATCTGCGATGCTTAACACAATTAAGCAGATGCGTGGGAAGAAGGTATCCCTGCTCATGGATATGATTCAGAGCGGGAAGTTTGGTGCTCCGGATACCGCCATGGCAACTCTCAACGAGATCAAGGCCAAGGGTATCATCATCGCAAACGGCGATGTATTAGAGTATCAGTAAACGAATAATGGGAGTGCAAACTCCCATCCATTAACTTTTAAGAGGTGAAGACAATGCCAGCCGTAGCTAGAAAAGTAAACATAGTAGATGGTCAAATTATATTACCACCGGCAATATCCGCTGCAATAAAGAAATGGAAGCAAGCATCCGTTGTTGTAGAAGGGAGTCGTCTAGTAATAACGGAGTTGAAGTAGATGGGACAACCGCTACTGTTCTGTCTGTGGGGTAAGACAAAGTTGGGTAAGTCAACATTTGCATCCAAGTTTCCCAATTCATTTATAGTTGACTTCATCCCGGCGGCCCTTGGAGTCCAGAGAGTCGTCGTATCAGACAGAACTGAGGGAGAGGCTGCCCATGCCGTACAGAAAGTTCTCGGGGACGATATGTTCCAGAGGTATCGATTTGTCCGGAATTGGGATGAGTTTCTGGATGCCGTTAACTATGCCAGAACTATGCGAAAGAATATGAATGGGCCTGCGTGGTTTATCATAGACGATTCGGCAAGATGGAGAGCCGCTGCTTTAGTCTCGTATTTAAACGGAAATAACATGAGCGGAAAGATTAAGAAGTGGCCCATACAAGCGGAGTGGGGACAGATAACCCAAATGCTTCAGGCGTCTATCAATGACATTCAGGATAATGGGTTCAACGTCTTAGTTATTAACCGGATGAAGAGATCCGAAGAAAGCGAAGATAGCTTTGTCCCGCTATTGTATCCAAATGGCATTGACTATGCTGCGGATGTATCTGTGGAAATGGAAGAAGCTCGGAGTGAGGACGGAACGAGATTCTTGAGAATGATCATATACGGAAATCGCTTCCAGTACATCTTCGATGAAGGATACGTAGAATATATCGACATCGAGAAAGGTGGTATCGAACCGGTTGACTTCATGAAAAAAATTAGTGTGCCGGAGGAATACTACACCGTATGATAATAGTTGACACGCGAGAGAAGAAAATGGATGAAATAAAGACAGCCCTGATCCTCACCCAGGGCTGTCCTGAAGTCCAGTTTCTAGCACTCGACAAGGGAGATTATCATCTTAGTAATGATGGTTTGGAACTCCGTGTCGAAAGAAAGTCAATAGCCGACTTTTGCAGCAACTACATGGGGCTGAAAAAGCGATTACAACAGATGCGATCTAAGTACGATATGACTGCTCTGTTGTTAGAAGGATCATATGATGTAATAGACGAGACCATATATCTGTATCGTGGTAGGTATCAAGAGCCAGTTATGCCTCTCGAAACAATGACGAGATTTGTGACTCATCAACAGAAATTAGGAACGTGGTTGATAAGAACACAATCACTCACAGAGAGTATGCAGCAATTGGTATATATTCATAATTATTTCCCGAAATTGCAGCGCCCAGTTCCTGCAATAAAAGCGGGAAATCCAACGGAGTGGTTTCTCATGTTACCGAGAGTTGGGCAATCTCATATATCGAAATTGATGGAAGAGTACGATACGCCATACGATGCACTCATGGATCTCGAAAAGTGGGCAACACCTTCTATGAAGGCTGCCCTGGGGAAGTGGTTATGATGTTCGACTGGTTAACGAGGATATTCACAAAACCTAACAATGCCGCGAAGCGCCGGGAAACTACATATGATACCTTAATATTATTTGATACGAACAACAAGCAGGCGGCCATCTTAACTGGCGTAGAAGGGACATTTGCCGTTGAGATACAGAGCGATGATAAGTATTGGAATGCTGCACAATCTGATTATGTATGCGAACTCCGAACAGAAGGATGGAATGTTCTCGAACTGAATTGGTCAGACGCATTCAAATCAGTATATCCGGAATGTTCCAAGCATCATACCTGTAACAAGGACGAGGTATGAAAATGTTGCCAAGAGTTATTACGAGTGACCATCATATTGTGGAGTGGAATCGTGAAGCAATCACCAAAATGTTTGTTAAGGAAGCCGGTCTTGAACAAGATGAGGCAGATGGTATTGCAGAAGACATAGAAGAGATAGTAAGTAAACTTGACCTCCATGATATAACAAGTGCTGTAATACGCGCTCTCTGTGTTTCCTATTGCATTCAAAACGATATGGAAAACACAATGAAGAGGATAAATCGAGTTGGCATACCCTCTTTTGATTTGCGTGGAATTATAGAAGGATCTGAGGATCACCTAAATACAAACATGCAGCCAAACAGAGAGACATCGCATAAACTTGCATCCGATCATATATTTTCCGAGTTTGCTATGCAAGAGCTCGGGCATATTGCACTTACACACTTGAGTGGAGACATTCACATTCATGATAGGGAGTATTTCCTAGACTCACCATTCTGTGCATCTCACGATGGCAGATTTGTATTTAAATATGGGCTGATTCCCGATGGAACTGGCCGAAATTGCAGCGTAGCGTCGCCTGCAAAACGCCCGGAAGTTGCGATTCTTCATCTCGTTAAGGTACTCGGAACATCGCAGACACTGTGTGCAGGCGGACAAGGACTGCTCCATTTCTTGACCTTCCTAAGCCCATATCTTGAGGATTTGCATTATGATGATATAAAACAACTAATGCAGCTATTTATATATGAATGCAATCAGATGTTTTGCGCTCGTGGTGGTCAATCGGTTTTCTCATCTGTTAACTTGACCCCGGGTGTTCCAAATATCTTGAAGAACGTGCCAGTTGTATATGCCGGCAAGGTCTACGATGGAAAAGAAGCACCTCTTCGCACCTATGGGGAATTCGAGCGAGAAGTCAGACTTGCATTCAAGGCAATTATAGATGTTGCAAGAGATGGAGATGCGAATGGTAAATTGTTTCCGTTCCCGAAACTTGAGGTTGGCGTAGAGAGATCATTTGTAGATCCGGATAGTTGGATGGAGCCATTCGAAGATTCACCAAGTTATCACGATCTATACCTAAATGCGTTTAAGTTAACTGCGGAGCGCGGCACACCGTATTTCGATAATATGTTGCCAGCGCATAGAGATTCTGACAATACTATGTCGTGTATGCAATGTTGCGCATTTGCATTTAATGACTCGTCTGATAATGATTCTTCGTTCGAGGACAGGCTATACTTTAGACACGGATGGCATTTTGACCTCGGAGGAATGCAAGTAGTTTCCATGAATCTGCCGAGGATTGCATACCAAGTAGATAACTTCATACAGGAGGATGGTAGTCAGAATTTGCCAGATCTTGTGGCCCTTCTCCGGAAATATGGAGACTATGCAGCCGAAGTATTTATCATGAAACGGATTGCCATGGAAAAAGTAAAGCACAGAATGGCATTCTTAACTCAAGAAGGCATAGACCGAGAGACTGGCGAGAGATCCCCACCTTACAGAGATTTAGACAATATGGTGTTTGAGTTAGGTATCGTTGGGCTTAATGAAGCTGTTCAACACCTAACTGGGTATCAGTTGCATGAAAACTCCCTGGCACAGAGAGTTGGCATACGCATATGCCTTGAGTTAAAGGCCATTTGTAAAGAGATATCAGATAAATATGGGATAAGGGTAGTCTTGGCAAGAACGCCTGCGGAAACTACTGCACAGAGATTTGCTATGAGCGATCTTCTATCTAAGGAATATCACGACAAAGCTCTAAAAGTAGTCAAGGGAGATGCGTCAAAGCTCGACACCGGCCTCAGAAACCTCCCGGTGTACTACTCAAATGGATTTGCTCCATGGGTCGGCGCAGATATTAGTCTGTCGGAGAGGCTGCGACTTGAGGAACCATATTGGAGAATAGTTGATGGGGGCGCTATATGTCATATTTGGTTGGGAGAAAAAGATCCCGATCCCGAGGCTCTGATGAACTGGTCTATTGAGTTCTTCAGAACTACGAACATTGGATATGTAGCATTCACAAAAGATATATCTCAGTGTGCTGGTTGTCATCATGTTATGGGAGGAACCAAGAAAGTTTGTGACGTTTGCGGATGTGACGACATAACTTGGTACTCAAGGATAACTGGGTATTACTCCGCAGTTGGTGGGTCCAAAACCGGATATCATTGGAATAGCGGAAAGGTAGCGGAGTTCATGGATAGAAATCGCATAGATATTGCGTAGGTGAAAGAATGGCACCACTAAAACTAGAAGAAGTGATATGGGAGATTACAGATCTCTGCAACAGGAATTGCGAATATTGTGGAAGCAATGGGTACATGAGAAAGTACCCATCAGAATGTAGAGAAACCGACTTCTCTGGGATAGTTGAAACTGCTCGGGAGATTGCATCATATCCACCGAAAGAGATAACAATAAGTGGCGGAGAGCCCGGGTTGGTTCCAGCGCCAATACTCCAAGAAGTATATGATATATTACATAAAGTTGGATGTGTCGTTAAGGTCATAACTAACGGTATGTTGTTTGCTACAGAGACGGAAATCTGGAGGACATTCGATTGGATTGGATATTCTGTGAATACCCAAGACGATGTAGCGTTGCTAAGACTCAGGCGTACTAAGTTACCGTCGAATATAACCATTGTTACGAATTTCGGAAAGCATAACATCTGGGATTTCGATATGATCGCAGATGCGGTCGGAGACTTTACATGGCAAGTTCAACTGACCATGGGAACGCACAGGCTCACGAGCGATGGTATTAAATACTTGAGAGACAAACTCCAGAAAGTACGCGCAAATGTGATACTCGCAGATAACCTACAAGATACACACGATTGTGGAGCCGGCATTAGGTCGTGTGGTATCTTATTCGATGGATCTGTCGTAGCGTGTTTATCTGAGCGAGCATCATATCAGACAAAACCGCATATATATGGATGTCTAAAGACAAGAACACTCAAGACGATATGGGAAAACGAGTTCAAGGATATACGCTTCGATGGAATATCACATTCGTGTAGAAATTGCATGAGTTATCCATGTGAAGAAGATTCGCTCGAAGAGGTATCTATAATCCCAGAAAGACCTTGTATCGTTCCAGCGTTTCCCGAGCGACCAACCGTTACTCTATATGGCGTATCGGGCGGCAATGTAATTGCATATGGTGTTCAGTATTACTGGAGTAGTACCAATGACGCAAAGTAACTCGATAAATATAGGAGGATTTGTTGACCCGTCGTTCTCTGATTACGAGGGAGTGGCATCCCTTGTAATTTTTACACGAGGATGCACAGTTGGTTGTCAGTATTGCCAAAACAAATACCTCCAGAGCGGTGAATCTATGATGTCATGTGGAGATGTCAAAGATAAGATCGACAGAACTTTGTGTAGGGCGATAGTTTTCTCAGGAGGCGAACCATTACAGCAGGCAGCACCACTACTGGAATTGGTGAAACACGCACGCTCCCGAGGAAAGTTAGTTTCAATTCAGACATCTGGAATATTCTCAATTCACGACTCCCTGGTAGCCGGTATGGTCCTCGACCTAGCAGACAAAATTCTCCTAGATATCAAGGATTATACTGGTCCCAGGTTCGTTCAGAATTGGGCAGACGTTATCTACAACACGTTTCCGAAGAAAACTCAGTTAAGGGTAACATCTGGACCAGGAGTTTCGGAGTTATTTTTAGACCGTATCTCCAAAAGATATCCTGGTATTAGAATCGTCAATGCAGAATAAGATAGTGATAAGAATGGACGCAGAAAAAATATATGGTCGGGCACTAGATGCGTTTGGGGAACAGGCGCAGCTTGACATACTCATCGAGGAGATGAGTGAACTAACAAAGGCAATAATAAAGTGTAGGAGAAGAGGGGAAGATATCTTGGACCCAACTATAATAACAGAAATGGTAGATGTTCACATTTGCTTAGAACAACTAGCTGTTATGTTTAAGCGTAGATCTGAAGAGATGTTTTCGAAGATGTATAACCACGAGCGAACCTCTAAACTGAAGAGACTAGAGGAGCGCATCGATGTTACTAATGACACCAATGATACAGCAAACATCTGTCCGAATACCCTTCTGTGCGGGGGCTGTTGAAGTGGATCTCGCTGCGTTGAATGCAGATAGGGCCATAAATATGATCCCAGGATCAGGATTTGTGGTTGGGGTTCATTCATTTGAAATGGCATCGGCACTCCTAGAATGGACTCCAATGGTTACTTCTCGGGAGACCGATGAAATATATTTTTACCACGAGGGTAAGTACCATCCAAATGGAGAACAATTTATAAAGAAAGTTTTAACAATGGTGATAGGGCCACTGAGAAATGCAAAGGGCAATTCAGTCTTGACAAACAGCTTAACAGCAGAAATAATAGCAAAAGTGAAGGGTCTTACATATAATTCCATGGATATCTTCGACAAGGACAGAGATCTAGTAAATATGCGAAACGGATTATATAATTGGAAAACTGGAGAACTATATCCTCATGATCCAGATTATCCGTGCCTTATACAGATCCCTGTGGAATACAACAATGAAGCAGATTGTCCAAATATAAAGGAGATGCTATCGAAGGTTGTATCCCAGGAGAATATCATAAAGCTACGCGAGTTTATGGCATATTGTTTATATCGAGGATATCCGATTCAAGTTGCCTTCATCTTACTCGGGCCAGGAGGTTCTGGTAAATCGATATTTATCTCCTTGTGTAGAAAGTTGGTTGGAGATGACAACTATGCCACGGTTTCTATGCATGACATAGAGAACGATAGATTTGCGGCGGCAGATCTCCATGCAAAATTACTCAATGGATTTGGAGACATGGAGCAGACCACACTTCCAAATATAAACAAGTTGAAGATGTTGGTGTCCGGGTCCGACGAATTTAGAGCGCAGCACAAGCATAAAGCTCCGTTCAACTTCATAAACTATGCGAAGTTTTTATTCTCGACCAACCGACTGCCCCTGGTGAAAGATGATACTACGGGATTCTATCGCAGAATGGAAATAGTAATGTTTGAGCACGTTTTCAAGGGCGACGAGCTTGACAGAAACATTATCGTGAAACTCACCACGCCGGATGAGCTCAGTGGTCTCTTTAATTGGGTTATCGTTACACTTGAGCCTCTGCTACGCCGGGGAGAGTTTACAAACTCGACCGACATCGAAACAATAACAAAGTTGTATCGCGGCGCATCTGACCCAATGTCTGTGTTCATAGATGATTGCGTTGTTGAGAGCGCAAATGGTAGCGTCTTGAAAACAGATATGTACGAAGCATATAAGAAATTGTGCAACAAATACAAAGTAAAGCCGTTGAAGCCAAATTGGTTTTCCCAGAAATTTTCGCAGAAGGTACCGTATGTCAAAGCAGATTACAGACCGGATGCGTCTGGTGCATCTACACCAGTTTGGAAGTTCGTAGAGCTCGTCGATAACACCGACGAGTAATTTTTTTTAATAAAAAAAGAGTTCAGGCACTCATGCGTGCCCGAAGAGTTCTAACTCCTTCTCTACCGATGTGAATTACTGACATCTCGCGAATCCGCTTAACTTTGGTAGATGCGATCTTATCGCCCTTGATCCACTCTGGAGTACCAGATGGCCTGGGGATCTCGACCATAGAACCATGATATGCAAGAATCGCATCGGTCCCGCGCTCCCTAATCACGATAAAAGAAGTACCAAACTCACGAATACTCTTCTTCATTGCCTTCCGTGCGGCCATAGAGGGTCGCCCGGAGAACGTTCCAATGTACTTTCCAGCCATTTTCCCAATGTCTGTCGCCTGACGATTCACTAGTGTAAATGCGTCAAATGTTCTCTTTTCTGACATAATTCATAGTTACACCTAATACTATATAAATCTTTTCGTTGTGCGATAACTTTTTATATCATAGCGACCGTCTACTTTCGTATGTTTCAACTCATCGACTGCACGTATTCTCGTGGGAGAACAGGCCCCACGATAAACATTTATGGAAGGGGGGAGTTCGGGGAACCAATAACAAGAAAGGTAGCATCATTTTACCCATATTTATATGTCAAGGAAACCCCAGAGATTTTGTCATGGATTTCGGAGAACTCTGCGCGATTGCCAATTAGGCAATACGTAAGAACTACAAGATATCTACCAAATGGATACCAACAAAATGAAACTCCAGTAATAAAAATCTTTACAATATTCCCAAAGGACGTTCCTGTTCTGCGAGATATGTTAAAGAATGAGCTTGGCGCGGAGGTATATGACGCAGATATACTGTTCCCCCGTCGATATATGACGGATTGCGGAATAGGCGGGATGCAGTGGATCGCAGATGACATGAGTAATGTGGTCAAGACTGATGGAATAGCCCCGTTGCGAATATTAACATGGGACATAGAGGTTCTTCCTCCTTCTGGTGGCGGTATCCCACATGCAACGGAAGATCCAATAATTATAATTTCAATAGCATTCAATACCCCATATAAGGGCCATAAAGATTTGGTATTGGTCGCGAAGCCTGAGCCCGATTATCCACTTGATCATGTAACCTATATGTTCAATGAGCAGGGAGTTATCCAAGAATTTGTGAGGATAATTGCCGACTACGATCCGGATATCATCGGAACTTTTAATGGCAATGCATACGATTTTGATTATATAATTACTCGGGCAAGACATGTTGGTATCTCATTAAAGCTCGGTCGAGACTTTACCGATCCGATGGTATCGAAGTTCGGGGAGGACATCGAAGTTAAGATAAGAGGCCGTGTAGTCTGTGATATGATAATTCTCATTAAGAACAACTACTCATTGCACTCGTATTCGCTTAACGCAATATCAAAAGAGCTACTAAACGACGAAAAGATAGATATCAAGTTTGGTGAGATGAGGAAGCAATGGAAATCTGGGAACCCGAAATTTATAGAATACGCCAGGAAGGACTCTCAGCTTACAATGCGACTCATTTTAGAGCTTGGTCTTCTTGATAAATATGTGGCACTCGCACAAGCTTCTGGGTGCCTCCTACAAGAAGTTATGAATCAGGGGCAGGGAGTTATGATAGAACGCCTAATCATGCGTAGATTCTATCTTAATGGAATTTGTTTTCCCCTGCGACCGGACTCTGCTGAGGTAATGCGACGGGATAGCGATCCATCTAACTTCGTGGAAGGAGCTACCGTATTTGAACCAACGGTAGGCTTGCACGAAAATGGGTTTATCATGGATTTTGCGAGCCTGTATCCATCGGTAATGCGTGCGTATAATCTCTGCCCAACCACATATGTAAAGGTTCCGAATGCAAACGAGGAATACTTCGTAGCGCCGAATGGTGCACATTTTGCGAAGACAGTTGGTATTATCCCAGAAATTCTAACAGAATTATATAATAAGCGCAAAGAATATAAGAAAGCGATGCGGGAAACCGACGATCCGGTCGAAAAGATGATTTTAGATTATAAACAGTATGCCACAAAAATACTCCTCAACTCAATATATGGCTATACTGGGGATAAAAGATCGCGGTTTTTCGAGCCGGCCATTGCCAACGCGGTAACGGCTGGAGGGAGACAAGCAATCGCAATTACCAGAGAGACAGTAGAATCGTTCAGCAACGAGGAGTATTCTCTCAGAGTTGTATCTGGAGATACGGATTCTGTATTCGTGATTGTAGATACGAATACTCCAAAATATAAGACTCCAGATGGGTGTCGCGATATCGGTAACATGATATCCGAGGCAATGAAATCTAAGCTCCCCAATCCAATGTCCCTCAGCTTCGAGACATATATAAAAAGAATTTTAATTTTAGCAAAGAAGCGATACGTTGGATGGACATACAACGAAACAAAGTCTGGATGGGAAGATTCCATGAAGTATCGCGGAGTTGAGGTTCGGAGAAGAGATTGGACTAGGATGACGACTTCTCTTCTTCGGGAGGTATTCGAAACAATTCTCAAGGAAGAGGGTGGCGTTGAGAAGGCCCTACGATTGGTTGAGAAGGCCGTAGATCGCATCGAACGAGCGAAGAAACCATCCGATGACCCAGAGCTCATTCCGCAGCTAATAATGTCTAAGAAGCTTTCTAAGCAATCCACCGACTATAAAGTAACTCCTGTCCACGCGGCAGTTGTAAACAAAATGAAGGAACGTGGTGAGGCAATCCCGAGCATCGGAGACAGGGTTGGGTTCCTTATCGTAAATCTTGGAACCAAAAAAACTACGCTATCACGGCGGGCAGATAGTGCAGAATATGTTATTAGAAAGGACTTACCACTCGACACGAAATATTATCGCGACATACAAATCCTCGGTCCAGTGGAGCGAATATTCGGCGCACTCGGAATCGATGTCGAGTTTCTGCGCGGAGACAAAAAACAGAAATCTATTACAGATTTCTTCGGGTAAACCTTATATATCAGTAGTGCGTAGTACGTTTACTCAATGGAGGAATAAAATGGGAAACATGAACGACGTAATTGGCCTAGACGAGGCCAAGGTCAAGGCAGTACAGGACGCGCTATCTGATGCATTCGATGGAACAAATGTAGTACTCGATTTCATAGCTAGAACTATGAAAAATATGAAGATCAACAGCGACAAAGAGCGGCAGATCTTCATGGCGGGTATAGGGGTTGGCCGCACTGTCCAGGGTAACGAAACCCTTGGCAGTGCTATGAGCGACGACGAGTAAAACAGTTGAGAATATCTCAACTGTTTAATAATCCATTTTATAAGTATAGACGTTCTTTCTTGGTCCCTTTGTGGAAAGCATCCCCCTCGGCATACCAAGATTCGTTACCAGTCTCGCGATATCTCCAATTTCATTCCCAGAGAGATATTCCCGAGAGCACACGGTAATCACAGGAGACTCATACTCATTTAGTATTTCGTAATACTCGTAATACATTTCTCGCATCCGAGTCATATATAGCTCGTTGATTATCGTATCTTGTTCATATTCTCGATTCCGTTGCTTTATTCTACTAAGTATAACGTCTGTCGGTGCATCCAGGTGAACTACCACATCGGGAATGTTAGGCAAACACCTGGGGTAGAGTACATGCAACAATTCTAGTTCATCCGTACTCATGAATCCGAGTTCATATAACAGCCTGGAAAATACATAATATGCATCGTCCAGGGACCGATCCTCGAATATTATTCTATCTGGATCGTCTAGCAACATTTCTCGGATTTCGTCTCCCTGTTCTGCATACCTGAGCATACAACTAGCCTGCGAAGTAAATGCGCTTATTTCTCCGCACCTAGAATAAAATTCATTAACAAATTGGTTTCCGTCGCCCATATCATCCAAAATGACGATATCGCCCGGAAAATATGATGCTAACTTTCTGATAAACGTACTCTTTCCGACACCAATTGGACCTATTATGTGGACATGCATTCTGCAACCTCCCTGGCAATCCTGCGTACTCTTGCGGGCTTTATTCCATATGCCCTGCCGATCTCGGATGCCAATATTTCCCCAGATGTATGCAATCTCGATATCTCAGTTCGTTGACATTGAGAGATAACCGACCTCCATTCCCGCCTGGGGATGACACCCTCTTTTATCATATTTGCGTGTATCTTCTGCGCATAACCAAGCGATACATCGCATTCTTGTGCCACTTCCCTGATGGGCCTATCTGGGTTTCTAATAAATGACTCCCTAACAATATAATACTCTGGATTTGGTTTTCTGGCTATAAAAATCCCTCCTAAAAAAAGTTAAGATTCTCGAACCGGCTCCGGGTCGGGAACATACTCAATACTAAAATCGTCACTGACAACATCCCTAACCAGCGGAGATGAAACATCTATTCCCATATATTGTAGATACCGCACGAGAGCCTTTTCAACTTCGACTCCTATTAAAAACGACAGAACTTCTGAAGTTAGTGCATTAGATTCGGGATGATCGCTTTCATACTTTGCAATTACGTATTCAACGAACGTTTCCCATATCTCCTCGTGAACCAATTTCGTTTCCATGTAATCACTACGGAAGATAATAGCCGTACTGATATAAAAACGTTTCGGAGGGTTCGCAACCGAACCCTCACAAATTTTTATGTTATTTCAACTGGAATAGCAGAAGGCTCCATTCCTGCAAGAACTCTCCTCGCCTCGGTAATGGAGTTCTTGGGCCGGTCAATCAGATCCTCGACAATCGGAACCCTGCGGCCAATAGTAGTTGCACTATGCGCCGTAGATATATCGCTTGCCCCCAAGATCATATCATAGACCGTTATATCTCCATCTGCATACTTCTTTGCACGACTTAGAAGAGTCCTGGCCGAAGAAACAGAGTGAAGCCTGAGATACCCCCATTGGAGTATCTGATCGGGCCTCACACTGGCATCCATGGCCTTTCTGAGCTTGTCTTGTAGTTTGCTCAGTCTCTTCTCGCGGTCAATTCTTAGCCGCATCATTTCTACGAAGATATCATCTTCGCTCATCTTGCTCTTTATTATCGCAGTCCCAAGCGTCTTCTCGGACACGATAAATGAGTCATGATGCGGAATATATGCAGCCCCGCTCACCCGTACCCGCTTTGACACACCATCATACCTAACCAGGTGGCCTGGGTACATTCCACCGCCGTCGAACGAAGACCTATTCTCATTTCTTGCATGACTCAGGGCAACTACTAGGTTCCTCTTATCGTAGCTTATCGAGTAATAGAACCGAGTCTTCGCATACACGCTCTCGGTCCCAAGGATTGCGTCGATTACGGCACCTATTAGTGGAGCCTTTACTGGTGCCCTATCAATGTCACTCCTCATGTGCAATACACTTGCACACTTCATTTTTCCGACCACTCTCTTCATGGAGAAAACCTCCAAATAATAAGTGGTCTAGTTCGTCTATATAAGAGTTATGTAATTTCAGGAAGTGAAAACGACGACTGTAGGTATCTTCTATGTACGCACCCCGTTTTGCAAATATTGTTGTCGCAATTGTCACATGGCTTTGGGATCATCGATTCTAGTTCCATCGCTGATATAAAAGGTATCATAGGATGATGATACCAAATGATGTTATTCACTTTCGTCATCATCTACATCATCTTTGCGTTCTCCTGGGCGCATACCTTTTCTGCCAGGATTCGTTCTCTTGACGCGGTTTGGGTTATATGGCATATAGGGAAATAGTGGGCAATTCTTATTTTCGCAGGACTCCCTTCCGTCCGCATAATCACCCATGCAATCTGCACACTTTGCGCGAATAGATTTCCTCGGGGAGAGGACTTCCCCCTCTAAGTATTTAGTCATGTCGGAACTACCAAGACCGGGCATTATAGCACCTCACAATTCTCAATTGCATATCTTATATCAAGCATGGCGTTTCTCTTACGTAATGTCTTCGCCGCATCTGATACCTTTTTTGCCCCGCGTCTACAAACAGGGCATCGACCCATACATAACTGCTTATATGGATGATAGGCATACCACTGATATCCAAGGAACATTCCGTACACAGTGATTGGCGTCCCTATCTTCCATTGCTTAGTTGATCGAGCAATTCCCTTGAGCCCCGGGCCACCTAGTAGAGGTTCCCTATTATAGATACGCCGTGTGTGTGTCATAAATATATATGCGCATTTACGCTGAATGTTGTGATACTACCAACATCTGTTCCAACTTCGTTCGCAACGAACTTTAACATGGTGTAGAGTCCAAATACGTTCTGGGGCCACGCCTGTTTGATATCATGGCTACGGAATACTGCCGTAAGATGTAGTTTGTTATCCCGCATCAGAAAGTCATCCATTATCATACATGGTACGTGCAAATCTGACATTAGGTCAGATGAATGCCATGTAGTCATCACGGCTCTCCGAGTAACTGGAGATTCTCGTAATCTCTTGATGACCGCGACTATCTGATCGACCTCGTTGTTTCTTCGTAGCCGCTCTCCATAAGTGTAATCGAAGCCAGGATTTTCGGGTGACATAAACTGCTCCGAGTACAGCTTAAGTTTTTCGTCTTTCCACCCCGTACCTGGAATTGGCCAACCAACAGTTGGATCTACAACATGTAATTGTAGATTACGAACCTCCTTCGTAAGCTGTGCATCTTCGGTAGTTACAATGTCTCCAAATTCGTTAATGTATGCAACCGCGAAGTTCCAAGCTTCCCCCGCTGTTCTAAATTGCCTCGATAGATTCCCCGGATTATATGATATTATCATTTGTTATCCCTATTTGTCATCCATATAACCGCTTCGTTGAGATAGAAATCTCGCGTAAGATCATCTATCTCATCCCACGAGGGTCCGCCTTCCCATCTGGCATAATCCTGATAATATAATTGCTCTGCTGCGCATTCTAACAGCTTTTCCTGCATGTATAGATGCTGCTCTGCAATTCGATCTATATACATAAAGATCGCGGGAAATTACTTCCCGCTCCTGACATAGAGTCCCCTACTTAACTTCGTAAGCTCTCCACGCCGAACCATCTCTGTCATGGCATTTCTTACATATGTCCTCGCGAAGCCAATTGCTTCTGCTATATCGGTTGGGCTCGCAGGATTATTCCTCTCCATATACAACCGAATCGCAGGAGCCAATCGCTTATATGCAGAAGAATACACCATTTCGAGAGCGTGTCGCTTGCACATTGATTGTACGCCGCCAACTTTCGTTCTGCTCCTACTGAACTCCGTAATCGGGCGATTAGTTCCGCACCCAGAGCAGAACTTAGTCTTTATGTTCTCAGTTGGAATAGTTCTGTCATTAGAAGCCGAGTTGATAACTATTCTGCGGACCCCGAGATTCCCAATCCTCGCATGTTGGGCCATTCTTCGATCAACCTCCTCGGAAATAGTTTTCTCTACTGCCGAGCGGATGTCTCCTACGAAATCCGCACTGAGTTGATATTTCTTCTCAATCGTCCACCATATATCGCTTGCTTGTACTTTAATCTCCATACATTATCTCTCCTACGGAAAATACTGAAGGAGCGTTCCTCCGGTTAAAAGGACAAGCGCGAGAGATATTATTGCAATGCACAGTAACCAAAGAACGGTATCTAGGATCATATCTCTCAGCGTCTTTTGCTTGCCCATGAGAGATACTACGCAGACTTACTATAAAAAGATTACGGAAGCCAATTCCAGACTTCCACATCTCCGAGGTATTTTCCGGGCACAAAGTGCCCCTTCACATATTTAACTGCGGAATAAAACTTCCCGCCCACTTCCAATCGCCAAACAGCACCTTCAACCTCATCTATCGCTCCGTGGTATCCGTGCGTCCCAAGTTTGTCCATTGCATCGGAAATTGAGATAGCTCCGCCTTCGTGGATACAATGTGCAATCTCAAATTTATCACCGATTGTATCTCGAAATTCGTGATATATCATTCTCCCAGACTTATTCATCATATCAAATACTACAAATGGCTCGTTGTCTATTTGATATCTAGTGCCGTGCGCGAGGGCCAACCACTCCCCAACTAATCGATCTCCTGGCTGAAGCCATTCAAACCTATCTATGTTCGCATAGACCCATTGTGCAAAGAGGCGATGTTGAGTCCATCCGGAACTTATAGCAATTCCACCGTTTCGCGTGATTGGAGTTATCACTCCATCTATATTTATAACACTTACGTTGGAACCATCCAATTTCTCCTGCACGATTACGGTGCAGTTTTTTGGTGCTTTCTTTGTTGCCATCTCCTCGATGGAAATTGGCGCAATCTTATCTCCATCAGTCCTCGATGTTCTCAGATGTGGGATCGACGCGAATCTCCTCGCTACTTTGTAATCTTTCATTTTCCACCTCAGCCTGTATTGCAAGTCTCAATAATTCTATAGAATGATAATCTTCCGCGCCGAAATTAACTGCATAATGATAATAATTAGCCCACGCCAATCTGCATTTTTCACTCAGAATCATATAACAACCGCCGACAAATCGTGTTTAGAATGGAACGTAGATAGGCGCTTCCTAAAGGCACCCAGAGCATCAGTAAGCTCACCCCGATTATATAACCTTACATGTCCTTCCATGGAGGGGTTTCTATCAATAATAGAATCCAGATATACGAATGCTACCTGATCAGGTTCCTCGTCCAGCGCATACCAGTATGCTGCTCCCTGCATTGGATGATAATCATACTCTCGGCCCGTTTTTATGTCGAGAACGGTATATACTCCATCCAACTCGCAAGTCATATCCAACCGGCCTGCGTACCTATCATCGTTAGAATACACCACACTTTCAACCATAATTGGTGTTATGTTTAGGGCGAGGCGTCTCCACATAGCAACGGCCAAGTTTATTCGCTGGTGAACCTCCCTCTGATCCAGCTTCCAGACAGGCAATATCTCAACCGGCAAAGTTCGTGTAGAGTAATTACTCAGTATCTTCTTATGTACTAACGTTCCGATAGTCGCGGCGGGGGAAGAAAACCCACTCGACTTTCCCCCGCCGGATATAACTGTTGTAACTGATGGGTAGGGAATCCCATTGATCACATAAACCCTACCAACATCAGTTTCAAGTGTTTTTATTTCCATCTAGCTTGCTCCATGATATTCTTCGCGGCGCTCCGGCATCGAAATCCACTTCCACACCAATCACCTTGTCAACATCATCTAATATTGGCCGCATGCCCTCATATTGGTGTATTCTCGTTTCTAATACTTCTCTGAACTCATCGGGGATGTCTATACCATGACGGAGTTTAATACGATCCACCAATCGACGTGTTTCGCGCTTTCGATAATCTGACATGTTCTCTATTATGCGTATCCTATCGGGGGATATAGCTATTGTCCGGCCTTCTGCATCGGCAACAGCCAGAAACGCAAACTTCCCTGCTACATACTGAACACCGAGTATTTTATAATCAAGATACTCAACATCGTTATCAAGTTCAAACCTCAACATCGTGTCATTTGTCATGTTCTTATCGCCTCCAAAAACCAGGGTTGGAACTTACTCCTGGTTCCACTGTTATTCATAAGCTTTCCGAAATTAGAATCCAATATATACGTAGAACTAAAGTCCTCAACATCTCGCGTACAGCGCCCACATGCCTGCTCGATGTTAACTATTGTATTCCACTGATACCACTGCCATCCGTCCAGTTTATTTTTCGCGGATACCCACGCATCCCCCAGATATGGATACGGAACCTTCGCTACGATGCATACGGGGAACTGTTCTCCTTTTAGGTCAATTCCCTCCTCATAATCAACAGACAAGAACACTGCATCGTGCATCTTAAGCCACGACTCGTATGATGACTTCCTTGTAAGCGATGTCTGGACTACAACATTCGGAACCTTTGCCTTAAATTTCTTAAGACCATCTCCTATATTTCTGGCGATCTCATACGAATGACAATGAACTAGTGTATTCTTGTGATATATGTCATGTATTTCCGCGATCTTCTCGATCATACGAGGTATAGTAGCACTCCGTTCTTTTGCAGACATTGCACCAACTGGCCGGTAATATATAAGTCGTCGGTCAATTGGTATTGGATGCGGGGCCACGATATTCGTATATTCATCTACAATGAGATCTGTTGTTGGTGTTCCAGATGCCAGAACTATATGCGAGATGCCAGATACGAACTTCCAGAACAACCCACTTGCATCTAATAACTTGAACACGATCTTCTGTGGGTAGTCCTTTCCATACTTTTGTCGATATCTCTTGGCCACTCCAGGATCTACATCATCGTCTACCAAGATGTAAGGAGTTCCACTCTCTACAAGAGAGATCACTTCCTCACACTTACGAATGTTTCTCTGAACGCTCTCTAATTCGGCAGAGACTGCCTTATAAAGTGATCTGACATCTACGTCGAAATGATTGTCATTCAGAGCGATGGAGTACTGGTCCTTCCTACGAGATAATTCCTCCTCATCATCTACTAGTATCTCGCCCCATCTCTTTAAACACTCTATTAGTGGCTTGGATTGCATTCCTTTTTTAACCCCGGTATCATCCACGGGTATCTTTATTTGCCCGAAATTATATAACTTATCCTCAAGAGAAGCGGATTCATCTATTACTAATAGATCTACATTACTCCGACACATCGGATCGAACTTGAATCGGTCGATTGTCGTTGCACCGAGCGGCGCACCGATAAACCTATCCATATCCAACATATATGGACAGGTGTTACAGGAGGACATTGCATTCTCTGGGATATGCGACTTTTCTTTTTCGCATCCGGAGCACTCCTTTGTATGCCTCCACTTCCCGAAGCTATACAAACAATCGTTCGCGTTTATCTCGCTTACGTCCTCCATCGTACCGAGAAATGGACAAGGATAATTTCTCTTGCCAACTATAGTTGGAATATTATATATGGAAGATTTTCGTATCTGATTTACTAAGTCCACCTTCGGAGTAGTGTAGATGGCTCTTTTTATGACTCCTCTGCTTAACAAGTGCCGGGAGAGTATCACCAATCCGAGAGTCTTTCCAAATGCAGTCGGGGCATTGAAATTTATTACCCGATCCCCTCGTTCGATTGCATCACTCATTTCTCGGATTGCCTCGAACTGACCATTCCTGAACTGCCCATAGGGGTTGAACTTCAGTACATCCTTCTCCATCAACATAATAGATAGAGGGAGTCGATGTTATAAAAGCTTTGTGGTAAAAAAGAAGTTTCGGGTGCTTACGCAGCGGCACCCGCAGTTGCTCGCGCCTTCAAAACGCGACCACCGGCTTCGAGAATCGGAAATCCGGATTCCGTGGGAATATATATTACCTCATTCTGCGCCCCGCCGAACTTATCCACCCACAGCCAATATAGATACTCGCTATTGCCCTTTAGGGAACTTCCAATAATCTGATTTGCTTTTGCGACTCCTTCTGCTCGAATGATCTCCGCTTCTGCAAGCGACTTGGCTCCTTCTTTCTTTGCGTTTGCCTCTACAACTGCTATTTGTCTATTATACTCTGCCTGTGCAAGCTCTGCGCGACCATGTTGTTCAGATGACCAAACGTTATACATGGGCCACCCGAACGCAGCCACCGCGACCAACACCAATACGACAAATAACCCCATCAATATAGCTGCTGCATCTCCATCTGCCATTTATATCACCATCGTGTCTATCCATCTCACAGTAGTGCGCATACTGTACCCAATGCTGCCACTACCAACATGAGTCCCATCAATATGATTACTATGTCTCCATCTGCCATTCATACCACCTTTGCTTCTATCCATCTCACGCTAGGAGCGAACATATCCAGTTCGTCTCTCGCGGCTCTCAACGTCTTATATACATACGGAGTACGTAGTGTGTTTCCGTCTACTCGCGCAATTCGATAAACAACATTTCTACACATCGCCGACCAACCTCACGCTACTTGGGTCTGCGAGAGAGTAATCTTGCTCTCCTCTTCGGTTGTACGATACCACTTGAGTAACAAATTGTACTTTGTCCCCAGGAGAAGTCGTCAACTTAAGTGGGGAGTTGTCCGCAACGCGAATCCATACGTGGTCCGCTGCATCATGCATCCCCTTCTCATCGACGATCTTGATATTTTTAACTGCAACATTGATACCAAGCCTATCGATGCGATCTATCTCTCCAACCGCAGTCACCATCTTGCCTGCCCAGGATCTCAATTCGACCCTGGGGGCACGATTTTCCAAAATCCGAAACTTCTTCGGTCTGTAGTATCGCCCATTCTGTGCCATGAACGATACTACGCACGCTATGTATAAAAAGATTATGGTTCGCGTCCTGTACCCTTACACCTCGGGCATTCAACGAAGTGATATCCATCCCACGCGGGAGCCTTCTTCTCCGCCACCATCCACAGATAAATGAGCTCAGGATCGGTCTCATCATCTATGTGGAGTACCCCCGCACTGACATCTCCGCATTTCATATAGACAGGAACCACGCCAGTTCCTTCGCAATACCCCTTGCACATCGTTTCCGGTTCCGGTCGAGGAATCTTCAGTGCTTCATACCGACTCACATATTCATATTCTTTATTGTTTATGTTTCTTCCCCCTTTTCTTCGGTAAAGTGCCGCCTACCTTTCTCAATACCTCAACTTGGGTTTGGATTGGAGCCTCCAATTCTTCCTCCGCCACGCCCCAACCCTTTTTCGCGAGTAGAGCTTTTGGAGTAATACTCTTTGACCCGCGCATAACGATTTCTTTACCAACTCTATCTGCTGTCGGATTTACTCCTTTTGGCAACGTCATCTCTATATATCGACGAGATAGCAACCCGGGTTCCTCTGGAATATCATCACCATTGAACTTGATTGCAATCTCGATACCCCAGTGAATCACCGGCTTCCCACGACTCGCACCGGGAAAGTATGCACTATAATCTTCAAGTATCTCAGAACGTATTATAGTAATATCGAGGTCCATTATGTACACCACAATACTCTATCGTTGGTTCTGAATCGGATAGCACACATATCTCTATCCTTCTCTATACGTTCTATATCCAAATCTCTAATGGACAACTGCTTTGCCTCTAGGCAATTTAAAAAATCTATTCTCGCGCCGATCAGTGGCCCAAGGCCCAGGTTCCAAACAAAATTTTCAATCTGAGCAGTAATATCAAATTCTATGTCTATAATCCTCCCACGAGTCTTATCATCATGTAGATGATAACTACGTAGTGGTATTCTCGTCCCATACCACAAAAAAACATCAGAGAGAGATGTTCCATCTCCCTCTATTATCGTTTCACGAATCATGAAACATAGGATGGTGTCATCCTATTTAAAATTTTCTATCAAAACTCAAATAAGCTTCTCCGTTGCTTATATTGCGGATAACCACCTAGATACCCGTTTTTATATGCGCTTTCTGGGGTTTCGCCATAGTCATTATTGCCATAAACGGTATCTATCTTATCACCATCTGTGGTATAATCTAAGAACTCACAACAAACCCTAGTTGGGTGTGAGTTCTTCATGTTATATGATAATATGAGTCCAGATACCTCTGGGACTAAGCCACTATCGACCAAAAATGGAGTTATATTCTGAAATGATCCGACTCCATAGATTGCCTTCCCCATGAAAAATGGCAGCATCGACGTTATATGGCAATGTCCGCAAAATATGAAATCAGCAGCGCTACCCATATGTATTAACTCAAGTGCAACTTTCTGCAACCGAGACGTTCGAGCATTCCGACACATCCCAATTCCATGATATAGGTGCGCCTTAGCTCCACCGGGAACCACAACAGGTTGCGAATAATGTCGCATCGATGGAATATAGTTAATATCATTGCGCTCCATTGACAAGTGCGCAAGTAAGTTAAAGCCATGCTTCCGGCCATTTAAAGAATTGTCATGATTCCCCGCGATGGTATAAAACTTAAAACCCTTCGGAATAAACGAAAGACAATAATCAAAAATATCATCCACAGTGTGAAGATGTCTATAATTTGCCGAACCCTCGCGAGGCATTATGCCCTCCGAAACATCCCCCGCACATAACATAGTTGTTATACCGCGATCTCTACACTCTTTCGCAAATTCATTCATTGCATCTATATTTTCATATTTAGATCCAAGATGCATATCAGACATAATCCCAAACTGATATCTCTCGGAAGATATTTTATTTGGCTCTTCATCTTCCAGAAATTCCATGGGCTCTGGTAAGTTAAATGTGTTATACCATCTCTCTTCCCACTCTTTTGGAGTTACGCCGACAATAGATGCACACTTTTTAAAATCTGGGTATCTTGCGAAGAGATCCACCATATCATCTTCGCTAATATTAAACTGTTTCTTCATAAGATATACTATTACGTCCACATATATAAAGTTTATGGACGGCCTGGCATTGGACCATGCCTCCCGTAGCAGATTGGACCAACTCCGCGCTCGACAGACAGCGCATCTGTTAACAATCTCCCACAATGCCAACATGTGGTAATTCCATCTCCCGCTCCGACCGCATATACCAATCGAATCACCTTTGGTATCGCGTAGTACTTTTCGGACCTCGCCCGGCGCATCATCATACTCTTATCTTCGGGAGAGCATTCATCCCATCTCTTCCCGATTTTTACCAACTCATCGTGAATCGCGCAGATTCTCCAGGGGATTGTATATGTGCTTGTCATGATACCATATAGTGCGGCCATCCTATTTAACCATGCCGGTATAACCCAGATCCTTGGTATATAATGATTCTAAAATGAAGCAAGAAGAAGATATACTACAGGATCTCGACGCAGACCAACGAAAACTTTTAGAAAAAAAGCTGCGCCGAATGCGAAAGGTATCAAAACGAGGCAGATAAAATGCCAATTGTAAAATCTACTACCTTAATCCCTCCGGCAATAAACCGATCAAGTCCCGATCCCGTCTATAAACTAACTGGCTGGCGGATAACAAAACCAGTTGTTTTTGAGGTATCCACTCGGTACTGCAAGATGGATAAAGTTCTCATCGAACAGGCAATCGAAGGCGCAATTACAATGATAGAGGAGGTCACAGATACTCCTCTCATCCGCGAAGTCATTATGACTGACGGTGCCGTGAAGTATGGTTTCGACGGAAAGTTTACACTACAGTTCACCGGAACACTCAAGAGTGGAGTTCTGGGTACATCAAAGACTTACTTCGCCCTGAAGAAACACACATGGAAAGATAAACAATTCTATGATGTAAGAGAATATGATATCCGTCTAAAGTTGGATATCCAGTGGGGCAAAGAAAAAACTCCCTACCTACAGACGGTAGCCGCTCACGAACTCCTTCATGGCCTCGGACTTGCAGATCTCTACAAAGACCTCAGTACGCGAAAAGCAAACGAAATAATGAATGCTTATAGATACCCAAGGGGTCTTGGAAGAGGCGACATACAAGGAATAGAATACTTATATAAAAAATAAAAGAGGATCTTATCGATCCTCTACTTTTTACTGTCCACTATTTCCGGTAGCGCACGCCTGAGCGCCACGAATCTGTCTTCCCGTGGTGTAGTATGTTGCCATAACAACAGCCGCACTTATCAACTGAGATCCATATTCTGTGGGCACGGCACCGCTATGAGTTGCTACATATATAGCACCACCCAACACAATCATTACCACTGCGAAAGACTTTAGTGCTTCAATAATCTTAGTAATATCGTCTGCATTCATAATGCACACCTCAGTGTAGCGATTGGTGGTTCCTTATACCAACCAACAACTTTATATACTATACTTGTATAGTGACAGCGGAGGTTTTTTAGAATGGTTAAGAAAGGTATATGTCCCGAGTGCGGGACTGAAAATGAGTTTACACGAGTTCCAATGAAGCCAACATTTCAGAAATTTTTGATTTGTTCTCAATGCGCTGCGGTCGCAAATGTAACCACAGAGCCCGACCCCGATGAGGGAGATGATTATCTAAAGTGCATTCCATTTGGTGGTCATGAAGCCCTTTTGCCTGCGGGCAAAGTTGGCGATCATACGGCTCTGAAGATCCCGAGACACTACCGCATTCGATACAAAACTGCAAATGGCGAAGAACTCACTTGGCTTGATTTCGTGAAAAGAACCGGCAGAGACCCTGAGATCCTAGACAGGGACATGAATCAGGGAAAACCAGAAAAGAAAGTATTTAACCTGGGCGGAAAGTAGATATCTTTCCCCCCTTCATCTTTTATTTAAGTGATATTATGAATAGTAAACTTATGTTCAATGGAAACGCAGTATTCATAGAGTCAGCAACTGTTTACAGAAGTTCTCTAAACGTAGATAATATGACAATTGTCTCACAACCACTAACAAAAACAAAACAACAGACACTATCTGAAATAGATAATAAGTTACTAATTGGTTCTATTTTATATAATTACGATGAAGAAGGGAAAGAAATATCAAGATATCAAATTATAGACATTATGAGATATGTATTAGGAGAACGAGTTCTCATAACTGGACTTTTTAGAGTGATACGATGACAGAAACATGGAGCTACTACGACGCAAACACGATAGAAATAACCGGAGATCTCACTACAAAGTATTGGGTTGGTCAACTGATAAAAATCACGCAGACCACCGATAAATTCTTCGCGATAACCGCCGTAAACCTGGTAACTGGAAACACCAGACTTACAATAAATGGCGGTGGGGTATATACGCTTGTGAATGCTGCAATCACGAGCCACGAATTTTCAAACTGCGCGTCTCCGAAAGGAGTTCCCCTTAATTTCAACAAAAACATAAATGGGAACTTTGCAGCATCAACTGACCCAACCACAGGAGACGATACCGCAGATGGATACATCGTTGGATCTCCGTGGGTAAACACTACAGATCATAAGATTTTTCTCTGTGAAAGTCCCGCAGCCGGGGCCGCAGTCTGGAGACAGATTTGGCCTGCCAGGGCGGAGGATATGAATTTTCAGGCGGGGGTGTATCAACAGCTCCTAATCAACGGTGATTTCCAAATCAACCAGCAGGCTGTGAGCGAATACACCAGCTCCACCAATCCCGCCAACAATGATGATACTTACGCAGCCCCGGATCAATGGCTATTGCTTTCTGATGGAAATAACGTTGTTAAGGTGTCTCATCAGACCGGAACCTGGTTAGGGACTGCGGTTAAACTGACAGTGGCTACTGCAAACAAGAAGTTTGGCCTGATTCAATTTGTCGAGAACGTAGATGCATCGAAATACTATAACAAGGCAGCAAGCCTGCAATTCAAAGCCTATACACCATCTGGCAACCCGCTGAGAACTCTGAGAGCAGCGGTACTGAGCTGGAACGGTACTGCAGATGCCCTTACCAGTGATCTGGTCTCTGCCTGGAATTCGGAGGGAAGCAATCCCGCTTGGATTGCAAACTGGACAGCCGAGAATACGCCAGAGGACCTCGCTTTGGTGGCCGATGCCTGGACCACATATCGAATCGAGAACATCAGCATCGATACCGCTGGCCTGACTAACCTGGCTGTATTCATCTGGTGTGACGATGGAGATGCAGATGTTGGCGATATAGTTTTCATCAGCCAGGTTCAGCTCAACCTTGGGCCAATTTGCCTGCCATATTCTCAGAGATCGTTCCAGGACGAATTGCAGAAATGCATGCGCTTCTGGCAGAAAACCTATGCATATGAAACGCCTATAGGGACGGTGACAACAGTTAATGATATCATCTGGTTTGCTCAAGGTGGAACCGGCTGGTCACGCGTCCCTGTTCCCTGGCCAGTCCCGCTCCGTAAATCATTGTACCCAACAGGGTATTCGCCCGGGACCGGAGCAGCAAACAAAGTGTACAATGTAAATCTGGGATCGGACGTAAACGGTAATGGCGAACCGTCTTCCTGGTGTTGTACTTACGGAGTGGCTAACGTATCTGTTGCTGAAGGTTCTACTCTGCGTGTGCATTGCGTAGCCGACGCGAGGCTTTAACATGGCTGATAGATGGTTTGTCCGGTGTGACGCCGGCGGGGTCGTTATCCGGGGGTTTACAGACGATTTCGAGCAACCGCAAGCGGGAGATATCGAGATCACTGGTCAGCAGTCCGGGTGGTGGGGACGACATTTCAGGATTCAGCTTTTCGATTCTGAGCACCGACCACTGTATAAAATAGTCAATGGTGTTTTGGTTGCCAGGACCACCGAAGAGATGGACGACGCTGCATTTCTCGCATTAAAAAAAGAACAAGCAATAAGATATCTCAAAAAGCGATGCAAAAATGAAATCGAGGCATCTGTTGATACAATAGAATTGATAGAAGCGTGTGCAGTTGCAATAGAAAAACTATATACAGACTTGGGGAAGCCATTACCCAAAAAATACGCTTCGATGAAATCATATATTGCATCATTCATCGCGACTAGAAACACCAAGATAGCCGCCGTGCAGGCGTGTACCTCAGTAGATGAGATAAAAACAATTCTCAATCAACAATAATCACCCAACCAACCACGCTCGTCCGTATATTTCTGGAGGTATTTATATTAATGTCATTCTGATACAATACGATGGAAGTCTCCCAAATCTAGCACTCATGAAGTTATCTACGTACCACAAATCGCGTGGAGATAATGTCACATTGATACGACCACAAGAGATAGCAACCCTTGACCAAACCCCTTCTGATATTATATATATATCGTGTATTTTCGTCGAAAATCGCGACTTAGCAATAGAGTTATCTAGGAAATTTCCTAATGTATTAGTTGGTGGATCTGGAATTGACCTTGATAACAGGCTCCCACCAAACATCGAAACACTAATGCCCGATTACGATTTATATCCAGAAATGAAATACTCACTTGGATTCACAACACGCGGATGTATTCGGTCTTGCGACTTTTGTATAGTTCCCAAAAAAGAAGGAACCATTCAAATAGTCGGTGACATATATAATTTTTGGAATAGAAAGCATAAACACGTTATGCTATTGGACAACAATATTCTAGCACTACCATCGCATTTTGAACAAATATGTAACCAGATACAGATCGAGAAACTAACAGAACCGCAATACTTAAGTAGTATCACGATACTTATCATATCATGAAGATAACGACGAACATACCATTTGGCACAGGGCAAGAGACAATATTGTTGGTAAGGACTAACCCACCAAAGTTGTTAAATACAATAGAAAAGAGAAACATAACGAGAAACGTAAGATCTTATATTAAAAGAACTGGAATATCTTTGCGGCGGATGCATAACGTTTCCCGAGAACAACATCTACTCATGTATCCAAACGAGCTAACTGGGGTGGGATGTTATACTCTATCTGATTGGAACAAACTAAACGACGGTTCATATGAGGTAACATTTCCTCACGACAAGATAGAGATACTGAGGCCATCGGTCTTTCAACCAAGACAATTATATTACAATACACTATTCCATGAGATGGCCCACGCTACCGGACATCCTAGTCGTCTTGGCAGGCACGTTGATATAGTTAAGAAAGGATTATATCAAGAAGAAGAACTCATAGCTTCTATAGTTGGAATATGGATGGCAATTGACAATAATATAGAAATAGCAACCATGTTGTACCTCGATACCCCGATAAACCGAGAACACACAGACTTCTTAGTAAACTCCGCATATGATGCATACACATTCATAACAGAAAACGATACGCGCGGAGATCACCATTTCGACTCGGTAAACGGACGCTACATCGTAATTACGTAACAAAAGGTTTATATAGTATAACCGTATAGTATAAGCTGCCACACAAACAACAGACAAAGCAGCCAACGGTCGCTTCCTTAGATCGTTGGTTTTCTTTGTTTGCGGGAAGCTCGCTGGCGCTCGCAACGTATATCCTTCAACCATTATAGTATAATGAAAATTTTTCTGGGTACGGTGATTATGAAAACTAGATGTTGCCTGATTTGTGGAGTAACACTAACATTTGAGAATTGTTATCCAAAGGGAAAGAACGGAACAACTCTATTATCATATTGTAAACAATGCTACAAAAAACTCAACGCAAAGCGTTATCAAAACTCCAAATACAGTGTTACTACAAACGTGCATGGGGCTCGAAGGCGAATATCATTCAATACAAAAGAAGAAAAATCTAATTTTATAATCGTCAGGAGGATCTACTCGAAAATTGGAAGCAGAGTAATCTCACATCATACGCCCACCGATACATACCCAGGCGAATATGTCTGGAACGGTGAGGTTTTGGCATCTTGTCCGGAATGTGGAAATCTTATACAATATGATATTAACGGTGATGAAATTTGCACCACATGTAAGTTGATTGTTAATAGTGCTCCCGCAACGGAGTCACGGATTGTTAGTGATATGCCAAGGGGCAGATGCTCATTTTCGGGCGAAGAAGCAGATTCGGCATGTGTAGACACGTTTTATACTAAAGCATATAGTAGATCTTTAAGGTGATTATATGATAGATTCGATTGGAATGATAAAGGACGAATACGGACTAAGTATCTGTGGAGACTACAAATACACTGTAAACACACTAATTTGTAAGAAATGTGGATCTAAAAATATGATAATTACGCATATTGCTCGCGTTCCACACAAAGTCAACTCAGATATTTTCGATGGCAGATCCTGGCACGCGGAGTCCGAGGTTACACGAGGACAGGAATATATGACAATGCAATGCGAGGATTGTAATTCAAATATTAATATTGTTGTGCCCGGACTTTACTCAAAACTTGCACACGTAGAGCGCGTCGTATTGGATTCTTAGGAGATGAGTTAGATGGGGTTTATCGATTACATGGTCACTAAAATGGGATATATATCAAGGGAAGATATCGCAAAAGAATATGTATCTAAGCGAGAGCTAGAGGCAACTTTAGAGCCAATGTTAAAGACCGCGATAGAACAGATTTTCAATGCCGCTGCAATGACTGGCCTTAGTCGATCACCTCATGGAGCAGAGGAGTGTGAATGCCAGGGCGAAGAAGACGATAACGAAGGAGTTACACAGGGAATAATGGACTCCACCAGATATCGCGTTATCTCCGGCGGACTGACCTACTACTGCGACGATGTAATGCCAAACCCATGTGGTGGGTTTGATATAATATTTTTGCAGAGGGAAAACGATGGCTCCATATCGGTTGGTGAAGATGGAAAGGCAATGCCATGCTTTGGCACAATTCACGACTCTTCCGCTACAATTCTCGATACATCATCAACAATGACCCTAGAACTTTTTGCAGAGAAGCGCGAAACGTTAGAAAATTCCGCATATTATGTAGATAAAGACGATACATCTGATTGTGCATTTTCTTAATCAATATACACGAAGCCTATAGTGGTAATGATTATGACAAAGAATTATCCAATTAGACATATGACAGATGAGGCAAAGGAGTTCATCGCCAAAAACTCCTCACTTACCGTGGATACACTTCGTAAGATGGTAAAAGAAGAGTTCAACGTAGATGTAAGCTATTCTACTATACAAATATATGTTAAAAGGGCGAGAGATGCTGCTCTCATGAATACTGATGCAATATCCGCATCCGTAGAAGAGATGATAGCAGATCATATTTCTCACAATATAGATCAGTATCTTGGTCTCATGGATACGAATATCCGGAGACTTGGAGCTATCATGGATGGCACCGACCCGGACTATGAGATCCCGAACGACAAGGAAAACTCAGATAAGAAATCTATATATTGGTTTCTGAGATTATCGCATACCCTCGGTGAACAGGTGGAGCGGGTACTCTCACTCCGTCCAGAGTCGATGGAACTCAAGGTTACTCGGGAAGATATACCCGCTATCGAGAAATATGCAAACCTCTCTGACGAGGAATTAGAAGCGCTTCTATTCCTTGAAGCCAAAGCTTCGGGTAAGGTTCCGGCAGACTCCAGGTTCGAGGCGGGGGCCACCTTAGATATATCTAAGGAAGGCGAGGGTGAGGCCGCCAAGATAAGCATAAGGCCCAAGGATTAGATATCGTATGGTGAGGGCCAGGGGCACTAAGAGGGATTATTCGGAGAACAAACGAAATACCTCTTATACCGAAACCGAGGTGATGCAACACGCGTTAGCTGGTAAGAAATTCCTGAGATACTTGGAGCTCACCCAGGGCGAATATTGGCAAACCGCTAAACATCACGTACTTTTGACCGAGAAGCTCGGGGAAGTGGAAAAATACATCGCTACGGGGGAAGGAATACCCCGGCTTGCTATTTTTATGCCACCAAGAGTTGGAAAGTCCATGGTTTGCACGAAGACTTTTCCATCTTGGTTCCTTGGCCGAAATCCTGATCGCGAATGCATAGTCATTTCCTATGGTGCGGATCTTGCATACGATTTTTCTCGTGCAAATAGAGAGCTCTTCCGAGAGTACGCATATCCGATTTGGGGGAAAGAGCTCGCAGATGACACCCAGGGAGTCGCGAACTGGGGAATAAAGGGGCACCGAGGTGGACTGAAAGCATCTGGTATCGGTGGCGCAATTACCGGACGCGGAGCAGACCTGTTGCTCATAGACGATCCTGTCAAAAACGCAATCGAGGGTGCCTCCGAGATCACGCAACAAAAGAACATCGAGTGGTATCAATCTACAGCATACACAAGATTGTCTCCAAAGGGCGCAGTAATTATAATAATGACTCGATGGAATTGTTTCAGAGAGGATGCATTAGTATATACTATAAATGGACAGCGCAAAATAAAAGATATCCAGCAGAATGATATCGTACTTACTACAAACGGTTACGAACCTGTGATGGGAATTGCCAATCGCCCGTATCGTGGAAACATGATACATATTCAACCATATGGTTATCCAGAGGAACTAGTAGTTACACCCAATCATGAGATATTTACAAAGAACGGATGGAAACGAGCAGAGCACATAACAAAGGATGATTATATAGCAGTACCAAGATTTATCAACAACCAACCATCTACTACAGATGAGTATCTACTGTCTCTAATACCCCCGGCCCCAGTTTCGTCGTCTCCTCGCAATGGAAACCATCCTAAAATGACGGGCAAACAAAATAGAGTTACGAAAGATGACTTGAAACGTCATTTGGATAATGGTCTGACATATCAACAAATTGCCGATATGTATGGTTATAAAAGTAGAAATGCAATATATGAGTATGCGGTTCTATATGGGTTATGCAAACCACGCGGCAATGTTATATCTACCAAATGTGTATTAGATCCAGATTTTTGGGAAGTTATTGGACTGTGGATCGCGGAGGGGGTTATTACATACGGACGAAAAACCTCAACGAACGTAGTAAGATGGTGCTTTGGATCACATGAGCAAGAATTAGCAAACTTTGTATCAAAAATTCTATCAAGACACGGAATCGCTTCAACGCACCGTGTGGCCAAGTCTGCACTCTACGTATCGTGTTCTTCCAGCCAACTTGCAAGATTTGTAGAACTATTTGGTGTTGGTGCAGCAAATAAACATTTACCATCATGGGCAATCAGCCTCCCACGAAATTATATATTTGCATTGCTCCGTGGATACCACAAAGGCGACGGATGTATATCTGGAAATATAGTTAGATTCTCTAGTAGGTCGTTCGAACTAATGTCGAACATAAAACTCGCGTTGGCTAGAAATGGAATATTCAGTAAAATAACAAAGGGAACCATATCATCAACTGGGTTTGGGTCGGTAAACGTACCATATGAATTACGATTTGATAAGCGAAACTCCGCTGTCAAAAATATAAAATATTGTATAGATGAAAATAATATATTTGTAAAGATACGAAAACTATATACAACAGAATTTGATGGAACTGTATATGACATCGAGACTCCATCTCACAATTTTATAGCGAACCACATGGTAGTTCATAATTCTGAGGATCTTGCGGGCAAACTATTGCACTTAGATGAGATTGGTCAGGGAGACCATTGGGAAGTTGTCAGGCTCCCCGCATTGTGCGATAGCCAGAACGATCCAGTCGGCAGGCAGATCGGAGAACCACTATGGCCAGAGCGATTTCCTCTGGATTGGTGGGAGGGAAGAAGAACTGTAGAGACTCTATATTGGGAGGCATTATATCAACAAACTCCCCTCGATCTGACAGAATCCATTTTCAAGATAGAGGAAATGGTAACTTATGATACCCGCCATCTGCAATTAGACAAGTGTAAGTTCTTTGGCGCATGTGATCCCTCCGCAGGCGGAGACGATTATTCTGCAATATCCACAATTGCGGTAACACCAGAATTGGAATGGGTAGTCTATGATTGTAGACTATCAAGAGAAACCCAACTGGACACTATAAATGCTATCGTAGCTGCCGCAAAAGAGTTTAGATATGATGGATTTTATATTGAAGCAAATTCGTTGGGCCACGCGAAGGCAGCATCCGGCTCATCTATATTTGAGATAGAATTGAGAAGGCAACTTACTGAAGCTGGAATAGCACTACCATATGAGTTTGTGTGGAACTCTAGTAACAAAGAAGATAGAATACGTAGTATTCACCCATTCTATGTCAACAAGACCCTACAGTTCCGCGAAGACTGGAACAAGAAATATCCCAAACTGATGAAGCAGTTGCAGAGATTTCCACATGGTGCGCACGATGATGGCCCCGATTCCATAGAATTGGCAATTCGCGCAATCATAAATAAGAGTAGGAAGCCCGCTCCTGTTTTAAATATTCCAAGGGTAATAGCACGCGCCAGAGACGTAACCCGATTTGGAATATTTTAGAAAGGTTTATATATCCGAGTTTCCTTATCGTTATCATGCGCAATATTCCTAAGATGAATAAGGTAGCACTAATTGCACTAGAGAACCTTATAGAAGACATTAAAAATGGAAATGTTACAGTAACCGGGTATAACAAAATATGCCAACCCGAATACGTCGCGATTGTCGGTGAACACGACCCGGTTATTGACCATCCAATACCATATGAATTTAATATTACGTATGTCGTTCCTTGAACAACGTCTCATACCATATAGTTCCCATGAACACAACCGATAACACAACTAGTGTTATAGTTGCTAAACAGGTCATCCCTATCTGAATTTCATAAGCAATTATGGCAAGCAGAATGCAGAGAATTGCATCCTGCAAGATACGACTAGTAGTCATATTTTACGAGCCTCCTCTCAACAATGGCCGTAAATAAGATCTGATTTATAGATCGATCCTTGGCACCGAATGCCACATAGAGGTTATCAGATTGTGGGTAGGCACTCAACTCCCCCAATGGAATGAATGGAATTATATATGATCCGAGGGGTCCGCGAGTAAGTTCGCTCGTATTATAGAACTTACTATATAGTAGGTTTCCTTCTTTTTTCCCGTTATATGGATCGTCGTATATATCTACAAGTATTCTGCCATCTAGGGATTGTAGTTCTCCTATGTTATCGTAGAAGTAGACATGATATGGTCCGTATCCGGTTCCACGTCCCGCATCTTCGATTTCCATATAACTCGCGGGCAGAGCAACTGTAATTCCAGTAGCTACTACCATTGCAATTATTATCGGGATTATAGCGTTGGGTCTCATGAGATATAATTATTTCTATTCATATTTATAACTTTTGGTTGCAGTTTTTATTTCGAATTATTTCGTATAATTATTCAAAAAATGCATTACTGATTAGCGATTATTTTTCCGGAGAATATTCATGAAAATGCAGAAAAATGAAGTTGCACCACAAAAAAAGAAACGTGGGCGACCAAAAAAACAAAAAAATCCACCCACGGCAAGTACAACTGGATCGGCATATCCATCCCTATCACTGGGGTTCGACGCGGCGAAGCGGGTAGACATAAAAACCCTAGACATGATAAAGAGAGTTGGACCCGTTCAGAGATCTATCAGACAGTTGCGCTTGATATCATTTCCATATTTTACATTTAAGATCGTTCCTCCAAAAGATGTGCCCGAGGACTCGGATGAGCTAAGAGATCTGATAAATATGATGGAGGAATTTGACAGGAAGTATGTGAAAACGACGGCTCTCTGTAATCAGGCATTTGAAGATGTGATAACGTATGGAAGCGCAATATTTGAGGTAGTTTGGGATTCTATTGATGGATGGAATATCCCAACTCTCGTACAAAGGCTTCCCGCGAAATCGTTCTCTGCACAAGCATCAGAAACGACCGATGTAAATCGTTTCATGGTTGGGAATTTGCTAAAGGGAATTGCATACGATAGACAGTCTCGAACAATGCTATATAACCAATCCCAGGGCCAGGGTATGTACGTTGCAATCCCCTCAGATCGCATTATACACATACGGGATGAGTGTTCCGAATATGTTGACGGGGAATCATATCTTGCGGGTATTGTTCACACCATACAACAGTTAGATTTCGTAAGAAAACGATTCATGCAATTCATGAATAGGTTCGGAACCCCACAAATGATAGCCACAGTTGGTGTTCCAGACAGTATGCAGGATGACATGGGAACACAGACAACTCTTATGCCCGGAGGAACGTCATCTCCATCGGACGGCGTATTCACCCAACTCTGGGAGTATATGTCAAAGGTCGTAGAGAACCAGAGTGCTGACCAAGCTATCCTAATTCCAGACGGCGCAGAGGTAAAATGGCAGAGCGTAAACGCGGCCATTGACCCGACCGTTCCAGATGCATATCTGATTCGCGAAGCAATCCTACATCTATTCCCCCGAGACTTTGTAGATGTTATTGCACAATCCATTTCAACAACGTCTACTCCGCTTGTTTTACTTCTGAAGATGATTATCCAGGGATGGCAGCAGATAGTTTCGATTCCGTTTGAAGAAAAGATATGGACCGAATTTCTGGCACTGAATGGTTATGAAGGCTATCGTGTGGAGCTTGAGTGGGCGTCCGTAGTCCCGGTAGATGAGGAAAAGAGAGATCGTCTTGCTATGCAAGAGTTCTTAGCTCACGTAATTACATTAGATCAGGCCCGGGCAAAAATGGGATTACCTCCTCTATCTGACGAAGAGCGTGTTCAGATTTACGAGGAGCTTGATGTATGGAGATCAGGCAGAGACGGCAGAGACCAAGCAAATGAGGCATTTGGCGGAACTACAGCGGTTGCAGAAGGTAACGAAGAGGTAGGCGATGCAATCGAAGAAGAGCTAAAAACGCCGGGATTCGGACCCTCGCATAAAGATAAAGACTTCCCAAAATATTCATGTAAGCAATGTGGGTATTCGTGGGAAGCAAAATCATATGCAAAGCCAGCATCGTGTCCAAACTGCGGATCTAAGTCTTGGGACGGAGCAAGGAAGAAAAAGAAGTAGAACGTTTTCTACTTCTTTACAACAAGCTCCTCTATTTGTTCCCTGAGTGTTTTTATATTTTGTTTCATCCGTTTCGTTTTTTCGTCTACTGCGTGTTGCTCTCTTTTGACATCTTCGAGCTCCCTTTCTATAGTACCTTCCACTCTAACGCGAAACTCATGTATGCGGGTATGCGCATTGCTGATAATGTCTACTATGCAACGCGGATTTCCGTCGTGATCGCCATATATCGGAACTATCAAGCCCCTCTGTATCATTTCTGATAATACTCTATATGGTCCCGTTTCATACTGGAATCTTATATCTTGTGTAGTTGAATTGGAGAACATCGTAGCACTGACATCCAAGTACATACCGACATTAAATTCTGGGGAGTATAGAAAGTTAGATACAGGAATTGGTATAATGTATTCCGAGAATTCATCGTACATCTCGTCATGATATCGTCTACTTTGTCTGGTGAAAAATCTGCGCGAGTAGTAAATGGTATGCCGCATGAAGTCTATAATTATGGTGGTCCCGGGCTCCGATAGTCCTACTCCAACAACTCCGTTGTTAACCAAGAAATCTATATCGTTGCCGACCTTCCCATATATGAAGTCATATATCAATTTGCATTCCAACTCCTCGGCAGCGGACTCCGAAGATATGTTTGTGCCCCCAAACAATTTATCAAGCAATGACATGGTTCCTCTTAAAAGTGTGTGGGTCGTTTTACCCACACAGATTACAGTGTCCCGTGTATAACAGATCTACGGGGCTAGTCGCAGATAATTCCTCCGCGAACTCTAAAAACTCCCATATCGTCATTTGGGTAGTTGCCTCTATACAACCGTCGGAGAACACGTCGATTGAGAACCCACGGGCTATCATGCTTGCAACCACAGCCCGCGCATCCTCTAACGACGAAATATTATATACTGTCCAGAAGCACATGTCACGTCTCTTGTCATAGCCACCATCTGGTATCCATGTAGACCCGAACGTGAGCCGGTTAGTCGTTTTTGAGATGTCCGACATGTTATCGTGCCTCCACCATAAACGTCAGCTCTTGTGGTGTTAGTGGCATATCACTTTCTACCGCGAGGAACTGTCCCATTGGGATATATTTTACAAAATTCCCCGCAGTAGTGAATGCATAGAAATATGCATTACTATCGCCATAGGTACCGTCATCCTCAAGTACCTCCCCTGTAGTATATATCTGCCCGCCGAGTTGGATATCTATCCCATAAGAACCATACCCCGCCGATGGCCCGTCAGACACCGTTCTCGGAGTTAGTCGTTTCCCACTACTTACGACCTTATACTCGATGATCTGGTGTAGCACGATCTGGCCATTGGACCCAAGGATGTAAAGGTTCTTTGTCTGGCCGGGTCGGTTGTCGAGCTTCAGACGCTTCTTTATGAGCGATTGCTCTACAGTTACCATCTCTCCATCTACTGCAATTATCGGCTTCAACTGTTGGCTTGCCTTGGTAACTCCGGAATCGGACGTGGCCGGAGGAATCGGAGCTTCTTCGACACACCCTATACACATTGCTATTGCTATCATCGCGAATAACACGATGATGATATTTCCGTGTTTCATAATTATACGCCCCCGAGTTCAGTTAGATCTGGGAACTTTACGTTGAACTGATCGAAGTCTCCCTTCGACGGTCCTGTCGTTGGCCACGAACCAAAGTTCGCAAATTCGCGATTCCATTCGTTCATAGCTACCATATATTGCGATACGAGCGCATTGTAGTTGGCAAGCTGCCCTTGTAAATTAGTGATGACGTTGTTATACTGCATTTTGTCTACTCTGTCCCACTCTTTGTATGGAGTGTCCCCGTACATCTTCTTCATCTCCACCGCTTGTTTGTGGAGGTTCTGTATATTCGCAATAGATGCTTCTATTGCGCCCTTCTGGGTCTGGAACCAATCATATTTCTGCTGTATCGCAGATGGACGTATCTCATTTGAGACGACCGATGTGGTCTCCAATGTATACGATAATACGTATGTTCCGCCTATTATTACAAGCAGAATCCCAAAAGCAATAAATGCTTCACTTGCTCTCATGGATATCCCCTATGTGGGTAATATGGTTGGAAGCTCGTTGGCCTCGGATACATATAGTACACATTGTTATACATAACGGAATTTATATTGTTGTATGCGCTATATGCTCGCTGGTATCCCCACATGGAATATGTATACATGGGCGACAACCAGTCAACCCCGGTCTGGTATGAGGAATAACCCCACCCATTCCAGTTGCTCGATACGTACATCGGGTATTATGTTGTCATGTAATAACCCGACATCCTAGATCCGTCTACTGTGGATATCATCATGGCAAGGATAAGTCCACAGAACACTATTCTGGATAACTTCATATATCGACACCTCGTAATCGCAGTTCTAAACCAGTATTTCCGATATCTTCATCGAGAGCTATGATCGCTTCCACGGCGTCGTTGATCTTTTTTTGCAACGCCGCTCTATATCGCAACTGCGATTCAAGAACCTCTTGAAGCTGCGCAATTGTCATTTCGCTACGCCGGTTTATCGACATACTCTCCTCTGAAGTAGCAGTTAGATGCCTCTATTAGCTCGTCCGCGTTCTTAAATACTCCGGTTGCTCCGCAGAGGGAACACTTCCATTGCATGAACATCCATGGAATCGGCACGTAATCGTGCTCACACTTTTCGCGCTTTTCGCGTATTCTGTTATATTCTGTCCTCTTCATATCGTATCACTCAGCAATTTTAACCTCGCGTCTCGTGATCTTTTCTCGTCCAAAAGGCGCTTTCTTTTGTCTTCTGCCTCTTGTAACATTGCTATTGTTTTTCCAATCTGTTCCTTCACATACAAAACATATGCATGGATCAGATCTGGCGCAACTTTGACTAACTCGATGATCTTATCCGGCGAAGCAATACCATCTTCTATTCTCACAAGCACATGCTTCTCAATTGAAGCCGACATATCATACCGATGATACGAGGATTCGTAGTGTTCGCGAGGCTGTGGTACATTTCCAATACCGCGTGAGAGGTCTGCCATCTCCGCTAACGTAAACATATTAGAGAGTATGTTAACCGTGCAGTATCTGTTTCGCTCACTGCATAGTTTCGTAGATGCCGCATATCCGGCCTTATTCACATCTACTACTATTGAATACATTCCCTGTTCGTCTATTCCGTTTCTTGTTTCGTAGATGGTTGACTCGTAGAAGTTTATGAATATGCCTTCCGTATCGTACTTCTTCTGCATAGTGAGACCATAGATACCAAGGTCTCCCAGATACTGTATATCTTTAATAACATCGCCTTTATATAATTTACTATACAGATCATCTCCGATCCGCTCGACACCCCCGAGCTTTCGGTATCTGTTTTCTGTTTGGATTTGGTATTGTTAAACATATCGAGCACTGACATTATATTGACCTCCAGATCTTCACTATATTTTCTGGGCTCCATATTCCCGCGTCTTCATATTCGATACTAGGAGGGATTGTATGATTATAACTTACACAACACGGAATTGCTACCATCGATCTCACGTTCGCGGTGATGTGATCGAGAATTTTTGGGAGCGGCGCATGTGAATGTACGGCTACGATGATCACCTTGTCGAATGAGAGAGATACCTCTTCGACAGTAGATGATATACACTTGAGTCTCTGTATTGCAGTCTCCCAAATTGGAATCTTATCGGTGTTTAGCCTCGGATCGATGGAAATACAATTCCACTTACTATGAAATGCAAACAGCGATGCAGTTCTTGGAGACCTTCCGTCGCCAACTGCAACCACAGTCATTGAGGGATCTTTCAAGTTTGCCTTAAGTTTGTGTTCGACTGCATGTAGCGCAGCCCAACTCTCCGTTACCTCCTTGGCATTTGGATAAATACCAAGAGCTAGGAGGTCGCCGGCAGATTGGTTCATTTTTATGAACCTGTTCATATAGACTTGTTGCCCGAGCGTATAACTCTGGATTGTGCGATTGATTGTATCTCACATCGCAGTCTCTCTTGTGATTCTTGTCATATTGGTTTCACCGCGCAATAGTACGCATGGTTCATATATAAAGGTTTCTAAGTAATATTTATATAGGAGAATCGTGTAGTATCCAACCATGAGAACGCTTGCGAGTATCCAAAAGATCGAGGAATTATCCGCGATCCCGGGCGCAGACAAGATAGAGGTGGCCCGAATTCTTGGGTGGAATGTCGTCGTGCAAAAAGGTGTCTTTCGGCCCGGCGATAAATGCATATACTGCGAAATCGATTCCATGTTGCCAGACAAACCAGAATATGAATTTTTGAGGAACCGCTGCTGGCATGACAGACTCGGGGGATATCGGATAAAGACATCGAAACTTCGCGGGGTTATTTCTCAGGGAATCGCCTTTCCACTAAATGGTGTTGAGGGCGAGATAGGAGACGATCTGACCGAGAAACTTGGTATCTGGAAGTATGACCCACCCGCCGTTCATGGTCAGGGCGGAGTATTGCTCGGATGCACGAGGGGAGCATTCCCAAGTTTCATTCCCAAGACAGATGAGACCAGGATACAGTCTATCCCAGATGTCTTGGAGCGGCACCGTGGAGTTGTCGTATGCGCCACGGAAAAATATGATGGAACTTCCATGACCTGTTTCTTGGATAGCGAAGACAACGAACTCCATGTTTGTTCGCGAAACCTGGATGTATATCCGCCTGATCACGAACATGGAAAGCCGTCTGTGTATTGGGAAGTCGCCCAGAAACTCCAGATCGAGAGTATTCTCCATAACATGGGAGGAGAGTTCGCGATCCAAGGGGAGATAATAGGGCCTGGAATACAAAAGAATAAATATGGTCTACCGACAACGGATCTGAAGATCTTTAACCTATTCGACACGAAAAAGGGAGCATATGTTGGATGGTATGATGCCATGTCGCAACTCGTAGACGGAAATCTCCCACAAAGAAACCTCGCGGCGACGGTTGTTGACCCATTTCCGTTGGAACATAGTGTAGAAGACATTCTAAATCTCGCGAAGGGGAACTCAGAACTTGCAGATACCCCACGAGAGGGGATCGTGATTCGGCCCGTTGTTGAAACAAGAGACCTAAAGCTAGGAAGGCTATCATTTAAGGCCATAAATAATGACTTCCTGCTTAAGCACGGAGAGTAAAGTTGAAATATGATGAAGGAGATGTATGTATTATGCCAATAGCTGAGGTAGTGTTTGAGAAGATGTGGGCGAACAACATGCCCGCATATCGCATTGCAGGATTCCGGGGTGTCCTGCGTCAAAGCGAACTCCCGAGTGAGTACCTGGCACCACTGTCGCGACACCAAGAAAACGGAAAGAGTTATATGTCTTTCCATGCAACCAAGCGGTCTCTTATTCTGGCTGCTCCACATCCCATACTTGACGAGAAGTATCGTATAACAGACGACGCGCCAAGTTTCGTTTACAAGATATCTATCGGGGATGTTATTTCCATTGGGGAGAGGAACACCATGGTGGAGTTTATGCGAAGTGCGGGAAACCGCCTCGCAAAGATAACCAAGAAGTCCAAGAGTAGAGCAAGATGGGGCGGCGAGGAGGTCGTAAAAATATGAAATTTTCGATCACGGGCGCATTTGCATATTCCGAGGCGGTCTATGTGACCGTAACCGAGTTCGAACACCCAAATGATGCGCTAACGGCGGTGGCGATACTCAAGGAAAACGGAGCACACATCCAAGAGATTACTGGAAAACATGTAAAGGGGAAGTTCCCAATTGGTGGCGAAAAGATAGAAGATATCGTCGGGAGACTTATCACGAAGGGCTACGTCCTTGAAGTTCCCCAATGAACGTTCCCTATGGCCTTCCATCCTCTAGTTGATCGCGAAAAACTCGCATTCCCAATACCAACTCATCTATGAGTGCGAGTAATTCGCTTCCCTCTTTTATGATACACCCAACGTCATCCATGGTGGGCGTCTGAGCATATTTACTATTAGAGGATAGCAATATAATCTTGCGTCGCCATCGCTCTGCTCGAACGAATATCTCTTGCGGAATCGTATCAGGAACTGACATCCCCTGCACGTGTTCTGCTGCTTCTCTAAACCACCGCCTAGGATCTGCGTGTTTCTTAGAAAAACTACAACGATCTGTGTGTTTCAAAACTAGACCGATACAATAAACAAACCCGATGCTACTTGGTTGCAAGATATCACCAGTAAAAAATTGCCGGGAATCTGGAGGTGATTGACGGTGAAACCCAGACTACTCGATGAAGAGCATCCCGGCGCATACATGTATATCGGCATAGTATATAAAGTTTTCGGTTATCATTGGATAAAGATGATTAGGAGAGGATATTAGCAAACATAAGGGCCTTCCATACTCTTTCTTGCATATCATACAATATAGCGTTGCTAGTACTTAAATGTACCCGTTGACAAAAACATTTTTATAGTATGACCACATACTATCGCTACATGTTGCTCATGAAAGAACGCGAACAGACGACAACGATGAGGTTCTCTGAGACATTCAGGGTGATGATATTAACTGAGGGATTCGATGAAGAAGATAAACTTGATGCAATCGCGGATACCCTCGAAGGAGTTATATCTAAACTCAGGGCGGGACACCGAGACTTTCCATATATGTTATCAGATAAAAGTGGGAATATAGTTGGGTATGCAGATCTCGGTTTGGAGGTAAAGTGATGTTATGCAACCACCATTTATAACAAATATTTTTGTCGTAGCATATCTATATATCGTGATTGCTTGGCTATGTAGCTGTAGCAATCGGATGTAAGGATAATCTCTGGAGAACATTACCATGTCCCCCAAGTTTCCATGCCAAGCTTGCCTCCAAATCTACTGTCAACTATATTCCATGCCGCAGATGTACAACATTCGTCGAGAAGATTCGCGAGGTCTGCGCGACCCTCTGCATCGAGCTTATCTAATAGCCGCTCGATACGGGTTTCCATCGAGACGTATGACCCGTCGCGATCTGCCATCCAACATTTTTCGCTACAATATATATCGGCATCATAATTGTCTGTACTCCAGTCACAATTATAGCAGTGGTGATACTTCTTTCCACATGTCTTGCAGGTTTTGTTGTTCATGGCGCAAAGGAGGTTGTTAAAGTATTTATAAGTTACGTGAGAAATGTTTATATATGATTAACGCGAGGTGTGTACTATGCAAATATATATGATAAGGAGGCCGAGAGATGGGTTGTATTCGACCGGCGGAGCATATCCATATTTCAGTAAGTTTGGAAAAGTATGGACACGAAAGCACCTACTCCGGGCGCATCTCAGAATTGTAGCAGACCCAACGGTATATAATGACTGTGCTGTAGTGACCATGACTATGGAAGTATCTGAGTCCACGCCCATTCAAGAGTGGGTTCAATGAAAATAAAACACAGAGACGGGAAGAGAACGTGCATTCTGTGGACATATGAATCGAGTCATAATAGATATCCATCTCTGGTAATAAAGAACGTACCAGATAGCGTCCAGAATAAAGAAGTGTTGGATGTATGTAGGGAACGGTGGTACGCAGGGCCAATCAGAAATTCGTGGCAGTGTGGGTGGGATGAAGTATCAGACGCGGATAATCTATCTATGTGCGAGTGGCTCGCATTTCTCACTATAAAAATGGTCACATGGGATGGAATAAGATTTGGGTGAGCAATATGATGAGTCAAGAAATCGTTGCGTTTGCAGCCGGCGTGGTGTGGGGAATATTCATTACCATGGTATACTTCGGAGTGCCCGCATGAACCCCAATAGGATGTGTGACCAATGATATGCCCACATTGTAATATGCCATCTCTATTCAGAGTTATCGGAGATGGATACTGCAAGTGTAGGAGATGTGGTGATATTGTAGACATAGATGATCTACAACACGACCAAATAAAATCGAATGAGAGTGATAAAATGACTCCTGAAGAACGCCGATGCAGTCGTCCGTAATTGTGCCGTTTATATACGTCGCAACAAGCGGTCATCGACCGGCTGCGGAAAGCGTTAATAAAAGAAAGATATTATGCATTGTGCACGATGGAATATGAGCCACCTGCGACAAAGAGATATCTCCAAAACTTAGCAAGAATGCAATTGGCCTTGCCCGGGAGATAAAACAATGAAGATGTATTACGCATATGCTCTGCCGTCGAATTCACTTATCACAAATATTGTGGAGGTGGAGGTTGCGGGGATAACAGAAAAGAAGGTATTCTTCTCTGATGATCGGAGCTTCCCAAGACGCAATGATGCTACGGGAATTGGTTACTTTGAAACTTGGGAAGAGGCAAAGCAGTTCATAGTAGAATGTATAGATAACAAGATCCAGCATCTCCAGAGGGAGCTATATATGTATCGTAGAACTCTGGATAGGGTATTTCTTATGCAGAGCTCTGATGAGCTCTTGGAGGTCAAGAAATGAAACTTCGCGTCAGGTGGCATGATGGCTACCTGGAGACATTTACAGAAGTGGTTGATTGGAGGATGGGATCGGATACGTTATGGATTCTACATGTCGGTGGGCGGTCTGAATACATTCCGCTTAGATCGGTGCGGCATGTTGATTTCTGGGCGGAGGCCGGGGAATGAAGCATAAAACTGGATATGAGTTACGCTGCCCGAAATGGCATTTATACTCTAGGACTATCGCAGAAGGCGAGTTCCTTGTGAAATGGTTTAGGACGTTCCATCGTGCTAACCGCGCTGCGTCGTGGGAGCGGTCAATACACCCAAAACCTGAGACCGTGAAGTTGTTCAATATAAAAACGGGAAAGGAGATTAAAATTGACACGTTCCCAGAGACGGAGGCCGGGGAATGACCGAACCGACCATCGAATTCTCTCATAGATACTGCAAGATGCCGCCAGGTTATGGGAAATCTATTCTCATGGAGGTGCTGTCGGTCAAGATGGAGGAGTTATCTCAGATGTTCCGAGAGTACGATACTGCATATTTCGATGTGTGTTGTCGAGAGGCGAACGATCCATTGCCGGAGACAGGTAATTACCTATTGCTGATACTATGCGCCGATAGTGGGTATTTATGGACCACACTCAGGCGAGCAACTCCAGAAAGAACGCGGTACTACAAATCGATGATAGGTAAGCAATTTAGGTGCGTCGTTGAGGAGTGATATCAATGTTAACCGAATTGCTTGATCGACTGCGAGAAGTCGATCCAGAAACACACACGACCATCGAAGAGCTTTTCCAGTACATGTTCACCACAGACGAAGTTGAGACCTGGATTATCCAGGGAATGATTCAACAGGCTATCGAAAAGCGGATCGCCAGCAATGCTCCTGTCATGTCGAATACGTGGGGATATCGAGTAGAATCGTTGTCCATAGGAAAGTGGGCACTGGTATGGTCCTGCAAAAACAGAGCGGAGACGAAAGCAGATACCGTTGCAGAGGCGCTACTTGCGTCGTATGTTAAAGTATTGGAGGCCGATAATGAGCAAGACAATGCATGATATTCATAAAGAGTTCGTATATAAACTACTCGCCAGAGGGGAAACGATATATAACCCACTGAGCGAGACAATGTTAAATCATCCGTGTAAGTGTCCAGATGTATATGTAAAGAGTAGACCATTTCCGTCAAAAGATTTTATTTGCGGAACTGCATGGCCACGAAAAGACGGAACGATAACAATTAACTGGGACTTCGTTTGTTATGAGGACGGGTTCAAAGAAGACGAATTGGGGTTATGTGATCCTATTCTGTACTATAGAAACATGGACCATCTTAAGGCCCAGACCAAACCAAACGATGATACAAGATCGCCCAGTCTGGAAGAACAAATCGTAGCGCTAGAGAAGCAGGTTACGGAGTTGGAGTCCAAGCTTTCCGAATATAGACGTATCCATTTCTTTGATATAGATGGACTCGATCTCCCCAACGATTATTATGAAAATCCAATCTATGAAGAGTAGCGCCGGAGGTATAAAATATGGAGTTTAAAGTAAATTTGTACAGTGCAGAGGTTGTTGACGGTGAAGTGTGTTATGAGATACAGTTTTGGACTGGCCCAGGTGAGCGCGATGTGTACAACATAGCGGTTTGTTGTACTACAAACGACGTTACTGAGATTAATATGCAATCTCCACTTGGGAACAACATCGCATCAGGTATCTCAAAATGTGTATCACGGTTAAATGGAACACCATTCGATGAGATGAATTTCGATCTATTGAGAATTGGTGCTCGTAAAACGCTTACGGGCGTCGTGCTTGAAGTCATAGATCGTAAGAAAGATGTTACGTACCGAACATATCCAATACCATTTGGTATGTTCAAATCCAACGAGAAGTATAAAAGCGTAGGTGCCTGCTTCTCAGAGGACGGGAAAGTACAACTAACATAATATGTGATAAGTTATGATAAGACGCAAACAGTATAGAGTTCGGGTAGAGCAACCTATCATCATCGAGCAGACGGATGGTCAAGATCATCGGCTACGGGATTTCGTAATTGCCGAAAAAAAGAAAGATATTAGATATATAAGTCAACAACTACTACGAGAAGAACCATATACAAGATCACATCCGGTTGTTCAGGAATTCATCCGCGAGGTGCTGAGGCCAGCAACCTTAGAGGAATATGATAATTGGATGAGAATATATTTGTCGTATGGAGGAGCCCCGACACACTATTACGATTTTCCGTTTAGCTCTAACCACGCAAATATGTTTGTTGCAACGTGTGATTTTGAGAGCTTTCCGTTATATGGCTCGGATTGTCTAAACATACTAATACCCCAGAATGTAAAATGGTTGGGCGGAGATGCTGGACATACATCGTTACTATTTATGGACCCAGAACTCGATGCTAAATATGTAAAACATATAAAAGATGTAGGATCTTCGCCATCTCGATTCATTCCGGTATATGCAAATTCGCTAATTGCACGGAGGGATAATCATAAGCTACTCAGAAGAGATGTTAGCAGCACTTAAACCATGCTTTGCCTGCAAACATTCGGTACCTCGGAGCACCATCAGAAGGAATATCGATCCCGACCTTTCTGATCCAAGATATTTATACGAACATAAATACGATCCAATGAAGATTGTATATAATGATCCTATGTTAATATGTGGATGCCCGTTCAAATTCCTATCGGTTGTTACGGGACAGCAAAATCGGTCGAACGAGTGTAATGACGCTCGCAAAGATGAGGACATGTGCGGTCCCCGTGGCAAGTGGTGGGAGAGACGCGATGATGGAAGAAACACATGGAAAGAAGCCCAAGAACTTGCGTCTTTTGAAGATAGAGACGATGCAAAGTATCTAAGTGAACAGATGAAAAAGTATTCAGATGTATGTAGGTGAGTTTATGGCAGATTCGCATAAAATGTTTGTTGAGAAGCTTCTCGCTAGGGGCGAGGAGATATACAATCCTACGAATGAAACGATGTTAGGTATAGAGGGAAAGTATCCCAAAGTATATGTAAAGAGCAGACCATTCCCATCTGTAGATTTTATTTGTGGATATGCGCGTCCCAAAAAAGATGGAACCGTCACGATAATTTGGGACTTTGGGTGGTACGAAGATGGATTCAGAGAAGATGAATTAGGATTATGTGATCCAATTCTTTTCTATAAGAATTCCGAATATCTAAAGAGGGAAGCTGTTGTCATTCCAGATAAGAAAGAAGATGTAGACGTTCGCGTACAAGCACTGGAAAGGAAACTTATAGAATTGGAACGGCGAATATCAAAACAAGAAAGTATGCACGGATATTCAATAAAATAGAATGGGAAAATTGCACTAAGGTTCTGTGCGATCTTTCCAATAATTTACTACTATATATATGAGTATCGTGGGTACGAAAAGCAACGTTGCAAGTGCCCACAATATCGCATATTTATTCTTGTTTTTCGTTGCATCATTGTAGACCCATACGGCTGCAATGATGGTTACTATGGCTACTATTGTGTCTATCATACTTCCTCCAAAAATTTTGGTGGGTTTTTATTTTTTCCGCCGTAAATACCTATTATTCTATCTCCATAACTATCGTTCGACGCATGGCTACTTTGGTTGACCATGATCGAACCGTAGATATTCGGTTTTCTAGGGCTATTTGGATCTCTTCTGGAGTCATCTTATCTACGTCGATTGGATCGAAATAGAATACCTCGCTCACTTCTTCTTTGTCTCCAGTCATTGCAAAAAACCGATGTGGATTGACCTTTTTCTCAAAAATACCGTTGTCAAGATCAGAGATTGCTCCAGTAAGTAGAAAACTGACATGATCTAAGAGGAAGGGCTTATCATTTATGCACACGGTTATGCTACCATCATGAATTGTTACATGCGCCAAACTGCCATCGGGAACACAGAGATCTAACTGCTTATATCGCTGAGAATCTAATATCTTTTGTATCGTATCTCTTACTAAGTTTGCTCTATCGCAAACTATCTTGTGTATCTCCCCAGAGCTCATAGCTTCGGATAGGTTATCATTGAACTCCACGTAACACAACTCATCGTTGCCGTTGCTATCTTCGAACACGAAGTAGCACTTATGTGAACATTTGTTATCGTTTCTATATATGGTAAAGATGCCATCTGCCCCTTCTCGTATGGTATTTGTCATAATGCGCGATAAATAGTAGCAACCATCACTTGATGGCGGCACAGGCTCGAATCCTCCCATTGACCCCCTTTTTATCGAGCCTTTTAGCCCGTCTCCAATATCGAATTGTATCACTTCGTTTTTCTTTATCGCAGCTACCCACTCCCTGGCAACCGCTATTCTGTTCCGTATTTTGTTGGCTATAACTTCATCGCTATCCGATGGACGTATCGAATCGACAATGCCGAATTCCTTCACTCTATTATATCCATACCCCAGACACATATGATCCATATTGAAAATGCCATTTCCGCTTTCGAATGTTGTCCCAGTTAACTGCCGGGAGACCATCCGGGGATCTTTGTCTACGCCGTCTACTCGCACTCCAAGGGTATCATCCATTACCCTAATCTCAAGTTTCATGTGTAGCGCGTTGGCAATACAAGTATATAAATGTTTTGGAAACGGACTATGTGTAGTAAAGCTTATATATGGAGGATGATATAAGATAAAGAGAAGGTGACTCAAATGATAACTAGAGCTAATAGAAAGATTTTGTACGCTGTGAGCAGAGACGATACCCCTCTTGGGCACGCGATCTCCGAGGCCCTTGCACACATACGGAA
>Ga0116185_1000189_pt1 | contig 81701 bp, 66 predicted proteins | sample AD_JPNNA7_MetaG_FD_89754 | JGI IMG/M metagenome (GOLD analysis project Ga0116185, IMG submission 89754) | Active sludge microbial communities of municipal wastewater-treating anaerobic digesters from Japan - AD_JPNNA7_MetaG | ecosystem: Engineered > Bioreactor > Anaerobic > Digestate | place...
CTCGACCCAGGCGAAACCGTGACCATCACCATGCCGCTTAACAACAACGGCGGCGCCGCCTCCCCGAATGGGACAGCCACCATGAGCTGCGCCACGCCAGGCATAACGGTCAACAACGGCAACGCCAGCTTCAGCGCTATTTCTGCTGGAGGCGTTAGCAACCTCACATTCTCACTCACCGCCAACGCCGGCATGGACATAGGCACAGTGGTTAGCCTCAACTTCGCAGCCACCGCAGGCCAATACAGCGCCAGCAAAACCGAAAACACCCCCGTGGGCCTCATCATCGAGGATTTCTCCACCGGAGATTTCAGCTCTTTCCCCTGGATCATGGGCGGAACATTGCCCTGGACCATCGACAGCAGCACCTATTACAGCGCTGGCTACAGCGCCAGGAGCGGAGCCATCTCCCACAGCCAGACCAGCACCATGGAAACTACCCGCGTTCTGTCATCTCCCGGCGAACTGAGCTTCTGGTATAAGGTCTCCTCCGAATCTGGATATGACAAACTGCGCTTCTATGTGGACGGCACCCGCCAAAACGAGTGGTCGGGAACAGTTGACTGGACTCAGGCCACCTACAATCTGGCCTCCGGCACCCGCGTGCTGAAATGGGAATATGTCAAGGATGGAAGCGTATCCTCTGGTTCAGACTGCGCCTGGGTGGACGACATCATCTTCCCAGCCTCCACCACTCCCAGCAGCTTCTATCCGCCGAGGAACCTGACCGCCGCGCCCGGTAACGGCTATGTAACCCTCAATTGGCAGGCCCCGCTCACCGGCACTCCCACAGGCTACCGGATCTATCGCGACGGCAACCTGCTGACTACGGTCACCGGGCTCACATACACCGACAACGCGGTGGTCAACGAGACCACCTACAGCTACTACATTGTAGCGGTATATTCCGGCGGAGTATCCGACCCCAGCAATACGGTGCAGGCCACACCCTCTGCCATCGTGCCCACTGAAGTCATCATTGGCACCGGCACTGATTCCAACGGCACCAGCATCGCCTGCCCCATCAACGTCTGGTATCAGAGCCTGCATGGACAGTCGGTTTATACCGCCGCGGAACTCAACGCCGCCGGTGTGTATGGCCCCATCAATATCACCCAGATCGGTTTCAACGTAACAGGCCTGCCTGCCCTGGCTATGCCCAACTTCGTTGTCCGTATGGGACACACCAGCTCCACTGACGTCTCCAGTTGGATTTCCACGGGCCTCACCCAGGTCTGGAGCAACGGCTCCTACCAGCCCACAAGCACCGGCTGGAACATGTACACCCTCTCCACCCCCTTCCTCTGGAACGGGATAGACAACATCGTGGTGGACACCGCTTTTGGCCAGATAGGTTCCTACAATTCCAGTGGAACCACCCAGTACACATCTGTGACCAACGGTTACCGTTATGGACGCAGCGACTCTTCCGATCAGACCAACGTCTTTAGCGGCGGTTATACCTCCACCTACCGTCCCAACCTCAAGCTGGCCCTGCTGCCCAACCAGTCTGGCCCCATGATCCTGGTCAATCCTACAACGCTCGCCTATGGTGACGTGGCTGTGGGCAGCACCGACACTAAGACCTTCACCATCCAAAATAGCGGCGACCAGACCCTCACCGGCACTATCACCACCCCCACCGGTTACACCGTGGCTGCAGCAGGCCGTTCCATTGAAGCCCCGCTGGCAGGAAAGGATAGCCGCAACAGCCTGAGCTTCAGCATCAATGCCGGCGCAACCAAGACCTACAACCTGACTTTCGCGCCCACCGCTGTGGCTTCCTACAACGGCAACGTAGTGATCGCCAACAACTCCATCAACAACACCAGTGTCAACATCGCGGTGACCGGCACGAGCTACATCCCGCCCACCATCGATATCGACAACGACGCCCTCTATGCCTACCTGCAGGTGGGCGCTGAAGGCACGGACAGCTTCACCATCACCAACACCGGCAGCCAGCCCCTCACCTTCAGCATCAGCATGACTGAACTGCCCTCCAGAACAGGCAACCTGCTGCAAGCGGCTTCCGCTCAGGAGAAGAGCATCGCGGGCAGCACTGTCACCCTGGACACCAGCAGCTACCTGCCCGGCAACACGGTGGACTGGACCTTCACCGCCACCAACGCCAGCACGGACACAGAGTGGCTCAGAGACGTGATCATCAGCTTCCCCGCCGGGGTCACCGTAAACAGCGCCACCAACTTCAGTGGCGGCACCGGAGGCGACATGACCCCGGATGTAACCAGCGGCAACGGCGTGACCATTACCTGGCATGGCGAAACTGCCTCCTATGGCTACGGCGTAATCCAGGGAGGCGAATCCGCTTCCGCCACGGTCAACGTGACCATCGGTGCAAGTTTCAACGGCAACCTCACCTTGCCCTGGACCCTGAACGGTGATATCTACGGTTCCGAGCCCCACACCCTCTCCGGTTCCAATGTGCTGACCCAGGATTCCCCGCCCATTTCCTGGCTGAGCGTACAGCCTCTCAGTGGCAGCATCGCCGCGGGACAGAGCCAGACCATCACCGCCAACTTCTCCGCGGTCGGCATGGCAGTGGGCACCTATGAAGCGATGCTCACCATCCATTCCAACGATCCCGACAATCCCACCCTGGATGTAAGCGCGACCATGGATGTCTGGGACACCGGCAACCACGCTCCCACCATCAACCTGCCTGCCAGCTTCGCGTTCGACCGCAACGGCAGCCTGACGGTGAACTTCAACTCCTACGCCTCCGACGCGGACGGCGATCCCCTCACTCTGGGCTACAGCGGCAACACCAACGTCTTTGTGGCCATCAACGGATTGAACGTGACCTTCACCGCCGCCCAGAACTGGACTGGCAGCGAAACCATCACCTTCTCCGTCTATGACGGCCACAGCTACGCCTATGACAGCGTGGTGGTGACTGTCAACGAGGTAGCCGGGCCCGGCTGGACACCCGTCGTCTATCCCAATTCAGCCACAATCCACGGCATCGTGACCATCTATGGCGTGGCAGCCGAACTCAACGACGTGGTCGGCGCCTTTGTGGGCAGCGAATGCCGCGGCGTGGCGGATGTGGTGACCAATGGCGGAAACGCCTACGTGACCCTGGTTGTGAATCTGGCATCCAACGGCGAAGAGGTCAGCTTCAAGATATACGACTACAGCGCCTCTCTGGCCTACGACGCCATCGAGACCTACACCCTTAACTACAACCAGGTGATAGGCACCACGGACAATCCTGTGCCCATCAGCGTGGTCGAGATCACCTCGCTCGACGCTCCCGTGATCACCTCCATCACCAAGGTCACTGGCGGCTTCAAGGTCACCTGGAACGCGGTGGACAACGCTGACAGCTATAAGGTGTACCGCGCCACTGATCCCTATGGAACCTACACCCTGATTGGAACGACACCGGATCTGCTCTTCAGCGATCTGACCGAACTGCCCATGGCCTTCTACTATGTGAAAGCCGTGCGCGACTGATCGCCAAACAGGTCGGTAAATGAAACAACTACTGATATTGACCATTCTGGTTCTACTCTCCCTGCCCCTCGTGGCAGGGGAGTGGAACCAGTATTACTTCCGCTTTGAACTGCTGGACAAGAGCGAACTGCAAAACCTGACCCGGATCGTCTCCATCGACAACGTCAAAGGCAACTGGGTCTATGCTTACGCCAACGACAGTGAATGGGCGGAATTCAGAAAACTGGGCTACAACACCCAGATCCTCCCCGATCCTGCCAGCCTTTATCCTCACAAGACGAGCGGCAGCGTGAACGAAGTGAAGGCGTGGGATACCTACCCCACCTACGACGCCTATGTGAGCACGATGAACGGCTTTGCCAGCAACTATCCCGGGCTTTGCCAGATCATCAACGTGGGCACGACGGCAAACGGCCGCGCCATCCTGGTCGCCAAGATCTCGGATAACGTCGCCACTGAGGAAAAAGAACCGGAAGTGCTGCTCACCAGCACCATGCACGGCGATGAAACCACCGGCTGGATGCTGATGCTGCGCCTGATCGACACCCTCCTCAGCCAGTATGGGACAAATCCCCGCCTGACCAATATCGTGAACTCGATGGAACTCTACATCGGGCCGAACACCAATCCGGACGGGACCTATTACGGCGGCAACAACACCGTGTCCAGCGCCCGGCGCTACAACGCCAACGGGATCGACCTCAACCGCAACTACCCCAATTACGACGGCAGCCTGAACCAGGGCGCCATCCAGCCTGAGACCCGGGCCATGATGGACTTCGCCAATGCGCACAGCTTTGTGTTTGGCCAACTACCACGGCGGCGCGGAAGTGGTGAACTACCCCTGGGATTACACCTACACCCGGCACCCCGACGACGCCTGGTTCATCTCCTCCAGCCTGGTTTATGCCTCCAACGCCCAGGCCAACGGACCCAGCGGGTACTTCACCGGCATCAGCTCCAACGGCGTCACAAACGGCGCGGACTGGTATTCGATCGCAGGCGGACGCCAGGATTGGATGAACTACACCCGCAACGGCCGCGAGGTGACAATCGAATGTTCCAACACCAAGATGCCGACCGCCTCCACCATGCCCAACTACTGGAACTACAACTACGAAGCCATGCTCAGCTATCTGGAACTGGCTCTGGACGGCGTGCATGGAACCGTGGTGGACGCCTGGGGCAACCCTCTGGCGGCAACCATCAGCATCTCCGGCCACGACAACACCTATTCCATGGTGGAAACGGACGCCACGCACGGGGATTTCTACCGCTATCTACAGCCTGGCACCTACACCCTGACCGTCACCACGCCTGGCTACGATCCCCAAAACGTGCAGGTGACCGTGACTGCCGGACAGATGACCCCCATCACGGTGGTTTTCGGCGAGATCGATCAACCGCAGGAGATTTCCCTCAACGCCGGCTGGAACCTGATCAGCCTCAACGTGGTTCCAGCATCCTACGCTACGGAAGACATCTTCCAGGGAATCAGCGGCCTGATCCAGATCAAGAACGCGGCTTACAGCCACATGCCTTCCATGGCAGCCCATTTCAATACCCTGGGCAACCTGGCCGTGAATGAAGGCTACTGGGTGAATATGTCCGCTCCCGCCACCCTCAGCGTGGATGGCAATCCGGTGGACGCATCCGCCACTCCGATCAGCCTCAAGGCGGGATGGAACCTGGTTTCCTACCTGCCCGCGACTGCCAAGGCGACCGCCACCGCACTGGCCTCCATTACCCCCTATCTGCAACAGGTGGACTATATGGGCAGCAGCCCCGCGACCATGGAGCCCGGAAAAGGTTATTGGGTCAAGGTTTCACAAGCCTGCACCCTCACCTACCCGGAATAATGTAAAACGATTAGCACAAACGGGGATGGAGCTTGCTTCATCCCCTTTTTTCTGGCTCTCGCTTGATGCTGTTTAGCTTGAATTATGACAGACGGCTATCTTTTCTAAAAGACTGGATCACCGGTCAAGCCCGTGATGACACGGTAATGTAGTCTGGAGGTGGTTCGTTTCAGGGCTGGATGGTTGTTTCCAAAAGACTGGATCCCGGCTCGCAGGCCGGGATGACACGGTTTTTGGGGTCTGGTGTATTTTGTTTCGGGGCTGGTTGTCCCAAACGGCGCTATGGCAAGCGCCGCTACACCTCCATTTCACCTTCAAATATCCTGCAGATCTAGTCGATCCTGTCATCCGCGTTCTATAATCCTTTCCACCTTTCCACATAATTCCTACAACCATCCTCATAATGCTTCACGCCGCCCTCCTTTGCTGCTACAGGCTTTTGGGGTATCATCCTTAGGTATGTGGTTGCAAAGTTAAGGTTGACCCAAGGAAGACCCACGTCCGACAAGGGGATGCATAGGAGGGCGAAGTGTGGGAAGGGAAAGAGATTACAGCAATCCCCACCTGCGGCGGAAGAAAAGTTCCAGGCAAAAGCTGAGGATAAAGAGCCCGGGGATGTACCACTTGCGGTAGAGCGGAAAATCCTGGCGCCGCTCGCGGACAATGTTTTGGGCGGGCAGGGGATTGAAGGCCTGCAGGGCAGCGGGCGAGAGCAACTGCCCGCGAGTGTCGCTGGCCAGCCATGCCAAGAGCGGCAGGTTATAGTCGAAATCGCGGTCTTCCAGAGAGGCATTGCTCACGTTGAACCTGCCCTTGCTGGTCTCCCCGCTCACCTTGTCCCTGATCTCAAAGCTGTACTGGCCGGGTTTGTCCAGGGTCAGCGAGCTGGCATATTCGCCATCGGTGAGGGTCATGAAATCCTTGAACATCTCCTTGCCATCCGCGTCCAGAATCCTCAGTTCGGGATTCAGGTCCAGGCGCAGGGAGCGGATGCTGTCCTCCGCCCTGAGGCGCAGATCGATCTGTTCACCCAGGAAGTAGTTGCTGTTGTAGATTGCGCTGTAGCCGCTGGATGACTTGTTGGAAAGCCAGGTCACGCTGTTGGCGAGGAGTTGGCGATAGCCTCCGCTTTTGCTTTGCAACTGCCATTTCCAGAGGTTGAGGAAGGCCAGGGACAGCACGCGGCTGTTGCCCGCGGAACGGACGGCGATGGCGGGGGATTTTTGGGGATTGGAGAGCGTCGCCAGCACCTCCGAGCCTTTGGCGGCGGTCACATAAAAGTAATCCAGGGGCGGAATCTGTTGCAGTTCAGCGGCATCGATGCCCAGCATGGGATAGGAGGAGGCAGCCGGGCTCAGCTCCAAAAAGCCCTGGTAGGAGGCGCTGATGTTGGAACGCTGCAGGGGCAGGATAGAGGCAAGTTCGGTCAGAGGCAGGCCCTGAAAGAGGATGCCCACCCCTTTCTGATGGTTACGGTTTACAAAATTCAAAGGCTCGCCGGAGAGGCGCAGACTGCCGTTGTTGACGATCACCAGGGCGGCAAGGTTGGCATCCGGAAGGCTGGCAACGGCTTTTTCACCCGCGTAAGCCTGTCCGTCCCGCACGCGGTAATGGGCCACCTCCCAGCGTTCATTTTCAGCCAGGGCGTCCACAATGAACTTGTTGTCCCAGGCGGGGCTGTCCGAAAGCACAAGCACGCGCTGTTTGTCGCTCAGCACTTCGATGGCGCCGGGATAGCTGTTGTTGTTTTGCGACCGCTCCGCCACCCCGGCGGCGGAAACTTGCAGGGTGTAAGGATAGAAGCCGGTCTGGTTGAAACGCTGGTTGAAATCCACGCTGGCGATCTCCCCTTCTTTGAGCTGAAGGTTCTTGGCGGAAATCTTTTTGCCGCCCAGCAGAAACTCCACCGTGGCGGGGCCTGAATAGCCGGAGGAACTCAGTTCCGCGCGGATGATGGTGGGTTCGCCCCGCCAGGCATGGCGGTTCGCCACAGTCTTGACGATGGCCAGATCTGCCAGGCTGGGCTTGATGGTATCCGCTATCACATAGAAGGGGCAGCCCAACTGGCGGACGCCCTGGAGGGATTCATCCCTCAGCCAGCCGTCGGAGAGCAATACGATGCCCTTCACCCGGTTGAAATCGTGCTTGCCTGTCAATTCAGCTAAAGCGGGCATCAACAGGGTGTTGTCGGTTGCTGCTTCCAGCCCGCGGGCAAAGCCGTAGCTGAGCAATTCGTATCCAGCCTGCTCAAACTTTTTCGCCGCCTGCTCTCCCAGGGGTTTGAGAAAGTCCTTCTTGCCCTGTTTGCCGCTTTTCAGGTCCAGGCTGGCGGAAATGTCGCTCAGCAGGATGATCTGCTGTTTTTGGACGTTCTGCCGCAGAAAGTAGAGAATGGGGCTGATCAGCAGCAGCAAAAGGATGCAAAGGCTGAGCGCGCGCAGGGAGAAAAGCAGCCAGCGCCTTCCCCGGGAAAGCGCCGGCTGGGTGCGAAAGTAGAAAAAGCCCGAGATCGCCAGGGAGATCAGGGCAATGACGATGTATTTCAAGTGCGGAAAGTTAAATAGCTTGCAAAGGCAAGGCCTTTGGTCTTGTAGCCGGGAAGCAGGGATTTAAAGGATTGCATTCCCAATCCGAACTCAAGCCATCTGGTGCGCAGGCCAATGCCGTAGGAAACACGCCAGGGATAATCGGAATTGCCCGGAGTGAAGCCCAAAAACATCGGCATCACCGCAGGCACCTTGCTCTCAATGGCAAATGCCACCCTGCCAGTGGTGGATGATTGGTCGGTTTTGGTAAGCCCCGCGAAGTAATCCACGGAAAACGAGGCGTAAGTATGCTCATAGAGCAGGGCGCCGCGGAACTCCAGGGGCAGTTTGGTGGTATAGGGCTTGCCTTCGATCTCCTCAGATTCATTTGTGAGCAAAGCGTCGAGGTCTTCGTCCAGATTCTCCACATACACGCTGTCCATTTCAAGCCGGAAGCCGAAGTCACTGCACTTGGCCTGCCAGTTAACGAATCCCATGATGTTATCCAGGGCGAAGCCAGTGGACAGGCCCGGCAAAGGGGTCTGCCAAGCCGTTCCCAGCATGCCTTTGAAGCCATAACCGCCTAAACCGGTGCGCATCAGGATGTCCTGCTTGAGGCTGAGCCCGTCGAAGGTGGAACTGAAGACGCCCTCGTATCTTTCGGTGTGCCCACTGCCAACGCCAGCCAGAATGCTAAGGGCAAATCCGGTCTGGATGGGATTGACCTTTTTGCCCAGTGGGATGCGGATATCGCCCATGCCATAGGTGATATCCACATAAGAAAGCGCGGAGGCGTTGTTTTGCTTTTTGCTGAACATATAGCTGTCTTCGGTGTTTCCTCTCAGCAGCAGGTCCAGATATTGCTCGGAAAGGTGTGCCCTGGCATCCAGGTGCAGCGAACCGGTGACGGCGGAACGGCCTGCGCTGAAGCCGAAAAGAATGATCTGGCTGCCGGCATAGACACCCAGTTTTTCATCTATCGCGTCCAGGATTTTGCTCTTGTCTGCCTCCGAGAGAGTGTCCTTCTCCACAATGGTGTTGTAGAGATCGAGGTCAAAGGAATTGTTGGCAAGATAGATTCCCAGGTTGAGAGCGGGGAACAGGACATCGTTGTATGACCTGTTGAGCAGGGCGGGATTCCAGTAGTTGGCCTCGGAACCCCTGGCACGCAGCATAAAGCTGTCGGAATAGAGCATCGACCTGCCGGTGCTGGAATATGCCGAAACCGACGCCAGCAGCATGAAGGCGGTGCAAAGGAGAAGCAGCTTCTTCATTTAGTCCTCCTCTACATCGACCAGCACTTTTACCCGCAGCATGGCCTTGACCTCGACGTAGTCTTCCGGCCCTGCGGTGATTTCCACCACTCCGTTGCTTGGCTCGAAGTGGAAGGAAAGTAACATGTAAACTATGGGATTGGCAAACACATCGACCTCCTCCTTGCTGAGGGAAAGCTCTATCAGCTGGGGCCGGTCGCCATCTGGCGATGTGGAGGCGTGAATGGTGAAGCTCTTGGTGAAAGACCAGCTTTGCGGATTGTCGGACGCCAAATTCGGATCGGTGCCAATATAGATGGTGCCCGTGCCCCCCACGGGGACTTTGTTGAGCACCTCCAGTCTGAGATCGGAGGTGATCAGTTTTTCGCGGATGCGTTTCTGGATATCGGAAGAAATGTCCACAGAACGCGGCTCCGCCATTTCGATCACGCTGTCCAGAATCTCCATCCTGAAAGGAGCTTCCACCCTATAACGCACAAACTCCCGGGCATTTTCGTCCACAAAGCCAAGCTGTCCGGGCAGGCTGTTGATGAGCAGATAGGCGTTGCGCAGTTCCACATAATCCGGCATGATCTGCAACAAGTGATTGAGATTGCGGGAAAAGTTGTGTTCCGTGACCGTTGGCCCCTCCGCCGTGGCAGGAGCCGCCATGTAGGGCACCAAGCCCGCCTCGGTGCTGTCTATCACTTCTATGGAACGAGTTTCATTGGTACTATAGTTTTTGGCGAAGATTTCGCCGTGAAACTCCGCCTCGAAACCGATCTCGTTGGTAATCCGCACCAAGAGGTTCGCTTCCTGCAGCAGCACGGCTTGATCCAAGTCGTGAGGATAGTCAATGTCGATGGGCGAAATCTCGCCGGTGAAATCCCTGCGGTAACCGAGCAGGCGCCCCTGGAAGATGTCAAAGCCTAACTGGTTGTTCAGGAGTATCGTCACCGTTCCCACTGGAGTTCCGTCCGGTTGGTCGGACTGCACGTTCAGAGTAAAGGCAAGCTCGTTCATTATGACCCCTGAACCGTCAACTCCGACGGAACAATCCACGAGAGGGTAATCGTGTATTCCACCCCATCCTGGATAGACTGCCACAAAGCTCTCCCCCTGGGCTGTCTTGATGTCAGGGAAGGTGAGGCTAAGGCTAGTGACCCCAGGATGCATGTTTTCAAAATCAAGCTTTAGAGACCCGGTTTCCAGGCGGCCATAGGAAAGGAAGACTTTGCCTTCCGGATCTTCGATGGGCATCATGCCGGTATGGACCATACCGGAAATAAGCGGGATAGGGGGAGACTGCAGATTGGGGGTAAAGTTGACCTCCCCGAAGGGGTTGGTTCTGGCGTCCCCGGTTCCTGTGAAGGTGAGGACCTGGCCGTCGCCCACAATGATATTAACTGAATCCGCCAAATCGGCCACGTAAAGCCTTTGGTTGGTGAGCGGAACATTCAGGTCCACATTCCAGGAAGGCAGGTGCGGAGAACTGATGTCGCAAGCAGCCGTGATCAAGGCAAGTGCGGCCAGGATAAACAAGAAGTATCTCATAATCCCGATCCTTCACGCGCAGAAGGGCGCGTAGTTATAGATTCTTTGTGTTTTACGTTTATTAGAGTTGGGTTGCAACATAACGCGCATCTTAAAACCCATTTTCTATCATGCAATTATTGTGCCTCACCTCAAGTTTTTTGAGGTAGCGGCCGCCGTGGGATTTCAACAAATTGTATTCACTGGTCGGCAGGATGATCGCTGCGCCTTCCGGGTATCGCCCGCAGAGGTCACGATAGAGCAGTTCCGCCTTTACCAGTTCGCCAAAGGCGGCATGCCAGGGGCCTGCCAGAACATCCGCCGGATCAAGGTTTGAGGGCAAGCCCAGCTTGATGACGCGGATACCCAGGGGAGTGGCCAGGGAGAGGTAATCGGCACATTGGGAGATGGCCTGGCCGAGGGTGAGAGGCTGGTATGTGCCCTGCTGCCAGAGATCTGCGAGGGGGGTGCCTTTGAGCACGATCAAAGGATAGAGGCGCAGGAGGTCTGGCTTTAGCCGCGCGAGCATGCGCCGGTTATAATCCAGGCTGGCTGGCGTCCAGCCGGGCAAGCCGGGCATCAGTTGCACTCCAAGTTCAAAGCCATATCGCCGCACCAGGTTCGCCGCATCCAGGGCTTGAGCCCCCGTGTAGCCTCGTTTTGAAGCTGCCAATACCTCGTCGGAGAAATCCTGGATACCCAGTTCGATGATGCTGATCCGCCATTGCCTGCACCAGGCAAGGATCTGGGGATCGATGTAGCCGGGATGGGTGGAAACGCGGAAGCTGGCGAGGGAATCGGAGTCCGCGAGCAGCCGTCGCAGCAGGGCTTCTCGATATTCCCGGTCCAAAGCGGTGAAGGTTCCGCCATAAAAAGCGACCTGCCTGGCAATGCCCCGGTGGCGCAGCAAAAACTCCTCCGCGCCCGCAAGGGAGGCTTCCAGTGAATCCGCATCCGCGCCGCTGATCTTGTTTTGATCGCAATATATACACTTTCCTTCACAGCCCTGCATGGGCAGGAAGATGGGATAGATGAGGGTTTTTCCGCCGCGGGACGCGTTCACCTCTATATACCCAGTTTCTGGCAAGCCTGCCTGGCAGCTTCCTGATGAGCTGACTTCTTGGTGCTGCCTTTGCCGGTGCCCAATACTTTGGTCCCCTGGCGGACTTCCACCACAAAAATCTTGCTGTGTTCGGGACCCTCCTCGGCGATCGTCACATAGTGCGGAGGTTCCTGGTTCTGGGACTGCAGTTGTTCCTGCAGGATGCTTTTGTAGTTCACCAGTTCATTGCGGTTGACGGTGGTCTCGTAATCGACCAGGAGCTGGTTTTTGATGAAGCTGGCGGCAGAGGCAATTCCCCGGTCCAGATAGATGGCACAGATCAGGGCTTCGACGGTGTCGCTGAGGATGGAGGGCTTGCTGGCCCCGCCGGAGAGCTTCTCTTCCGGACTGAGCAGGATATACTTGCCCAAATCCATCTCTTTGGCGCGCATGGTGAGGTAGGTTTCGGAAACTATCTTGGACTTGAGCTTGCTCAGCTTCCCTTCCTGCTCGTCGGGATGGCTGAAAAAGAGTTCCCTGGATACAATGAATCCCAGGATCGAGTCGCCCAAAAACTCCATCCTTTCAAAGGGGGAGGGAGTTTTGTGGTCGTCGTAATTGCGGCGCAGATAGGATTTGTGGGTAAGCGCGGCCTTCAGCAGGGTCAGGTCGTGAAAGCTGTAGCCAATGGCTTTCTGCAGTTGGTTGAGGCTTTTTTCCCATTTGGGGTAGGTCTCGCTGATCCGCTTGCCGTTTATATAATCAACGATTTTCTTGATAATGCTGTTCAATCAATCCTCGGTGCCACCCTTGGGCGGCCACGGAAAGACAAAGCGGCGGGGCTAACCCTCCGCTATTGGTATTTGGTGATGACTATGGCAGAGTTGTGCCCGCCAAAACCCAGGGAGTTGGAAAGGGCAGCCCTGACCTCGCATTGCCTGGCCTGGTTGGGCACGTAATCCAGATCGCAATCCGGATCGGGATTCCGCAGATTGATGGTGGGATGCAGCCAGCCTGTCTCAATGGTTTTGGCGCAGACAATCGCTTCCAATCCGGCGGCGGCTCCCAGCATGTGCCCCACCATGGACTTGGTGGAATTGACCTTTAGCTGGTAGGCGTGCTCGCCAAAGCAGGTCTTGAGGGAGGCTGTCTCGCACTTGTCGTTGAGCGGGGTGGAAGTGCCGTGGGCATTCACATACTGGATATCCTCTGGTTTCAGCCCGGCATCAGCCACGGCGTCGATCATGGCCTGGGCTCCGCCGGAACCGTCCTCGGTGGGGGCGGTGATATGGTAGGCGTCGTCCGATGCTCCGTATCCCGACAGTTCGGCATAGATCCTGGCTCCGCGGGCTTTGGCATGCTCAAGCTCCTCAAGCACCAAAAAGGCGGCACCTTCGCTGAGCACAAATCCGTCGCGGCCAGTGTCAAAAGGCCTCGATGCCGTGTGAGGGTCGTCATTGCGTGTTGACAGGGCGCGCATCGCTCCAAAGCCGCCAACTGTCAAGGGCGTGACCGCGGCCTCGGTGCCTCCGCTGATGATGATGTCCGCGTCCCCATACTGGATGGAGCGAAAAGCTGTGCCCAGGGCATGGTTGGCGCTGGCGCAGGCGCTCATCACATTGAAGTTGATTCCCTTGAAGCCATATTCGATGGCTATGTGCGCCGCGGCGATGTTGCCGATCATCTTGGGGATAAAGAAAGGGCTGATCCGGCGCGGCCCCTGGACGTGGTTCTTGACGCATTCCTCGTCAAAGGTGATGATCCCACCGATGCCGACCCCGGTGATCACCCCGATGCGGCGTCCGTTGTAGGAACCAGGCTCAAGCTGGGCATCCCTGATCGCTTCACGTGCCGCGACCAGGGCGTAATGAGTGTAAATGTCCATCTTGCGGGCTTCTTTGGGGTCAAAGTGTTCTGCCGGATCATAATTTTTGATTTGGGCAGCGATCTTGGTGTTGAGCGCGGAGGTGTCGAAACTGGAAATCAACTCCACCCCCGAAACGCCCTTGATCAGGTTTTCCCAGGTCTCGGCAACGTTGTTGCCGACCGGAGTGATCGCTCCCATGCCAGTGATAACCACTCTTTTTTTCATACTCTTCATACCTCGTCAGTCTTGCTTTGGATGCCAGTTCTGGTCTGAAATATAACCCAAGCCATAGCTTAGATCAGAACCGGGAATCGAAAAGGAATCAATCCTGATGACATGGCGCCATCAGGATTGATTCGCGGGTTTTCTCTTTAAGCCAGCTTTTCCTTGAGGTAATCGATGGCTTGTCCGACTGTGCGGAGCTTTTCCTGGTCTTCATCGGGAATCGTGATTTGGAATTCATCTTCAAAGGCCATCACCAGTTCCACTGTATCCAGTGAATCGGCGCGCAGGTCTTCGATGAAGTTCGCGGAGGGAACGACTTGGGATTCTTCCACCCCAAGCTTTTCCATCACTATCTGTTTCACTTTGGCTTCAATATCCATGTTTTCCTCCTATGTTTATTGAAGTTTGGTTTTTATTGGTTTTAACCTCAATGCATTGTCAGACCGCCATCCACGGCGATTGTCTGTCCAGTGATGTAAGAGCTGTCATCAGAAGCGAGGAAGAGGCAGGTCTTGGCGATATCCGCCGGGCTTCCCATCTTTTGCAGCGGGATCACTTTGGCATAGCCGGCAACCACGTCCGCTGGGAGCGTGGCGGTCATTTCTGTTTCTATGAAACCCGGAGCGACGGCGTTCACCCGAACTCCCCGGGAGGCAAATTCTTTGGCGCAGCTCTTGGTGAAGGCGATCAGGCCTCCCTTGGAAGCGGCGTAGTTCGCCTGTCCGGCATTACCCATGATGCCGATGACGCTGGCGATGTTGATGATGCAGCCCGAGCGGGCTTTCATCATGTATTTGAAAGCTTTTTGGGTGCAGATGAAGGAGCCTTTGAGATTGATGTCCAGCACCAGCTGCCAGTCTTCTTCCTTCATGCGGATGAGCAGGTTGTCCCGGGTGACTCCGGCATTGTTTACCAGGCAGTCAATGGCTCCATGCTTTTCCACGATCCGGGCAAAGAGTTCCTCGATCCCGGCTGAGTCCGTCACGTTTCCGGCATAGCCAAAGGCTTTGCAGCCCTTTTCCACCAAGGATTGGGCGGATCGCTCCACCTGCTCCTGATTCAGGTCGATCAACACCAAAACAGATCCCTGGGTGGCAAAGGCTTCAGCGATGGCAAAGCCTATGCCCCGGGCGCCTCCGGTGATCACGATTACTTTATTTTCCAGTTTATAACTCATTATTCTCTACCTCAGTTTTTGGGACGCCGTCAGCACAGAAGGCCTTGCAGGGCATCCAGTTCCTCAAGTTTATCCATATTTAATATCTCGATGTCTTTGTCAATATTCTTGATCATGCCGGAAAGAACTTTCTGGGGGCCAAACTCAATAAAGCGCCGCACTCCCTGCTCGATCATATACTGCACCGACTGCACCCAGAGAACCGGGGAAACCACCTGCCGCATGAGCTTTGCCTTGCTTTCCTCTCCGGAAGTTGCGGGACGGGAATCCAAATTGGAAACCAGCGGGATTTGCCCGTCCTTGAAATTGACTTTCCCCATCTCCTCCCGCAGCCACACGCTGGCCAGATCGATCATAGGGGTATGGAAGGGGCCGCCAACCACAAGGGGTATCACCCTTTTGGCGCCGTGTTCTTTGGCCAGGGCGGAAGCCGTTTCCACGCCCTGGGCGCTGCCCGAGATCACGGTCTGGATGGGAGTGTTGAAGTTCACTGCCCTCACCAATCCAGCTCCCTCCGCCTCATGGCACACCTCGATGACCGACTTGGAATTAAGCCCGATCACCGCGGCCATGGCAAAGGGTTTTCCCTGGTTGGCTTTGATCATGAACTCCCCGCGCTTGTGCACCAGATGCAGCGCGTCCTGCCAGCTCAGGCTGCCATTGGCGACCAAGGCGCTGAATTCACCCAACGAGTGACCCGCCACAAAGTCCGGTTTCAGCTTGCAAACTTCGTTGAAGCACTTGAGGGCGCAGATGCTGTGGAAAAGGATGGCGGGCTGCGTCATGCTGGTCTCTTTGAGCCTGTCTTCCGGCCCTTCGCGCATGATGACTTCCAACTGGGTGCCATGCGCGGCGTCAAAATCCTTCAATACTTTGGCGAATTCGGGCTTGGCGGCAATGTAGTCCTGGGCCATGCCAACATACTGCGCGCCCTGCCCTGGAAAGATAAAAGCTGTTTTCATGTTTGCATCTCCTCAATATCTGGCAAGCACGCTGCCCCAGGTGAGTCCCGCTCCAAAAGAAGTGAGCAGCACGACGTCTCCCCGGCGTATCTTTTTGCTCCGGACTGCTTCGTCCATAGCTATGGGGATGGTGGCTGAGGAGGTGTTGCCATATTTTTCAATGTTAACGATTACCTTGTTCATCGGTACTTTCATCCTGCTTGCCAGGCCTTCTATAATGCGCAGATTGGCTTGGTGCGGAACCACCCAGTCCACGTCCGCGGTCTCCATCTTGTTGCGCTTCAGCAACGCCTCAGAGGAAGCTTGCATGGATTTTATCGCGTTCTTAAAAATCTTGTTGCCTTCCATGTAAATGGTGTGCAGGTTTTTACTCACGCTTTCGTGGCTGGCAGGCATGCGCGAACCTCCCGCCGCCTGATAGAGCAAGTCGCCCTGGCTGCCGTCCGCTTCGACCAGGGAGTCGATGATCATGGATATCTCCCCTGGGTTTGCCCGGGAAACGATAGTCGCCCCCGCTCCGTCGCCAAACAGCACGCAGGTGCCGCGGTCATTCCAGTTGGTGATCTTGGTGAGCATATCCACGCCGAGCACCAGCACATTCCGCGCGGCGCCGCTTTCCACAAAGCTTTTGGCGGTGTGGACGGCATACACGAAACCCGCGCAGCCTGCCGAAACGTCGAAGGCCGGCACACCCTTCAAACCCAGCTTGCGCTGTATCACGCAGCTCGTGGAGGGGAAGGGATAATCGCCCGTGACCGTGGCCACTATGATCAAATCGATGTCTTTGTAGCGCACCTGGGAGGACTCGATGGCCCTGACCGCCGCCTCATGCGCGAAATCGCTGGCTGCTTCTTCAGCGGTGGCATGATGGCGTTCAAACATCCCCGTGCGGGTGCGGATCCATTCGTCGGTGGTGTCAACGATCTTTTCCAGATCGAAGTTGTTCACAATCTTCTTGGGAACGCTGCTGCCAAATGCGGAAAGTTTTGCGTGGTAAGCTGCCATTACTGCAACCTCTCGAAATACTCTTTGGTGTGTTGCACGATGTTGGCCTGGGAAATCTTCGCGGCCAACTTGATTGCGTTTTTGATCGCCTTGCCGTTGCTGCGCCCGTGGGACACAATGCTGACGCCGTTAAGGCCCACCAGCAGGGCGCCGCCATACTCGCTGTGGTCAAGCTTTTTGGTGAGATAGGAAAAAACGGGGTAGGACAGCATGGCGCCGAATTTGGCGATCCAATCCTTGTCAAACTGCTCTTTCAGGATGTCGAAGATGGAAATCAGCGCCCCTTCGATCGTTTTGAGCACCACATTGCCCACAAAGCCGTCGCAGACCACCACCTCACAGATGCCCCTCAGGACATCCTTGCCCTCGATGTTGCCGATAAAATTAATGGTCTTGTTCTCGGAAAGAAGCTTGTGCGCCCCACGGGTAACGCTGTTGCCCTTGGCGCTTTCCTCGCCGATGTTCAGGAGGGCCACCCGGGGATTGGTGATTTCGTTGGCGCAGGTGTAGTAGATGCTGCCCAACTGGGCAAACTGCACCAGATGCTCCGGGTCGCAATCCACATTCGCACCCATATCCAGCAGGATTTCGTAGCCTTGCTGGGTGGGGATGTTGACCGCGATAGCGGGACGCAATACACCGCTGATGCGGCCATAGGTTAGCAGGGAGGCGGTCATGAAGGCGCCGGAATTGCCGGCGGAGACCACAGCGTCGGCTGCGCCTGACTTGTGGTGGGACACCGCCTTCACCATCGAGGAATCTTTTTTGCTGCGCACCGAGTTGGCGGCGTTGTCTTCCATGCCAATCTTTTCGGAGGCATGCACAACCGTCAGGCGTTGCCGGTCAAAATAGTATTTGTCCAACTCCTGGTTCAGGATGGCTTCATCGCCCACCAGGATCACCTGATCGCAAAGGTCCTCTTTTATAGCCTGGATCGCGCCCTCAATCTCCGGAAACGGCGCTTTGGCGCTTCCAAAGGCGTCAACGGCTATGCGCACGTCACTCCTTGGCGGCTTTTATCTGCTTGCCGGCGTAGGTGCCGCATTTGTCACACACGTGATGCGGGCGGGAAGGCTCGCCGCACTTGGCGCAAGTGCTCACTGCCGGTGGCGTGAGGGAATCATGTGTTCTGCGTTTATCTCTGCGTGCTTTTGAGGTCTTCTTTTTCGGGACGGCCATGGGGTTACTCCTTCTATTCCAGGCAGGGCCAAGCTCCGGGCAGTATTGCTTTCTGTCTTGAAAGCCTTCTGGATCAGATACTTCACCTCTGCCATAAGATTCATTTTTATATCCAAAAGTCCGAGCCCTTTGTTTTTGTCAATAAAAATCGCTAACTGATTGCCTTTTTGGGCTTTAGAATGCCTTTTCCAGGTTCACCCGAGCCATCTTAAGTGAATCTCATTCATGGATTTCACTGTTGCTTATTGCGCACCCATTCTTTCACTGCCAAAAGAGGGATTATGCTCAGCCAGCGCAGGATACCGCCCACGCCAAAAACCACCTGCTCCGGCTCCAGCACCCGGATTCCCACATCCAACTTTTGGGGGAAGAAAACCCCGGTCAGCAGGGTCGAGGCCATCATGCTCACCCCCGCCACTGCGCCGTAGATCGCGCTGTAGGTCTGTTCACGCCCCTTGCCCGCCACAGCCAGCACAAAGTTGGTGGTCGCGACCCCGTTGCCCGCCCACATGAATCCCGAGATCAGGGCCTCCAGCCACAGGATGGAATAGTTCTGTGGGCTCATGAACAGCCAAAGCATCGGATTTAGCCCTCCCAATGCCACGCAGATTATCATCGCCGTCCGGTTGCCATAGCGGTCGATAAAACGCCCCCAAAAGGAATAGGACAACAGCGACGAACTCATGTGCAGCGTACTGTAGAGTTGCATCTGAAACATACTCATGCGCAGCTTTTTGAGCATGAAAGGCCCCCAGAAAGCGCTGCCCACCCCGGTGGCCAGCATCCACCAGATCCCAAACACCAGCAGCAACCGGAAATTCTTGTTTTTGAAAGGCTCAATGTATTTTTGCCAGAGGGGAATGCTCTGCTGCAGCGAACGCTTGCGGTCAGGCTGGCGGGCGAGGATCAGCAGGCTGATAAAGCCCAGCAGCGCCGCAATCACAAAGACAACCGCCAGCCACACAGCCTGGTTGCGCGGGGTGAAAAAGCTCTCCACATCCAGCCAGCCCGCCAGCAACCCGCGCAGGAAGCCTCCCCCCCGCTCGAAAAGATCGGTGCAATAGCTGAAGATGTAGCCCGCCACCAGGCCGGCAAAAATCAGGATTTGGTTGCGCCTGGCAAAAAAGCGTCCCCTGATTCCGATGGGGATCAGATCGCTCACCCAGGCGATCCAGATGTTGCCCCCGACCGCCTGCAGCCCCGCGCTCAGGAAGAGCAGCCCCAAGACATAGGCTATCCCGTGCCGGGGATCGGAAAAGAGCAACGCCGCTCCGATGAAGAAGGTGAGGAAGCGCCCCGCCGCGGTCACCGCGATGCAAACCTTGCGCCTTTTCTTCAAGCGGTGCGTCAGAGCCACCCCCAGAGGCTGGAAGATCGCCGACACCTGGCCCAGCGCGCTCAGGACGCTGAACTGCATTGGCGAAGCCCCCAACAGCACCATGAACTTGGTGATGAAGCTGCTGCCGATGGTGGCAAGGCCTCCATAGATCTGCGCGAAGATTCCTTCCAGGATCGAGACGCGATATGCCTTCAGCACGGTGAAATTGCCGCGCTGGCGCTTGTTGTTGGAACCATTCGCCAAATCTTGTCGCATCTGCTTCTGTCCCTGGAGGGATATCTGTGTCTTACCCGCGCGGCTCATTGCTTCCGCGCGCTGGGACTTTCTTTTAGGCGCGCCTTTCTTGTAAAGATATTTCCTGAAGCCCCGCTCCGAAACAGACCCTGCCAGACTCCGAACCGCGTCATCCCGGGATCCAGTCTCTTTATCATTTTGGTGGAAAGGTGGAAAGGTGAAATGGTGACCCAAAAACAAGTCCACAAGGCTACCTACTGTGTCATCACGGGCAAGCTATGCTTGACCCGTGATCCAGTCTTTTAGAAACAACCACCCGACTACGAAACAAACACCCCCAAACCCAAAAAAACGTGTCATCACGGGCTGTCGGGGTCCCCGCCGAAGCGCGTAGCGGTTTGGTGGGGTGAATTGAGCCGTGACCCAGTCTTTTAGAAACGACCACCCAGCCCTGGAACAAACCACCCCCAGACTACACACCGCGTCATCCCGGGCTTGACCCGGGATCCAGTCTTTTGAAACAACCACCAGCCCCGAAATAGACCTTATAATACTAATCCGCGGCAATCTGCGCCTTGTTATCCGCGTATATCTGCGTGAACCACTTGACCCGGGATCCAGTCTTTTGAATACCGTTTGAAGTCTAAGCCGGCCTCGGGTTTGGCGAAATCTATGCAACCCGTATTGCCGGCTTAAACTCCAAACTCAAAGCATCAATCAATCTGCAGACCTGCAGAGGCGGAAGCCCATCTCTTTGTAGTTGATGCTCGAGGTGCTGCTGCTCCGAAGCGTAACCCGGCAGTCGAGGGCACTATTGCTCCAGTAACCGCCCCGACCCACAAGGAACGACCCACTGGCAGGACCGGTAGGATTGTCTTGAGGGCTGTTGCTGTAATAAGAGCTGGAATACCTATCCCAGCACCATTCCCAGAGGTTGCCGCTCATGTCGTAAGCGCCGATGCCGTTGGGGGCTTTTGTGCCAACGGGATGGCTGATGTCTCCGGAATTGTATCCATACCACGCCACTGCGTTAATATCATCCGAACCGCTGTATAGATAGTCAGGATTGTTGGTGCCACCCCGGGCTGCGTATTCCCATTCCGCTTCGGTGGGTAATCTGTAACCGTTGGCGTTCCAGTCGCAGATCGCGGCGTCCCAGGCGTCGTTGTAGCCTGTGGGTACTGCACCCCAGTTGGCGGGATTGGCGCTACCGTTTATAGTGTAGCAGGGAGTCAGCCCCTCCGCGATACTGCGCAGGTTGCAGTATTTGAGGACAGCGTACCAGGAAACATAATAGGCGGGATAGTTATCGCCGAGGCCATAATAGCTTGTCCAGCTATCACCCGGCTGCATATACTGGGAATACTCCGCCTGGGTGACCTCATATTTGCCGATGTAAAAAGAGTTCAGGGTGACCGTATGAATTGGCAGTTCATTCCCATATCCCTGCCCTCTTGTGTCACCCATGGTGAAGGTGCCGCCGGGGACATAGATCATCTGATCGGGGGGTGGAGGAACGCTGATGGTATAGACCGCGGATGTGATTTGACTGTCCGTCCAACCTGATTTGCTCGCCTTTGCCTTCAGGGTTGCCGTGGCAGCTATGTTTACAGGCCCGTTGTATGGAATGGAAGGTGTCGATCCGTCAATCGAGTAGAAGATCGTGGCTCCTTCAGTGGCGCATGATATCGTGACATTCTGTGCCGTGGTGTAGGTTTCACCTCCGGGAGGGTTGAAAGAAGGTGCAGCAACGATTTTTGCATCAGGTTCATTAGGATTATTGCATCCATACAATAACAATATGGCAATGAACACAATAACTGAATAAGCATAAATGGTTCTTTTCATTTTTCCTCTCTTGTACATCCAGACTTAATGTTGAAACCCAAATGTTGGTGTAAAAAACCAACTCCTTGTTTATCCTGTTGTTTGAGGGCATCTGATATCCCTCGTTAATCACGATCTATGTAAAGCCAAGTGGCTAAATGTAATATTTTTTTGTTGCAAGATTTGAACCATATTCCAGGAAAGCACTTAACTCATCATATTTAGTATTGTTGTCTTATTGTGTGTTTTACGTTTTGTGGTAGAAAATACCAAGCCTGCACCCCGTTTGTGGTAAATACTACCCAGTTTAGCATGGAGTTCTAAGAGCCTTTCCCAGATACAATATGCAATCAGATAACTGGGCTCTTAGGACTTCATGCGGGGGATGAGCCAGTATTTGATAATGCACAGTATAAACCTTTCCAATTCGTAGCACCTATATATTATGGGGGCCTCATTTGCATCCCGGGTTCCGGCGTGGGTCATCCTGGGGTCAACCTTATAATTTATAAGGATGACCTAAGGATGATGGCTTAACCTCATGTGGCAGCGAAGGATGGCGGTATAACGCATTATGCGGATTGTATAGGATTATTTATGCGATTGTCAAGTAATTAATGCCGGTTTTTCCGGGCTGACTGGTCGTTTCTAAAAGACTGGATCACGGCTCAAACCACCCCACCAAACCGCTGCGCGCTTTGGCGGGGACCCCGGTAGGCCGTGATGACGCGGCTTTATGGCTTGGGGTGGTTTGTTTCGGGGCTGGGTGGTTGTTTCTAAAAGGCTGGATCAGGGGTCAAGTGGTTCACGCAGATATACGCGGATGATTTAAGGGCTGCCGAAGTCTGTTCGGCAGAGGCAACGGAGTTGCCTGTTTGGAAGAGACCTGCGGTCTCTGTGGCAAACGGACTTTGCCACCCCTGGGCTCTGAATCACGGCTCAAGTCATCCCACCAAACCGCTTCGCGAATCAATTTCCTTGACATGAAAGCAAGCCAGCGTTAGAGGATTCTGCAGGATTGCGGAGACAATCCCGCCATCCCCTCAACCCCAAAAAAAATAGTGGAGGAACAAGAAGATGCCCATTCGCATGGCAGCCGCGGCAATACCGTTCATTTATGAGCCGTCTCAGGCGTCACGCGTGTTTGAACCGCATGTTGAAGCGGCGCGGGAAAGGAATTGCGCCCTGATAATCTTTCCGGAAGCGATCATCGGGGGTCTGGATATCAGCGGCGATTTTGCCTTGGATAAAGCCATGGCATTGAGATTGGACAGCCCCGTCATTGGCGAAATCCGCGGTTTGGCTGCCAGGCATTCCACCGGTATCGGGTTTGGCTTTCTGGAGCTGCATGGCGAAGTTATCTACAATTCTTTTCTGCTCATCAACGGCAAGGGGGCAACGGAGCTGCATTACCGGCGCGTGTCGGAAACCTGGCTTCCGCCAGACATAGGTTTGGCGCATTATTCTTGCGGCGACGAAATTCCCGTGCTTGATACCAGTTTTGGCAGATTGGGCGTCATACTCTGCGGCGACCTGTTCGACGAAGGCATAATCAAGAGATTGGAGGCCGGGAAGCCAGGCGTGGCGCTCCATCCCATGGCCAGGGCATTCCCCCTTTCCGGCGGCATCCAAAAGCAGTGGGATGACACGGAGTTCCCCTACTATCTGGCTGAATATGCAAAGCTGAATGCCAGCGTGCTGACCTGCAACGCGATAGAAACCGATGCCGATGAGGATAGCGTATATTGCGGGGGCGCCTGGCACATCAAAGGCAACAAGGTGGCCGCCAGCCTGCCCTTGCTGACTGAAGGCATCCTGTTTGTGGATATCTGATAAAAACTTCAACAATACCAAAATAAAGGCTTGACTCCCGGAGCCGCGCGAGATATATTTTTTCCAAAGACATGGAGGAACGATGGAACTAATGGAACTTATCGCCAGCCGCGCCAGCGTGCGCGACTTCCTGCCCGACCCCATCCCCGAAGACATCCTCAAAGAGATTCTGGAAGCCGGGCGGCTTGCCCCATCCGCCCAAAACAGGCAGCCCTGGCGCTACCTCGTTTTCACCGACAATGCACGGATCAAAAAGCTGGCACTCAACTGCGGCATTATCGGGCTTTCCAACTTTTTTATCAGCAAAGCGCCCTGCCTGATCATCGCCTGCGCGGACAGCTCCCGCAACGTGCGTATCAACCATCAGGACTACTATCTCGTGGATACCGCCATCTCTTTCCAGCAGATGGTCCTCACCGCCTGGAACCACGGCATCGGAAGCTGCTGGCTGGCAGCCTTCAGCGAGAAGAAACTCAAAAGCCACCTGCATCTGCCCAAAAGCTGGCGTGTCGTGGCAATGGCGCCCTTCGGGTATCCCGCGGAGAAGAAATCCCTGTATTCCAAAGCCCTCAGTTCCTTTGCCGGCAGCAAGCACCGGCTTTCCCTCTGCGACATCGTGACCATGAACCCGGGCAAGGAACAATGAGCCCCGGTTTGGCTCCCTGCGGGTTCGACTGCACCCGCTGCCCCGTCTTTACCGCCACCCAAAACGGTGACTCCGCCGCCCTCGCCAGGCTGGCGGCAGATTGCCCGCCCCAGTCCGGCAAGGAAGGGGAAAGCGTTCGCTGCGGCGGCTGCCTGGGCAGAGGCGATCTGTTCCATTTTTGTTTAGTCTGCGCCATCCGCGACTGCGCTCTGGAAAGAAACTTGCAGGCCTGCGCCGAATGCGCCGATTTCCCCTGCCCAAAGTGCCATTGACGATTCGCTGCGCGAGAAGATAGAGAGCTACCTCTGGAACTCCACCCTGCAAAAGCCCGAGCTGCACTGGAAGGAGAAATACCGCCGCTAAACGCTCCACCAAATCTGTGCTGCCCCCATCCTCACTTGCAACGAGGCTGGAGACGATTTTGATTGACATGATCTGCCCTGTCGTTATTATGTCTTGTTAATTTATAAGGACAGATTATGAAGATAAAAATGACCCGGGAGTTAATCGAAAAACTCCCCAAGACAGACCTCCACGTCCATCTGGATGGCAGCCTGCGCATCAGCACGCTGATCGAACTGGCCAGGGAGCAGAATATCCAGCTCCCCACCACCGATCCGGATGAGATGCGCAAGCTCATCGTCTGCGGAGAGCACACCTCCAGCCTGGAAGAATACCTGCGCGGCTTCCCCATCGTGAATCTGGTGCTGCAGACCAAGGAAAGCCTCCGCCGCGCCGCTTATGAACTGGCGGAAGACGCCGCCAGGGAAAACGTGCGCTACATGGAAGTGCGCTATTCCCCCATCCTGCACACCAACCGGGGGCTCAAGCTGACCGAAATCTCCCAGGCGGTGATCGATGGCCTCAGACGGGCGGAAAGGGAGTTCAAGATCAAGACCGGAGTGATCATCTGCGGCATCCGCGACATGGACCCCACCACCTCGCTCAAGCTGGCGGAACTGGCCATCGCCTTCAAAAACAAGGGTGTGATCGGCTTTGACCTGGCAGGCGGCGAATACAACAACCCCGCCAAAGCCCACAAGGAAGCCTTCGACCTCGCCCTGAAAAACAACCTCAACATCACCATCCACGCCGGAGAAGCCTACGGGCCGGAAAGCATCCATCAGGCGCTGCACTATTGCGGCACGCACCGCATCGGCCACGGAACAAGGCTGGTGGAGGACGGAGACCTGCTGAACTATGTGAACGACCACCGCATCCCCCTGGAAATATGCCTCAAAAGCAACTTTCACACCAAGGCGGTGCCCGATATCCGCAACCATCCCATCGATTTCTACATCGACTATGGCCTGCGCGTGACCATCAACACCGACAACCGCACCATCAGCGACACCACCGTCACCGACGAATATATGCTGGCCATCAACGAACTCAAGCTGGACTACCCCACCATCAAGTATGTGATCCTCAACGGCTTCAAGAGCGCTTTCCTGCCTTACAAGGAACGCGTCCGGCTGATCAATGAGACCCTGCAAGAGTTTGAAGAGATAGAAGAAAGCGAACTCAAGACCAAGGTGAAGGTCAAGGAAAGCCTGTAAGATGCGCCAGATAATCCAGAACTCGCTGCGGGAGGCCCTGCAAAGCCTGCGGGGCTTTATGGAACAGGAAGCGAACCTGCGGGAACTGGAAGAGGTCGCGGTGCTTATCGCCGGCTGCTTGAAAGCCGGAAACAAGGTGCTGGTCTTTGGAAACGGCGGCTCGATGGCAGACGCCATGCATTTTGCCGAGGAACTCACGGGGCGCTTCCGGAAAGACCGCAAAGCCCTGCCCGCCATCGCCCTCTCCGATCCCAGCTTCCTGACCTGCGTCGCCAACGACTACGGATTCGACCAGGTCTTTGCCCGGGGCGTTCAAGCCTACGCTGTCCCGGGGGATGTGGCGATCGGAATTTCCACCAGCGGTAACTCGGCCAATATTATCCAGGGACTGGCAGCCGCCCGCGGCGCCACCTGCCACACCGTTCTGCTTTCAGGAGCTTCCGGCGGAGCCCTGGCAGGGGCTTGTGACCACCAGCTACTGGTTCCGGCCTCTTCCACAGCCCGCATCCAGGAACTGCACACCCTTATCCTGCATACTCTCATCGAGTGCGTGGAACACTTGCTATTTTCCGAGGAATAGACCATGAAAAGAATATCTCTGACCCTGATCATTCTGGCCCTTGCCGCAGCAGCCTTTGCCCAGGGCAACTACTACGACGCGGTAATCAATCTCACCGGGCAGCAGCTTTACACGGCGCTGCATTCGCTCATCTCCACCAACACCTACAGCAGCTACGACGGCGCCAAGGCCTTCCTCTTTCAGGAGCTGGACAACACCAACGGCTATGTGACCTGCATCTACACCGGCCAGAGCTACAATGTTGGCTACAACTACACCGGCTCGAACAACCCCAATACCGAGCACACCTACGCCCAAAGCTGGTTCTCCTCCTCGGAATCCAGCCGTAAGAAAGCTGACCTGCACCACCTTTTCCCCTCCAACAACGTGGTCAACAGCTCCCGCGGCAACTACCCCATCTTCACGGTGGCCAACCACGCCTCCGCCAACGTCTATTACAACAACACCCCCTGGCAGAGCTACCGGGGACAATCCTACACCGGTTACACCGTCTTTGAACCAGCCGACGAATCCAAGGGTGACATCGCCCGCGCGCTGCTCTATTTTAACACCCGCTACTACGACACTCTCACGCAGCAGAACGTGAACATGATTCCAGACCTCGTCGCCTGGAACACCATGGACCCACCCGACGCAACTGAGATTGCCCGCAACAGCGCCATCCACGGCTTTTTGGGCAACCGCAACCCCTTTGTTGACCACCCAGAGTTCGTGAACCGCATCTGGGGGCCGGTTGCCAACGAAGACCCCGCCGCTCCCGCCATGCCCCTGCTGGTGCTGGACCGCGTGTATCCCAATCCCTTCCGGGAAGCGGTAAAGATATCGCTCAGCTGCAAAGACCCCGCCACAGTCACCGCCACAGTCTATAACATGCGGGGACAAAAAGTCCGTGCCTGGCAGGAATCCCTGCCCAGAGGCAGTTCGGAACTCCAGTGGGATGGCAGGGACGGCGCAGGAGAGGCCCTCACACCGGGCGTCTATCTGATCCGCCTCAGCTCCCAGGAAAGCAGCCTTACGGCGAGGGTCTTGCTGTATTAGCCCCACGCTCCGTATCCGCTCTATTCTACAAGCCAATTGGCTTGTATCTTGCATACCATAACAACGAAAGATTGCCCTTGTTGGAGAGATAAATGCGTTATTTTCTAATAGTTGCCGCCTTGTTGACCGTATGCGGGTTATGGGCCCAACTGACCGATTTGCCCACCTGTTACAACACTTATGATGAGATCACGCAGATGCTGGCCGATTACCAGGCCCAACACCCGGATATCGCCCGCCGCGTTCTGATCGGCTATTCCCAGCAGGACCACCTGCCCATCTATGCCATGCGTATCTCGGACAATGTAGAAACCGATGAAGAGGAACCCGCCCTGCTCTTTGTGGGACAGGTGCACGCCGAGGAGGTTCTGGGAGTCCAGATCACCCTGAGCAACATCGAGGAAATCCTCACCAACCGCACCAACCAGCCTTATGCCCAATGGATCAACTTCCTCGATATATGGTTCGTCCCAACCCTCAATCCCGAAGGCCACAACGTGGTCACCAGCAACATCGACACCTCCTATCGCAAGAATAAGCGCGACATAAACGGCAATGGCATCTTCGACTTCGCTCCTCTGGTGGGATACGACATCGACGGCGTTGACATCAACCGCAACTTCAGCTTCAACTGGTGCCACGGCGATACCCTGGGGCAGCCCCCAACACTGGAAGCCCAGGAAGCCTATGACTACTACCGCGGCCACGCGCCCATGAGCGAGAGCGAAAACCAGGCCATTCAAGCCCTCTGTGAACAATACAAGTTTGTCTATTCCATCTGCTGGCACTCTTCCCGCACCGGAAACTTCAGCGAAAAAGCCTACTATTCCTTCAATTGGAAGGAACAACGGCCCTCGCCGGACAACGCTTTCGCCTTCTCCATCTGCCAGGGGATAAGCTCACAGATCATCAAACAAGACGGCACAGGCCCCTATCAAGCCCTGCCCAACCTCGGCCGCAAGGGAGCTTTCCACGACTGGATGTATCAACAATACGGCTCGTTCCAGATCCTGGTCGAGTGCGGCACCCGCTACCTGCAGCCGGATTCCACCCTCATGGTGGACACCGTGCAGCGCTGCAGCAACGGCGTCCGCTGGCTGCTGAACCGCGCTCTTCCCTTCTCCAACGCGGTGCCGTCCAGCTCGATGCTCACCGGCAATATCCGCGACGCGGTCACCCAGGAACCCCTGGAAGCCGAAATCATAATCGAAAACCGTCACGCCCCCTGGTTCCGCCCCCGCACCTCCAACCCCGACACCGGAAGATACTGGAAGGCCCTGCCCACCGGCAGCTATCCCATCACCATCCGCAAACGCGGCTATTGGGATCTGGTGGTGCCCAGCGTAATGGTTTACAACGGATCCTGGACCGTCCGCAATTTCGACCTCGAGCCCAAGACCCCGGTAACGGTGACTGGTTCGGTTACCTGCAATGGCCAGCCTCTGGCGGCCAAGCTCAAGATCATTGCTCCGGAAACCGATATCCAGACCCTGGACATCTATGGCGATTTCTCCCTCGAAACCTTTGAGGGACAATATACTATTGAGGTCACCTCCCCCGGCCACTATCCCTACCTCGGCACCATGGAAGTCAGCCCTTCCCAGAACCAATTCCATTACCAGCTTGGCGATGCCAACGTTTACTTCAGCGAGGACTGGGAATCCGGCGTTGACGGCTGGAACATCCAGGGCCCCTGGGTGCTGCAGGACCAGCTTGCCGCATCCGGCCACGCCATCACAGACAGTTGGGGCGGCTGGGGCTTTTACAGCATGAATTGCGATGTCTGGATCAGCACCGGGCAACCCATCAGCATTTCCGCCACAGCCAACAATATGCTCGCCTTCGATTCGCATGTTTACACCGAATACGGCTACGATTTCGTGACGGTTGAGATTTCAACCGATGGCGAACAGTGGACCCCGGTCTGGCAAAAGTCAGGCCAGCACGACCATTTCAGGCGTGAGTACGTCCCCCTCGACGCTTACTCCGGCCAGAGCATCTGGATGAGGTTCCGCCTCACTGACCAATCCGTGCATGTGGAGCTTACCGACCCGGGCTGGACGATCGACAACATCCAGATCTTCAATGGCTGCGCCACTCCTTTGGATGAGCATCTAGCCGAATTTCCCTCCATCACCCGGCTCTGGGGCAACCACCCCAATCCCTTCAACCCCAGCACCACCATCAGCTATGACCTCGCCATGCCAGGCCCCGCCAGGATAAGCATCTTCAACCTGCGCGGCCAGATCGTGCGCAGATTGGTGGAAGCAGATTTGCCCGCCGGAAGGCATCAGGTGATCTGGGACGGCAAGGACGACAGGGGAAACGCCCTGGGCAGCGGCATCTATTTCTACCGCCTGGAAAGCAGGGACTATCGCCGCACCCAAAAGATGATGCTCATAAAATGAGGTGGAAAGGTGGAAAGGTGAAATGGTGGAAAGGTTTCCCCCGAAGCAAGTCCACCAGACCCTGAAACAAGCCACGTCAGACTAAAAGTGTGTCATCCCGGCCTACCGGGGTCCCCGCCAAAGCGCGCAGCGGTTTGGTGGGGTGGATTGAGCCGGGACCCAGTCTTTTAAAAACGATCACCCAGCCTTGAAACAAAACACCCCCAGACTACACACTGTGTCATCCCGGCCTACCGGGGTCCCCGCCAAAGCGCGCAGCGGTTTGGTGGGGTGGTTTGAGCCGGGACCCAGTCTTTAGAAACAACCACCAAGCCTTGAAACAAAACACCCCCAGACTAAAAAGTGTGTCATCCCGGCCTACCGGGGTCCCCGCCAAAGCGCGCAGCGGTTTGGTGGGGTGGTTTGAGCCGGGACCCAGTCTTTTAGAAACGATCACCCAGCCCGGAAAAACCGGCATCAATTACTTGACAATCACATAATTAGTTCTATACAATCCGCATAATGCGTCATACCGCCATCCTTCGCTGCCACATGAGGTTAAGCCATCATCCTTAGGTCATCCTTATAAATTATAAGGTTGACCCCAGGAAGACCCACGCCGGAACCCGGGATGCAAATGAGGCCCCCATAATATATAGGTGCTACGAATTGGAAAGGTTTATACTGTTTCCGCTTGCATTATCAAATACTGGCTCTTCCCCCGCATGAAGTCCTAAGAGCCCAGTTATCTGATGGCATTTTGTTATCCGGGAAAGGCTCTTAGAACTCCATGCTGGCTGGTCGTTTGGAGTTCAAGCCGGCAAGGAAAGCTGTATAGATTCCCCCAATCCAAAAGCCGGCTCGGACTTCAAACGACCTTGAAAAGACTGGATCACTGGTCGATTCACCCCACCAAACCGCTACGCGCTTTGGCGGGGACCCCGACAGCCCGTGATGACACGGTTTTTTGGTTTTTTTGGGGGGGTGTTTGTTTTGGGGTCGGGTGGTTGTTCCTAAAAGACTGGATCCCGGCTCAAACCACCCCACCAAACCGCTGCGCGCTTTGGCGGGGACCCCGGTAGGCCGGGATGACGCGGCTTTATGGCTTAGTGTGGTTCGTTTTTAGGTCGGGTGGTTGTTCCTAAAAGACTGGGTCCCGGATCAAACCACCCCACCAAACCGCTGCGCGCTTTGGCGGGGACACCGGCAGGCCGGGATGACACGGCGTGTAGTCTGGAGTGGTTTGTTTTTAGGTCGGGTGGTTGTTTCTAAAAAGACTGGATACTGTCAGGCAATCATCCCCGGTCGGAACGCGAACCTTTGCGCACCAGCCGGAATCCCACCGAGGGATAGCCGCGCTCGGGATTGCCTTTTTCGCGAGTGAGCAGGCGTAGCCCCACTCCCTCGCCATTGGTGATGTTTCCGCCCCTCACGACCTTGAACGAGCCTTTATCCGGGCCTTTGGGATTGACAAAGGTGCTGAGGACACTGGGATACTTGGGGTCATACCAGTCCCAGCACCATTCGGAAACGTTGCCGCTCATGTCGTAGATGCCGATATCGTTGGGGGCTTTGCCGCCTCCGGCTTTGGTGCGTCCGCCGCTGTTGTCGCGGTACCAGGCGACCTTGTCGGGATCATCCGATCCGCTGTAGATGGTGAGGCTTTTGCCCTTGGCGGCAAATTCCCACTCGGCTTCCGTGGGCAGGCGGTAGCCGTTGGCGTTGAAATCACAACTCACCTTGTCGGCAGTGCTGCCGGAAATCTTGTAACAAGGCTCGAGGCCCTCTTCCTGGCTGCGGCGGTTGCAGTAGCGGATGATGTTCATCCAGCTCACGTTGTCCACTGGATAGCGGTCGCCCATCCTGTTCACCGAGGCAGGCATCATGTATTTGTTCCATTCCGCCTGGGTCACCTCGACGCTGGAAATGTAGAAACCGACCTGGGAAACGTTGTGGTTCAGGTTTTCTTTGAGGCGGTTGAAGCCAAAGGTGCCGCCCTCCACATAGACAAAGTTTGCCGGAATGGGGCTTCCCCGCCTGACGGGGGAGGAAGTGGCGGGCGTAAAGTCGGGGATGCGTTCCCCGATTTTTTTACGGGGATCATCCCTGTGAGTGGCGGCAGGAGTCCGGCGGGTGCCGCGGAGGGTATCCCCGGAGCTTAATCTGTTGCGGCCCAGGGGAATCTGTTCCGCCTCTGCCTCCGTGCTGTCCTGGGCGGCGAAGATGTTGGTAAAGTGAAGGGGTTCCTCTTTTTTGCCGCTGACCACAGCCAGGAAATTGGTGCTCAGCAACAGTACCAATAGCACCAGGATCACGCCCAGCAAGAGCCAGAACCACCACTCGACGCGGGCCTTGATATTAAGGACTTCCAAGGCGTTTTCTTCTTCCACCGCCGCGTGTTTGGCTGGTTTGGGGACATAGACAGGCCCCTTGGGATCGAGGGGTAGCGACTTCAGCCCGTGCTTGAGCGCTTCCAGAGAGTTGTAACGCTGCAGGATATTGCGGTGCAGGCACTCGGAGAGTACTTTGTTGAAAGCCAGGCTGACGCCGGGGATGTAGGTAAACTTTTGCTCGGTCAGCCGCTCCGGACCGTAAAAGGTGGCATAGAGGACGTTTCCTGAAAGCAGTTGGGCAAGGAGCACCCCGATGGTGAAAACATCCTGGCGCTCGTCCACATCGGTGTAATTGATGCCGGAAGTGAGGATCACGATGTTGCCGTCGTCCTTCAGCATGATTCCGCTGAGGGTCAGGTCCTTGATGGTAAAGCCCTTGTCGTGCAGCGTCCTGGCGGTCTTGGTCAGTTGTTTGGCGATGCTGAGCACCAGAGCTTCCGTAAGGCGTTCGGGGTTTTCTTTCTTGATCTTTGCCAGAGAGCTTCCCCGGACGTAACTTGCCGCCATGAAGGGCGGCGTGCTGCCCTGGTTGACTTCCTCGATCCAGGTGAGGTGGGGTGATTCCAGATTGTTGAGCCATTTGAGGTTGGGGAGGTAGTTGACCGTCGCGGCGGCACCGGTGAAATAGAGCTTAAGCAGATACTGCTTGCCCCCTTTCTCGGTTATATACTTGATGCCTGTGGTGTCCTTGTTCAGCAGCTTGACGATCGTGTAATCCCGGAATTTGTCTCCCGGATCCATTATCTTATAAGTGGGGTCAGCCAGCTCCAGCGGGGCGGATTCCCTGACCACTTCAGGGGCGGGCGGCGGGGCCACTTCGGCGCGCTGTTCCTCCAGCCTTTGCCCGCAATAGACGCAGAACTTGCCTTTTTTGGTGATTCTCTCGCCGCAATTGCTGCAAAAGCGTATTGGTTGCGGTTCCCTGCTGCGGTTTAAATTGCTCACTTTCCTGCTTTCTCGATCTTCAGGTGCACCTGTTTGCCGTTGATGTCGTAAGCGGCAAGCCCCTCGGCGTCTGCCTGCTCTTCCAGGGCGTCACAGAGGGTTTCGGAGAGGATTTGCTGGCCGAACTGCCGGATGGCCTGGCGGATATCGTCGTCGCCCAGCCACAGCACCCGGATGCGGTCCATGATCTCAAAGCCCTGTTCCTTGCGGGAAAACTGGATCTTGTTCACCAGTTCGCGGGCATAGCCTTCGCTGATCAGATCGGGCGTGAGCTGGGTATCCAGCGCCACAAACATATCTTTCTTGCTGGCAAAGACAAAGCCCTCCCGGGGACGGATATGCACCGCCACGTCTTCCGGGAGCAGGTCGATTCCGGTCTCCGGCAAATGGTGGCTGCCCCGCGCGTTGAAATCCGCCAGCACCTGCTGTCCCCTGGCCTTGCCCAGTTCGGCGGCGATGGCTTTCATCTTCGGGCCATACTTGGGGCCCATAACCTTGAACTCCGGTTTGAGCTCGTAATGCACAAAATCATCATCCTCCGCAACATAGCTGATCTGGCGGATATTCACTTCCTCCTGGATGAGGTCGAACATGGCGTCGGCAGTGGCCTGGAACTTGGCTGGCACATACATCTTGCCCAGGGGCTGGCGCACCTTGATCTGGCATTCGTTGCGCGCGGCGCGTCCCAGATAGACCAGGTCGATGATCACCTGCATCTCGGCTTCCAGATTAGCGTCGATCCAGCGCGGGTCTGACTGCGGATATTCGCAAAGGTGCACGCTTTCCCCGGCGCCCAGGCTGAGGAAGATTTCCTCGGTGAGATAAGGGGCGAAGGGGGCGGCGAGCTTGACCACTTCCACCAGCACCTGATGCAGGGTGCGATAGGCTGCGACCTTGTCCGCGGTGAGTTCCATGGCCCAGAACCTTCTGCGGCTGCGGCGCACATACCAGTTGGACAGCTCATCTATCACAAAGTCCTGAATGGCGCGCACCACCTTGGTGAACTCATATTCCGCCATCCAACCCCGCACCTGTCCGGTCAGGGTGTGCAGGCGGGAAACTATCCAGCGGTCGATCTGGCTTTCCCTCTGCCAGTCCTGGGGATAGGCGCCGGCATCGAAGCTGTCGATATTGGCATAGGTCGCGTAAAAAGAATAAACGTTTTTGAGGGTGCCGATGAACTTGCTCACGATCTCCTTGACCCCGTCCACATCGAAGCGGGTGGGCACCCAGGGCGGACTGACCTCCAGGAGGTACCAGCGGATGGCGTCCGCGCCGAATTCGTGCATCAAAGCGATGGGCTCCACGGTATTGCCCTTGGATTTGCTCATCTTCTGGCCGTTTTTGTCCAGGATCAGATCGTTCACCAGACAGCTTTTGTAGCTGGATTCGCCCTTGTAGAGGGTGGCGATGGTGAGCATGGAGTAGAACCAGCCGCGGGTCTGGTCTATCCCTTCCGAGATGAAATCGGCGGGGAACAGCTCCGGCTGGAACCTATCTTTGTTTTCAAAGGGATAGTGCCACTGGGCGAAGGGCATGGAGCCGCTGTCGAACCAGCAGTCGATGACTTCGCTGGTGCGGCGCATCTCGCCCTGGCATTTGTCGCAGGTGAGCAGCACTTCATCTATATATGGCCTGTGTAACTCAATGTCGGCGGGCACCGGAGAGCCGTCCCGCATCCTTCCGTGCTTGATGAGGTCGGCAATCGAGCCCAGGGAGTGTTTTTCCCCGCAGCTTTCGCAGATCCAGATGTTGAGGGGGGTTCCCCAAAAGCGGTCGCGGGAAAGAGCCCAGTCCACGTTGTTTTCCAGCCATTCCCCAAAGCGCTTTGCGCCTACGAAGGCGGGATACCAGTCGATTTTGGCGTTGTTGGCGAGCAGTTGCTCACGGAACTGGGTGGTGCGGATATACCAGCTTTCCCGGGCGTAATAGATCAGCATGCTGTGGCAGCGCCAGCAGTGGGGATAGCTGTGTTTGATCTGCGCGCGGCGGAAGAGGCTGCCGTCCTCTTTCAGGTGGCGGATGATATCCTTGTCCGCGGCTTTCACGAAGACCCCTGCCCAGGGCGTGACCTCCGCGGTAAATTTGCCATCTCCATCCACCGGCTGGATGAAGGGCAGGTCATATTTGAGGCCCAGGTTGTAGTCGTCCTGGCCAAAAGCCGGAGCGGTGTGCACGATGCCGGTGCCGTCCTCCATGCTCACGTAGTCTGCCAGGCCCACAAACCAGGCGGGCTTTTCGGCAGGCACAAAGGTAAATAGAGGTTGATAGGGACGGCGTTCCAGGCTGCGGCCGGGAAACTCCGCCAAAATGGTGTAGTCGCCTTCCAGAACCTCCAGACGGGCTTTCGCCAATATCAGGTTTTGCCCCTCGTGCTCCACTTTCACATAGCTTTCATCGGGATGCACCGCCAGGGCAACGTTGGAGATGAGTGTCCAGGGCGTGGTGGTCCAGGCCAGATACCAGGTGTTCTCTTCGTCCAGAGCCTTGAATCTGATGAATACGGAGGGATCCTCCACATCTTCATAGCCCTGCGCCACTTCGTGGGATGAGAGCGGCGTGCCGCAACTGGGGCAGTAGGGCACGATCTTGTGGGCTTTGTAGATCAGGCCCCGCTGGAAAAAGTTGTCCAGGATATGCCACACAGACTCGATATATTCGTTGTGCATGGTCACATAGGGATTGTCCAGATCGATCCAGTAGCCCATCAGTTCGGTCATTTCCTGCCACAGGTTCAGGTAGCTCCAGACGGAATCCTTGCACGCCTGGCAGAACTTTTCGATGCCGTATTCCTCGATCGCTTTCTTGTCTTCCAGGCCCAGTTGCTTTTCCACCTCGATCTCCACCGGCAGGCCATGGGTGTCCCAGCCGGCTTTGCGCTTCACCTGGAATCCGTTCATGGTCTTGTAGCGGCACACCACGTCCTTGAGGGTGCGGGCCATCACGTGGTGGATGCCGGGTCTGCCATTGGCAGTTGGGGGGCCTTCATAAAAGACGAATCTGGGTTTGCCTTCGTGCATCTCTTCGCTCTTGCGGGCCAGGTCATGCTCCTTCCAATAGGCGCGCACCCGCGCTTCCAGGTGCCTGGGGCTCTCTTTCAAATCTATGGGTCTGTACATCTTAGCTCTGTTCCACCTTTATCCTCATGCGGCAGGCTCTTGCTTCAGCCGATCTTTTTGGAATGCCCCATGCGCTTCTGGCCGGGGACAAAAGTGTTTCTTGCCTGCACGTTTTCTTTCCTGTGTTTTTGCACCACAGGAGCGGCTTGCTTGCTTTCTTCGGCCTCTTCCACTTTCTTTTCTTCAAAGAGTTCGGCGAAGTGCTCCTTAAGCTCCTCATGTTCGCTCACATAGGCCTTCCAGTCGGCCAGGGCGGCTTCCAGGTCAACGCAGCGCGTGCAGAGCACCAGCAGATTCTGGTCGGTGGTGCCGATCCAGCCGCGGTCGTAGCAATCGTCACAGCTTTTTTTGCGACGGTGCTTTGCGGCGAACTCTTTCGCTTTGTCCAAATGCTTTTCGTCCAAAGTAAACATTGTCTTCTCCTTTGGGATTCGCCGGCGCACGGGCGGCAGAACCGGCTTCTCCGCTCTTGAAAACTTCTCAGCGAACCATTATTTTGAACAGCGCATTTCTGTAAAAGGATTTTTTCCGCGGCACTTAGCCCGCCGGGCTTCAGCTCTTCCTGCGACCCCTGGGTTTGGGCGCTTCCACAGGCTCCCCGGTCACTTCTTCGCTGGGCTCCGGAGCCTTTTCTTCCTGCGGGGCAAATTGCAGCGGTTCGCTGATCACCGACCTCTTCAGCTCCACCTTCACGATAGGCTCCAGGCGGTGGGTGACGATGAACAGGTTCTTGTTACGTGACAGCGCGAGCTTTTCCTCGGCTGTCATCGCCGCGATTTCGGACAGGTTTACTATCCGGTCGATCTTTCCGGTGGCCATGTCCACGATCTGGACAAATGTTTGCTTCTCGGCCATGAAGGATACCTCCATTGAGTATTTATCAGGAAATTTTCTGCATATCTCCGTTACGAAATCCAGATACTCCCGGCTGTTCTGGCGATACCAGATGCGGAAGGCGCGGCACTTCTGGATGCGCGGGCACACCGAGCACAGCGACGGCGTGATCTGCCGGTGTCGCTTGAGTTCGCAGGTGAGGAGCCGGGATTTCTTCATAGCCGCCCTTTTTTCAGAAATCCTCTCTGCTGTCAAGCAAAGACTCACTAATGTCCCCGCGCCCGTGCTAACCCGCCTCCAGGCAAAAATCCGTCTTGACAATCTGCCGCGCCCCTCTTTTATGACTCTCACGCGAGCGGGCATAGCTCAGTTGGTAGAGCATTAGCTTCCCAAGCTGAGGGTCGCGGGTTCGAGTCCCGTTGCCCGCTCCATTTTATCTTGAGGGTCTGTAATCTATGATGGGTTATGCAAAATTCGAGCAAAGGAAGAATACCCGCTCCTTTCCGCCCTCATACTTTGATCGCTGAGCAATCGCCGCGGGGAAAACCACTCGGCGTTCAACGGGCGATCAACGGGACAGGAGAACAGGAGGGGGTCTGGATGGCCTACAATATCCACGCCAATAAACATTTCAAGGCTGGCTGGTTGTTTCTAAAAGACTGGATCCCGGGTCATGCGGTTCACGCAGATTTACGCGAATAAAAGGCACAGATTGCCGCGGATTGATGTAAGTTAGGGGGCCGTCGAAGTCCGTTCGGCAGAGGCAACGGAGTTGCCTGTTTGGAAGAGACATCCGGTCTCTATGGCAGACGGACTTTGCCACCCCTGAGACCGGATCACGGTTCGCCGGCCGGGATGACACAGAATATAGCTTGGTGGACTTGTTCTGGGCTGCGTCCACCATCAACACGACACCACGACACCACATCACCACGTGATTATGTCACCTTTCCACGTTTCTATCGTAGCACCTATATATTATGGAGGAGGATGGTCCTCATTTGATTCCCGGGTTCCGGCGTGGGTCTTCCTGGGGTCAACCTTATAATTTATAAGGATGACCTAAGAATGATGGCACTAAAGCCAGTCGTAGCAAGAGAGAGAGCTATGAAGGATAATGCGGATGGTTGAGGTATTTCGTGGAAAGGTGAAAAGGACGTGATTGCCCGTTATTATGTAGCGGCGCTTGCTATAGCGCCGTAGAGGGGCAGTCTGCAAAGCCTTAATATTCTACCATAGTAATCCGTAAATCAGTTTAATCCGTGAATCCGTATAAGATTTGCATGCAAACTCCAAACGGATTAAACGGGCTATATGGATTAACGGATAAATAGTTTTTGCCCTGTGTTTTATCTAACAGCTAAACCTTTCCACTGCCATTTCAAAAGACTTGATCACGGCTCGCAGGCCGTGATGACACGGTTTTTGGTCTGATGGTGCTTTGTTTCGGGGTCGGGTGGTTGTTTCTAAAAGGCTGGATCACGGGTCAAGTCACCCCACCAAACCGCTACGCGCTTTGGTGAAGCCCCGACAGCCCGTGATGACACGGTATATAGTCTGCGGTGCTTTGTTTTAGGGTCGGGTAGAACTTGTTACGGGGGAACCTTTCCACCATTTCACCTTTCTACCTTTCCACGATTATCACAAGAGAATGTCAGATTACAAATAGCATAGAATAGCTTGAAGAAAGCGAATTGTTTTTACTGATAGAGGAAGCGCTTGATCTTTTGGGTGGCGGTTTTCTCGAAGGGTTCCTTTTGTTCGCTGATCTTGCGGATGCGGGAGAAGGCGGAAAGGTTTTGATTGGCCTGGGCCTTGATCTCCTCCAGCAGGCGTTGGATGGCGGATTCTGAAGCCAGGCTGCCCATCTTGTCCAGGTGCAGGTGTTTTTCCAGGTATTCCGGATTGAGGAAGACCCGCGCCACGATCTGTCCCCCGCTTTCCAGGGCCAGGGATTCAAGCACCGCCTCGTGTTCGTTGAGTTTGGATTCGATCTCCTCCGGGTAGATGTTTTCGCCGGAAGAGGCCACGATCACGTTTTTGCTGCGGCCAAAGATATAGAGATCGCGCCCCTTGCGCAGGATGCCCAGGTCTCCGGTCTTGAAAAAGCCATCCGGGGTAAAGGCTTCCGTGGTGCGCAGGCTGTCTTTGTAATAGCCCAGCATCACGGTGTCGCCCTTGACCTCGATCTCGCCAATTTTGGTCTTGGGATCGGGATTCGCGATGCGCACCTCAAGGTTGGCGAGGGTCTGCCCCGTGCCCCGGAAGCGTATGTTTTTGGGGGTGCTTCCAGCGATCAGGGGCGAGGTTTCGGTGAGCCCATAGCCGATGGCGTAAGGGAATCCCGCTTCGTAGAGAAAGCGCTCCACCTCATAGGAAAGCTTGGCGCCGCCGATGCCAAAGAAATGGATCTGCCCGCCAAAGGTTTTCATCAGCTTTTTGCCAGCCAGCTTGTGCAGCAGCTTGCGGGTGGGCGGCATCCGGTACAGATAGCGGAAAAGCGGATTGCCCGTAAGCTGAGGATGTACCTGCATCTTGAAGATCTTTTCGATGATCAGGGGCACGGTGAGCATCATGGTGGGGCGAATCTTTTGCATGGCGGGAACCAGCACCCGCGCCGTGGGAGGTTTGTCCAGATAGTAAATGGCGCCGCCGCCCATCATGGGAATGATGAATCCGATGGTGCATTCATAGGTGTGCGGCAGAGGCAAAATGGAGATCAGCCTGTCCCGGGGAGTCACCGGCTGGAACTGGGAGGTCACCCAGGCGTCATGCACCAGATTGCGGTGCGAAAGCATCACGCCCTTGGAGTGCCCCGTGGTGCCGGAGGTGTAGATGATGGAGGCCAGATCGTCCTCCGCCACGTTGGTCTTGATGATGCCGATGGCTTTGCGGGCCTTGATGCTCAGTTTTTGCAGTTGCTTTTTCCGCTCGAAGATGAATTCGCCCAGCTTGTCACTGGAAGCGCGCTGCGGCAGCCGCTCAAAGTTGTCCAGCGCCACCAGCATGACCCGGGGTCCAGATCCGCGTAGCCAATCTTGTCATATTGCGCGGAAGAGACAAAGACCATTTTGGCTTCGGAATGGCGCAGGATGTAGAGGATTTCGTTGACGTGAAAATCCACCAGGATGGGCACCACCACAGCGCCCATTGAGGTAATGGCCAGATACGCCACGCCCCAATTGGGCATGTTTTGGCTGAGGATTGCCACCCGGTCACCTTTCACAATGCCCGCCTCGGACATCAGGAACATCACCGCCTCGATCTGCTCGCGCAGCTCGCGATAGCTGATGGGGTCGTCATCCACAAAGGCCAGGGCGGGTCGATCCGCGTTAAGCTCGCAGGAGCGGTAAATCATGTCTTTCAAGGTCATGGCAAAAGGCGCTTTCACGGCAACCCCCTTATTGTTTGCGTTTGGATCATATTTGGCTCGAAAATGGCTGAGGCACAAAGAAATTTGACGGGGCTAAAAGCGTCAAGGAAAAAGACCTGGCAGGAAAAACGCCGTCCTTCGCGGCAGCCAGGAAAAATAGGCATTGACAAAAAAGCCGGCCCTAATATTGTGCACATATGTTCACAATAGGAAGATCGATATGGGAAGAAACTGCATAAGCAGATATGTGCAATCCACGCCACCGGTAAAGGGTTTCCGCCCCTTCGGCAGGTTGGCTGGCAAGCGCGATTCCGTGGTGCTGACCCTCGATGAATACGAGGCGATCCGGCTGCTGGATTACGAGCATCACACCCAGGAGGAAGCAGCCGTGCAGATGCGCGTTTCCCGCCCCACCCTCACGCGCATCTATGAAAGGGCCAGGATAAAATTTGCCACCGCTTTGGTGGAGGGCTGCCTGCTGCTGATCGGGGGCGGCGACGTGAAGCTGCGCAGACACAGCTATCTCTGCCAGGATTGCGGCACGGAGCTGGAATCTCCGGAGCAATCCCTCACCGACTGCCCGCGCTGCACTTCATCCCGCGTGGTGTCTTTGGACAACTGCCATCAATCCCAGTGCAGCAGTTGCCGCAAATGCCGCCGCGGACAAGGACGCGGAATGCACAGATCGAGAAATGATAAATCCAAACAAAACAAGGAGTATAAATGAAAATCGCAATACCTATGGAACAAGGAGGGCTTTGCCCCCATTTCGGACACTGCCAGGCTTTCGCCATCTACACGGTGGAGGATGGCAAGATAGTGAAGGAAGAAACCGTTGATCCCCCGGCCCATGAACCAGGCTCCCATCCCGCCTTTTTGCATAAACTTGGCTGCAACGTGGTCATCGCGGGAGGCATGGGCGTCAAAGCTCAGGAACTCATGAACGCGAACGGAATCAAGGTGATTGTGGGCGCGCCCATCCTGCCCTTGCGGGAATTGGTGGAATCCTATATCCAGGGCAAACTGGAATCCGGTGAAAACCGCTGCGACCACTGATGAAGATTGCCATCGCCAGCGGAAAGGGTGGAACTGGAAAGACCACCCTGGCCGTGAACCTGGCCCTGCGCGCGGCTGAAACGATGCCCGTGGCATTGCTGGACCTGGATGTGGAAGAGCCCAACGGCGGCATCTTTATCCAGGCGGAAATCGTGGAACAACGAACCATGCACCGGCTTGTTCCAGAGTGGGATGAGACATCCTGCACCCTCTGCGGCAAGTGCGTGGATATCTGCCGCTTCAACACCATCCTGAAGCTGGGCAAAAAGATCATCGTGATGCCGGAGCTTTGCCACTCCTGCCACGCCTGCAGCGAGTTATGCCCCGCGGGGGCGCTGCCGATGCGGGAAAAGGTTTTGGGCAAGCTTCGCCATTACAGGCTCGGCAAGCTGGATTTCGTGGAAAGCAAGCTCGAGATCGGAGTGGAAATGGCATCGCCCTTGATCGGCCAGACCATCGGCTACGCGAAATCCCGCTGTCCGGGGAAGAGTTACGTGTTCCATGACTGCCCGCCGGGCACATCCTGCGCCGTGATGGACGCCACCAAGGACGCGGATTTCGTTATTCTGGTAACGGAGCCTACTCCCTTTGGACTGCACGACCTCGGCCTTGCCGTGGAAACGATGCGGCATCTGGGCAAGCCGATGGCCGTGGTGATCAACCGCATGGGCATTGGCAACGACGATGTTTTGCGCTATTGCGAAAGCGAGCGGCTGCCGGTCTGGGGCAAGTTTCCCAACCGGCGGGAGATCGCGGAGCATTATTCCCGCGGCGAGTTGATCTATCCGCAGGTGGAGGCATTCCGCCGGGAACTGGACTCCATCCTGCAACAACTTGAATCCCTGCCGGGGCAGCCATGAAAGAAATAGTGATCATCTCCGGAAAAGGCGGAACAGGCAAGACCTCAGTCGCCGCCGCGCTCGCCTATACGGTTCCCCGGGTCGTGATGGCGGATTGTGACGTGGACGCCGCTGACCTGCACCTGATCCTAAAGCCGGTCGTGCGAAGCAGTGAAGACTTTTACAGCGGAGTCAGGGCGGAGATCGACGCCCAAAGCTGCGTTGGCTGCGGAAAATGCGAGGAAATCTGCCGTTTTGCCGCCATCAGCCACGAATCCGGTAAGTTCAGCGTGGACAAGCTTGATTGCGAAGGCTGCGGCTACTGCCAACTGATCTGCCCCGCGAAAGCCGTCTCCCTGCCGGAACAGAAAGTGGGGCAATGCTTTATCTCCGACACCAGGTTTGCCTGCCGGCTCATCCACGCCAAACTGGGCATCGGAGCGGACAACTCCGGCAAGCTTGTGGCCAAGGTGAAAAAAGAAGCCAGGCAGGAAGCCACGCGCACCGGCATGGACTACATCCTGGTGGACGGTTCGCCGGGCATCGGATGCCCCGTGATCTCGTCTCTTTCGGGAGCGGACTTTGTGCTGCTGGTGACCGAACCCACACTTTCCGGTTTGAACGACCTGAACAGGGTTTGGCAGCTAACAGCCCGGTTCCGGATACCCGCGGGTTGCATCATCAACAAAGCAGACCTCAATCCGCAGGTCACCGCGCAAATCAAAGATTTCCTGATACAGCAAGGCATCCGGCATCTGGATGACCTGCCTTATGATGAAGATTTCTCCCAGGCGATCACGCTTGGCAAATGCCTGCCGGAAATCAACCCCGGCAAATGGAAAACCCGCTTTGCCAACCTCTGGCAAGGCATCACAAAGGAGCTCAAATGAAGATAGCTTTTACTACCAACGGCACAGATTGGGACGCCAGGATCGATCCCCGGTTCGGACGCACGGACTACCTCCTTTTCTACGATGAGGAAAACAAAACCATGAGCAGCGTGGACAACCGCGAGATCATCAACGTGGAACACGGAGCCGGCCCCAGGACTGCCCAAAAGATTTTCGATAATGGAGCGCAGGTGCTCATCACCGGCAATGGCCCCGGCGGGAATGCCGCCAGGATCCTGGACCAAATGGAACTCAAGATCTATGTCGGAGCCGGCGGAATGACGGTGCGCGAAGCCTACAACGCATATTTGAACAATCAACTAAAACAAGGAGTTAACAATGCCTAATCGTGACGGAACTGGCCCCCGTGGAAATGGTCGTCCTGGCAAGGGACTTGGCCCCTGCGGACGCTTTGAACGAACAAACTGCCGTGGTTTTGGCCACAGGCACGGAAGAAAAATGGGATTTCACCACCGCTGCAGATGCGGCTGCCACCAGCCCTTTGAAGCTCTTCCACCCAGGGAAAGCAAGGAATTCTATCTCTATGAGCGCGACAACCTGGAAGCCCGCAAAGCCGAGCTGGAAGAGCAGTTGCGCTGGCTGAACGAACAACTTGAGAAAGAGGAAGGCAAGGAAAGCTGATGCAAGAGAAAAACGCTGAACAGGTTCAAGCCCAACTGGCGCGGATCAAGCACCGCATTGTCGTGATGAGCGGCAAGGGCGGGGTCGGCAAGTCCACCATCGCCGTCAATCTCGCCTATGGCCTGGCCTTGGCTGGCAAAAAGGTGGGCTTGCTGGATGCCGACATCCACGGCCCTTCGGTGGCAAAAATGACCGGCACAGAGGGAGCCAGGGTCTCCGGCACCCCGGAAGGCATGATCCAGCCGGTGCGCCTGCACGACAATTTCCACGCCCTCTCAATAGCCTATCTGATCGACAGTGAGGATTCCGCCCTGATCTGGCGCGGCCCGATGAAGATGAGCGCCCTCAAGGAAATGATCGAAAATACCGCCTGGGGAGATTTGGACTATCTGATCGTGGACTGCCCTCCCGGCACCGGCGACGAGCCCCTCTCGGTGGTGCAGTTGCTGGGCACCCTGGATGGCGCGGTGATCGTCAGTTCCGCCCAGGATGTAGCCATTCTGGACGTGCGCAAGAGCATGGATTTTGCCACCAAGCTCAATCTGCCCGTCATCGGCCTGGTGGAGAACATGAGCTATGTGCTCTGCCCCCATTGCGGCAAAGAGATACAGCTCTACGGCGGCGAAGGGATGGGCAAGCTCCTGATGGACTATCACACCGAGCTTTTGGCAAAGCTGCCCTTCGATACCAATATCACCTCAAGTTGCGACAGCGGCCGCCCCTTCATCTACGATTTTGGTAAAACCAGCTCCGCGCAGATTCTGCAGGAAGCCGTCCAGAAAATCATAGCAAAATTGGAAACCGGGGCGTAGATTTTGTTTGCCATTCCCGAAATCCTGCTTATAATGTCAACGACAGCTTATATTATACAGTAAGGAGATAAAAATGGAAAACACAATTGAAAGACAAGGCATCCCGCTTTTGGGCGACAAGTTCCCCAAAATGACAGTCCAGACAACGCATGGCGTAAAGGTTTTGCCGGACGACATGAAAGGCAAATGGTTCGTGCTGTTCAGCCATCCGGCCGACTTCACCCCCGTCTGCACCACCGAGTTTGTAGCCTTCCAGCAACGCTACGAAAAGTTCCGCGCGCTCAACACCGAACTCATCGGCCTCAGCATTGACCAGGTCTTCTCCCACATCAAATGGGAAGAATGGATCAAGGAAAAGATGGGTGTGGAAATCCAGTTCCCCATCATCGCGGACACCGGCGCGGTTGCCAGCAAGCTTGGCCTGATACATCCCGGCAAAGGCAGCAACACCGTGCGCGCGGTCTTCATCGTCGATGCCAATGGCACCATCCGCATCATGCTCTACTACCCGCAAGAGCTTGGCCGTAATATGGACGAGATTCTCAGGGCTGTGGAAGCCATGCAGTTTTCGGATAAGAACAAAGTGGCGATGCCCGCCAACTGGCCAAACAACGAGATCCTCAAAGACCGAGTGATCATCCCGCCTCCCGCCGATGTGGAAACGGCAAAGAAGCGTTTGGAAAACGCCGCCAAGGAAGGATACGAGTGCTACGACTGGTGGCTCTGCCATAAGAAAGTGTAAGCACCTAACACAAAAACATAACTTGCCCGGGCAGTTGGTTTTTCCAGCTGCCCTTTTTTAGTTCAATCTACCGCATGAAATCCAAAAGACTGGATTCCGGCTCAAGCCACCTCACCGGATAGATATCGTTCCTTATGGAAACCCGGCAGGCTGCGATGACGCGGCTTTGGGGCTTGGTATGCTTTGTTTCGGTGTCGGCTGGTTGTTTCTAAAAGACTGGATCACGGGTCAAGCATACGCTTGCCCGTGATGACGCGGTTTTTTAGCCTACTGGTGTTCGTTTCGGGGAACCTTCCACGGTTTCACCTTTCCACCTTTTCACTATTATAGATAAAGCATATAAGCAAATTAGCGTTATGTTCGGATAAAATACTCTCAACTTTCTTCATAATCCTTCATAGCGCCCTCCTTTGCAACTACAGGCTTTGGAGCCATCATCCTTAGGTCATCCTTATAAATTATAAGGTTGACCCAAGGAAGACCCACGCCAGAGTACCGGATGTAAATGAGGCCCCCATAATATATAGGTGCTACGATTCGGAAAAGTTCGTGGAAAGGCGGAAAAGCCAGTTGTAAAAATGCAAGCTAAACAGTATTAGGTGTCATTACTGAGCTAACATGGAAAGCGTTTAACTCAGCCTTCTTTCCGGGACATCGCCGGGACATTGTTAAGAAAAATTAATCTGATTTATGATGGTTTTGCTTGCCATAAAAGGCGTTAACCATAATTTGGCGGCAAAGGTAAGATAGTATGAGCGAGTTGATTTACATAACCGAAGACGAAGAAGACATCCTGGAACTGCTATGCATGAAGCTGACAAGCGCGGGGTACAGGACCCGTGGCTTCACGACGGCCAGGGAGATGCTGGAAAGCATGGAACAGGAGCTTCCGGAGCTGATTCTGCTGGATCTGATGCTTCCCGACCTGGACGGCCTGGAGGCCTGCCGGCGCATCAAGAGCAACCCAGCCTGGGAGTTAGTTCCCATCGTGATGTTGACAGCCCGCAGCGATATCAGCGACCGGGTGAAAGGCCTGGAGTACGGGGCTGACGACTACATCAGCAAACCTTTTGACAGTTGCGAATTGCTCGCCAGAATCAAGGCGGTGCTGCGCCGCAGCGGCTGGGAAAGCTCACGCAACATCCTGAACATCACCGACGAATTCCGCCTGGACTTCAACCGCTATGAGGCCTGGATCAAAGGCCAAAGAGTGGACCTGACCATCACAGAATTCAAGATCCTGCAACTGCTGACCCGGCATCCCGGCTGGGTTTACAAACGCAGCCAGATCCTGGATCACCTGTGGGGCAACGACAAGATTGTGATCGAACGCACGGTGGATGTCCACATCCGCAATCTGAGGGAAAAACTGGGGGAGTTCTCTTATATGCTGCAAAACGTCAGGGGTCTTGGCTACAAGTTTGACACAGCCTCCAAAGAGAGCAAAAGTGAGAAAAACCAGCCTTGACAGCCTGCTGATACAGACCGGTATTCTGCTGTTCGCCGCCGCCGTGTTTGTGGCGCTGGCCGATCCTCCCGGCTGGATGGAGCTGATCATCTGGACTGCGCTGGTGCTGATTTTGCTTTGGCGTTTGCACGCCAGGATCGCTCCGGAACTGGGAAAGCTTTACCGCAGAGCGGCCGATATCGCGGGAGGCAGGCACACGCTCAGATTCAGCGATTCCACGCTCAGGGAAGTGGATGATCTGAGAGGTGAGCTAAACAAGGTGCTGGACACCCTGGACGGGACGATCCGGCATCTGGCTGTCCACAGGGAAGAGCTGCGGCTGGTTTTGGGCTCCATCGAAGACATTTTGTGGGCTCAGGACTACGAGGGAAGGCTACAGTGGGCCAACCAGCCCTTTCAAGAGCTTTTTAAAGGCTACAACCCAGACAAGGTGCAGCTTTCGAGTGAAGTGATCCGCGATCCGGAGCTGCAGGCCGCCATCGCCAAAGTTGAGGAGCAGGATAGCAACCTGGTGCCGGAAATCAGTTTTGAAGGGCACAGTTTCATCCTGAGCATGAGCAGCAACGAGCAGATGCGGCGCAAGGTCTTTATCCTGCAAAACATGGACGCCATCGAGCAGGTGTTCCAAATGAAAAGGGACTTTATCGTCAACCTCGCCCACGAACTGCGGACTCCACTCACCGCGATCAAGGGCTTCACGGAAGCGATGCGGGACAACCCCGAGGTCGATCACACCCGCTACCGCAACATAATCCTCAATCACACACAGCGCCTTATCCACCTGGTCAAGGACATGGAGCAACTGATCAGCCTGGAAAGCTCCGGGAAGCTTGACCTGCAGGATATTGACCTGAAGAAGTTCTTTGCCGGCGTCCGGCTGCTCCTGGAACCCGATCTGCAGGAAAAAGGCCTGGATCTGGAAATTGAGCTGGATCCTTCCCTGCCCAGAATAGTCTGTGACCCTTTCCGCCTGGAACAGGTCTTCATCAACCTGGCGCAAAACTCGCTGCGCTACACCGACACAGGCGGCATCCGCATCAGCAGCAGGCCGGAAGGCAACTGGATCGTCTTTGAGGTGGCAGACAGCGGTTGCGGCATCGCCAAAGAGTATCAGAACAGGATCTTTGAGCGTTTTTTCGTGGCTGATCCGGCACGCAACAAAAACGGCAGCGGCTCCGGCCTGGGACTGGCGATCGTGAAACACATCGTGCTTTTGCACCAGGGGGAGATATCGGTGCAAAGCGCTTTGGGAGAGGGTTGCACCTTCACCATTAAGATACCCCGGCTGCATGGCAAAGATTAAAGGAAATCAGCTTCCGGAAACGGATCGGGCGCAAGCAGGCATCTTTATGACAGACGCGGACGCGCTGCTCCGCGATTATGGCAATCTTGCCAGGGGAATAGCCAGACGCTACCGCGGGCGGGGCCTGCCCCTGGAAGACCTTCACCAGGAAGCGCTTTTGGGCTTGCTGCAGGCTGCCAAATCCTATCGGGACCGCGGCGCGTCTTTCGCCACCTACGCGGTTTACTGGATAAAGAAAAGGATTCTGGCAGCTTTGGAACAGGAAGGCATCACCTGCCTGGACTCCGAGTCCCTGCCGGAGAAAAGTTTTGAGCAAGTCGTGGATACCAGCGCCAGAAGCGCCGATGTGGTCAGATTTGAACTTCCTGATGAGCTGCCATTGCCGGAACGGCAGGTGTTGGAACTGAGCTTTGCCCGGGAGCTAAGCCTGAAAGAGGTTGCGGCACAGATGGGGCTGACAGTGGAGCGGGTAAAGCAACTGCGCTGCAAGGCAGTGCGGCGTGTGAGGCAACTGTATCAGGGTCAGGCAAACCGTTTGTCGGACACTTGGGCAGAATTGATCTTCCCCAATAGTTAACAATTCTTAACCCTCAGTTTATAAAATCCTAACACAAGAGCAGTATATATAGGATAGAAATTCGCTTCATCAAGGAGAAAAGAATGAAGAGACTTATTGTATTGCTATGTCTGGGCGTGATGATCCTGCCGTTAATGGCGCAGGAAATCAAGCTTACCGGCGAAATGTGGAACCGCTGGACCCTCGAGACAGGTAACGCGCCGGCGGGAGAAAACACCATCCTGCGCAACAACCTGTCACTGGAACGCGGCTATTTGGGACTCGAGCCGAAATTTAGCGACGCGGTAAAAGGACGCTTTACGGTTGATATATTCAGCACCGATCTGGTCAAAGACGGCGCCGGACTCAAAATCAAGTATGCCTATCTTGATTTTAACAAGCTGTTGCCCATACCCGATATGACAACCACCATCGGTTTGCAAAAGGTGTATTTCGGCAGCATCTACGATTGGGACTACACCCTGATCGGCAAATCACCCACCGATGAATACAAGTTTGCCAACTCCGCGGACTATGGGATCACCATCAATGGCTTCATCCCCGGCGGATGGGGCGAATACGCGCTGGGCGTGTATAATGGGGAAGGCTACAAGAACTATGGCTCCAATCTGAAAGGCAACATCGAACCAGCCTTTTTGGCCAATCTGAGGGTGATACCAATTACCGGCCTTACCCTGGGTGGATCGTTCATGCTTAACAGCAGCGAAAGAAGCGATTCCCTGACTGGCCTGGGCGGCGACAATCCCAAATACAACGAACAAAAGCTGATGGATGCTTATGCTCGCGCTGCCTACGGCCCGCTGAGCCTGATGGGTGAATATATGATGAAAGACGTTACTTACCCAAATAAACCCGCCAATGACATGAGCGCCAATTGCGCCAGCGTGAATGCTGTGCTCAAGCTGAAAACCCTGGTGGAGAAAGACATCGATTTCGTGGTCCGTTATGACCGTTCTGACCCCACCGACAGCGACAAGGACGAGAACATTGTCACGGCGGTCACTGGAGGCGTGAACTATAACTTTATGCATGACGATTCCTCCAATCCCGCCATGCAACTGCAACTTAACTATACCACCAAAAGCAACAGCGTCAAATCGGACAACGATTCCTCAGCTTTGATGCTCCAGCTTAAATGGCGTTTCAACAATACCCTGAAAGTATAAGGAGAAATCATGAAAGTAAGAAACGTAGTAATTATCCTGGCTATGCTCCTGATTGGAGTGTCTGCTTTTGCCAAGACAGAAAAAGTCGTCTGTTCAGGCTCCACCACAGTGCTTCCCATTGCCCAGGCCACAGCCGAGGCATTTATGGATAAAAACCCCGATATTAACATCTCCATCCGCGGAGGCGGTTCCGGCGTCGGTATAGCCGCCTTGCAAAACGGGACCGTGCACATCGCCAACTCCAGCCGTCCCATCAAAACCAAGGAAATGAACCAGTGCCGTGCCAAGGGCATCGCTCCCACAGCCTACGCCGTGGCGTTGGACGGGATCGCAATCCTGACCCACAAGTCCAATACAGTAAGCAACTTGAGCGTGAAACAGCTCAAGGCAATCTACACCGGCGAGATCAAGAACTGGAAGGATTTGGGCGGCCCCAATCTTCCCATCGTGGTTATCTCCAGGGACGTGGCTTCGGGAACTTTTGAAGTGTTCAACGAAAAAGCCCTGGGAGGAGCCAAAGTTATCTCCAGCGCTCTTCTGCTAGCCTCGAACAACGCGGTTGTCACCTCCGTGGCGGATACCCCCGGCGCCATCGGTTATGCTGGACTGGGTTACCTGGGAGAAGGTGTGAAGACAGTTTCCATCAACAACATAACCCCCAGCAAAGCAACTGTGCAAAACAACAGCTATCCTCTTTCCCGCAAACTCTATATGTACACCAACGGCAAGGCAAAAGGCGCTGTGAGTTCTTACATCGCCTTTATCCAATCGGCTGCCGGACAAAAAATCGTGGAGAATGAAGGTTTCGTAGCTCTTAAATGACCAACGCGAGAATGTACTGCCTTCTGCAGTCCTCAAAAATAATACAAAGGGAGCGAAAGCTCCCTTTCTGGGGGAGGAATGAAAGCCCTTAAGGAGAGACTGTTTCAGTTTGTTACATATCTGGCTTCCCTGTTCACCATCATCTGCATGCTTGCCATCATCTATGGCATTTTCCGTGAAGGGCTGCCGCTGTTCCGCGTTGTAAACCTGAAACAATTCATCTTTACAAATAACTGGTATCCCACGCATGCGGAACCAGCTTTCGGAGCTTTGGCGCTTATCGCGGGTTCGCTCGCGGTAACCTTGGGAGCCTTGCTGATTGCTGTTCCCCTGGGTCTTGGCTCCGCCATTTTCATCTCTGAAATCGCAAACAGTAAATTGCGTGAGGTGATCAAGCCCATTATCGAGCTGCTGGCAGGCATCCCGTCAGTGGTTTACGGCCTGTTTGGCATGGCCTTTCTGGCCCCTCTGGTGCGCCAGTGGTTCAATCTCGATACGGGACTGAACGTATTTTCGGCTTCGATTATCCTGGGAGTGATGATTGTGCCGATCATCAGCAGCCTTAGCGAAGACGCGCTGTCCAGCGTGCCCACAAACATCAGGGAAGCATCGATGGCTTTGGGCGCCACACGCAGCGAAACGATCTTCAAAGCGGTGGTGCCAGCCGCCCGCAACGGGATACTGTGCAGTGTGTTGCTCGGCTTTGGCAGGGCAGTGGGCGAGACCATGGTGGTTTTGATGGTGGCGGGAGGCGCGGCCAACATACCCACATCCATCTTTGATCCCACGCGTCCCATAACATCCACGATAGCCGCCGAGATGGGGGAAACAGTGGTGGGCGACCTGCACTATCAGTCCTTATTCGCCCTGGCGATCCTGCTTTTCCTTATCACCCTGGCAACCAATCTGATCGCGGAACTGGTTTTTAGCAACAGGAGGCACTCATGAGAGGCCGCAAGCTAAAAAACACGTTTTCAACGGCCATTCTGGGATTTGCCCTGCTTGTGACGGCCCTGTTTTTGATAACGTTCCTGGTGCACATGTTTTACAAGGGCAGCATGGTTTTGAACTGGGAGTTTTTAACTTCCGTGCCCCGTAACTCCATGACCGAAGGCGGCATCTGGCCTGCCCTGGTGGGAACCTTCCTGCTGACGGTGCTGGCTGTGGGGTGCGCTTTGCCTTTGGGGATAATGACCGCTATCTGGCTCACCCATTACGGAAAACCTGCCTGGTTGATCAGCATTCTTCGCGTGGCAATCAACAGCCTGGCGGGAACACCCTCGATCATCTTTGGCTTGTTTGGGATGGCGGTCTTTGTCAACATGATAGGCATGGACGTTTCGGCTTTGGCGGGAGGCCTGACCCTCGCCATTCTGGCGCTGCCGGTGATCATCAACAACACCGAGGAAGCCATCAGAACCGTGCCCCATGAATTTACGGAAGCTTCCCTGGCCCTGGGCGCCACCACCCGGCAGACCATTACCCGGGTCGTACTGCCCACGGCTTTGCCCAACATCCTGACCGGCGCAATCCTGAGTATTGGGCGTGTGGCAGGGGAAACAGCCCCCATCATGTTCACCGCCGCTACTTTTTATTCACGGAAACTGCCCTCCAGCCTGACAGATGAAGTAATGGCCCTGCCCTACCACATCTACGCTTTGATGACCGAGGGCACGCATCCTGAGAAGCAGGTGCCAATCGCCTACGGAACCGCCCTGGTTTTGCTGCTCATGGTGTTGCTGGTGAGCGCAACGGCAATCTATCTGCGCTATCTATTTAGAAGGAAAAAACAATGGTAAAACCTCAACTGCAAACCCGGAAACTGAATCTCTGGTTTGGCAAAAACCACGTATTGCATGATGTTGACCTGTCGGTGCACAGCCAAAAGGTTACCGCCATGATAGGCCCCTCCGGTTGCGGCAAATCCACATTGCTGCGCTGCTTCAACCGGATGAACGACCTGATTCCCGAAACGCGCATCACGGGAGACGTGCTGCTGGGCGATGAAGACATCTACAAGAACGGCAGTGACGTTTCAAGGATCAGGGCCGCCGTGGGCATGGTGTTTCAGAAACCCAACCCCTTCCCCAAATCCATCTTCAACAATGTGGCCTACGGATTGCAGATCCAGGGCAAGATTCGCAGAAGCGAGCTGGAGGAACGGGTGGAGCAAAGCCTGAAAGCGGCCTGGCTGTGGGAAGAAGTGAAAGACCGGCTGAACCAATCCGCCATGAGCCTTTCTGGAGGTCAGCAGCAGAGGCTGTGCATTGCCAGAGCCCTGGCCAACCGCCCAAAAGTATTGCTGCTGGACGAACCGACCTCAGCCCTCGACCCGCAGTCAACCGCGAAGGTCGAGGAATTGTGCATGGAACTGAAGAAAAGCGTGACCATCCTGATCGTAACCCATAACGTGGCCCAGGCGGGAAGAATCTCCGATTATACCGCCTTCATGTATCTGGGTGATCTGGTGGAATTCGACAAAACGGATAAAATGTTCACCGTACCCGCCGACAAGCGCACCGAAGCTTATCTGACCGGCGTGTTCGGATGATTGGGAGGAATTGTGATTGATGCCAAGATATTGGATTTGAAAAACATGCTGATGTCCCAGGCAAGCCTGGTGGAAAAAATGGTCTCCATGGCCATTTCCGGTCTTTACAGCCGTTGGGATGGTTTGCTGAAAGAAGTGAGAGTCTTTGAAGAACGGGTGAACCAGATCGAACTTGACCTGGAAATCAAGTGCATCACATCGATTGCCCTCTATCAGCCTGAAGCCAGAGATTTGCGCCTGATCATGATGATCATGAAGATAAACAACGACCTGGAGCGTTTGGGCGACCAGGCGGTCAATATCGCCGAAAGTGTCGAACACCTTGTGGATCAGCCAATTGTCAACAAGCTGCCGGAATTGGAAGAGATGAAAAACTCTGCCTTCGAAATGCTGAAACAGAGTTTGGACGCCTTTGCGGCAGAGGATGTGGAGAAATCGCGTGCGGTCTGCGACGCTGACGACGCGGTGGATGAGCTTAACAGAAAGATCTTCTACCATCTGATGGAAATCATGAAGGAAAACATAAGCGCCATCGAACCTTGCCTGCATCTGCTCCGCATCGCCAAGAACCTGGAACGGATCGCCGATCTTTCCACCAACATTGCCGAAAATACAGTTTACATGGCGGTGGGCAAGGTGATCAAACACAATGTTGACAAGGAATGATGCCTGCTAACAGTTCCACGCAAGAAGGCAATATGTCCATTTTATTTGGATTATAAGAGCGCGAAAGTGTAAACTGCTCCCAGATACAGACCACCCCCAAGACGCGTCATCCCGGGCACGGGTTCCTCGCCGGACCGGCAACGATCCGGTGGGTGGAAAAGCCTGACCCGGGATACTGTTTTTTGATAAAGCCGTGGAAAGGTGAAAAGGACGCGTCCGGCTCCGGCACCGCAAATATGAGGGTGTCCCCCTCCGGAGATTTAGGTTAGCTTTTTATCCTTAAGTGAATAGGTAAGATTCACATAGCGGCGGTGCCATTTAAGCTGGTGCAGGGCCGCCTTGAAGTCGTTCATGCTGATCCTGAGGGAACTGTAATCCTCGCTCTGTACGTCTTCCAGGTCGATTGTCCTGTTTTCCACAGCTTTCCTGAGCGCCACCATAGCGGCTTCCTTGGCCAGAAAAGTGATCTCCGCGGCGGAGTAGCCCACCACCGATTCCGAAAAGGCAAAGAGGTCCACGTCGTCCGCCAGGGGCATATCCCGGGTGGCAATCTCCAGCACCTTCTTGCAGGCAGGCAGATTGGGTTTTTTGATCTCCAGCTTGTAGTCGAAGCGACCCGGGCGCAGCAAAGCGGCATCCAGCAGGTCAGGCCGGTTGGTGGTGGCCAGCACGGTCACGTTTCCATAGCCTTTGATACCGTCCATCAGGCTCATAAGTTGGTTCACCACCGTGGCATACCATTTGGCGGATTCGCCGGACAGCCTGGTCTGGGCGATGGAGTCGATCTCGTCGATAAAGACGATGGAGGGCTGGAATTCCCTGGCTTCTTCAAAGATATCGCGCAGGTTCTTCTCGGACTGGCCAAAGTTTTTGTTGAGGATATCCGGTCCGGACACGGGAATGAAGTGGGCGTTCACCTCGTGGGCTATGGCTTTGGCGATCAGGGTCTTGCCGTTGCCGGGGTCGCCCCACAGCAGGATGCCCCGGTAGGGTTTGACGCCCAGATGTTCGAAGAGTTGGGGCTTGAGGATGGGCAGTTCGATCATGATGCGGATGTTTTGGATGATCTCATCCACTCCGCCGATATCGGCAAAGCTGGTTTCAGGCACAAATCTCAGATAGCGCGCGTCTGAGGAATCCTCCCCCTTCCTGTGGGCTCCGGGACGGTCTGCGCCATCTTCTGCCGGTAGTTCCGGCGCGGCGTCCTGGCTGATGTGTTGGATGTTGTGTGGTTCCCAGCGTTTGGACCCGTGGCTGGAGTCCTCGTTGTACACAAACGCCCAGTTGCGGGCGTCCTCCATGTGCACCATCAGGGGCAGGGCTGCCACGTAGCGGCGGTAAAACTGGTATTGGAAGGCGGGGCAGAAGTCGATGCCCTTTTTGTGGATGATTGCTTCGATGGCTTTGCTCAGGTTCTCTTTGTCCACCCGCCAGGTCTTGTTGTCTGTAAAGTGGCCAAACTGATACCAATAGCGGGTGTTTTTGTCGTAGGCTTTTTTCTCGTGGCGCAGCATTATCCCGTTCAACAACCGGCAGCCCCAGCAGGAGGGGCTTTTGTCGTCGCAATATGAATCTTGGTCCTCTGCCTCCAGATATCCCCGGTGGCAGGCGATGACCTCTTTTTTGGCTGCCAGCCCGAACTCCGCCGGCTTCAATTCCAATGTTTCCCGCACCACCCGGGCGCTATCCCAGTCCATGATGGTTTCCAGCAGTGCTTCCAGATCATCCCATTTGTCCAGGGCTTCCTGATTATCGGTTTCCACCCGGTTGAAAGGCGAGCCTTCCCTGGAGGGTTTGAAGTTCCTGAACCTGGCGGCGTGCTGCAAGGCTTTGCGCAGGCCAGGGGTGTCTGGATTGCCAAAACGGATCGCAAATTCAAAGTCCATCTTTTTCCTTCCCGGTCGTGATAGTTTCCTTTTATACAGAGGGAGATAATGTCAAGGGATATTTGGAAACACCCGCTTCCCGCTTAACACCTGTGGCTTAATTTCCGGAACCTGGCAACTCAGAGCCGCGCATGTAACGCGTGATAAGCCAGCATGAAGTAAAAAGAGCTTTGATGTGCTGCAAACATAAACCAGGCGTCTGGGCTCTTTGTTACTCTTTATGCAGAAATTAAATAGTGCCTTTTGTGATAGTGTCGGAAAAACTGCGTAAGAACCTCCCGTTTTACTTGCGCCTGTAAATATAATATGACCACTATCCTGTTTTTACTTCATAGCGCCGTCCCTTGCTGCTACAGCGTTTGGAGCCATCATCCTTAGGTCATCCTTATAAATTATAAGGTTGACCCCAGGAAGACCCACCCCGGAAAGGGTGATGCAAATGAGGGCAATCCCCCCATATATATAGGTGCTACGACAGGTGGAAAGGTGGAAAGGTGAAATGGTGAAAAGGTACCCCCGAAACAAGTCCCACCATGCTATTTACCGTGTCATCCCGGGCTTGACCCGTGATCCAGTGTCCAGGGGTGGCAAAATCCGTTTGCCACAGAGACCGGAGGTCTCTTCCAAACATGCAACACCGTTGCCTCTGCCGAACAGACTTCGGCATCTCCTTCTCCGGCAGCCCCTTTTCTCCGCTTGCTTTTTTCAGTGAGACTATTTGCAGTTTTTGGTGAGACATTATAGTTTGCTCACGCTTTGGACTGATACTCCAGCACTTATCCGCAAAAGGGTTGACAATATCGGCTGTTTTGGCTGTTTGGCACCAAAACGACACTACAAGAGGAAAAAATGAAGATTTTAGTGCTCAACTGCGGAAGCTCATCGATAAAATTCCAGTTCATCAACATGGACACCCGCCAAGTGCTGGCGGATGGAATCGCCGAACGGATCGGCGAGGACATCGCGCTCTTCACTTACAAGAGTGAAAAATTCACCCGGAAAAAGAGCGAGATGGCGATCGAGAACCACGAGCAGGGCTTGCAGTTGATAATAGATTCACTTTTGGACGAGAGCAATGGCGTGATTCGCGACAAGAGCGAGATAGACGCCGTGGGACACCGCCTGGTGCACGCCGGGGAGCATTATTCGGACGCGGTGGTGGTCACCGACCACGTGGTGGAAGTGATGCGCGAGTGCGTCCCGCTGGCGCCGCTGCATAATCCTGCCAACATGAAAGGTATCGAAGCCGTGAAAGCCAACATGCCAAAGGTGCCCCAATGCGGCGTGTTCGACACCGCCTTCCATCAGACCATGCCGCCCCACGCCTACCTTTACCCCCTGCCTTTGGAGATGTATCGCACCCACAAGATCCGCCGTTACGGCTTCCACGGCACCTCCCACAAGTATGTCAGCCAGCGCGCCGCTGAGTTTTTGCAGCGCGATCTGGCGGAACTCAAGGTCATCAGTTGCCACATGGGCAACGGCGCCTCCATCACCGCCATCGCGGGAGGCAAGTCCGTGGACACCTCCATGGGCCTTACCCCGCTGGAAGGGCTGATGATGGGCACCCGTTGCGGCGACATCGATCCCGCCATCCCCATCCACATGCAACAGCAGCTTGGCTTGACCGTTGACGAAGTGAATGTGATCCTGAATAAGAAAAGCGGCATGCTCGGCCTCTCCAGCATTTCCAATGACATGCGCGTGATCGAGGATGAAATCCTGAAACATCAAAACCCGCAGGCGACCACCGCCCACGATGTCTATTGCTATCGGATCAAGAAATACATCGGCTCTTATTTTGCTGCCATGAACGGCCTGGATGTGCTGATCTTCACAGGCGGCGTGGGCGAAAACATGCCCATCATGCGCTCTTTGGCCTGCCGCGACCTGGACGCCCTGGGCATCCGCCTCGATGAGGAAGCCAACTCCCGCTTCTCGAACAAGATCGAGGTGTTGAGCGCGGCTGACTCCCGCGTGACGGTGCTCAAGGTGCCCACCAACGAAGAACTGATGATAGCCCTGGAGACCCAGCGCCTGCTGTCCTGAAGCCCCGGGGAGGGAAATTATGCGCATCGACCTGCTGCTCAGCAAGCTTTGCCTCACCAAGACCCGCAGCATAGCCAAGACCGCCTGCGACAAAGGCTTGGTGTCCATCAACGGCAAGAAAGCCAAGGCCTCCGCCGAGGTGAAGGAAGGCGACCTGATCAGCCTTTCCCTCTATGGATTCCAGCACGAAATCCGCCTTGATATAATACCGGCCGGCAACGTCGCCAAGAAAGACGCCACCAATTTCTATACCCTGCTCAGCAAAACTCCGCTGAACTCCTGAGGAACGCGTGCGCAGCCTGCTGCTCTTGTTTCTGCTCCTGGTGAGCGGCCTGGCGGCAGAATACCGGGTGGCAGCCGTGGCGGAAAACCTGGTGGTCTATTCCGCGGACGGCGAGTTTGGCGGCAAAGGCGCCTTCCTGCAAGGGGTGGACAAACGCATCGACGCCCTGCAGAGGGACACCGGAATCTATCTGGAGCAAAAGGCGGATGTCTATATCGTGCCAGACCGCGCCAGCTACAGGCACCTGGCATCCGGCAAGGCGGCCATCGTGGAGTTTTCGGATGCCTTTTACAGCTCCGCGGAACGCCGCATCTACCTGCGCAGTTCAGACCAAGTCTGGGAAAACTACTCCGATATCTTCCTCCATGAATACACCCACTGGTATCTGGACGAAATCTTCCTCTCCGCCCCGCTCTGGTTTCACGAGGGCATGGCGACGCATTACGCCGGGCAGATGGGGCCCCAGCGCTATCTGCACTTTGTGCGGGAACGCTTTTGGGGCAACAAGCTTGATCTCTTTGCCCTTGCCTATGAATATCCCGCGGAAAGGCGTGAATGGCCGATGTACTATCTCAGTTCCTGGTTTGCCACGGATTATATGCGCAACAAGGATGAAGCCGCCTGGCGCAGGTTTTGGGCTATCACTTCCGCCCATGCCAGACTGGGGCACAAGACCCGCTTCGTGAGCGCTTTCAGCCAGGCATACAACAGCAGCCTATACGAGTTTAACCTGGATTTCGCGGAATATAGCAGGAGGCAAGCCTGGATCTATCTGATCATCGGAGCCAATTCAATAATCTTTGCCATTCTGCCTGTGGTGCTGATCTTTGCCTGGCGCAAGCGCCGTAAAAAGCTGCTGTCCATGCCGGAACTGGAACCGCCTGTTGATGACTCCGAGCAGGAAACGGATGCAACGCCTTCCGGGGATGGGCATAATATTGGTTGACTGAATCCGCCCGTTGCGGATATTTGGTCCGGTTAAATTTTTGCTTTTGGAGTTGAGATGTATCCCATAAGTTTTGGCAGTGACAATCATTCCGGAATCCATTACAAGGTCTTTTCCTCATTGCAGCAGGCAAACGTGGGCTTTTGCCCCGCCTATGGCGATGATGCTCTGACGGATCGTATTTTGAGCGAAATCGAAGCCCTCTTCGGAGGTGACTGCACGGCTTGGTTCGTGATCACCGGCACAGGGGCCAACGTCGTCTCCCTGCAAAACTTCCTGCGTTCCTACCACGCGGTTTTCTGCGCCAACAGCTCCCACATCAACGTGGATGAATGCGGCGCGGTGCAGAAATTCACCCAGGCACGCCTGAAGGTGATCGACACTCCAGATGGCAAACTGACGCCTGAACTGATCGAGCCCAAACTGCTAACCAACCGCGACCAGCATCACTCGCAGGGACGCGTGGTCTCCATCGCCCAAAGCACGGAATACGGCACGCTCTATACCCTGGATGAGCTGAAGGCTTTGGCGGATTTCGCCCATCAGCACGAGATGTTTCTGCACATCGACGGAGCCCGCCTCGCCAATGCCGCCGCCGCGCTGGATTGCAGCCTGCAAGCCATGACCAAGGACATCGGGGCGGATATCGTGAGCTTCGGCGGAGCCAAAAACGGCCTGCTCTTCGGCGAGGCGGTAATCAGCTTTTGCCCCCAGATCACAGCGGACATGCGTTTCTACCGCAAACAGGCCTCGCAGCTTTTCAGCAAGATGCGCTTTATCGCCGCCCAGTATGAGGCCTATCTGGATCAAAATCTCTGGCTTGCCAACGCCAGGGCTGCCAACTCCATGACCCGCTTGCTGGCGGAAAAACTAAAGGAATTCAAGCAGATAAAGATCACCCAACCCGTGCTGGTGAACTCCCTCTACGCCATCCTGCCCCGCGAAATCACCCCCGCCCTGCAGGAAAAATACCACTTTTACATGTGGAACGAGGCTCTCAACGAGGTGCGCCTGATGTGCAGTTTCAACACCCAGGTTGAGCAGATCGAGGAGTTTATCGAACACCTGCGGGAACTGCTCGCGGAGTGAGCCGGTGATATTATTGGTTTCCGAAAGAACCCGTACGCCCTTAGCCAGATAGTCCGGAACAGCCGCGCCTGATCCTGTCCCTCAGCTCCCCGGCCGCCACCGCGGCAGCTTCAGCGAAACGCTCGCCACTATCCCTAAAGATAATCCCCCGGGAAGAGTTGATCAGGATATTGGGCTCATCGGCGCTGTCCACGGCGTTAGTCAGCACAGCCTCCAAATCCCCGCCCTGGGCGCCGATGCCGGGGATCAGGAAGATTCTGCCCGGCAGCAGCCCGCGCATGCGGCGCAGATCGTCGGTCTGTGTGGCACCAATCACCGCCCCAAGCTGTTGAGCGGGAAACCTGCCGATCCAGCCTGCCGCCAATTCCGCCATCCCGCCCTCCAAAAAGAAATCCCTGGCACTGGGGTTTGAAGTGAGTGCCAGGGCAAAAGCAAAGGAACCTTCCCGCCTGAGCAGCGGTTGCAGCACATCCTCTCCCATCAGGGGGTTTAGGGTGATGGCATCCACCCGCAGGCGGTCAAAAAAGCTCTGCGCGTATTGCTCCATGGTGCTGCCGATATCTCCGACCTTGCAGTCCAGGATCACCGGAATCTCTTCCGGGATGTAGTCCACGGTTCGCCGCAGGGCTTCCATGCCGCGCAGTCCGTCACTCAGATAGAAGGCCAGATTGGGCTTGAAGGCGCAGGCAAACTCCGCCGTGGCGTCTATGACGCGGCGGTTGAATTCCCAAATGGGATTCGCTTCCCGCGCCAGACAGGCGGGAAGCTGGCGGATATCGGAATCAAGGCCCACGCAGAGCAGGCTGCGCGATGTCCGCCAGCGTTCCTGATACTTACATAAGAACGATCTTGACCGAGTCCGTTCCATCTGTTTCCTCGAATTCCACCTTGATGATCTCTTCCTGCGAGGTAGGCACGTTTTTACCCACATAATCGGCTTTGATGGGCAGTTCGCGGTGTCCCCGGTCGATCAGCACCGCCAGTTGGATCTGTTTGGGGCGCCCGAAGTCCATCAGGGCGTCGATCGCGGCGCGCACGGTGCGCCCGGTGTAGAGCACGTCATCCACCAGCACGATCACCGCGTCCTCGATATCAAAGCCCAGCTCCGAGCCCTTGATCACAGGCTGGTAGGAGATTGTGGAAAGGTCGTCCCGGTAGAGGGTGATATCCAGGATACCCACCGGGATTTCCTGTCCCTCGATCAGGCGCAGATATTCGGAAAGCCGGTTGGCCAAAGGCACCCCGCGGGATCTGATGCCCACCAGGCGGATCTTTTCCACGCCGCGGTTCTGCTCGATTATCTCATGCGCCATACGGCGGATGCTGCGCTCAATCTGAGCCTTGTCCATGATAAAGCTTTTGATCTGCATCACTTGCTCCTTTTGCGGGATCATTCCGGCGCGATTACGATCAGCACGTCGCCCTTGCCCACAGTCGCTCCGGCTGCGAAGGGTGTGGCGGCGACCGTGCCAGCCACCGGGCTGGGGATGTTGTTATACATCTTCATCGCTTCCAGAACGAGGACTGTTTCTCCCACCTGCACCTTATCCCCCACGTTCTTCTCATACTTCACGAACATTCCGGGCATGGGTGAATGAACGGGAGTTCCTTCAGCAGAGGAAGCCGCGGCGGGAGCCGCCTGGGGAGCGGGAGCCGGAGCCACGGGGGCCGCGGGGGCAGGATTGGGAGCCACCGGAGCACTGGGCTGGGCTGCCGGGGCGACCGGCGCCGACCTCACGATCCTGGGTGCGCCGCCTTTTTCGGAAACTTCCACGCGGTAGTATTCATCATCCACATACACATCGAACTCGCGCAAGCCTTCAGGTTTGGGCGGAGCTTCCTTGGCGGGTTTTTCCACCAACTGGCCTGCCTTGGCTTTGCGGCAAAGCTCTTCCTGCTTCTTCACCTCTTCCAGGGTGGTGGCTTTCATCTCGTTAGGCATGGGTTCCTGGCCATATTTGATCTTGAGATACTTCTTGCCGGTAAGGTTATAGAGCGCCACGATCAGGGCGTCGTCCAGGTCTTTTGCCAGGCCTTCGGTTTCCTTTTTAACCTGTTCCAAAGCCGGTTCGATCACGTCCCCGGGACGCACAGTGATTGGCTTTTCGCCGCGCGGATAGCCCTTGAGCGCCTTTTTCTGCACCTCGGGGTCGATGGGCAGGGTGGTCTTGCCATAGAGTCCGTAGCAAAGGTCTTTCACCTGCTCCGTGATGCGCGCATATTCTCCGTCCTTGGTGTCGAAGAGGGCGTTGTTGACCGCCTGGATGCCCACGATCTGGCTGGTGGGCGTCACCAGCGGAATCTGCCCCAGTTCCTTGCGCACCTTGGGAATCTCTTTGAACACGTCTTCCAGCTTGTCCAGGGCGTCCATCTGGCGCAGTTGGTTCACCAGGTTGGAAAGCATTCCGCCCGGCGTCTGGTGGATGATCACGTCCGTATCGATGATGCTGAACTTGGTATTGTCGGCAAATTGCAGATATTTGGGGATGTCTTTTTCCATCTCTTTGCCGATCTTGTTGAGCAGCCTGATGTCAAAGCCGGTGTCGCGGTTGGTGCCCAGCAGGGCGATCACAAAGGGTTCCACGGCCGGATGCGAGGTGCGGTAAGCGTAAGGCCCAACGCAGGTGTCGATGATATCCACTCCAGCCTCGACGGCCTTAAACAGCGACAGGTCGCCCATCCCGCTGGTGAAGTGCGTATGCAGGTGCACCGGCACTTTCACGTTTTCCTTGAGGGCTTTCACCAGGTCATAGGCGTCGTAGGGAGCCACCAGTCCTGCCATATCCTTGATGCAGACCGTGTCCGCGCCCATGTCTTCCAGTTGTTTGGCTTTTTTCACGTAGTAGTCGATGTTATAGATGTCTCCGCCCATGCGCTGTTCGGTGAGGCTGTAGCAGATCGTTCCCTGAAAGTGTTTCTTGTTCTTTTTGATGATCTTCACCGCTGTCTGGAAGTTGCGGAAGTCGTTGAGCGCGTCAAAGACCCGGATGATGTCGATGCCGTTGTCGCAGGCGCGCTGCACGAAGGCTTCCACCACGTCATCGGCGTAGTTCTGGTAGCCCACCAGGTTCTGTCCGCGCAGGAGCATGGAGAAGGGGGTCTTTTTGATGTATTTTTTAAGGGTGCGGATGCGTTCCCAGGGGTCTTCGCCCAGATAGCGGTGCATGGTGTCGAAGGTGGCTCCGCCCCACACTTCCATGCTGTAAAAGCCCACCTGGTCCATCAGTTCCGCCACGTGGAGCATGTCTTCGGTGCGCCCGCGGGTGGCAAACAGCGATTGATGCCCGTCGCGGAACGACAGGTCCTGGATCTTTATCGGGTTGGCCGCCTTGGGGCGGTCAGTTTCATAGCGCATTGCTGCTTTGGTCAAGATGCCATGTTTATCCATGGTTGCTCCTTTTTATCTGCTTCTTTTAATTACTCTGCGTTGGATCAGGTCACGGTTCAGCATGGTCTGCTGCCTGCCATAGGCTTGCCAGACGCTGGGGGCGTTTTCCAGGGGCCGCTGGGGATAGACGGGCGCCGCTTCTGAATCCAGCAGCGCCAGCACACCCGCGATGGCGGCGAGTTCTTTCTTTCTGTCTGTCATCGCCGCGTGCCTCAGGCAGGGATGTTGCCGTGTTTCTTGGGCGGCAGGCTTTCGCTCTTGCTGGAGAGGATTTCCAGGGCGTCTATCAGCCTGGCGCGGGTTTCGGAGGGCAGGATCACCGCGTCGATATAGCCGCGGGAGGCCGCCACGTAGGGATTGTTAAACTCCTGTTCGTAGATATCTATCATCTCGGCGCGTTTGGCGACCTTGTCCTCGGCCGCCTCGATCTCTTTGCGGAAGATCACGTTGGCGGCGCCCTGAGCGCCCATCACTGCGATCTCGGCGCTGGGCCAGGCAAAGACCATATCCGCTCCCAGATGCCTGCTGCTCATGGCGATATAGCTGCCGCCGTAATCTTTGCGGGTCACCACCGTCAGTTTGGGCACCGTAGCTTCGGAATAGCACCACAGCAGCTTGGCGCCGTGGCGGATGATCCCGTTCCATTCCTGGTTGGTGCCGGGCAGATAGCCGGGCACGTCCACGAAGGTCACCAGCGGAATGTTGAACGCGTCGCAGAAGCGGATGAAGCGCGTGGCTTTGTCCGAAGCGTCTATGTCCAGGCAGCCAGCCAGCACGGTCGGCTGGTTCGCCACCACTCCGACCACGCGTCCATTGAGGCGGGCGAAGCCCACGATCAGGTTTTGGGCGTAGTATTTATGCGGTTCAAAGAAAAGGCCATCGTCAACCACGCTGCGGATCACGTCATACATCTCGTAGCTCATCCGGGGATTGTCCGGGATGATGCTATCCAGCTCGGGACAGAGCCGGCGGGGATCGTCGGCGCATTCCAGGCGCGGCGCGTCTTCCATGTTGTTGGCGGGCAGGTAGCTGAGCAGCACCTTGATCTGCTGGATGGCGTCGGCGTCGTTCTCACAGGCAAAGTGGGCGTTGCCGCTCCTGCTGTTGTGTGCCATGGCGCCCCCCAGGTCTTCCTGGGTGGTTTCCTCGCCTGTCACCGCGCGGATCACATCCGGCCCGGTGATGAACATGAAGCTGGTGTTTTTCACCATAAAAACAAAGTCGGTCATGGCGGGAGAATAGACCGCCCCGCCCGCGCAGGGGCCCATGATGGCGGTGATCTGGGGAATCACGCCGCTGGCGCGCGAATTGCGGAAAAAGATATCGCCATAGCCACGCAGAGCGTCCACACCCTCCTGGATGCGCGCTCCGCCGCTGTCCTGAATGCCGATCAGGGGAACTCCGCTTCTGAGCGCCATGTCCATGACCTTGCAGATCTTGGCGGCGTGCATTTCGCCCAGAGAGCCGCCCCGGGAGGTGAAATCCTGGGAAAAGGCAAAGACCGGGCGCCCATCCACCAGGCCGTGGCCGGTGATCACGCCGTCTGACGGGATTTCTATCTTTTCCATGCCAAAGTTGTCGCAGCGGTGCTGCACGAACATATCCAGTTCGCGGAAGCTGCCTGGGTCAAAGAGCAGGTCCAGCCTTTCCCGGGCTGTCAGCTTGCCGCCTCCCTTTTGCTTGTCCACGGCTTTGGCGCCGCCCATTTCCTTGATTTTCTTTTCTTTATCCAGCAGTTTCTGGATCGCGTCCTTGGTTGAAAGCATGTATCTTCCCCTTTGCAGGTTTATTAGCTGTGCCGATTGTGGAACACAAATAAAATACAATCGTTTCACCATTATTGCGCGATGCCAGATTTCGTCAAGAAAAAGCAGTTTTCCTCCTTTCCACGGCAGTTGCTAAAGACTGGATCACGGGTCACGCGGCTCACACGGATTGGCGCGGATAATATAAGGGCTGCCGAAGTCTGTTCGGCAGAGGCAACGGAGTTGCCTGTTTGGAAGAGACCTGCGGTCTCTGTGGCAAACGGACTTTGCCACCCCACCCGGGATGACACAGTTTTTAGTCTGTCGTGGTCTGTTTTGGGGTTGGCTGCTTGTTTCTAAAAGACTGGATCACGGCTCGCAGGCCGTGATGACGCAGTTTTATAGCTTAGCTTGGTTTGCTTCCGGGCTGGCTGAACAGAGCCTTCTTGTTTTACTGTATTAATCCGTAAATCAGTCAAATCCGTTAATCCGTATAAGATTGGCATGTCAGGCATCATACGGATGAAACGGATTACACGGATTAACGGATAAATCATTTTGCCAAGTGTTCATGGCACCTTTATACCTTTCCATGGACATTTCCAAAAGACTGGATCCCGGGTCACGCGGTTCACGCGGATTGGCGCGGATAATTGAAGGGCTGCCGAAGTCTGTTCGGCAGAGGCAACGGAGTTGCCTTTTTGGAAGAGACCTCCGGTCTCTGTGGCAAACGGACTTTGCCCCCCCGGATGACGCGGTATATGACTGGATGTGTTTTGTTTTGAGGCTGGAGGTTGTTTCTTAAAGACTGGATCACGGCTCAAACCACCCCACCAAACCGCTACACGCTTTGGCGGGGACCCCGGTAGGCCGTGATGACACTGTTTTTAGCCTGGTGTGCTTTGTTTCAGGGCTGGCAGTCCTATACGGCGCTATGGCAAGCGCCGCTACACATCTCACGTCTCCTTTCCACAATAATATAACAACCACCTCCATGATCCCTCATGCCGCCATCCTTCGCTGCCACAAGCGGTTAAGCCATCATCCCTAGGTCATCCTTATAAATTATAAGGTTGACCCCAGGAAGACCCACGCCGGAGAGGGGAATGCAAATGAGGATCATCCCTTCCCATAATATATAGGTGCTACGATAGGTGGAAAGGTGGATTATAGAACGCGGATAACAGGATCGACAGGATCAGCAGGATATAGATTGGAAAATACAATTGATAAAGGTGTGACAAGATGTCGTTGAAACAAATCACACCAAACCCCAAAGCTGTGTCATCACGGCCTACCGGGGTCCTCGCCAAAGCGCGCAGCGGTTTGGTGGGGTGGTTTGAGCCGTGATCCAGTCTTTTAGAAACAAACAGCCAGCCAAAAACCCCACCTGAGCGGGGTTTTTCTATCGGGTGAAATGATTTTTTAGCTGGTCTCCCAACCCTCATCGAGCGGGATGTTGAGTTCCTCCGTGCCCGGCACCACAAAGCGTCCGTCGCGGATAATGTCGTGGCGGCTGCCATCCGGCCTGATGGCTGTGATGGACGCCAACATCTCGTAGGGCAGGGTGATGTCCATGTGCTTCTGGGTGTAGGCGTTCAAGGGGTCTTCCTTGCGGGTGGCGGATTTCTCGTTTTCCACGGCGATCATCTCCTTGCCGTTCACAAAGCTGGGATGCGGGGCGTCCTCCTCGTGGCTGAAGCAGGTGTCGCCGATGGCGAAGTGGGGCCCCATCTTCTCGATGATCAGGATCGGCAGCAGGGAAAGGATGTCATATTTGCGCGCGATCTGGTAGGCAAGGGTGTTGGTGCCGATGGCGAATTCGCCGATGGGCAGGGTGTCATGGGGCAGGAGCAGGTTTTGGTGGATATACTTTTTACCTTCGGCGGGATCGGGGAAGTTGGTGCAGGAGTAGTCTTTGACCCAGCCGTCCTCGAAGACAATGCGCAGGTTGTAGTAGCGCAGGCTGTTCAGATAGATGTCCTCCACGTGCAGGACGCCGGTGCTTCCTTTCAGCACGGGCGAGGTGAAGACCTCCCCCACGGGGATGTTCACATCCGCCACGCAGTTCTCAAAGTTGGTCTGCCTGGCGGGGTCGGTGATGGTGTGCATGCGCACCATGATGTCGGTGTCGTTGCCGGGCCTGCCCTTCACATGCACATACTCGGCGGTGTCCAGCAGGTCGATGATGTGCTGCTGGATGCGGGCGTAGCGCTGGCTGTCCAGCAGGTTGATGCGCAGGGTGTCCGCGAAGATCTGGGGGAAAAGTTCGCCGATCTCGGGTGAGGGGAAGGCAATGATGGTGAAGCTGGCTTCATCGCGGCGGTAATATTTGAAGTAGAGCTGGGCGTTTTTACCGGAGAGTTCGCGCCAGAGGCCTTGCTGCCCGGGGCTGAACTGCAGCGCGGTGTCTTTGGATTCGGGGCTGAAGGGGGTTTCGCCGAAAAGCTCCACATACACCGGGCCCGCCTGCAGGGATATCAGGTCTTTGAACTCTTCCAAAATCTCCTCCGCCAGGCTGACGCTTTTGTCCACAAACTCGCGATCCAGTAGCAGGGCGGTGTCGAAACGGTGGTCATAACCAAACTGGCGGTTGATGCCGTTGCTATGGGGCAGCCCCATCAGAGGTGTGATGCCGATCTTTTCCAGTTCCTTTATCAGCAGGCGTCCCAAGCGCTCCATCCCGCAGGGGATGATCAGATTGGCATAGCGCTTGATGCGATAGTCCTTCTGGGCGCGGGTGAAGCCATCCACCCAGCTCTGCACGATGAATGCTGCCAGAGATGCCAGTTCATCGGCGGGGTATTGGGCCAGAAAGCGCGCCATGGCAAAATCGTGGGGGGAAAGATACACGCCGTAACGGTAGAGATAGCGCAGGTCGCCCAGGTCGGCATCGCGCACCACGCGCAGATAGTAATCCGCTTCGGGGCTGAGCCGGATAAGGTTTTGCAGGCAGGATTTGAGGCGCAGGTTTTCCATGTGCAGGCTGCGGTAGAGGGCTTTCCAGGCGGCGGGATCGAGGTTCTTCGCCGCTGCCAGGTCGTAGAGGCCAAAAAAGAGGCGCAGCAGCTCGTCCATCCGGAGGTAATTGCCATTGATATAGTGCTGCCGCAGGGCGCGAAACTCGGTGTAGATGGCGGCGCAGAGCTGTCCCAACTCCTCGCCGTGGAGCTTCACCGCGTAATCCGGATTGCCAAAACAGCTTGCGTAGCCGGAGGCGGGATCCAGCGGGGCGTAGTATTTCGCGTTGAGCCTTGCCAGCTCTTCCAGGCTGATCTTTTCCAGAGCGGGGTCGCTTTGCAGCAAGTCTCCAAACTCCGCTCCCTGCAAGGCTGTGTCCCGCAGTTCGCCAAAGAAATCCGCCATAGGCATCCCGGCGGGAACCTGCAGCTCCCTCAGACGCTTCAAGCCCTTGTCATAGGCGGGTTTGAAAGCTTGTAATTGTTCGATGGTGCGACTGTAATCGATGCTCATAATTCCTTCCTCATGCTGAACCGGGAAGCGTCCCCGGTGTATTTGCGCTGCCTCTGGCAGTTAGGTTTATCATTATGATGGGGGCATAAATGTCAAGGGATTTTCAGGCTCGCGATTCGCGCCGGATATACAGAGTCACACCGATAATAGCAGGCTTTATCCTATCCTTATTCACGCTCAAAAAAGTAGGAAGCGCCGGGCGCTGTTCCTGTGCTCTGGGAAAGGCTAAGACTTTAGTTTTTTATACTGCTCGATAGCGGCAAAGTACATGCTGCCAACATCTTTCTTAGTTTCCGGGTCGAGGTTGTTGTAAATGCTTTCAAAAACCGAATCTTCATATAAGTCTTCCCCGAGTTCATAGCTGTATTTATGGGATAGAATCTTCAGGTTGATGTGCTTTGCCAGATTCTCGAAGGCTATATAGCAAACGCGGGAATCCTCTTCTGAAAAATGGACTTTACCGATAGTGTGAGGCATGAGGGTATGGGTGCCAATCTCGTGCGATATAAAATGGTCAAAGAAATGCCCGGGGCAATGTTCAGTAATGGCAGGAAAGATATTGACGCCGTAATGCAATGAATTTGCGCAGGGCCCGAACTGAAGAGACGGGACAATGATCAACTGGTATCGGTCTGCCAACAACTCAAGCCCGGTCACAGCTTCCCACTTCCCCACAATGTCGTTTTGAGCGAAAAGCTTGTGTATGTAGTCACATGTTATTTCAATAAGCGCCTTGTCAGCGTCCCAGTGATACTGCATGTATTTATGGTAATATGCTTTGTAAATGGCGCTGAGGAGTTTAATCCTGGTGAGCACATCGCCTTGTTCCAAAAACTGTCTATTGTATAGAAAGCCCGGATTGAACTCCCGTAATCGACTGATGTGATGGCCATACCCATCGAATAAAGGCGACAAACTCTTAGCTGCGTGGCATTGTAGCAAACAAGTAAAGTAGTCAGTGAGACCTTCGCTGTCTTCACGAAAAACATAGGCTGGAAAGAAATAAAACAGCGAGGTTAAGGAAGAAGCTGAACCGTCACGGAAGCTTAAATCGGCGGAACAAGACTGTATAAAGCTCCGGTCTGCATCAGATAACAGGCCTTGCACGTTCTCCGTATCTTCAAGCTTCCAATTTACCCCACAGTCTGCTTGAAGATAGGTCAGATAGTTCACCGCGGGGCTAACAATGGGGACTACTTTCTTGATCATAATTACAGGTTCCTTTCTCTGTTGAACACAGTCCGGTTGGCAAGTGCTATGTGAACCACAACATATAACCAGTCCAGGAGCTTATGTACAAAAGAACAACTTATCGCCTGATATGAGATACTTTCTTCAAGCTTGTTACTTGGCCGTTAACAGATAGCTTCACTATGTACACACCATTAGTCGTCATTGAACCAGATTCGCTCAACCCCGTCCAGACCACACTGTGTTTACCGCTATTTCTCGGTTCAGAAATGAATCGTTTAACCAGTTGACCCTTGATGTTATACACCTCCAACAGAACCTTTCCCGGAGCATCAAGGGAATAATCGAATTTAAGCTCTTGTGTAAACGGATTGGGGTAACAACTGAGGAGGGAGGCTGCAGGCGTTTGTGTATCCCCATTGATGGAGGTGGTGTGATATGAATAGATGGCGATGTTATCCTGGGCAAATAGATAGAAGTATCTATCGTCCCAATCGATATTAGTCGAGGTAGAGAATTGCGGAAGGAAGTAATCCGCATCCTGGTAGCCTGTGGGAAACCCATCAATATTGTAGAGGCTAATCCCGTTTTCCCTTCCGATGCAGACATAATTCAAAAAGTCGAAAGCAGGATGCCCCGAATCTACCTGAAAACTGGAAAACTGATTGTAAAAAGTGCTCAAGGTAGGTGCTAAACTATGGTTATAGATATAAAGATAATCACCAACTCCATATATGAGACCTAAACTAAACAACAATCCCGAAACAACTGTGGGTTGCTGTGGCAGGTTATCTGAAAACCCGGTGTAAGTGTAAAGGTCATAAACTCCCGGAGCAATTTCCACCGATGCGTATAGCAGGTTATTGACAAACGCTGTGGATTTCAATGGCATGCTGATCGGAAACCGCAATACATACTGTGCCTGGTTGCTGACAACGGAGTATTTATCGATCCACAAGTTTCCGCTATCTATCAGGTAAAAACAATCCAGCTCCTCATGATTGAAAAGCATTGTCACATTTGAACTTGATGCTATGCCATAAACCAAAACCGGATTATGGATGTCTGAGATGTTGTATATGCGGTCATAACTGGAAGGGCCGTTCAACTGCCACATCCTGACATACAGCAAATCTCCGTGCAGATCTATCTGGGAAGTATAACCCTCAAACATCGAAAAGGCATACTCAGGATTAGAAAGATCAGAGATGTCAAATACCACAACCCCACTGTGGACAATAGGTTGAAGGATGAAACTACCATACCTGCGTCCCGCGCTTGAATACATATTAAACCTGTAACATTTGGAAACGAATTCAATCTGGCCAGCATCGGTGATTTTGAGACAAACACAGCCATAGTTTAAATCCGGGTGGAAAAGATAGGCATCATGCGCCATCATCTTTTGCACTATTGGGAATGTGCCCAATCCAGGTGGATAAGGATATGAGCCGATAAATACTGGTTCACCGGGGTCTGTGATGCCGTATATATAAAAGCGTTGGATAACATTTTCTACTGCACCACAAACCAGATAGCCACTGCAGGCGATGGCTTGTGAATAGAACTGATGTGTGATGGTGGACAGTAACTCCCAATTTGCCAGATCAGAGCATCGCCAGATCTTGATTCCACAGCCACACTGGGTTCCAAGCGTGGATTCATTAACAGCCACAAAGCTGGGGAAGGTGTTGACCGGATATGGCAAAGAAACTTCCGCTCTCGGAACCAAACCATTGTTGGGATCTACACTGAACAGCTCAAATAATGAAGCGTTATAAGGCCTGGTGATGAGGTATTCATCAAGAACCACATCATAACGGTAATAAGCCGGATATCTATGCGTTACTTCCAGGGTGGATGGGTTTATCAGAAGCAAGGACGTGAGAATGGAACCAATTTGTTCATGCGAGAGCAAAACATTGTTCACAATCCGAAGGTTTCCCAAGCTCATATCACTTGTTCCCACCGAAATGCTGCCTGCTGAAGCCGGATGGTAAGGATCGGAGATGTCAACCTTATGCAGCATACCAAAATCCGGCTGTGTCGCAGAATGGGCATCTTTCTGAAAGACGGCAATAAACAGGTAATTCTGCCAGGCTACCATCTCGGACGTCGCGCCTTCCACCCCATAGTTTGCGATTTCTGTAAAGGTGCTTGCCGTGCTATCCCACAAACAAACCTGGAAGCCATAGCTATTGGGCATAAACACATAGGGGTATCTGATAACGGGCAGCCGATTGCTTGCCTCATCATACGAGGTATGCGCGAATCTGCTGATTTCCCGCACTTGCAGGTGATCGTTCTGCCCGCTAAGCGGAGATATGAAAAGGAGGAAGAACAGGGCGTAGAAAGCAAACGCAGATCGTTTTATAATACTATTCCTCCCCCTGCACTGGCAGGCATGACAGCTTTCAGTGCGATCACATTTGTTTTTCCCTTTTGTCTCATTAGAATATCCATAATTTGGCTTCTAAACCCAATAATAAAGTATAAGTGGCACAATCAGCTTAGCAAAAAGTTTTTAACTGATATACTGTTTAGCTTGCATTGTTACAACTGGCTATCCTCAAAAGACTGGATCCCGGCTCAAATCACCCCACCAAACCGCTACGCGCTTTGGCGAGGACCCCGATGGCCGGGATGACACGGTATTGTGGTCTGGTGGTGTTTGTTTCGGGGAACCTTTCCACCATTTCACCTTTCTACCTTTCCACGACTAATCATAGCACCTATATATATAGGGGGGGCCCTCATTTGCATTTCCCTCTCCGGTGTGGGTCTTCCTGGGGTCAACCTTATAATTTATAAGGATGACCTAAGGATGATGGCACTAAAGCCAGTAGCAGCAAAGGAGGGCGCTATGAAGGATATTGCGGAATGTATCGGAAAATAAATACGAGTATCAATGAATTGATGCCGTATGTTTGGGACTGGGTGCCTGTTTGGGGTTTTAAAAGACTGGATCACGGGTCAAGCCCGTGATGACACGCTTTGAGGTCTGGTGGAGTTGTTTCGAGGCTGGCGTGGTTGCTTCTAAAAGACTGGATCACGGGTCAAGCCCGTGATGACACGCTTTGAGGTCTGGTGGAGTTGTTTCGGGGCTGGGTAGTTGTTTCCAAAAGACTGGATCACGGGTCAAACCACCCCACCAGACCGATAAGCGTTTTGGCGAGGACCCCGACATCCAGGGATGACGCAGTATACAGTCTGTTGTTGGGGAGGAGCGGGCCAGAAGCTTTAGTTGACCGCCACACGCACGGCGTTGATATTGACCCAAAGGCCTCCGCCGACCATCACCTGTCCCTGGGCTTTACGGCTGATGTCGGTGATTTTGGTTTTGAACCAATAGCTGCCGTTCTTTTCTCCCGCATTGAGCGGGGCGCGGTGATAACCGCTGGAGTCGGTGCGGTCCAGGATGTAAACCTCTTTTCCCACCGTGAGGTCGGCGGAGTTCGCGATCCTGGTCTTGCAATAGTATTGGGTGAGAACGCTCTGGTTGTCCATGGAGCGCAGGAAACGAGCCTGGTTGTTGGTCTGCGCCGTGGCAACGGCTTTCATCTTGCCCACCGCGGCATACACGTAGGGATTCTCGCCCAAAGGGGTTTCCATGATGAAATAGTCGTCCAGCACCACAAAATGGGCGTCGCTACCGGACTGGTTGACCTGCGAGCTGGAAGGAGTCTGGGCCACGGGCACCGCGGGCATGATCGCGCCCAAGGCACGGTTTACCCCGCAGCCAGCCAGCAGGGCCAGGGCGATGAGAGCGGCCAACAGCGCCGCAAGCTGCATATATCTTTTCTTAGGCATGGGTTACCTCCACAAGGTTTCCTTTTTTAAGTTTATACTCCCGGGGCGCGCACAACCTGCAGCAAATCCACGGGTCGATTGGTTCAGCCCAATCCCAGCCTTTGCTGCTGATATTTCTTGCTTTGGATGTCCTGCCACCAGTCGCGGTGTTCCAGATACCAGGCAACCGTCTTGCGGATGCCGGTGGTAAAGGTCTCGCGCGGGCTCCAGCCCAGTTCATCCTGAATCTTGGAGGCGTCGATGGCATAGCGCAGATCGTGCCCGGGGCGGTCCTGCACGTAGGTGATCAGCTCTTTGTAGGAACCCAGCCTGTCCGAGGGGGTCATTTCATCCAGCAGCGAGCAGATCGTGTTCACGATCTCGATGTTGGTCATCTCGTTGTTGCCGCCCACATTATAGGTCTCGCCGAGCCTGCCTTTGCGGATGATGGTGTTGATGGCGTCGCAATGGTCTCTCACATAGAGCCAGTCGCGCACGTTGAGCCCCTTTCCGTAAACCGGCAGCGGCTTGTGCTCCAGGCAATTGAGGATCATGAGCGGGATCAGCTTTTCCGGAAACTGGTAGCCGCCATAGTTGTTGGAACAGTTGGAGATCAGCACCGGCAGGCCAAAGGTGCGGTGCCAGGCCCTGACCATGTGGTCGGAAGAGGCTTTGGAAGCGGAATAGGGGGAGGAGGGATCGTAAGGGGTTTCCTCGGTGAATTTGCCCTCATCGCCCAGGGAACCGAACACCTCATCCGTGGACACGTGGTGGAAGCGGAACTTCGCCTGTTCGGCGGGCTCCAGTTTCTTATAGTGCCTCAGGGCCACATCCAGCATCACCGCCGTGCCCAGCACGTTGGTATTCACAAACTCCATGGGGCCGTCAATCGAGCGATCCACATGCGATTCCGCGGCAAAGTTTACCACGGTGTCCGGACGGAAGCTGGAAAAGATTTCCGCAATGGTGTCCGAATCGCAGATATCCGCGTGTTTGAAGAAATAGCGGCCGGAAAACTTGTCCACGATGTCTTTCAGGCTGTCGGTGTTGCCGGCGTAGGTGAGCTTGTCCACGTTATAGACCATGCCATCGAAGCCGGGGTCTTCAAACAGGTGGTGGATGTAGTTCGCGCCGATGAAGCCGGCTCCTCCTGTAACCAGTATTCGTTTCATTTTTTACCTCCTGAGTTGGTTGACCAGGTCTTTGAAGCGCACAAGCTCTTCCTGGCTGGAATATTCGAGGGTGATCCGGCCTCTGCCGCCGCGTTCGCGGACTTTGACCCGCAAACCGAGCAGGCTGCGCAGATCACGTTCAAAGTTCTTTATAAAAGCGGAGTTATCCGTGGTTCTTTCCGGTTTGGCATGGCTTTCGCCGAAGGTTTTGGCCTTTTCTTCAGCCTGCCTCACCGTGAGCCGGTATTGGATGATGAACTGGGCAAAAAGCGGCTGAAACTCCTGCTCCACGCTCAAGATGGCGCGGGCATGCCCGGGGCTCAGCAGGCCTGCCTCGACCTGCTCCTGGACTTCCGGCGGAAGCTTGAGCAGGCGGATGCTGTTGCTGATGGTGGCGCGGTCTTTGGCCACGATCTCCGCTATCTGCTGATGGGTGAGGGAAAAATCTTCCGCCAAAGCCTGATAGGCCTTGGCTTCCTCGATCGGGGAGAGGTCTTCGCGCTGCACGTTTTCCACGATGGCAAGCTGCAACTGCTCCTTCTCGCTCACGCTGCGGATCACCACCGGCACGGCTTCCAAACCTGCCAGCCGGGCTGCCTGCAGGCGGCGTTCCCCCGCGATCAGCTCGTAATCCGAGCCTTCGGTCTTGGTGACGATCAGCGGTTGGATGATGCCATTGGCTTTGATGGATTCAGCCAGTTCCAGGAGCTTGGCTTCGTCGAAGCTCTTGCGGGGCTGCCAGCGGTTGGCCTTGATCCTGTCGATGGGCAGGGTGCTGATGCTGGAACGGGGATCGCTGCGCTCTTCCGTATCCGGGATCAGAGCGCTGAGGCCGCGGCCAAGATGTTCGTTTATCATGTTTTATGTCCTCTCGATCACTTCGGTGGCCAGATTCAGGTAGCTCATGGCACCGGGCGAGCGAATGTCGTAAAGAAAGATGGGTTTGCCAAAGCTGGGGGCTTCGGTGAGCTTGATATTGCGGGGGATGATGGTGCGAAAGACCTTTTCCTTGAAATAGCGCCGCACTTCCTTGGCCACCTGCATGGAGAGGTTGACCCGGCGGTCAAACATGGTAAGTAGCACCCCCAGGATGTTCAGGTTGGGATTGAGGTTCTTCTGGATCAGGCGGATGGTGGAGAGCAACTGGCTCACCCCCTCCAGGGCGTAATATTCGCACTGGATCGGCACCACGAGGTCAGTGGCGGCGGTGAGGGCGTTCACGGTGAGCAGACCCAGGGATGGAGGGCAATCCACCAGGATGTAGTCGAAATCGTCCAGGATCGGTTGCAATGCCTCACGCAGCTTGTGCTCGCGGGCAAACTCGTGCACCAGTTCGATCTCCGCTCCGGTGAGGTCGATATTGCCCGGCACGCACCACAGGTTTTGGGTGCTGGTGGCCTGGATCACCTCCCGCAGAGGGGTTTTGCCGATCAGGGCGTCGTAGATCTGCATATCCAGCTTTTCTTTATCCAGCCCCACTCCGCTGGTGGCGTTGCCCTGGGGATCGAAGTCGATCAGCAGGGTCTTCTTTTCCAGCACAGCCAAAGCGGCTGCCAGGTTGACCGCGGAGGTGGTCTTGCCCACTCCGCCTTTCTGGTTCACGATCGTAATTACTCTTGCCATATATTCTTATAACTTCCTGTCACTTAGTCAGCGCGGCACGGTCCAGCGTGTAGATCACCCGCCGGCCGTAATCCAGCTCCATCCGGCAGAGTTCCCGCGGACGGTAGGGATCGAGATCGGAACTATCCTGCGCTTTGTAAAAGAGCACCTGCCCCGCGGGCCGCAAGAGCCGGCGCAAGGGCTTCAGATAGCGCTCCTCGAGGCGCAATGCCCGGCAGAGGATGATGTCGTAACTCTGGCCACGGGCGGGCAGGTCCTCGAGCCGGCTCCAAACCGTGGAACAGCCTTCAAGTTCCAACCTGCCAAGCATTTCCTGCATGGCAACGGTCTTTTTGCGCACCGAGTCCAGCAGGGTCATGCGACAGGAAGGAACCGCCAGCTTAACCGGTATGCCGGGCAGGCCTCCGCCGGAACCGAAATCAAGCACCTCTTTCCCATTGAAGTCAAAGCTTTTCAAGGGCAGCAGGCTGTCAAGAAAATGCTTGCTCCACAAGTCTTCCGCCGCCGTGCCGCGGGAAAAGAGGTTCACCCGCGCGTTAAGCTCCAACAGCAGAGAGTGATATAACTCAAAACGGGAGAGCAGCCCGGCGGTGTCGGAAAGCCCCAGTTCCGCCAGAAAAGCGGCAAAGAGTTCCCGCTGCGGGCTCATGGACTGGCCTCCGGAGGCAGGTTGCGCAGCAGCGCCTGCACCAGGAAAGAGCTGTCCCCCTGCATGGTGAGCAGCAGGGGCCGGGCGGAGGGATGTTTGTTCAGCATCAGCGAGCGCGCCACGATGTAGCGGTAGCGCTCGGAAGGATGTGTGGTGTATTGGCTCAGCAACTCCACCGCGCGGGCGGATTTGATCCCTGAAAGCGCCGACAGGCACGCGGTTACATATTTGTCTTGTTCCAGCAGTTCCTGCACCTCATCCACCAGCAAGCTGTCGCCCACTCCGGCGATGAGGGAAAGGGAGTTTTTGGCAGCCAGGCTGTCGGCTTCTGACAGTTTGGGATAAAGCTGCCGCACAAAGCTTTGGCTCTTGGCCGCCAGGGCTTCCAGGGCGCGGTATTCCAACCCCGAGCGGCTGTTAAGTTTGTTTTCCAAGATATAGGGGATTGCCTCCTCAGCTCTCTGGATGAGTATCTCGCGGGCTTTTCTCACCCGCTGGACTGCGGAACCAACTTCCCATTCCGCGGCTGCCGCGAAGATATCAGCAATGGCGTAGGTGCTGTCCGGCAGGGGCGCGGCTTCGGCAAGTTCTTCCACCGCCGTCTTGTCCACCAGGTTGAGGTTCAGATCCCTGCCGATGCCATAAGTTCCTTTCTGCCAGGTCTTGTCATTGGCCATGAGGCTGTCCGGATAGCTGTCCTTGCCACCTGCATCCAAGAATAGCCCGATGCCGCCTGTCCCCCGAGCCAGGGTCGCGTTGCCATAGTTTTGCCCTTCATTGCGTTCATAGCGGTCGTCGCCGGAACTGTCCACAAAGAGCGCCACCGAATTGGAAAGCGCCAGCCCGTTGCCCCCGTGGATGGAATAGGCGTCGTTTCCGCCCTGGTCAACCAGCATACCCAGGCCCCAGTCGTGCCCGGCGCCCTGTCCCGGCCCGTTGCGGCTGTAATAGGCATCGTCTCCTCCGCCGTCCACCAGATAGCCACAGGCAAGATGGATGCCGGAACCCTGGGGATAGTAAACCGCGTTGTACACGTCGTTGCCGCCCTCATCCAGCAAGGCTCCCACGGAATACCAGTAGCCTGAGCCCTGGGCATAAACCCCACCCAGATAGCGGTCGTTGCCCGCCTTGTCGTAAAGCAGGCCCAGGCCGCCCGCCAGATCAGGCCGCAGGCCCATCCCCATGCCCTGTCCCAAAGTGATGTAATCCAGCGGCATCAGAGGTTCGTGAAAGTATTTGCCGCCAAGCAGGTAGCTGTCCGCTCCATCCTGATCCAGCAGAGCGCCCACTCCCCGGGTGCTACCGATTCCCTGGGCGGATACCGGAGCGCCGTAGCTGTCGTTGCCCGCTTCATCCAGGAGCAGGGCCAGGCCAAACATCGCCGCTCCCTGTGAAAAAAGCCCGCTGCGGTAGATATCGTTTCCGGAACTGTCCCTGTGGATGTTGATTCCCGCGAAAGCCGAGAAGGCGTAATCATCGGTCTGATACAGGTCATCGCCAGCGCCATCTAAGGAATAACCCAGGCCAAATGCGCTGCGAAAGATCCCCGCCGGCTGCTGGTTCCGGTAGCTGTCATTGCCGTCAAAATCCACCAGAATATAGAAGTTGTGCGCGTGGGAAGTGTTGAGACCGACCTCATAGACGTCGTTGCCCGCGGGTTCCAGCAAGAGGCAGATGGGCGCGGAGCCCAGTTCGGAGCTTCGATAATGGTCGTCACCCCGGCTGCCGATCACCATCAGGCCAAACTCGGTCTTTTTGATCAGTGGTTTGCGCCGGGGAAAATCCAGCCTGGCCGACTCCCGGGTCAAAACATCCGAGAGGGCCAGAAAGCGCAGGCCGGTACGTTGCAGACTGTCCAGATCGAGCCTATCCAGCAGCCCGTAGATCTCCTCCGAATCCAGATCGCTCTGCGGCGGGAGCTTGTGCTGCTTGTAGTAAGCCTTATATTTTTCAATGTCTTCGCTTTCGATGAACTGCCAGAGCCAGAAGGACAGCAGTTTGTCCGCTTCCCGGGGGCTGACACTTTCCAGCAGCGGCGAAAGGTCTTTTTTCAGCCCGCGCAGATGCCCGGTGAACCAGCCAAAGATATCCCGCGGCTGGCGCACCTGGTGTGAGAAAGAGCTTGTGTATCGGTCTCTTGCCGCGTTATAGATGTTCGCATAATTATCCGTATCCAGATTGAAAGCGATGCCGCCGAGGGTGTTCAGCAAACCCGGAATGCCACTTTCATCCTCCAGGGCGCAGCTTTCGCGCAGGAAAGCCAGATCGTCCAGCGCCCTCCAGGGATCCTGCAGTTGGCGCAACTGCCAATCCATCTTGAACCTGGCAGCCAAATCCCAATCCTTTTCAAAAGTCAGCGACTCCCTCCGCAATCCTGCCGTGCCGAGCATCTCCTCGATCTGCCCCAGCTCCTGTGGAGACAGCAATGCCCGGGGTGCGGCCGGCAACACCCCCCACAACAGGATAAACAGGCACAGGCTCAGTTTTACTCGCATATAAAAAAGGCTCCTTAGTCCGACAAAGAATAAGGAGCCGATCTTTGTGTCAATGATTATCAGCGCCTGAGCTTATGAACGTCGGTTGGCTTGCGTCGCCCAAAACTTCAAACCCCCAAGCCCACCCGTAACTAATTCTCTCCACAGACCTCAATTCATTGGCCCCGTGGAAGTTTCACTGTGCCCAACTGATAACAATTACGGAGTTTTCAGTGACACTTTGCATTTAAAATCTTGACACAGAACTCGGCGTTTTTTTGCAGTATCTTATCCGCAAAGAGGTATATTGTTTAAGGTAATCAGATGAAGAAAGAGCAGTTCGAGGCTTTCCTCAAGGCAAACGAGAAGCGGATTTACCATTATCTGCTGACGCTGGTGGCCAACGATAACGATGCCAACGACATCGTGCAGATGGTGTTCATTTCCTTTTATGAACACATCGACCGCGTGGAAGAAGCAACCGCGCTGGCCTACCTCTATCGTATCGCCTACAACAAGAGCATGACCTTCCTCAAGCAGAAAAACCGTTACGTGAGCCTCGACCCCCATTCTTTCACCCGTCTGCCAGACCGCAGCGCCCCGGAACCGGAGCCAGATCATTCCGCGCTGCATCAAGCACTGCGTGAACTGCCCCCCAAGCTCGCCAGCGTGATCCACCTTCAATACTATGAAAAGCTGAGCTACAAAGAGATTGCGGATAAACTGGGCATCACCGTGAAAGCGGTGGAATCGCTGCTGGTGCGCGCCAAAAAGCAACTTCGCAAAAAATTGCTGAGGGATATGCAGGGTAAGGGAGTATAACTTTATGAACAAGATTGAACACACAGCCCCCGTGGCTGGCCAAGAGAGGAAAAAATGAGATGCAAAGCTGCAAAACGCCAGATCGAACTCAAGCTCGACCGTGAGCTGGAGCCCGGCCGTATCCGCAAGCTGGATCAGCATCTCAGTTCCTGCCCCACCTGCCGCGCTTATCTGGATGAAGCCCTCAAGCTGCAGAAACTGCTGCAAGCACAACCCCGTGCCGAGTTTCCCGCATGGCTGCACCATCAGATCATGGAAAAAACCGCCCGGCACGACAGGCAGCGCAAGCAATACAAGATTCGCTGGCGTTTACAGACCATCCCCGCCCTGCTGGTGCTGATACTGATGTTCACCGTGGGCGGACTGCTGGGCAAGGCGGCCTTCTCTTCCTTCGTTCCCTTCCCGGAAACCCCTTCCGTGACCCCCAGCCAGGAGCTGGCAAGCTTTGGCGAAGTTTCCCTGCTGGATGACCCCAACCTTGCCGGAGGCGTCCATGAGTAGACGCCTGCTTAGCATTTTTTTGCTGGTTTCGCTGGCTCTCAACGCCGGTATCGTGGGAGGTCTGGTGGTAATGGGGCTTTTCCGCAAACAACACGATCTGCACCACTATCAAAACTTTCCGGAAGGACCGGGAGCCGGTGAGGAAGCCCGTTTCAACCCGCGGGACTTCGAGAACGAAAACACCAAAGCCCTGCGCGATTCGTTCCGCGTTTCCAAAAGGGAACTGATGCGGGAACTGGCCAAGGGAAAGATAAACGAAACCAGGATCCAGGGCATCATCGAACGCTCGATCACGCTGCAAATCCGCCTGGAAAGAACCTTGGGCGAATCCACCCTGCGCCTGCGCAAATCCATGACACCCCAGGAAGCCCGCGACTATTTTGGACGGCGCGCGGAAAGAATGGACCGCTTTATAGACCGAAACCAAAGAAATAACCCCAGGAGAAAACCAAATGAATAAAATAACCATCATTGCCGTGCTGGCCCTGGCCCTCACCGGGCTGCTCTTTGGCCAGTCCGACGCCAAAGCTATGCCCCGCGCCAGGCTGGGCGCCACTTCCCAGGACGATCCCCGCCTCAAAGACCGCCTCTGTGATGCTTGCGGCGACATGGAAGTGCATTGTGGCATGAACCTTAGCGATGCACAGCAGAAGAAGCTGGAACCCCTTCGCACCGAACATCTGAAAACAATGAACAACCTGCAGGCCGAGATCGAAAACCTGCGCATCGACATGCAGCAAGCCCTGAAAAAGGAAGATTTCGCCAACCTCAAAAAACTCGCCAAGACGCTCAACGACAAAGAGCTGAGCATGGAATACGCCCGCATCGACCACCTGCAACAGGTGTATAAAGAACTCACCCCGGAGCAGAAG
>Ga0116185_1000209_pt1 | contig 77725 bp, 66 predicted proteins | sample AD_JPNNA7_MetaG_FD_89754 | JGI IMG/M metagenome (GOLD analysis project Ga0116185, IMG submission 89754) | Active sludge microbial communities of municipal wastewater-treating anaerobic digesters from Japan - AD_JPNNA7_MetaG | ecosystem: Engineered > Bioreactor > Anaerobic > Digestate | place...
AGGATTAATAGTATATGCCATACACTTTAAGGATTAATAATTATTATATTATATATATTTAATTATTACACTTAAAGTGTTGCCAAGCTATTGGGCTATTACGATGCACTTGATTAATATGAAAAATTATGTATAATATTCTATATATACGCGCCGTGGTGGCGGAATTGGTATACGCGACGGACTTAAAATCCGTTGAAGGCAACTTCTTGTGGGTTCAAGTCCCACCCACGGTACCACATTTAAAAATACTCTGAGGTCGGGGTATTTTTTATATATAAAACAACTAAAAAACACCCTATGAATTTGTTTCTATGTCGCATTTGACCTTAGAGAGAACGAGCTATTGACAAAAAAATTTAGATATGCTATACTCCTAGGTTAGCTTAAAAAGCTAATTTCACAAATCCGTATATTTCTGCATCCACGACAAGCATGAAAATTCCTAAAAGATCTCTGCAGGCTGTGTCCTAGATATTCGCTCGCATAGTTCTTAGAGAAATTTTCTTGGGTGCAGTAATATATGGATTTATTATTTGACTAAATACTTTATAAATGATATTGTTAATTCAAGCTAGTATATTATACTAGTTTTTTTAAAAAATAATTTTGGGAAACCAAATACAAAAATATGTTTCAAAATACAGACGAAATAAAACAAGCAATACAAGATATTTGTGAAGAAAAAAATATCTCAATTGATTCTGTTATAGACGGAATTGAAGCTGCTCTTGCTGCGGCATATAGGAAAGATTTTGGTAATAAGAATCAAAACATAAAGGTAAATTTTGATATTGACACGGGAGAAATTGAAGCATTTGATATAAAAACTGTTGTAGAAGATCGAGATATAGAAAAAGAAGCAGAGGAATATCAAAAAATTAAGGACTCATTAAAAGATGGCGAGGAAATGCCAGAGGGAATCGTAAGATTTAATCCTAAAACCGAAATATTGCTATCAGAAGCAAAAGAAATTGATAAAAAAATAAAAATAGGTGAAGAATTAAGAGTTGAGCTTGAAACTCCAAATGACTTTGGAAGAATAGCCGCTCAAACCGCAAAACAAGTTATAATTCAAAAAATTAGAGAAGCAGAAAGAGAGACAATTCTATCAGAATTCAAACAAAGAGAAGGAGAGGTCGTAAACACAACAGTTCAACGCAGAGAAGGTCCAAATGTGTTAGTTGATTTAAATAGAACAATAGGAATAATTCCACCTGAAGAACAGGTAAGAAATGATAATTACATGCCTGGATCTAGATTAAAGGTTATAATTCTTCGCGTTGAAGAAACTGTAAAAGGACCAAGAGTAATAGTTTCTCGCGCTCATCCTGAAATAATAAATAAGGTATTTACATTGGAAGTGCCTGAAATATCAAACGGAATTGTAGAAATAAAGGCAATAGCCCGCGACCCAGGTTCTAGAACAAAAATCGCTGTTGCAAGCAAACAAGAAAACATCGACCCAGTTGGTTCTTGTGTTGGGCAAAAGGGATCAAGAGTACAAGCAATAATATCAGAACTTGGCGGAGAAAAAATAGACATAATAGAATGGAACAAAGATCCGGAGATATTTATAAAAAATTCTCTCTCTCCTGCAAAAATAATAAATATAGAAATAAATAAAGAAGAAAAAACATCTATTGTAAAAGTAGCAGAAGATCAACTGTCTTTAGCTATTGGACGCGATGGACAAAATGTAAAACTTGCTACAAAACTAACTGGTTGGAAAATAGATGTTGAGGGAATAGAAAACATTGAAGAAAAAATAGGAGAAGAAGAAAAAATTCAAGAAGAAACAGAAGAAATTCAAGAAGAAGAATAAGAAAGATTATACACTATAACCCTATTTTATGTTTTTGTAACAAGAGTTGATTTATTTAAAAATAAGCCTTAAAATTACAATGCACAATAAATAACTCGCTGAATTAAACTAAATAATAAAAAATTAAATTAAAAAATATGTTTAAAAAAGAGATGCCTCAAAATATAAAAAATACGGAAACCGTAATAGGCGAATCAGTCGTCTTAGAGGGAGAATTTAATAGTCACGGAAATATAGTATTAGAAGGAAAACTAAATGGAAACTTATCAACAGATGGCCATGTCTTAATAGGAGACAAAGCAGAAGTAGTTGCAAACATAAAAGCAGGAAGTGCTTTTATATCTGGTAAGGTAATTGGAAATATTACATTATCTGACTCTATAGATATCGCAAAAACAGCAAACATTCAAGGCGACATAAAAGCTAGCTCAATTGCTGTTGAATCTGGTTGTCAAATAAATGGAAGAGTTTCCGTAGGATCGAAAATTATTGAAAATCCTAAAAAAACCACAAAACAAGAATTACCACTAGAAAGAGGCGAATAATTAATAGCCCAAAATTATATTAAATTCCTAAAATAATAAATTACTAACTTGGTGTGAGTAAAATTATGTATCTTTATATATACGATTCATGTTTAAAAGAAAAAAAATTTGAAAATATTCTTACAAAAATAGAGAGTAGAATTATTGATTTAGATATAAAAGGCGAAATATTAAGAATGAATCTGCTAAAAAATGTTTCGCAATTTATCAAAGATGGAATTAAAAAAGGAGCACATACTGTTGTTGTTATAGGAAACGATAAAACATTCAGCACAGTGCTTGAAAGCGCGATGTCAGAAAATATAATAATGGGATATATTCCTATTGATAAAAAAAGTAAATTTGCTCAAATTTTTGGAATTCCATATGGAGAACTCGCTTGTGCGATTCTTGGCGGAAGAATTATAGAAAAAATCGATATAGGAAAAATCAATAATAAATTCTTTCTCGGCTCTATTGTAATAGATGACTGTCAAAATGTAGAATTAAAAATAGATGATTTTAAAGTGCGAGTTGGTCGTGGAAATAAAATAATAATTAAAAATATTGATTTCGAAGAAGAAGATTCTAAAATATCAAATCCAACAGATGGATTGTTTGAAATTTTTGTAGAAAAAAGTGGTGGTTTTATGAGTAAAAATTCAAAACATACACTCATAAAAACAAATAATATTTTGATAAATTCAAGAGATACTTCAACTCCACTTATTTTCGATGAGATCCAAACTATAAACACTCCCGCTCAAATTAGCATAGCAGATGAAAAACTAAATATTATAGTTGGTAGTAATAGAAAATTTTAAACTATTTTTATATAAAAAATCGCCATTGGCTTGATGCTGAAAGGCGATTTTTATTTTATATAAAACTAATATCTAATTTATAACCTCGACTTGATTGTTTTGTTTTTTGTTTATTGGTTTTGTGAAAAACATTGCTTCGAGAATTCCTAAAAGCGTTATTACAAAAAAATACAAAGCAAGTCCACCGGGAAGAGATAAGCTGATTAATACTGTTACAATCGGCATAGTATAAGTCATTTGTTTTGTCATTGTTTCTGTTAAAGAAAGCTCTTTAGATTTGTTATCTGTGTTAATTTCTTGTTTGTCTTTTTTCTTTTGCATTAATAATCTACTTTGAAAAAATTGAGCCGTGCCAGCAAATACACCTAAAATCCATTGTGGTTTAGATAAATCTAAAATATTAAACATCATCGGATTTATTGTTCCTGGATTTTTCACAAAACTATATAAAAAATCAAAATTTGTATTTACAAGACCATTTCTAAAAGCATAAAAAACGGAAATCATAATTGGAAGCTGTATCAAAGGCGTCAAACACGATGAAAAAGGGCTAATGTCTTCTTGCTTGTATAATTCCATTGTTGCTCTGGCGAGCGCTTGCTGATCTCCCTTATATTGGGTTTGTAATGCTTCTAATTTTGGCTGAATTGTCTGCATTGCTTTCTGAGATCTCATTGACTTTTTTGATAATGGCCAAATAATAATTTTTATAATTATTGTTACGAAAATTATTGCTATCCCTATATCCGGAATTAAATTGTAAAAAAATACTAATAAATTAAATATTGGATAATACAGGACTACTTTAAAAAATGCGATCATATTTTTATTTTACCTGCCTACAAAAAGCAGGAATTATTAATTATTTCAATGGATCTAATCCTCCTTTTGATAGGGGATTACACTTAATTATTCTTTTTATTGAAAGAAAAGCTCCCTTTATAATACCATATTTTTCTATAGCTTGATAACTATAATTTGAACAAGTCGGATAATACTTACAAAATCCATACGGATGTTTATATGAATTCCAGCCAGTATCTGGTGATATTGTTTTCTGGTAAAGCCTAATTAAATATAAAAGTATTTTTTTCATTGCATTGCTTTTGCTTTTTTAAAAATATATAACAAATCTTTTTCAATATCGGAATAACTTAATTTTAACACGCTTAATTTTGCAAAAATCATAAAATCAAATCCTGGTTTTATTTTATCATAATTTAACCTTAATGCCTCATAAGTTCTTCTTCTGATTCTGTTTCTATCCACGGCTCGTTTAGAAATTTTTTTTGAAACAACTACACAAAAACGACTTTTTGAAAGTTCGTTTTTAGAAAATCTTAAAATAAAATTATTACTATAAAATTTTGATTTGGATTTTAAAATTCTATCAAAATCTTTTTTCCTGCTAATTCTAATTTCTTTAGCAATCATTACTATTAAACTGTTAGTTTTTTTCTACCCTTTGCTCTTCTTCTTGCTAAAACCTTTCTTCCACCAGCAGTACTCATTCTTTCCATAAAACCATGAGTTTTTGCTCTTTTTCTTTTCTTTGGTTGATATGTTCTCTTTGGCATATTTTTATAAGACTTAAAATAATAATAGATATAGAATAGCAGTAAATATGGATTCAGTCAATAAAAAACGATTAAAAATAATTAAAAATTTATTTTGACAAATTAATACAAACTTGATATATTCATAAATAATTAAAAATGGGAGGAATAAATTGAAAAACTATTTATTAATAGCTATTACTATCCGCGGAACAACAATTATCCAACAAATGGGAAATCTGGAAGAATTCAAAAGTGTTGTGAAAGAACTTGTAAACAATGAAATAGTGGTATCCGCTGTTATTATTGAGGCGTCTCTGGAAAAAGTAAGAGTCCAGAGATTAAAAGGGGAGGTTGAAAAGGTCGAAAACTTCAAAGAAATCCTTGATGAAACCTGTCCCGACTGGGAACATACTGAAAACATAATATAATAATAGATTAGGGGGTTAAACCATAAACCCCTTTTTATATTTTAAAAATTTTCCACAGGATCTAAAATCTAAAATTTGATAAAAAAGTTATCCACAATTCATCCACAGTTTATAGACATTACACTATTTATTAATTATAATTAATAAGCTAAAATATGATTATTAATAATAAATTTTAAAATATGAACTTTGAGGAGATATGGCAAAGTGTGCTGGGTGAACTTGAACTTACAATTTCAAAAGCAAGTTTTACAACCTGGTTTAAAAACACAAGCATCATGGACATAGAAGATGATTGTGTTTATATTTCTGTTCCAAATGGATTTACAAAAAGATGGTTAGAAGATCGTTATTACAAAAATATTTTATCAGCAGTTACCAATGTATTAAAAGAAGATAGAATAAAAAAATTAATTTTTAAAATTTCTCACACTCCAACAAAGATTAATATTTCTGGAAATACTAATTCTGTAAAATTAGAAGACATACAAAAAGACAACTCCCCAAAACTAACTCAGAGTGGCACTGTTCCTCTTGTTATAAATCCAAAATATACTTTTGAAAATTTTATAACTGGAAAACAAAACGAACTTGCAAAAGCTGCGTCAATGGCTGTAGCAAAAAACCCTGGAAAAGTCTATAATCCTTTATTTTTATATGGTGATGTTGGTCTTGGAAAAACTCATTTAATGCAATCTATTGGAAATTATATTAAACAAAAATTTCCAAAATACAAAATGCTTTATACGAGTAGTGAAAATTTTACAAATGATTATGTAAAAGCGATTCAGTCAGGAAAAATAGATGATTTTAAGAAAAAATATAGAGAACTTGATGCTTTACTTGTTGACGATATTCAATTTATGAGAGGACAAGAAAGAACTCAAGAAGAATTTTTTCATACATTTAATGTACTTTATCAAAACAACAAACAAATTGTAATAAGTTCAGACCGCCCACCAAAATCACTTCCAGCAATTGAAGAAAGATTAACATCTAGATTTGAAAGTGGAATGATTGCGGATATTGGATCTCCTGATTTTGAAACGAGAATTGCAATCTTAAAATCAAAAATAAAAGAAAAAAATATACAAATGGAAATCTCAGAAGAAGTACTATCTATTATTTCAAATTCAGCAAAGAAGAATGTAAGAGAATTAGAAGGAGCATTAAATAGAATAGTTGCTATTCATCAACTAAATAATCAGAAAATAACCATTGAGTCAGCTCAACTTACACTAAATTCTACAAATGCAAAACCAAAAGAAGTTGGTCTTAATGCAAAGTCTATAATTCAAGCAGTTTCAGAATATTTTGATGTTGATTATGAAAAAATTATAGGAAATTCAAGAAAAAAAGAACTTGTAATACCAAGACAAATCTGTATGTATCTTATGAGAGTAGAATTAAATTATTCTTATCCTGGAATCGGGGCTGAAATGGGTGGACGAGATCACACAACAGCAATTCACGGTTACAACAAAATAGAAGAAGAATTAAAAACAAATGAAAAGTTAAAAAGTGATATAAATAATATAAAACAAAAATTATATAATTAATTATATATAGTAGATGTTAGTAGTTTGTTAATAAGTATAGTTTTTCTAGAAAATTTTGTGGATAATTTTTGTGGATAAACTATTAAAAACTTTTTACAAAAAATTGTTACACAAAAAACTACAACTTATCAACAGTTTAGAATATTAAAAAATAGGTTAAAATAGATAAATAATTAACTTATCAACAAAATTCACAGCATTATTATAATTAGTATTTATATATAATAAATTATTAATAAATAAGTTATAAATTAAATTTTAAAATTTAAAACTTAAAATCTAACAATATGAAAATAATTTGCTTACAAGAAAATTTAATAAAAGGACTTCAAGTTGTAAGTCACTTAGCTGGTAAAAATTCAAATTTACCAATTTTAAACAATATTCTTATAACAGCTGATGATGGAATAATAACATTAACAACAACAAATTTAGAAATAGGAATAAGTTGTAAAATTAGAGGTAAAGTTGAAAAAAAGGGACAATGCACTGTTCAAGCTAGACTTATAACTGATTTTATATCTTTACTCCCAAAAGATAATATTGTTTTAGAATATGGAGATAATAAATTAAAAGTAAATTGTGATAATAATACAAGTTTTATAAATACATTAAATCCAGAGGATTTTCCGCTTCTTCCGAAAATAAATAAAGAATCAGAATATGTAATAAATATACAGGATTTAAAAAATGCATTGAAAAAAGTTTCATTTGCAGTTTCGTATGATTCAGTAAGACCAGAAATTTCAGGAGTGTTGATAAGTTTAGAAAATGAACGCGCAACTTTTGTAGGAACTGATTCATATAGATTAGCAGAAAAATCTATTAACACAAACAAACTTCCAGACGAAAAACATGTTATAGTTCCTCTTGATACAATTCAAGAAATTTCAAGAATTATAAATTATGAAACAGAAAATGAAGTTAAATTGTATATAGATGAGAATCAAATTTTATTTGGAATAAATGGAATTGAACTTGTATCTCGATTAATAGAAGGATCTTATCCAGATTATAAACAAATTATTCCAAAAGAATCAAAAACAAAAGCAGAAGTTAATACAATAGAATTAACTCAAGCTATAAAAAGAACAAGTTTGTTTTGCAAACCAGGGATAAATGATATAAAACTAACTTTTGTTTCTGAAAAAGGAGAATTTGTTATAAATTCAATGAGTGATCAAATTGGTGAAAGTATGACAGTTGTTAAAGCAAATATAGATGGAGTTGATAATGAAATAGTTTTTAACTATAAATATATATTAGATGTACTTTCAAATATTGATAGCTCTACAGTAAGTTTTGAAATGATTGATAATAAAACATCAGGAATTATAAAAACAAAGGATGATGAAGAGTATTTATATATTATAAGTCCAATTAGACAACAAAATTAATCAATCAAATAAGGAGTGTTAATATGTATGTAAATAGAGTTTAGGTATCGTAAATGTAATGGTTTTGGTAGAACCTAATACCTCCAAATAAAATAGAGTAAAACTTCTCTTGACAAATAAATTAAGTTTGGTATACTTCTTTATGAAAATGTATATAAAGTAATTAAATAGTGAAACAGAGACTCCCTTCTGAAAGGGTGTGTTTTCTTATTTATTTACTATAAAAATCCCTATTTTAAGGCAAAAATTTAAAATCAAAATAGAAAAAATATTGACTTTAATTATAAAATAGATCCCAAAACAAACATTCTTAAAAGTAATTAATTTTTTGATATTATTTACATAATAAAAATTTTAACAAGTTGTAATTATATAATGAGACAAAACTTTATTAAAATTTATAAGAATTAAATATAGGCAAATGCTTTTTAGTATTTGCTTTTTTGTTTATCCTGCCTCTATATGATTTATATTGTTGCGGGATCCTGCTTTGCGGGGTTAATATTTTTAAAATAACAATATGGCGAAAAAGACTAATAGAAAATATTTTACACAGTCAATGAATGCAATACCACTTTTAGATTTAATTGAGATACAGAAAGAATCTTATTTATGGTTTTTTAAAAAAGGATTAAAGGAATTGTTTGAGGAGATTTCTCCTATTAGAGATTTTTCGGGACGTGATTTGGAGTTGTATTTTTTAGATTATAGATTGGAAGACCCAAAGTTTGATGAAGTTTACGCAAGAGAAAGAAATACAACTTATGAAGCACCTCTTAGAGTTAAAACAAAATTAAAAAATACAAGAACAGGAGAAAGCAAAGAACAGGAAATATATTTAGGAGACTTTCCGCTCATGACAGATAAGGGAACTTTTATTATAAATGGAGTAGAACGCGTGGTTGTATCTCAACTTGTGAGAAGCGCTGGTGCTTTTTTTACATCCCAGAACTATTTAGGTAGAAATTATTATGGGGCAAAAATTATTCCAAATCGCGGAGCTTGGCTTGAAATAGAAACAGATCCAAAGAAAAAGGTTTTATATGTTTCTATAGATAGAAAAAGAAAAGTTGCAGTTACATCACTACTTAGAGCATTTGGTTATTCAGAGGAAAAAGAAATAATTGATTTATTTAAAGATATAGATAATCATCCAGAAGTAAGTTTTATAAAAAATACAATTGAGAAGGATTTAGCAAAAAATCAAGATGAAGGTCTAATAGAGGTTTATAAAAGAATAAGACCAGGTGATTTAGCAACAGCTGATAATGCTAAATCACTTATTTTTTCAATGTTTTTTGATTTTAATAGATATGATTTAGCAACTGTTGGTCGTTATAAATTAAATAAAAGATTCAACAGAGATTATCCAATAACAAATGAAAATAGAACATTGAAAAAAGAAGATTTAATAGATGTTGTAAGAGAAATTATAAGATTAAATTTAACTCAGGAAGCAGCCGATGATATTGATCATTTGGGAAATAGACGCGTAAGAGCAGTTGGCGAGCTAATTCAAAATAGATTTAGAATTGGACTCGCAAGAATGGAAAGAATTATAAAAGACAGAATGTCTACAGCTGATATTGAAACCCTTACACCAAACTTACTTATAAATGCAAAACCAGTTATTGGTGCAATTAGAGAATTTTTTATGTCATCTCAACTTTCACAATTTATGGATCAGATAAACCCACTTGCAGAATTAGAACACAAGAGAAGATTATCAGCGCTTGGTCCAGGTGGACTTTCAAGAGAAAGAGCTGGATTTGAAGTTAGAGATGTGCATCGTAGCCACTATGGAAGAATTTGTCCTATTCAAACACCTGAGGGACCAAATATTGGTCTTGTTGGACATCTAGCTTCTTATGCGCGAATAAATGAATATGGATTTATTGAAACACCATTTAGAAAAGTAATTCATGATGTAAAAGTTAGCGACACCGAATATTTAATTGGAGAAACAACAAGATCTGATGTTTTAGATCCAAAAAATAAAAAAATTATTTTAAAAAAGGGAACAAAAATCGATAATAAAATAGTAAAAGAACTTTCCAAATATAACGATCTAATCATTCCTATTATTCCAAGAGTTACAGATGAAATAATTTACATTGATGCATTTGAGGAGGAAAAAGGAACAACAACTGCTGCAACAACTCCAATTGATAAAGATGGATATTTTATAAACGAACAATCAGAAATGAGAATACATGGGCAACCTTCTTTTGATGATGTGTCTCGTATTGATTATATGGATGTTGCGCCAAATCAAATTATTTCAATTGCAACATCGCTTATTCCATTTTTAGAACATGATGATGCTGTTCGTGCTCTTATGGGATCAAATATGCAGAGACAAGCAGTTTCACTTATTCATCCAGAGGCCCCAATTATTGGAACTGGTGTCGAGAGACATGCGGCTGAAGACAGTGGTCAGGTTGTAAGAGCTAAACAAGACGGAAAAGTTAAATTAGTTCAATCAGATCAAATAATTATTCAAGGGAAAGATGGAGCAGAATATTGTTATAATTTATCAAAGTTTGCAAGATCCAATGCCTCAACTTGTATGAATCAACATCCCATAGTAGATAAAGGTGAAGATGTAAAAAAGGGAGATGTTATAGCAGACGGAGCCGCAATTGATAATGGAGAGTTAGCTCTTGGAAAGAATGTTTTGGTTGCATACATGCCTTGGGAAGGTGGAAACTTTGAGGACGCTGTACTTATTTCACAAAGATTAGTGAAAGATGATTTATATACATCAATTCATATTGAAAATTATTCAATAGAAGTTAGGGAAACAAAACTTGGGCCAGAAGTTGTAACTCGAGATATTCCAAATATTGGAGAGGAGAGATTAAAAAATCTTGACAGAGATGGAATTATAAGAATTGGAGCAACAGTTAAATCCGGAGATATATTAATTGGAAAAATTACACCAAAAGGAGAAACAGAATTATCAGCTGAGGAAAAATTACTTAGAGCAATTTTTGGTGAAAAAGCAAAGGATGTAAAAGATTCGTCTTTGTATCTTGAACATGGGGAAAATGGAAAAGTTGTTGATATAAAATATTTTACAAGAAAGAATGGAGACAAGCTCCCAGCAGGAGTAATTCAGACAATTCAAGTTTCAGTTGCTCAACTTAGAAAGGTTCAGATAGGAGATAAGATGGCTGGACGTCACGGAAATAAGGGAGTCATATCAAGAATTATTCCTGAAGAAGATATGCCATTTATGGAAGATGGTACTCCTGTTGATATGATTTTAAATCCACTCGGAATAATTTCTCGTATGAATTTGGGGCAAGTTTTGGAAAATCATTTGGGTTTAGCTGCAAAGAAATTGGGATATAAAGTGGCTACACCATCTCTAAACGGAGTAACGATAGAACAGATAAAAGAAGAACTTAATAAAGCGCAAATGCCAGAAAATGGTAAGGTCCAATTGTATGATGGAAAAACAGGTGAGCCATTTGACAATAAAACAACAGTCGGAATTTCATATATGTTAAAACTTAATCACTTAGTTGAAGACAAAATTCACGCAAGATCAATTGGCCCATACTCGCTTATTACACAACAACCACTTGGTGGAAAAGCGCAATTTGGAGGTCAACGTTTTGGAGAAATGGAGGTTTGGGCACTTGAAGCATATGGCGCAGCACATATATTACAAGAAATTCTTACAATAAAATCAGATGATGTAAATGGAAGAAGTAGAGCTTATGAAGCAATTATTAAATGTGAGGAAATTGAAAAAGTAAGCGTTCCAGAATCATTTAATGTATTAATAAACGAATTAAAAGCTCTCGGTATAAATGTTGAGATGTTAAACAACAATGAAGTTGTAAAAATTTCTGACAGAGAAGAAACAAAAGAACAAGAAGAAAAACAAGAGGAGCAAGAGGAAGAAGAAAATCGCGAAGTAGAGAAATTAAAACAACAAGAAACAAAAGCAGAAACAGAATAAATAATTTTATAATTTTTTAATATTTTAATTTTAACAATATTATGGCTACTCCCTCATCAACAAAAACAACTATAGTGCCAGGTGATTCAGGAATAAAACTACCTCAGTTTGATTCAATAAAAATTACACTGGCTTCACCAGATCAAATAAAGCAATGGTCTCATGGAGAGGTTTTAAAACCAGAGACGATTAATTATAGAACACAAAAACCAGAAAAAGACGGATTATTTTGTGAAAAAATATTTGGTCCAACTAAGGACTGGGAATGTTATTGTGGAAAATATAAAAGAATAAGGTACAGAGGAATTGTTTGTGACAAATGTGGTGTTGAGGTTACGAGAAAAAATGTAAGACGTGAAAGGTTTGGACATATTGAGCTTTCAGCGCCAGTTTCTCATATTTGGTTTTTACGCGGTGTTCCTTCAAGAATTGGAATAGTTCTTGATTTATCAATTCAACAACTTGAAAGAGTTGTCTATTTTGCAAATTTTATTATTACTGAAGTAGATGAAGAATTAAAGAAAGAAACATTACTCCAAATAAATCAAGAATTAAAACAAAAAACCAAAACAATTACTAAAAAATGTGAAACAGATATTTTAGAGATTGATCAAAAATTGGAAGAAGCCAGTAGCTCAAAAGACACAAAATTAATTGAAAAATTAAATAAAGACAAGGAGAACATTTTAGCTGTACACGATAAAGAACTCGCAAAATTAAACGATGCTGGTGAGTTAGCGAAAAAAGAATTGAAACAAATAAAAGTAATGAGAATTATCTCAGAAAGTAAATATAGAGAATTGTCATTAAGGTATGGACATGTATTTACAGCAGACATCGGGGCAGAGGCCATCAGAAAATTACTTCAAAAAATTAATTTAGAAGAGTTACTTCAAGATATAAATGAAAAGGCAAAATCAGCTCCAGCTTCAAAACAGAAAAAATTAGTAAGACGCGCAAGATTAATCCAAAATTTTATAAAAAATAATATTAGACCAGAGTGGATGATACTTACATCTATTCCTGTTATTCCTCCAGATTTAAGACCAATGGTTCAGCTTGATGGTGGAAGATTTGCAACATCTGATTTAAATGATTTATACAGAAGAGTTATAAATAGAAATAATAGATTAAAAAGATTAAGAGATTTAAATGCGCCTGAGGTAATACTTAGAAATGAAAAAAGAATGTTGCAAGAAGCAGTTGACGCTTTAATTGATAATAATGCAAGACATGGGAAAACAGTTACCGCCTCAACTGGACAAAAAAGAATGCTTAAATCTCTCGCGGATATGTTAAAAGGAAAACAAGGAAGATTTAGAAGAAATTTATTAGGCAAGAGGGTTGATTATTCTGGTCGCTCGGTAATTGTTGTCGGGCCAGATTTGAAATTGCACGAATGTGGTCTTCCAAAAATAATGGCACTTGAACTTTTTAAACCATTTGTAATTGCAAAATTAATACAAAGAGAAATTGTTCATAATGTAAGAAGCGCAAAAAGATATATTGATATGGGATATGATGAGGTTTGGGATATTTTAGAGGAAATTACAACAGATGCATACGTGCTTTTAAATAGAGCTCCAACTCTTCATAGATTAGGTATTCAGGCATTTAAACCAAAATTAATTGAAGGAAAAGCTATTAGAATTCATCCAATGGTTTGTACTGCCTTTAATGCTGATTTTGACGGAGATCAAATGGCTGTTCATGTTCCGCTATCTAAGGAAGCGATATATGAAGCTTCTGAAATAATGCTTTCATCAAAGAATTTATTAAAACCAGCAACAGGGGATCCTATTATTACCCCAACGCAAGATATGGTTTGGGGAGGAAATTATTTGACATGTATACCAGAAGAAGACCTAGAGGACGATAAGATAAAAACCTTTGCAGACAAAGAAGAAGCTCAAACAGCTTATGATTTAGGAAAAATTGGATTAAGAGAATTGATAAAAGTTAGAATGAAAGATGGAATTATAAAAACATCTGTTGGTAGAATTATATTTAATAAAATTTTACCTGAGAAGTTAAGATTTTTTAATAGCGAAACGCAATCAGGAACATTGAAAGATTTAGTTGCAAAAACACTTGAAATATATGGCGATGAAAAAACAATTGAATTTTTAGATAGGCTTAAAAAATTAACACTTAAATTTATTACAAAGTCTGGTTTGTCTTGGAGTATGTTAGACATCCCAGTTTTAGAGGATAAAAAAGAAATAATAGAAAATGCAAATAAAGAAGTTATGAAAATTCAGGAATTATATGAGGATGGATTTTTAACAAACAGAGAAAGATACGTAAAGGTGGTGGAAATTTGGACCGGAGTAAAGAATTTAATTACTGAAAAAGGAAAGGGAGTTTTTTATAAGGACAATTCAATATATTCAATGATTAACTCAGGAGCTAGAGGTTCTTGGAGTCAAATGATTCAAATTATGGGTATGAAGGGTCTTGTAATTAATCCAGCTGGTGAGATTATAGAACTTCCAGTTAAAGCAAATTTTAATGAAGGACTTGATGTTTTAGAGTTCTTTATATCAACTCACGGTACTAGAAAGGGACTTTCAGATACAGCTCTAAGAACTGCTAGTGCAGGATATTTAACAAGAAGATTGGTGGATGTTTGTCAGGACATTTTAATTTTAGAAGAAGACTGTAAGGATAAGGAAGGAAGAATAATTACAAAAGAAGAATCAGAAGACATGGGAAAAACACTTGGTCAGAGAGTGCTTGGCAGAACAACAATTGACGAAATAAAAAACCCAGAAACCAAAGAAGTAATAGTTAAAAAAGACACAATTATAGATAAACAGACGTCAGTATTAATTGATAAATTGGGAATAAATGAAGTAAAAATAAGATCCTTATTTACTTGCAAGGCAATAAATGGTGTTTGTCAAAAGTGCTATGGTTGGGATTTGGGACAAAATAAGTTGGTCAAAAAAGGAACAGCAGTTGGAATTATCGCAGCTCAATCAATCGGTGAGCCAGGAACTCAACTTACAATGAGAACTTTTCATACCGGAGGTATTGCTGGTGGGGATATTACGCAAGGTTTACCAAGAGTTGAAGAAATTTTTGAAGTTAGAACTCCAAAGATGCAAGCTGTGATAAGTGAAGTTTCTGGAAAAGTAAAAATAACAGATGTTGAAGCGGATGGAAAAAAGAAATCAAAATTAATACAAATATTTTCAGAGGAAAATGTATTAGAAACATACGAAGTTCCAGAAGGAGCAAAATTATTAGTTGAGGATAAAAAGAATATAAAGAAAAAACAAGAACTTTATGAAGTGGATGGTGAGAAGGTAAAATCTCTAAACGAGGGAATTGTTAATATCAAGAAAGGAAAAGTAATCGAGATAATTGCGACAAAGCCAATAGTCGCAGAATACATTGTTCCGAATGAAATTAATATTTGGGTAAAAGATGGTGAAATAGTTCCAGAAGGAACACAATTAACCGAGGGAAGTATTAATTTGAAAAAATTATACAAAATAAAGGGAGAAGAGGAAGTTCAAAAATATATTATAAAAGAAATCCAGCGTATTTATTCTTCTCAAGGACAAAAATTAAATGATAAACATATTGAACTTGTATGTAAGCAATTGTTTTCAAGAGTATATGTTGATGATTCTGGAGATACTGATTTTGTTCCAGGTGAAATTATTACAAAAGCGCAATTCGCTATATCAAACAAAGAAATGAAAGAAGCTGGTAAAAAACAATTAAAAGGCAGAGTACTTTTACTTGGTATGACAAAAGCATCTCTTACATCTGATTCATTTTTGTCAGCAGCATCATTCCAGGAAACAGCAAGGGTATTAATAGGTGGTTCTCTAAAAGGACAAGTGGATCATTTAAGAGGATTAAAAGAAAATGTAATTATCGGAAGATTAATTCCAGCCGGGACAGGTTATGGACTAAAAGAAGAATAGATAGATTTTTGTATATAGAAACATCTCTCTTTTGAGGGATGTTTTGTTTTTGTTTTAAGTTCGTTGTGTTATAATAGTTTCTAATAAAGACGGATAAGTTCAAGATTGAAATAAACAAGAATATGAAAAAATTCAAAAGTGTTATTTATTAACTATTCTATTAGAAATGCGGGTGTCGTATAGTGGTTATTACGCCAGCTTCCCAAGCTGAAAACGGCGGTTCGATTCCGCTCATCCGCTCCATTTAAAAGAACCTATTTTCATTGGGTTTTTTTGATGCTTCTAAATATAGGTTAGAATTGAAATATGTTTTTGTTAAGATTAATGATATAATTATTATACATAATTAATATATAAAAAATATGAAAAAATTGAATATATTTTTGTTTTTTACAATTTTTGTAATTGTTTCATTTTGTTTTGTAAATAAATCTCTCGCCGATACAATTTTAACAGATGAGGATATTAGTAATTTATTAAATACTTTATTAAGTAGTAATGGACCCATTCTATCAATGATTGCGCAACCCGACGGAAAAATATTGTTAGGAAAAGATCCAGGCATATTAGATGTAGTAGATATGCTAGATGATGATGTAGATGATGATACTAGAAAAGATCTAATCGTAAGGTTGAATGCAGATGGCTCACCTGATACAAGTTTTAAACTACAAGGACTGTATGATTTTAAGGAGTATATTTTTGATTTAGCAATTCAACCAGATGGAAAAATAGTGGTAGTAGGGGATTTAGGTATTGATAATGCATACGGTATTATGAGGTTGAATTCGGATGGTTCTTTGGATACCGATTTTAAACCCCAAACAGATATTTCTTATAGATTCATAAAAGCATTGTCTATACAACAAAATGGGAAAATAATAATAGGGGGAGATCTACCATGGCGTGGTATTGGTGGTATTGCAAGATTGAATACTGACGGCTCGTTTGATACAAGTTTTGATATTGGAACGGGAACAGATCATTCTGTCCTTGATTTAGCAATTCAACCAGATGGAAAAATAATTATTGGAGGTTATTTTGAACAATACAATGGTGTATCAAGAAGCGGTATTGCAAGATTGAATACTGACGGCTCGCTTGATACAAGTTTTAATGCACTTTTAGATAGAGACGAAAATATGTTGCGCGCAGGTGTTGAGCATATAGTTTTTGGCCCAGATGGAAAAATAATTATTGGAGGTTACTTTACAACATGTAGTGACATAGAGAGGAATAACATCGCAAGACTTAATTCAGATGGTTCGCTTGATACAAGTTTTGACCCCGGAGTTGATATAAATTTTAATTCTATAAAGGCGTTAGCTGTACAACAAGATGGAAGGGTAATAGTAACCGGGTATGATAATAAGAAAAATTTAGATTATATTATAAGACTTAATTCAGATGGTTCGCGTGATACAAATTTTGATTCAGGAATAATGGTTAATGGTGATATTAATAGCCTAATTATTCAACCAGATGGAAAAATAATTATTGGAGGTGATTTTGTATTATATGGTTTTTCATTAGCAACAAAGTATCACTTCGCAAGACTTAATTCAGATGGTTCGCTTGATACAAGTTTTGGAATGGAAATGTTAGATGATCCAATTATTAGTACAGTAGCCCAATCAATAGAATCCTCAACAAGCAACGATATAGTAACTCAATTAGCACCAACAAGACTAAAAGGACAATTATTATTAGCAGTAGAAGATAAAGGAAGAATATGGTATGTAAATCCAGATGATTCAAAAAGATATGAAGTAACATTTGCTAATGCGCTTCCTTTATTTGAAAAACTATCTTTAGGAATATCTAATAAAGATTTAAATCAAATATCAGAAACAAAATCAACAACCTTAGGAAATAGACTAAAGGGAAAATTACTTCTACAAGTAGAAGATAGAGGAAGAATATGGTATATAGATTTAAAAGGTATGAAACACGAAGTAACATGGGATAATTTAATGGATTTATTCACTAAACTTTCTCTTGGGATAACAAATAAGGATTTGAATAAAATTACTAAAGTTGATATTCAAATAGATGTTAGTTTAGATACAGATGGAGATGGTTTAACAGACACTCAAGAGGCAATATATGGGACAGATCCAAATAATCCAGATACAGATGGAGATGGATACTTAGATGGTGATGAAGTAAAACATGGTTATGATCCAACAATAGCAGGTGATGCGAGATTATAAACACTAAAATAGAATAAGTTATTAAATAATTTTAATATTCTTTATAATCATATTTTTAACCTCTATAACTAAGGAGTTTTAAATCAAAGAAAGCCCACTTCTGGCGGGTTTTTGGTATTTTTAGGTATGGGTTAGAGGGGGAATGGTTTTTGTTTTATTAAATTATTGATATAATTATTGTAATGATTAAGAATTAAAATAGAATATTATGAAAAAAATATTTATATGTATAATATTAGTATTGTTTAGTTTTAATTGTGCTATTGCAGCAAGTACAGATAATAATTTATCAAACAAACTAAAAGGACACTTGCTTCTACAAGTAGAAGACAAAGGAAGAATATGGTATGTAAATCCAGGTGATTTAAAAAGATATGAAGTAACATTTGCTAATGCACTTCCTTTATTTGAAAAACTATCTTTAGGAATATCCAATAAAGATTTAAATCAAATATCAGAAACAAAATCAACAACCTTAGGAAATAGATTAAAAGGAAAATTACTTCTACAAGTAGAAGATAAAGGAAGAATATGGTATATAGATTTAAAGGGAATAAAACACGAAGTAACATGGGATAATTTAATGGATTTATTCACCAAACTTTCCCTTGGGATATCTAATAAAGATTTAAACAAAATTACTAAAGTTGATATCTTAAAAGTAGATAAAGAATATTTTTTGGTGACAAATGTAGTTGATGGTGATACTTTTGATATTGATATAAACGGAACAATAGAGAGAGTTAGGGCGATGGGCATTGATACACCAGAAACAAAGGACCCGCGTAAACCAGTGCAGTGCTTTGGTCAGGAAGCGTCTAATAAGGCCAAGGAGTTTTTATTGAATAAAAAAGTTGTTTTAGAAAAAGATCAAACACAAGCTAAAGATAAATATGGTCGTTTATTACCATATATATTTTTAGGAGATGGGACCTTCTTTAATAAATGGATGATTGAAAATGGTTATGCCTACGAATATACATATGATAATATTGCATACAAATATCAAAGCGAATTTAAAAACGCTCAGAAGTATGCAGAGGATAATAAATTAGGATTGTGGTCTGACAACGCCTGTGGTGGTGATACTACAAAGTCAATTATTGTTCCAACGGATGTATCTAAGCCAATTATAACACCAGAGCAAAAACAAAATGCGGTGTGCGATTGCTCCTCTAATATATATAATTGTACAGATTTTAAAACTCAAGCAGAAGCTCAAGCCGTATATGAATGCTGTGGAGGCGTAAATAATGATATACATGGATTAGATGCGGATAGAAATGGTTGGGCATGTGAATCATTACCATAATTTACATTAAAAATATTGTGAAAAAATTTGTTATTAATTTTTTAACAATTACTATTCTAGATCTCAAAATTAAAGAACCCACCCAAAAGAATCCATCTCTATTAATTTTTTGTTACATATAAACAGGGGTTTTGTTTTTTAAATAAATTTAAATAAAAATATTGTAAATAATAATTTTATATTATAAAAATAGAATTTTTAATTGGAATTTTTTTGGTGAGTAAGAAAAATGTAGTATTGACAAAATGTTAAATATTATACTAAAATTCTACATTAGTTAAGTAATTAACTGATAATAAATAATCCAGGAGGATTTATGTTGACATTAATTTTATGCGGACTCGTTGGATCGGCTGTTAGCTATTTATTGACGCGTAAAACCGTCGATAAGGCTGGTATGTTTCTTTTGATGATCTTGGCATTTGCTGTAGGTTTAATAGTCGGTTGTTTGTTAGTTTTTGTTTTACGTGGTGAAGGCAAGACAATCGAGTATGAATCTACTACTAAAACTAAGATTGTCTCTCTCGTTGATGAGAGTCGAATTTTTGGTAAATTATCCGGAGGGTTTTTCGTAATTACCGGATCCCTAGGTTCTGAGGAGTACTACAAATTTTATGTAGAAACCCCAGATGGAGGAAAGCAATTCCGCTCTCTTCCAGCTAGAAAGGTGGTTATATACGAGGAGAATACAAAAAATGCGTATATCTCCGAGTTAATGAAAAAAGTAGTATATCCGATAAGAACAAGAAATCGTTTGTTTATTCCGGAGTTTTTTGTTAATATCCCCGGCTCTCCAACCGGGAGATATGCTATACACGTCCCCAGTGGGACGATCAGGGTGGAAGAAAATTTCCATCTTGATATGAAGTAGTCTTTACAACAAAGGAGCTGATATAAATCAGCTCCTTTTCTAATATTTTTTAACATATATTCATTATAAAATATTTTTTGTTTTGTAGTTTTTTATAGTCACATTTATAAACTCCATCCACGTTTAAAAATACGGAAAGAACCAAGGATTTTCAATGACAACGAATTATCTGCCAAAAGATCAGTATTGTTTTTTTAATCAAATTCGTGATATTTTCTACATTATTCAAAAAGCTTCAAAAATGCTATAATACTTGTATAAATTATTTAAAATAATTATTTTTTATTTATGCCAAGACGAAAATATAAGAGAAGGATCCAGAAAGAAACTGGACGGAATCCAGAAAAAGATATTATTTCAAAAATAAGCCCGGAAACCAAAAAAGCAATACTGGTTTTTTGTCTTTTGATACTTGGTTTTTTGAGCTTTTTAGCACTTTTTAATTTATCTGGAAAAATAGGTCAAATTATGTTAAAAGGCATGAAATTAATTATGGGTTGGTTATATTTTTTTGTTCCTATTCTATTGTTATTTTTTGGTATTATATTTTTAAATCCAAAAAAATATACAATTCATCTTAGGCATTATCTTGGTATTGTGTTATTCTTTTTATCAATAACTGGTTTTTTAAATTTAATAATCAGTTCAAAAGATGTATTTAAGCAAATTGCAGAAGGTCGTGGTGGCGGATATATTGGAGTTCCTTTTTATTTGGCATTTTCAAAACTTGCTGGATTTTGGGGAGCAATTGTTATTCTAGTTGGATTATTAATTATTTCTATTTTTTTAACATTTAATTTAAATTTGTCTCACCTGAGGATTGGAGAAAGAATTAGAGAATTATTAAATCCGAAACGTGAGAAAATCGATGAAGACGAAACAGATGAAACAGTTTTAAAAAGTGCAGATCAAGAAATAGAAAATAATTTTGATGACGAAGTGCAACAAAAGAGCGAAGATATATCACCTGATAATTCTAATAAGTCAAATAAAAAATCAAAAGTATTATTTCCAACGGTTAAAAAGAAAATATACAAAGATATAAAAATTCCACTTGATTTATTAAGTGACGAGAAAGATGTTCCTATAAGTCGTAACATAGAAGAAAGTAAAGAAATAATCAAAAGAACCTTTTCAAATTTTGGTATTAGGGTAGAAATGGGAGAGGCAAATGTTGGTCCAACCGTTACGCAGTTTACTCTAAAACCAGATGAAAACATAAAACTATCTAAAATTTTTGAATTACAAAGTAATTTAGCCCTGGCTCTTGCAGCAACACATCCACTAAGAATTGAAGCGCCGATTCCCGGAAAATCTTTAGTAGGAATAGAGGTTCCTAATAAAGTTATCTCAATAGTAAGAATAAAAGAGGTTTTATCGGATAAGTGTTTTACAAGAAATGAGGGGCATCTTGTATTTGCTCTTGGAAAAGATGTGTCAGGAACTAATCATGTTGCGGATTTAGCAAAAATGCCACACCTTCTTATTGCTGGGTCTACAAATACCGGTAAATCAGTATGTCTTAATGTTCTTATAGTTAGCCTATTGTATAGATTAAATCCGAATGAGTTGAAATTTATAATGATTGACATGAAGAGAGTGGAATTATCACCATATAATGGAATTCCACATTTATTAACTCCAGTTATAACAAAAATCGATAAAATAGTAAATGCTCTCAAATGGTCTGTCAGTGAAATGGAAAGAAGATTGGATTTGCTTTCCAAGGTTAATAAAGTAAATATTTTTGAATACAATTCCTATGTTTCAAAAATAGAAGATAGAATCCCTCAAATTGTAATAATAATTGATGAGTTAGCGGAGTTAATGGCTTTAGCTGGATCAGAAGTAGAAAAAGCAATTATAAGATTGGCTCAGATGGGTAGAGCTGTTGGATTTCATTTAGTTTTAGCTACACAGCGTCCCTCAGTAAATGTAATCACTGGACTCATAAAAGCAAATATAACATCTCGTATTGCTTTTTCTGTTGCATCTAATGTTGATTCAAGAACAATACTTGATACTTCTGGAGCAGAAAAGTTATTTGGAAGAGGTGATATGTTATATGTGTCTTCTGAATCCTCAAAGCCACGTAGATTACAAGGAGCATTTGTATCTGGAGAAGAAAAAGAGAGGGTTATAGAATTCTTGAAAAAACAAGCAGAGCCAGATTATTTAGATGAAGTTACGGAGTTCGAAGATCGTTCTGCCGGATTTACATCTACTGGTGGTCAAGCAGATTCATTACTTGAAGAAGCAAAAAAAATAGTTGTAAAGCATGAAAAGGCCTCGTCAACATTGCTTATGCGACGACTTAGTGTGGGCTATGCAAGAGGTGCTAAAATTTTAGATCAACTTGAGGAATGTGGTTTTGTAGGACCAGCAAATGGACCAAGACCAAGAGATGTTTTAATAACAGAAGAAGAATTTATGAGAATGGGCACTGATATTTCACAAGCGCATGGTATTTTGCCATATTCCCAACAAGACGATAAATCATATGATGAAGACGACTTAGATGATTTATCTGAAGAAAAAGATTTTGATGAAGTATTAGATGATGAAGAAGATATAGATAATGAAGAGCTTACAGAAAACATAGAAGAAGAACAAGACGAATTTGAGGTAGATGATGACAAAACAGATGAATAAATTTAAAGTTAAAAAATTAAATACTGGTTCTCTTGGGGAAAAACTTCGATTAGCAAGAGAAAGTAAAAAATTTAGTATTTCTAGTGTATCACGAGTATCTGGCATACCGGTGAAGTATTTAGAATATTTAGAGAATGAAAATTGGAAAGCATTACCAGGGGAAATTTATTTAAAAAATTTTTTAAAAAAGTATTGTAAAATTTTAGGATTAAATCAAAAACTTTGTATTGCTCAGTACGAAAAAGAAAAAAGTCTAATTCTAGAAAGGACTCCAAAAAGAATAAAAAAATTTAATTTATTTAAAAAAATTAAAGAATTTATAACACCAAGAAGGATTACTTTAATTTTAATATATTTAGGGGTAGCGTTTTTTGTTTCTTATATAGCTTTTGGGATAATGAACTATATAAAGCCACCAGAAATAAAAATTATTTACCCTGAGAAAAATTTTGTTACTATTGAAAATTCAATAGTAATTCACGGTAAAACAGAACCGGAGTCAATTTTGTTTGTAAATGATGAAGCCGTAGGCGTCTCTGAAACTGGGGATTTCTTCATTGACATTAAATTAAAACCAGGATTAAATACACTTGATATTGTTGCGCAAAAAAAACACAGTAGAAAAAATTTTGAACAAATAATTATTTATAAAAAAGATTATTAATAGTAAATTTATGGCAAAAAAAGAAAAAAGCAAGACAACTGCTATTAACGACAAAAGAAAAGCAGCTGATCAAGCAATTGAACAAATTAGAGAAAAATTCGGTCAGGGTTCTATTATGAAAATGGGAGCAATTCAGTCTCTCGATGTTGACTCTATAAGTACAGGATGTTTGTCTTTGGACATTGCTCTTGGTGTGGGCGGTGTTCCACGCGGAAGAGTTATAGAGCTTTTTGGACCAGAATCATCCGGAAAAACAACCCTAGCACAACATATAGTTGCGGAAACACAAAAAAAGGGTGGCGTGGCTGCTTTTATAGATGTAGAGCACGCACTTGATCCGGTTTATGCAAAAAAAATAGGAATAAACATAGACGATCTAATTCTTTCTCAGCCAGACGCTGGAGAACAAGCACTTGAAATATTAGAAACCTTAATTAGATCAAACGCAATTGATGTTATTGTTGTTGATTCTGTCGCGGCCCTGGTTCCTCAAGCAGAAATTGATGGAGAAATGGGAGATCAGCAAATAGGATTGCAGGCAAGACTTATGAGTAAGGCGCTTAGAAAAATTACTCCAATAGTTTCCAAGAGCAGGACAGTGGTAATATTTATTAATCAAATAAGGATGAAAATTGGAGTATTTTTTGGAAATCCAGAAACAACTCCAGGCGGAAAAGCTCTCAAATTTTATTCATCAGTAAGAATAGAAGTTAGAAGAGCAGCTGTTATAAAAAGAAAAGAAGAAATAATAGGCAATCGTGTTAATTGTAAAATTGTTAAAAACAAAGTCGCAGCCCCATTTACAGATTGTCAGTTTGATATTTTATATAATGAAGGAATTTCAATGGCTGGCGACATTCTCGATGTTGGAATGAAATATAATATTTTAAGCAAAACTGGAAACACTGTTTTTTTTGGAAAAACAAAATTAGGAGTCGGAAGAGAAGATACTAGATTATTTATTAAGAACAACAAAGACATTGCAAATCAAATCAGGGAAGAGGTTTTGAAAAAAGTTAAAGAACAACGAGAATTAGAATAATTTACCTTTATTTAGATTTCAGAGGATATAAATATAAATGTCTCAAGCTAAAAAAATAGCGTATAATTCAATAGTACAAATCATCGGAAAGGGAATAAATGTATTGCTTGGTGTTTTGGCTGTATCGTGCTTAACAAGATATTTAGAACCAGCTGGATTTGGAATGTATACAACGGTTCTTACATTTCTACAAATTGTTTTTATATTTTTGGATTTTGGTTTATATATAATTTTACTTCAGGAATTATCAAAAGAAGATATAGATAAAAATAGCGCCTTTAATAATATAGTAAGTTTAAGAATTGTATCTGGACTCTCTGTTTTTATTATAGCGCCGGTATTAGGATTGTTTTTTCCATATCCAGCAATTGTTAAATGGGGGATATTTTTAACATCGCTTACTTTTTATCTAAATGGAATTGTTCAGGTTTATTCAGCTGTGCTTCAGAAGGAAATGAAAATGCATAAATTTGTATTATCTGAAACAATTTCAAAAATAATTTTTCTTGGACTTATAATATTTTTTGTAAAAATAAAAGCAGGGCTAATACCAATACTTCTTGCAAATAACATTCATGCCATTATATTTTTTATGATGATGCATTTTTATGTTTCTAAATATTTTAAATATAAATGGGCTTTTGATGTTTTATATATAAAAGAAGTTCTTCGTATGTGTTGGCCAATTGCAGTCACAACAATTTTGAACTTAATATATTTTAAGGCAGACACATTAATTTTATCTTTATACAGATCTCAGGCAGATGTAGGACTCTATAGCGCGCCATATAAAGTTTTAGAAGTAATAACAACTTTGCCACACATGATTCTTGGATTAGTATTGCCAACATTTGTTTTGCACTTTACTTCAAAGAAAAAACAGGAACTTCACAATTCTATACAGAAAGTTTTTGATGCGTTTGTGGTATTTACTTTTCTACTTGTTTTTGTTTTTACAATTGAAGCATCTGGAATAATAAAATTTATTGCCGGAGCTGATTATGGCGCTTCGGTTCCACTTTTGAAAATTTTAATTTGGCCAGCTATTATAATATATTTTAGCAACTTGTTTAATTATGCGATAATCGCAATTGGAAAACAAAAGCAGACAATTGGATATTTTTTAATATGCGCGGTTTTAGGATTTGCGGGGTATTTAATATTTATACCAATTTATGGTTATTATGGCGCGGCCTACATGACATTATTTATAGAATTATTAATAGCTGTGTTTTCATATTGTTTACTTAGAAAAAACATTGATTTTAAATTAAATTTCAAAACCCTCTTTAAGGTTTTAATTATATCAATTTTGTCTCATTTTATTCTTTATATTATAAAGTTACCATTTTTAATACATACTATCTTGGCATGTTTTATATACATTTTTTTAATAATAATTTTCAAAGTAGTTCCGATTGATTTTATAAAAGAATTATTAAACATGAAAAAAAATGTTTGAGTTAATATTATTATTTTCAATTTTATTTTTTATTTTTTCGTGGAGAAATTTTGAGCTATCTCTTTATAGTGTATTTTTACTTCTTCCTACATACAGAATTCAATTTAATATTTTTAATTTACCATTTAATTTATTGTCTTTAATAATTTGGATAGTTGTTCTAGTTTTTTTTATAAAAAATATTAAAAAAATTCCAAATATTTTTAAAGATTTTAAAACTAAAATAAAATCTCCGAATATTTTTTCACCATTTAGATTGCCAATTATTTTAATATTAATTTCGTCTTATATTGCTATATTTTTTTCAAGTAAAACCGTAAAAGCGTTTGGAATTTTTAAATCATATTTTTTAGAAAGCCTATTTTTGTTTGTGATTTTGGTTTTTACTATTAGAACAAAAAGTCAGTTTAAAAAAATTATATATTCGTTGGGAATTTTAAGTATTTTAATTTTCTTTTTGGGATTATATCAGAAATTGACAGGTGATTTTGTTTACAACACAACAAATATAATAGAATCAAGTAGAATCACAACATTTTTTGGTTATCCAAACGCAAATGGATTAATTTTATTACCAATATTTTTCTTAACCCTTTTAAATTTATTTGAAGACAAAAAAATATATTTAAAAATATTTAATATTTTAGTTTTGGTTTTATCAGTTATCACAATTTTTTGGGCAAAATCAGAAAGCGCTATTGTTGCTATAATTGCAGGAATTTTAATATCTATAAGTTTTAAACTATTTAATAATAAAAAGTTTTTTATATTTGTTTCTTCTTGTGTGATAATAGTTGCGTTTATATTCCCATTTACTATAAGAGCGCCTTATAAAATTGATGAACCCGGAACAAAAGTTTATTCAGTACAAGAAAAATTATTGTTAAAAGATTTGTCAGGACAAGTCAGGCGACAAATGTGGAAAGAAACAATTGATTTTATAAAAGATAATCCAATTACTGGCGCTGGGCTTGTTTCTTATCAAGACAAAGTTGCGAGCTATCATAAATTTAATTATATAGAAATATTTTTATATCCACATAATATATTTTTAAATTTTTGGGTAACTCTGGGATTATTAGGAGTGATTAGCTTTTTTTGGCTTATAATAGCCGTTTTTAGAGTGTGTATTAAAAGTTATTTTAATTCTTCAAAAGAGCAAATTTTTATACTTCTTACAATGTTAGTCACAATAATTCAGGGAATAGTCGAGGTTCCGTATTTTAAAAATGATTTAAGTATTATTTGGTGGCTAATTATTTTAGGCGCTATTTTATTTAAAAAAGAATCATTTGGGAAATCATACTAATATCTGCTATAATAGAAATATAAACATTGATTAAACAATAATGAAAAAAATAATATTTTTTATATTTTTATTTATCCTTGTAACATTTTTTGCTTCACCTGTTTTTTCGCAGGACTATGATTCTGATTTTAATAAAAACAATATCATTTCCGATTATCAGATGTTTGACTACAATTCAATGAATCAAACTCAGATTCAGCAATTTTTACAAAGCAAGAATTCTTATTTAGCAAATTATTCGACAGAAGATTTTGAGGGTATTGTGAAACCAGCTTCGCAGATTATTTATGAGGCAGCATTGCGTTATAGAGTTAATCCAAAATACATTTTAGTTACACTTCAAAAAGAACAAAGCTTGATTCAGTGGGAAGGTACTCCTCCACAGAAAAGATTGGACTGGGCTTGTGGATATGGAGTGTGTGATTCTTGTTCTATGGCGGATGAAAAAATTCAAAAATACAAAGGATTTGGAAAACAAATTGATAACACAGCTGGAGCAATGAGGTTTTATTATGACAACGCAAATGTTTATGGTTTTATAAAAAAATCAAATACTCAAATTGAAATAGATGGAGAAGTTTTGGTTCCCATTAATCAAGCGACTGCAAATTTATACACATATACTCCTCACATAAGAGGCAATTATACTTTTTGGAGAGTTTGGCAGAGGTATTTTGGAGATCCACTTTCAGGTAGTAGAGAATCTATTGCGAGTATTTCAACAGAGTATATGTTACAAATAATTGGTTCAGCTGAAAGCGAAGTATCAGCAAAAGAGGGAGAATTAGCTTCATATTGGGTTGAATATTTAAATATTGGAACGGCAACATGGACAAATGAAGATTTAAAAAAATTATATTTAATAGACACAAAATACAAAACAAAGATTCCAATAATTTCAAAGACCTCTACATTTACAGCGGATGATGCAACAAGAAGCGATATAAAAGTTTATTCACAGAGACAGTCAGTTGCTCCAGGAGAAGTACTAAGAATTACTGTAACAGAGCCATCAACCTATGAAGGAATAAAATCATATTCTTACATGTTGGTTTATGATGGTCGTGGTTGGTTTACTGATAGTGATATTAATTTTAATGTGAAAACTCAATTTAGATACGAGGGATCTTATCAGGGAGGAGTTCCAGAACAAATGGAGCCATTAAAAAAATATACAATGAAAATAAAATATAAAAATACAGGAATTTCAACATGGACAAAAGCTGATGTAAAAATGAAATATATAACTCCAGACGGCAAAGAAGGTTATGCATCCATGGTTCAATCATCAGTTTCGCCAAACAAAACAGCAGAATTTATTATAACAGATACTCCAAAAAGCGTTGGGGCGAGAGCTTATGAATTTTCTTTGTATAAGCAGGTTGATAAAACAAAAATGAATAAATTTCCATCAGGAGATTATAAAGCAAATACAAATGTTTCTGTAAAATTAGGCGCGCAACTCATAAGTCATGATATTCCCAAAACAATGCTACCGAGCGAAACAAAAACTATTACAGTAAAATTTAAAAATGCCGGAACCGAAAAGTGGGACAAAAATTTGGTTCTTCGTGCTTATGATAAAATTAGTCCATTTACAAGAAGTATTTTTAAAGGAAGTGATTGGGAATCATCTTATGCTGTAAAAACCATAAAAGGAACAGTTAATTCAGGAGAAGAATATATTGCTACTTTTGATATAAAAGCCCCTAAAAAAGTTGGCAAGTATCCATTTTATTTACAATTAGAGTGGGGTAAGGGTTATAAAGAAATTATAATTGACGATGTAATGTCAAAGAAATTTATAATTGATGTTACAAAGGAATCTGTCGCTACACAAACAAATAGCGCAAATACACAATCAGACAGCACAAAAACAAAATTAGCTCAAGGAATTAGTATTGATCGTCCTTTGACAATGAGTCCAGGAGAAGCAAGAACAGTGACTCTAATTTTGAAGAATTCCGGAACTGAAAAGTGGGATTATCGTTATGTTCTTCGTGGATACAAAACATTGAATCCGTTTTCTGGAAGTAATTTTCGTGATTCATCTTGGATATCTGCAATGGCAATTGATAAAGTAAGGGCTACTGTAAATCCGGGAGAAAAATATGCTTTTACTTTTAAGATAAAAGCACCAACAACCCCAGGTATGTATAAATTATATTTGCAATTTGAATATGGCTCTAAGTATGAGGAAATTGCAATTGATGGAGAGGAAACAAAAGAGTACCCTATTGAAGTGAAATAATTTTTTATTAAAATTATGTTATGAGAGAGAAGACACATTATGAAAATATCGTAGGGGGTACGGAAGCAGAAAAGAAAAAAGCAAGAGAAGAACTTCAGAAATTTTTTGATGGCGACGGTGGATTTTTTAAATACGAAATTGAAAAGTCTCCAGAAGATTTAGAAATAATAAAAAAAACAGAATCAATTGTTGATAAAATAATTTCTCAATATGGAGGGGATATTAGAAAACTTCCATTGGATAATATACACATTTTAAAAGAAGGGAGCGTTGACCAAATGACGGACGGAGAATTGGCGGTGGGTCTGCATAAGCCACTTTGTTTGCACATTGGCATAGAGAAGCAAAAATCAAAATTAGTATTTGCAAGCTTTGTAGCACACGAATTATTTCATTTAAAATCTTATAAATCTGCTAGAGTCGGTAATTCAGGAGAAGATGTGCGTCTTTATAGAAGCGGATTTTCAATGGTGGATAAAAAGGACACTTCAAAAGAGTGTGGAGCCGAGATAGAGTATTTTTCAAAATTAGAAGAAGCAATTGTATCAGAATGTGTAAAAAAATTTTTGGAAGAAATTGAAAAAGAAGATCTTTTTATGGATGAAATTAATGCAATAAACAAGATAAAGAATTGGGTAGCTGGATTTTGTATAAAAAATGGTAAAACCCCAGATCAGGTTAAGGAGTTGATTATTGAAGAAGTAAAGTATATAGATGATCCACAAAGTATAGTCAATTCTGTAATTTCTTTTTCTAGGAAAGAATCAGAGAGACAAGCGTATGCAGCCGGCATATTCAGTGCTTATTTAGAAGAAAATGGTGTTGAGTTTTTAGAAAGAAGAAATGAAAGAATAATGCTATATAAATTGTTAGATTATTTAGTTAAAAATTCAAATGGAAGATTTAAAGATAGGGACGAAATTTTTGATGAATTTGCAAGAGCTAATTTTTCTGGGAATTATTTAAAGATAGCAAGAATTATTGAAAGTATTTTAGGTAGTGGTTCTTTTAGAAAACTAGCAGAAGATTTTAGCAATGTTAATCAAGAAGAATATTCATTGGATGCTAAATAATTTTTTGGAGAGTTGCCAGAGTGGTTGAATGGGACGCTCTCGAAAAGCGTTGTCTCGTTTACGGGACCGGGAGTTCGAATCTCTCACTCTCCGCCAAGTTTCACTTTTTGCGATAATGAAGATGGATTAAGTTTATTTAAATATTTTTAATTAATTTAAAAACACATGGTAAACAAACAAACAAGAAATATACTTCTACTCCTTTGCGCAATCCTAATAATTGCAATCGGAGTGTATGCAGGAGCAAAGTATATATGTCATACATATTGTAATGACAATAGTTCCTCTGATATGGTTTCCAATAAAAAAGTTAAGCCCAAAGGAATGATGTTGTTAATAGAATTTAACAATACTGATGGTTTAGCAAATATGGTAAGTGATATGAGAGATAGAAACATAAAGGGTTTGTTGATGGTAAATGCAGATTTCATTAAGAAACATGCTGATGAACTCAAAGAAATACTGAAAACAGGAGTTGTCGAACTCTGTCCATCATATGACCCAGAACCTTTCTGGGGAATGTCATATGACAAACAGTATAATATAATTAAGGAGATGTTAGAGAATTCAAAAAAGTATCTAGGTGTTACACCAAGAGTAATTAGTTCTAGATACATGGCGTCTGACGAGACAACCATAAAAGTAGCTGATGAGCTAGGAATTGAATATATTACAGCAAGAGGTACTACAGAATTAAGAACAACTATCTATAAGCCAGAAGAATACAATACAAAAATTATCTCTGTTTCAAATATAGATATTCCTGAATTCAAATACGGAAGTTTCTGTGACTACAGCTTCTATGAAAGAGCTGGAGAACCTAAGGACATGGAGGATCAGTTTAAGAGAGCAATTCAAAACGAGAAGATTATGGCTGTATCACATACATATATTGGAGGATACAAGGAAAGATGGAATGAGATGTGGCATAGATTGTGGGATAATTATAATGTTGAGTGGGTTGGTTTAGATACACTTGGAACAATAGATAAGACTATGCCAATGTGGCAGATTCCTGTGAACAAGAATGCTCCGTATACTCCGGAGAAAATTAGACCAAAGTTAGAGTTCCAAGACGAGGCTAATGTTATTAATCCATGCAAGGTAGAAGATCTTAATGAGGGTACATCATATGTTCCAAAGAAAAAGGACAGAGTTGTAATATTCCATAATGGAAGTGGGAATATGTGTTTAGACTTATTAGCTTACCTTAGGGAAAACAATATTGAATATGAGGAACACAAGACAACAGATACTGATTTTGTCTCTCAATTAAATTCCTATAAGAAAGGAAAGAGTGAGGGTGTTTCAGATTCATACGGATATTATCCAATAATCTTTATTGGCGACAGAGCATTTTCAGGATTTAATGAAAACATCAAGAATGAGATAAACGGATTGGTTGGGATCAAATAGAAAAATGGTTACGATGGTTGGATTCGAATCAACGACCTTTAAGTTATGAATCTAACGAACTTCCATTCTACTCTGTTTAATATTTTTACAACCATTCATCTTTAAAACACTAAGTCCCATAGCTTTCAATGTTGATATTATCTTTGGAGACATTCTAACCTTGCTCTTGTCTTCTTGGAGGGAACTATCTAGTACTTTATTATAACTATTCTTTATCTTCTGATGACTACGAATGATTGCGTGCTTCGCGCACAATCATTCAGAGCTTTGTTCATTCCCATTGTGTCTATTCTCTGTAGTTACATGCATATTAATATCTCTGTATGAATTAGTATTAGAAATTGTTGCAATTATGCATAGTATTAGTATGTGCGGAAGGTCGTACTGTCTCGTTTACGGGACTGGGAGTTCGAATCTCTCACTCTCCGCCTATAGAATTGAAATATTTAAGAAAATTGTCTAGGGGTTAAATATAGACATTGATGATTTAATCGAATAAATATGAAAAATTTTGAAAAAATTGAATGTAATCAAAAACAGGAAACACCAGTTTTTCGTTTTGAAGATTTTAGGGGTAGAAATTTATCTGATCAAAATTTTTCAAATATTCCTGCTGATGTTTTAAGAACAGTAGAATTTGATACTGAAACAGTTTGGCCAGAAAAGGAAAAATTGCCACAAGATTTTAATCCAGAAAAATTTTTAGAGGAAAGTAAAAATCCTGGACTTGGAATTAGAGAATTGCATGAGCAGGGGATAACTGGTCAAGGAATTGTCGTTGCAATTATTGATCAAAGATTAGATATAAATCATCCAGAGTATAAAAATTCGGTTTCAAGTTATCATGAATATGGAGAGACCGAAAAAGAAGGGATAAGTATGCATGGCCCAGCCGTAGCGAGTTTACTTGTTGGAAAAGATTGCGGTGTATCACCTGGGGCAAAATTAGTTTATAAAGCCGTTCCATCTGGCAGAGAGTTTCTTTTAAGGGCAGAGGCATTGATGGACATTGTTGAGGAAAATAAAATTTTACCTGCAAACGAGAAAGTCAAAATCGTCAGTTGTTCAATTGGCTATGTAAAGGAAAAACCAGAGCCGGGTCTTGATGAATGGCTTGAAGCATTAAAGATCGCCAAAGAAGCTGGAATTTTTGTAGTGGATGTGGGCGGTGATCAAATTGATATTCCGTTTAGTGGTGGTGGAAGCCCTGAAGATAAAGACAATTTTGAAAATTATTTTCCTTGGTTGTCTCAAAACAACAACAACGAAGAACTAGATAAGCTTGTCGCTGAAGGAAATATTGATGGGGTATTAAAAAAACTAAGAGAAACCAGAAAAGACGAGTTATCAAGTATTTCCGATTTAGAATTACGAAAAAAGATCGAAACTCGTTTAGAAGAAAAGAGAAGTGAAATAATTGTTCCATCTGATTATCGCACCATGGCGTCTTCGTGGAGAAAAGAGGGGCAATATATGTACAACGGAAAAGGTGGAATTAGTTGGTCTGTTCCTTATCTCGCTGGACTTTTTGCTTTAGCTTTACAAGTAAATCCAAATCTTCAAAGAGGGGAAATAGCAGAAATTGTAAAAGAGAGCACAGTAGTAAATAAAAAAGGTTTGAGGATTGTAAATCCAAAAGGTATTATTGATTTAGCAAGAGAAAGAATTAGAATTTAGTTGTAGACGAGGAATATTTTGAATTCACCCGGAATTTCTCTGTATTTTTACATAGAGCACCTTTGTGAGTGGGAAGAAAGTATAGGTAAGGTAATTCTACTTCTCCAGAAAAATAGTTTGCTCCACCGAGTCCGCATTAGTATTTTTAATTATTTGGATTTTACTCGAAATAGTTTCGAGCTTCGTCCAAAAAACATTGCTACGACAATTTTTTGTAGCGCAGATTTGTATATCCCACTATTGATAGAATTTTTGTTAAATTTTAACAGTATTCTTAATCAACTATACATTGGATATGTTAAAATTAATATGTTTACCATTGTATTTTTGGTCTAAAATATAGTAATATAATAGTATCGTATTAATTATTTAACTATAAAATTATGGGTAAGTTTGAATGGGCGGATAATTTTCAAAAAAAGCAAGGGTCTGACAAGGGCAAATCTGGTAAATCATACGTTGGCGTTAAAATAAATCCAGACGGCACTTATGATTATAGTCATGCACTAGAAATAAGAGGCGTAGAATCTAATAAGGTTTTAAACGAATATGTAGAAGAAAAACAGAGTAAATTCGAAAAACAATTACAATCCTCGGGAGCCTTAGAGCAGGGAAATGCTAGAGCAGTTTGGTATTCTATGCAAGAAAATATAAAAAGAAATAAAGAGATTCTAAATAAGGCCAAAGAATCTGGAAAATCAGATACACGTTTAGAAAAAAGAATAGAAGAACATGAAATGCAACAAAAAATCTTTGAGGACATCATTAATAGATTTGCCCAAGATTTAATTGTAAAAAGTATTGATACGAATGAGAGCTTTACATCTGAAAAAGCAGAAGAAATTGCGAATAATATTACTGCCGATGAAATGCTGGGTATAGTACGCACATATGTAGAGGTTTATGATAAAAAAGTACTTGAATATAAAAATGGTAATAAAAATAATATTGGTAGCGATGATAAAGAGTATGAAAAACTTAAAACCATGCTTCGAGCAGCAAATAATTTAGAAAGTCAATTACTGAACGAATCTTTAAGAATTGAAGATTTTGATGAGAGACTTGATAGAATAGAGGAAAAAACTAATAAAAATGAACAATTATCTATTAATGAAATTCGTTTACTATACGATTTAGACCGAAGATATCAACTATATCCAAAAGACCCAGCTAGATATGATCAAAAAGAAGACACAGTTATTGCAAATAGAAAATGGAGAATCGGAAATATTATTGAAGACAGAAATCCCATAGTTGATTTATCTAGAATAACTGGCTATAAAGAAGAACAGATTAGTTCAACTGTTCTTGCTTGTAGGGCCCTTAATTATCAAGATAAAAATGTTGGCGCTGATGGAGTTCAAATTCATTGTGGAGACATATATCGGGGTTTTGATTTACCCCAGAAAAAAGTAATTGGAAATATCAGATTAGATGACTATATACTATCTAGAGAAGAAATAAATTTTCCAGAAGAAGAAGTAACAGGTACGCTTCAGTTGAAGGCAGGGATTATAGAAGGTTCAATAAAATTTCCTAAAAAAGTAGGTGCGCTTTTTATAGATAACATAGAAACATCCGAACAGTTAATTATTTTACCAGAAGAAGTTCGTTCATCGCTATTCCTTTCCAATCTCAAATTTGCAAAAAATATAAAATTTCCTAAAAAAGTTGGTGGTAATATTTTTCTCGGGAGTCTTACCTCAGTAGATGGTCTAGAATTACCAGAAAAAGTTGGTGGTATAGTCGAACTTCCTAGTCTTCCGGACGATGAAAAAGAACAATTGAAACTAAAATATCCCAATCTAAAATTTGAATTGCCTGAATAAAATTAAATAAAAGATGCTAAAATATTTTTGTGGCATTTACTATTGTGGGTATCTAACTAGATTTGTTTACTAAAATTTAACTACATAATTAATTTATAGTTATATAATTGTATACAATTTGAAGATTTTGATTACAAGTATTGAATATTTGAAAGAAATGAATAAACTCCCCAAAGATTAAAAATCGTAATAATTTAATTTTTTATATAAAAACAAAAATATGAAAATAGATAAAGCAAAAAATATTTTATTAATTATTTGTTTATTGATCGTTTTGATTGTCCCAATATTTAGTTTTGTGATTGCATTTTATGTGTCCTTGTTTTTTATAATTACTGGCGGAGTATATATAATGAGTAAAAAACATTTAACTTTAAAAAATGATAGAACAATTTTACTTGTTCTATTTTCTCTTCTTATTGCAATAATTACATCTTTTTTTGTAAGATTTTTTTATTAATCAAAATCTTTTATTGCTATAAGTAATTGATTTAAATACTTTTCATCGACTTCGCTTATTTTAAACTCATCTCGTAGCTGTTTTATAACAAGTTTGAATTCATCGTATGTTAATTTATTATCCATGAGATGTTTTTTTATTTCCGATAAAACAATATTTTTTTGTTTATAATCCAAGTATTTTATTTTATTTATCTGTTTTTCAATGTCTTTGTACTTATAAAATTTCATAGGCTTGTATTATTTATGTACATTTTTGTATGGAATATTGTATTGCAAAATTTAAAGATATAAAAATGTACAAATTTAATTATTATCTATATATATAATATATTTATTTTTTGATTTTGTGAATATGCGAATAGATAGTAAGAAAGGCGGAAATTCTGCTTTATGTTTATATAAGTAATTTTTTGGTTAAGCGATAATTAGTATTTTTTTGATTTTTTAATTATAATTGCTACATGGCTTATGAAAAAAATTGACTTTAAAAAACAATTAAATGACGAACAATATCGTGTTGTTTCTTCCGGACAAGGGACTAAGTTAGTTTTAGCTGGAGCTGGAAGCGGAAAAACCAGAACTCTTGTTTATAGAGTTGCGTGGCTTGTTAGTAATGGCGAGAAAGCAGAAGAAATATTGTTATTAACATTTACAAATAAAGCAGCAAATGAAATGCTTGAACGTGTAAATCAATTAATATTTGACGATAAAAATAAAAAGCTACATGTTTGGGGCGGAACATTTCATGCCACAGCGAATAGATTATTAAAAATGTATGGAGATAGTATTGGAATTCCAAAAGATTTTACAATAATGGATTCAGATGATTCAAAGTCGCTCATAAATCATATTTTAAAAGACAACTTTTTAAATTTACCAAAAAAACAAAAACCATCCGTGGGTCTTGTTCGGGAGGCAATTTCATTTTCAAAAAATTCTGGAATTGAGTTAAGTGATGCTCTGGAAATAAAATTTCCACAGTGGCGGAAATTTTTAATTGAGTTTGAAAATATAGAAATTGAATATAGAAAACAAAAAAAAGAATCAAAATTTTTAGATTTCGATGATTTACTTTTTTATTTTTTAGAACTTGTGAGAAATAAAAAAACAGGAACCATACTAAAAGAAAAATGGAAACACGTTTTAATAGACGAGTATCAGGATACTAATTATTTACAGGCTGAAATTATAAAAGAATTATGTCTTAAAAAAAATAATATTTTAGCAGTCGGTGATGACGCGCAAAGTATTTATTCCTTTCGTGCCGCGGATATAAATAATATAATTGAGTTTCCGAAAATATTTAAAAATTGTGAAATTTATAAATTAGAGAAAAATTATAGATCAAGTCCTGAAATTTTAAATTTAGCAAATCGTGTGATAAGTGAAAATCAAAATCAGTTTAGTAAAAATTTAAAAGCAGTTTTAGGTCCACACATAAAACCATATTTAATAGCACTAAATGACAATAGAGAAGAAGCGCGGTTTATAGTTGATAAAATAAGGGATTTTTTACGTGATGGTAAGAAGCCGAATGACATCGCAGTTTTATTTCGCGCAGGAAGTCATGCGCAGACACTTGAAATGGAATTAAATAAAGCAGGAATTCCCTATGAAATGAGAGGTGGGCTTAGATTTTTTGAACGATCACATATAAAGGATGTAATTGCATTTTTGAAAATATTAAATCATTTAAATGATTATGTGTCGTTGTTTAGAGTTTTAAATTTTTATGATGGAATAGGAGAAGTCACTGTAAAAAATATATTTGAACAAATTAAAAAAGTTAAAAATATAGAAGAATTAATTAATGAAGAAATAAAAATTCCAAACAAAGCCAGGGATGGATGGAAACATTTTACAATGTTTTTGAAAAAAATATTAAAATATAAAAATGAAAATCCGGGAAAATTAATTAATATTATAGTCGAAGAATATTATTTTTATTTGTCCTTAAAATATGAAGATTTTAAAGAAAGACACGAAGATTTAATTCAATTATCATATTTTGCGGGCAGTTTTACAGATTTAAAACACTTTCTAGACGAAACAGCATTACAGGAAAGCTTTAATTTAAATAAAAATATTGATAAGCGTGATTGCATAATATTAAGCACTATTCATCAAGCAAAGGGATTGGAGTGGGAGGTGGTGTTTTTAATAAACTTAACAAGCGATTCTTTGCCACATCCATTGTGTGTGTCGCAAGCTGAGATAGAAGAAGAGCGAAGATTGTTTTATGTTGCAATTACACGCGCGAAGAAATACTTATATATGACTTATCCGCTTTATTTGTTTAAATATGGAGAATTAAAAAATACAGAAATTTCAGAATTTATAAAAGGAATTGATGAAAAATTATTGAATTTTAACGAAGAATCGTATTTAAATATTTTATCAGGCGATGATATAACTTATGAGCCAGATGACGCAATTTACTACAAGAAAAAATCATACTTACCAGAAATAGAAGATTTATAGAGATTTTTTATTCATTAAATATATGATGCAAGAGAATTATTATATTTGAATTTATTTTTTTTATTTTTTTATTTTTTCAGGATTGTTTATTTGATTCCCTTGTCTAGTATTAGAGGGTCCTATTTTGCAATTTTAGTAATTTGATTATCTGGAATGCTCATTGGTAAAAAATAGTTTGCTGTTTTTGAATAAGTATTTTTTGCTGTTTGTGCTCTGGGGCTATATTTGCATATATTAAAATTCCAAAAAATAACAATAAAAAAACACAAAGTAATATTTTTTTATTGCTAGACGCGGTGTTTTATAATTGTATAAAAAATCCCTCATAATGATTAATTTAATAGCACATTTTATATTATTTTTTATGTTTTGTCAACCCCTAAGTGTTTCCAGAAAACATCTTTGAATAATTTCAGACATATTGGACTCATAAATGGAAAATAACTATTTGTCCAATATGTGTTGGACTAATACAATTTTTTGACATCGTTGTAAATTCAATATATTATATAGTTATATTATTATTAAAAGTTAATAACAAAATGGAATATTTAAACGAATCAACATTTGAAAATTTTATAAATAATAACAAAAATGTTGTTGTTGATTTTTTTGCAGATTGGTGTGGTCCATGTAAAATGTTGGCTCCAATATTGGAAGAATTAAGTAATGATTATAAAGATAAGGATATAAAAATAGTGAAATTAAATGTCGATGAGGCGGGTAATATTGCTCAAAAATTTGATATAATGAGCATACCAACAATAATTTTTTTTCAAAATGGAAAAGTAAAAGATACTACAATTGGTTTAGTTTCAAAAGAAGTGTTAAATAATAAAATACAAGATTTAATAAAATAAATTAAACAATTTCATTATAATTTATAATTATAAGGCGGGAAAAATATGAGTACAAAAATAGAAAAAATTCTAATTCCACAAGATATAAATTTTGATTCCATAGTAACGCTTTGTTTTTTGTATAATTATGGAACTGAAATTTTTTCAAATTTATCTAAAGCAGAAATAGAGTTTAGAGCATCTTTGCCTAGTGATAAAGAAATATCTACTTATATAAAAAATGGTATTTTACCAGTTATTCCAATTACAAAAGAATTCGCTCTTCAGGAATTAATGTCGTATGAAGATTTGAAATTAGATGATCATGTTATTGTGAATCATTTTTTATCATCTTTAAAATATTTTAAAAAAGATAAACTAGGAGAAAACAAGATTTTTTTATTAGAAAATATAGTGGAAATTTTCAAGAATAATAAAAATCCAGAAAAAGTAATAAAGATTTTTTTACCAATAATGAAAGAGCTTATAGAATATGGAGAGAAAAATGAAAAAACTTTTTTTGAGTATTGTAAGGAGGCAGTAAAGGATGGTTTAATGACAAGTTTTATTGTTTCGCAAGACAATAAAGAATTAAAGGTTGTTTTTATAGAATATAAAGAAAAAAATCCAGATTATTTAATAGAGTATCTTTTTTTTAAAAAAGAAGTTATGGCTGATGTTGTTGTTGTTTTTGGAGATAGGGGGAGTATTATCATCAAAGCTAAGATTGAAAAGAATATAGATTTATTAGATGTTATTGCGATTCTTAGAGTTGAAACAGCGAGAAAGAACAAGGTTCCATTTGATAAAATTAATAAACATATTTTAAATCGCGCTGGAGTAATGTCCGGAGTGGAACATTGGGAATTTAATATAGATTCATTTACTATAACATCCCTAAAACCAACACGTTTAGATAAATCTAATATAAAAAGAGCGCTATTGATTGGTATTGATTTGAATAAAATGGCAAAGGGAATGTGCCCATCGAAAGAAGGTTGCATAGGCAAGAAATGCGATTTTTATTCATACAATATGTTAAGGTGTCGCAAAAGAAGAGCTGGTGTGTCGGATAATTTCGAGCAAAAAAGTTCAAAAATTAATAACATTAGAGTTTATAAAAAATAAAAATATTTGGAGGTTCTTGTGTTTAAAATTTTAAGAAGTGGTTTTTCCGATTTTGTTTGTCAGTGTGGCAGACAAATAACAAAAGATGGAAAATATATTGGTGGATCTCTAAAATTAGACGAGAAAAGTCAAATAGGGGATTTTACCATAACTGGACAGTGTAACAATTGTGATTTTGTGCACACAATAAACACAGATGAATCGGGGAATATAGTCGCTATTCTGACAAGTCAATCAATCATTTAATAAAAAAGAGGGGCAATTAATGCCCTTTTTGTTGTGTTAATTAATCTTTAATTATGTACAGTTAACACTAATAGGTAACACTTGGTATACTTAGGGGTAACACTGTTAACTAAGAAAAATATATAAATAAAAAAAACATATATGCCTTTAAAACCAAGTTATCCAAAAGAAAAGCGAGTATTATGGTATTTAGGAGTGGATAGAGATAAGAAAAGTATATCAGATGTATGTAAAATATTTGATATATCTAGGAAAACATATTATAAGTGGAGAAAAAGAGATTTTGGATTAAGTAACAACAACAATAATAATACTTCTTTTAAAAGAAATACCAAGCTTACTTGGGAAGTAAAAACATTCATTGAAAAGCATAAGTTAATATCTAATTATGGACCACTTAAAATGAAGATATTAGTTAAAAAAGAACTTGGATTAGATATTTCTACAACAATAATATATAGATATTACAAAAAAAGGATGTTAATTAGAAAACCACAAAAAAAGATGTCTTGGTATGAACCAATGAAACATACTTTAAGCATTAAAAAAGCAGAAGAAGGAGTACAAATGGATGTAAAATATGTATATAAATCAGGTAAAAGAAATTTTCAGTTTTCAGTATTTGATCCATATACAAAAAAGTATTATTTTAGCATATTTAAAACAAAAGAAAGTATTAATGCAATTAATACTTTCAAACTAGCTGAAAGATATTTTAAATTTAAGATATTATCCATTCAAACAGACAATGGAGGTGAATTCAGAGGTATATTTCATAACTGGTTACAAAAGAATAATATTCCTCATTATTTTATTCCTAAAAAATCACCTTGGTGGAATGCTAATGTAGAAAGAGTTCATAGAACCATTGATGATGAATATTATCAAAATGTTAATAGAATATGGAAAACCCCTTATGAATGGTTAGATTATTATAATTTTAAAAGAATACATTTAACTCTTAATGGACTTACTCCTCAAGAAAAGTATTTAGAAAGTGTAACCCTTGACTGTTAACTGTACAAATTATTGACTAGAAAGCTAAATAGGTGTACAATTGAAGCTAACTTTATCTACAAATAGGTATCAAAGTTATGATCCTATAAAGCCTGAATTAATCTTTGTAATCAGGCATTTAGAATTTTATTATGATTGATAATCAAAAAATAGTTATAAGGGGCGCGAGAGTGCACAACTTAAAAAATATAAACATAGATTTTCCCAGAAATAAATTTATAGTAATAAGTGGGCTTTCTGGTTCTGGAAAATCATCGCTTGCCTTTGATACGCTTTTTGCAGAAGCGCAACGCAGATATATGGAATCATTGTCAACATATTCAAGGCAATTTATGGGACTTTTAGATAAGCCAGATGTTGATAGAATTGATGGCCTTCCACCAGCCATTTCAATTGATCAGGGTATTCATAATAGAAGTCCTAGATCTACAGTCGGTACTGTAACGGAGATTTATGATTATCTTCGTTTAATTTTTTCAAGAATAGGAAAGGTTCATTGCATAAATTGTGGAAGCATTATTGAAAAACAAGAATTAAAACAAATTGTAAAAAGAATAAGGGAAGACTTTAAAGATAAAAAAGTATATATTTTATCTCCAATTACGAAAAATAAAAAACCAAATTTAAATATAATTTCAAAAATAAAAAGAAGTGGATATGATTTGGTGCGTGTTGATGGAGAAGTACTGTCCATCACAGACACTGTAAATAAAAGAATTGCAGATGATTCAGTTGTTGATATAGTGATAGAAAAAATTGATTTACTGAAAGATAAAAATTTAAATAATACTTTAAATACGAATGTTTCGACAGCACTTGATTTATCAAATGGTTTTGTGATTGTAAAAGATACTCAGTTGGACAATGAGAAAATTTATAGCAATCAACTATATTGCTACAAATGTAATAAAAATTTTCCAATTTTAGAATCCAAGGATTTTTCATTTAATAGTCCAAGTGGTGCTTGTATGAATTGCGGTGGGCTTGGGATAGAAATGAAAATAGATCCAGAACTCCTAATTCCAAATAATAGGCTGAGTCTATCGGAGGGCGCATTAAGGTTGCTTTATAAAATTTCTGTAAATCAGAATGTTTACTATAAAATTTTAAATAAGATATCCGCAAAGAATGATATAGATTTAAATATTCCAGTGAAAAATTTACCGCAAGAAAAAATTAATATAATTTTATATGGAAAAGATGATGAAGCAGGGGTAGTACAATATTTGGAAAAAAAATATTTAGAAACAGATTCTGATTATGTAAAATCAGAAATAGAAAAATGTATGAGATCGCATATATGTGAAAAATGTAATGGAAAAAGATTAAAAAAAGAAGCGCTGTCAGTTAAAGTTTTAGACAAAGATATTAGTGAGTTTTCTTCTCTTACAGTAAAGGATTTTAAAAAACTATTTGATGAAATTATAAAATTTAAGAAATTAAATTCTCGTGATTTGCAAATAGCCGAGGGAGCTATAAGGGAAATTTTAAAAAGAACTTCATCAATTTTAGATTTAGGTCTTGGATATTTAAGTTTAGATAGAACCTCTATTTCTTTATCTGGGGGAGAGGCGCAGAGATTGAGACTTGCTACTCAAATAAATTCTTCACTTTCTGGTATTTTGTATATATTAGATGAGCCATCAATAGGGTTGCATCAAAAAGACAATTATAGACTTATTAAAATTTTGAAAGATTTAAAAATGTTAGGAAATACAATAGTTGTTATAGAGCATGACAAAGATACTATTCTTTCCTCTGATTTTGTTGTTGATATTGGTCCTGGGGCTGGGGAGAATGGTGGTCATATTGTTGCATATGGCACTCCGGAGGAAATTAAAAAGAATAAAAAATCTATAACGGGAAAGTATTTATCGGGAAGTTCCAAGATTGATTTACCTAAATCATATAGAAATGGAAATGGTAAATTTTTAGAAATACTTGGGGCCTCTGAGTTTAATTTAAAAGATATAGATGTTAAAATACCATTGGGCATGCTAGTTTGCTTTACGGGTGTTTCTGGAAGTGGTAAATCAACACTTGTTTTTGAAATTTTAGGAAAAGCACTTTCTTCAAAACTCACAAGATCAAAAGATATTCCAGGTCGCCATAAGACCATAAAAGGATTAGAAAATATTGATAAGGTTATAAATATAGATCAGTCGTCCATTGGTCGCACTCCACGTTCGAATCCAGCGACCTATACAGGAGTATTTACATATATTAGGGATCTTTTTGCGGGTTTGCCAGAATCAAAGTTAATGGGGTATAAATTAGGTAAATTTAGTTTCAATGTTAAGGGTGGAAGATGTGAAGCTTGTCAGGGAAATGGACTTATTAAAATTGAAATGAACTTTATGCCAGATATATATGTAGAATGTGAAGAGTGTGATGGAAAAAGATACGGAAAGGAAATTTTAGATATTCATTATAAAGATGCAAATATTTCAGATGTTTTAAATATGTCAGTATCTGAAGCAATGAAGTTTTTTTCTGACAAACCAATTATTTTTAACAAATTAAAAACATTAAATGATGTTGGATTGGGATATATAAAGCTTGGACAGTCAGCAACAACATTGTCCGGTGGAGAAGCTCAGCGTGTAAAATTAGCGACGGAATTATCAAGAAAAGCCACAGGAAAAACACTTTATATATTAGATGAGCCAACGACTGGATTACATTTTGAAGATGTAAAAAAGTTAATAGATATTTTACAAAAATTAGTTGATAAGGGTAACAGCGTTTTGATAATTGAACATAATTTAGAGGTTATAAAGTGCGCTGATTGGATTATTGACTTGGGTCCAGAAGGTGGAGATGAAGGTGGAGAAATTGTTGCATGCGGTACGCCTAAAGAATTATCAAAAAGTAAAATTTCTTATACCGGGAAGTATTTAAAAAATTTATTATGAATGAATTAGAAAAATCAATTTTAAAAACACTCATATATTTTGATATATTTAATTATCCATTAACATCTTTAGAAATATGTAATTTTTTAATAGATTATTCGTGTAAGTTAAAAGATGTGGTAAGAGAATTAGAAAATAGCGAAAACATAAAAAGATATACAGAATCCAAAAATGGATTTTATTTTTTAAAAGGCAGAAAACATATTTTAGAAAACAGAAAAGTTAACAGAGTAAATAGTCAGAAAAAAATAAAAATCGCTTTAAAAAAAGCACAATTTATAAGATATATACCATTTGTAAAGTGCGTTTGTTTGTCTGGCTCAATTCCACATTTTAATACACAAAAAGATTCAGATATAGATTTATTTATAATTGTAAAAAAAGATTATTTGTGGTTTTCTAGATTTTTTGTAACTATAGTTGCTCATATTTTAGGAAAAAGAAGACATGGTAAAAAAATAAAAAACAGATTGTGTTTAAATTTTTATTTAACAGACAATAATCTAAATTTAGAGGATTTGTGTTATGAAAATGAATTGTGGTTTTATTTTTGGTTTACACAGATTTTTCCAATTTTGGGAAAAGAAGAATATGACAAGTTTATATCAAATAACAGTTGGATTTTAAAAAGAATTCCTAATTTTATTGAATTTAATAACATTTCGGGAAGTTTTATAAGAGAATCCGAGGTTTCTCAATATTTCAAACATTTTTTTGAAATTATTTTGGGCAATGAAATAGGGATGCTTTTAAATTATATACTAGAAAAAATTCAGATTTTTAAAATGTCTTTTAATAAAAAATCAAAAAGAAACAACGGAGAAAAAGATGTTATTGTAAATGATAAAATGTTAAAATTTCACGAGACAGATCCAAGAAAGTATTATAATAGGATATTTATGGAAAAAACAAGGTTTTTGTCTAAATAAAGTATGAAAAAAATCTTCACAAATATTAATAAAGTTATAGAATATTTAATATATATTTTTGTTTTTTTGTTAGCATTTCAAACAAGATATATTTTTAGATATCTTACTTTGGGCGCCAATGAGTTTGAATATGGAAAATTGTCTATATACGCATCCGATATAATTTTTGCGTTGATAGTGTTTTTATTTTTATGTTTTAAAATAAAACAAATAAAAACAATTAAATTGGATAAACAATTTTTAATTTGTTTTTTATTTCTTTTGATATGTTCTATAAATTATTTTTTTGCAAGTAATTTAGAAATGTATTTTTATTATTTTCTAAGAATAATAGAATGTGTTGCTATATTATTTATTTTGCAGTTTGTAAAAATAGATTTTAAGAAATTATTTATTTTTTTTATTACCAGTATTGTTTTTCACGGAATTATCGGAATCTTTCAGTTTATAAATCAAAATATTGAACCGAATAAATATCTAGGCATAGCACAGCACTTATCGAGCGCTGGGGGAACATCTGTTTTAGAAAATTGCTCAGGAAGATTTTTAAGAATTTATGGGGGATTTACTCATCCAAATGTTTTTGGAGGATTTATAGTGATTGCAATTATATTTTTATTAATTTTATTTTTTACAGATAATAATTTAAACAAAAAAACAAGATTTTCATATTTTTTAATATCGGGGTTTTTACTTGAGGTTTTGTTTTTAACATTTTCCAGAAGTGCTTTTTTTGCATTGTTGATATGTTTGTTTCTTTTGTTTATTTTTCAAATTCTAAAAAAGAGCTATAAAAATTTATTAGTAATTTCTCTTTTTATTTTTATAATATGTTTTATAAATATATTTATTTTTAAAGATTTAATTTATTCAAGGGTTTTACAAGAAGACAGGTTAGAATTAAAATCCATAAGCGAAAGATCTATTTTAAATAATCAAGCATATAAACTTTTAGAAAATAATTGGGTGTCGGGAGTTGGCCTGGGAAATTATATTCCACACATTTATGAAAATATTAATTCAAAGTTGGATGTTTGGGATTATCAGCCAGTTCATAATGTTTATCTTCTTATTTTATCTGAATTAGGAATTTGGGGTTTGATTTGTTATTTGTTGATTTTTATTTATGCAATTTTTAACAAAATCAAACAAAAGAATTATTTATTTATATTACCTATTTTAATAATTTTGATAATCAACTTTTTTGACCATTATTTTTGGACCTCACATAGTGGAATTGCGCTAAGTTTTTTAACTCCATATTTTAACAATAATATTTGAAAAACTTTTTAAAATTGCGTTTTATTTTAAAGTAATACAAAGCGGAGTTTAAAAATCAACCTTATTGGGGTTGTTTTTTATGTTTGTAGTTTTTTTTATCTGATTATTTTTTTATATTATAGTGCTTGACAGAAAAATTTAGATATGATAATGTCTTATGAAATATCTAGGCTATAATGTGCTAGATATTTTTTTAATTAATAAACACTATTATATGTCCAAAAAAGCACTAAAAATGGTCAAAAAGGCCAGAAAATACGGGAAATTGGCCTATAATAAGTCAAAAATACTTGCAATAGCAATAAGTATATTTTGCTCTTTTATGTTTCCACATCAGAGTATGGCTATTTCAACAAATATTGATAATTCAGACATATTAACAGATCAATCTGAGGAACCAAGCCCGAGTAAGCTAAATGAATACAGTATCAATGATTTATCAGACGATAATATAGAAAATTTAGATTCTAGCTCACCTAGTTTTCCCGTAGTGAAGGAAAGGCAAGCAATTAAAAAAATGATAGTTTCTGCTAGTGCGTACAATTCAGAAGTCGCTCAAACAGATTCTAGTCCATGTATAACAGCAAATGGCTTTGATTTGTGCGAGCACAATGAAGAAGATGTAATAGCTACAAACATTTTACCATTTGGTACAAAAGTAAAAATTCCATCAATTGATCCAAATAGAGTTTTTACTGTTGAAGATAGAATGAATGCAAGATATCAAAATCACATAGATATTTGGATGAGGGATAAAAATGATGCAATAAAATTCGGTAGAAAAACATTAGAAATAGAAATTTATTAAATTTATATATAGCACATATAAAAAAATGTCAGTTAAAATCTGACATTTTTGTTTTTCACAGAACTTGGAATATTATATTTTATAGTTAAACGATTTTTTAAAATGAATTTTTGGAGGTCACGACCGGAATCGAACCGGTGAATAAAGGTTTTGCAGACCTCTGCCTTACCACTTGGCTACGTGACCATTTTCATCATGTGTGAATATTATCAGAAAAAAGTAATATTTTCAACCGGTATATTAAAATAAATTGATTTTATACCATTTTTATTGTGTATTGTATGGATTGACCCAATTACATGGCATGATAAAATACATATATGAAACATCTAAAAGCAAATAATCTAGTTTTTTATATTTTTAGAATTATAATTTCACTTATCGGTGTTTTTATAGGTACAATAATTGGTCTTGTACTTTTTTATCCAATGATTTTGGCTTTTCCAAATAATTTGCTTATAGTCATAATAGAGCTTTATCTTGTAATATTTTTATCAGTGGGTTTTTATGAGATATTTAGTTTGGCTTTTACTAATTATATAAACTACAAACCGATATTTAAAAATAATGGATTGAAATCATTTTTTCAGAAAAAGAATTTTGTACTGTCGTTTTATGTTTTTGGAATAATGCTTTTCATCTTTTTTATACTAGGATTTTAATGATATGAAAAAATTTATTATTATAGATGGTAATGCCATGCTTCATAGAGCGTGGCATGCAATTCCTCAATTAAATACAAAAGACGGTGTTATGGTAAATGCCGCTTTTGGATTTACCTCTATGTTTTTAAAAATTATTTCTGAATTGAAGCCAGATTATATTTGTTCAACTTTTGATATGAGGGCAAAAACATTTAGGCATGAGAAATTTGAGAATTACAAAGCAAAAAGAATAAAACAACCAGATGAATTATATAATCAAATTCCCATTATAAAAGAAATTTTAAATTCATTTGATGTTCCTATTTTTGAAAAATCAGGATTTGAAGCAGATGATTTAATAGGAACAATTGCAGAAAAATTGCGAGGAAGGAAAGATTTAGGAGTTTATATTGTGACAGGTGATATGGATTGTTTGCAATTAGTAGGAGAAAATATCAAAGTTTATACATTTAAAAGAGGGATAACAGAAGCAGCTATTTATGACGACGCAGCGGTTTATGAAAGATATTCTCTAAAACCATCACAAATGATTGATTACAAAGCTTTGCGTGGCGATGCTTCTGATAATATTCCTGGCATAAAAGGAATAGGCGAAAAAACCGCGATAGAGCTTCTTAAAAAATTTAAAACCATTGATGAAATTTATAAACAAATTAAGAAATCAAATTTTTCTGAAAGCATAAAAGAAAAAATTATTAATGGTAAAAAAGATGCATATTTTAGTTATGAATTAGCTACAATAGATAGGAATGTAAATATTGATTTTAGTTTAGAAAAAGCAAAGTGGGATTTTTCTGACGAAGGAATGGTTTATAATACTTTTCAAAAATATGAATTTAGAAGTTTATTAAATAAAATTCCCAAATTTTCAAAAGCAAGAGGTGGTTTGTTTGAGTTTAAAGAAATTAAAAATACCTTAAATTATCATCTTATAAAAACAGATTCTGATTTTAATTTATTTTATAAAAAAATATATACTGAAGATGAGTTTGCCCTAGATACAGAAACAACTTCATTTAATGCGATGGAAGCAAAATTACTAGGAATTAGTTTTTGTTTTAAGAGTGGAGAAGCATATTTTTTGGTTTATAAAAAAGAATATTTAGAAAAATTATCAAAAATATTAGAAACAAAAAAAACAATAGGACACAATATAAAATACGATTATCAGGTTTTGAAAAATTATGGAGTTGAATTAAAAAATATCTATTTCGACACTCTTATTGCCGGATATTTACTATCAAAAACAGATAGAAGTTTAAAATTAGGTGATTTGGTTTTCTCAGAGTTGGGTTATAGAATGCAAGCAATAGAAGAGTTGATTGGTAAAAAAGGAAAAGATCAACTAAATATGGAAGATGTGAATATTGAAAAAATTTCTAATTATTCATGCGAAGATGCTGATTATACATTTAAATTATATAAAAAATATAAAAAAGATTTAGAATCTGAGAAATTAGATAATTTATTTTTAAAATTAGAAATGCCACTTGTGAAAGTTTTAGCAGATATGGAATTAGATGGAATAATGGTTGACATGAGTTATTTAAAAAAGTTGAAAAAAGATTTCCAGAAAAAATTAGATGAACTCACCAAGGGAATTCATGAATTAGCTGGATGTGAGTTTAATATTAATTCAACTCAACAATTAAAAGAGATTTTATTTAAAAAATTAGAAATTCCTACAAAAGGAATAAAATCAACCAAAACCGGTTTTTCAACTGCAGCTGCTGAATTAGAAAAAATGAAAGGACTTCATCCGATAATTGATTTAATTTCAGATTATCGAGAAATAAATAAATTACAATCAACTTATGTGAATTCTTTAATTGAAAATGCTGATAAAAATCAACGAATTCATACAAGTTTTAATCAAGCGGTTACTTCTACAGGAAGATTGTCATCTTCTAATCCAAATTTACAAAATATTCCTATTAGAACAGAATTGGGTAAAAAAATTAGGAAAGTTTTTATTGCAAAACAGGGTTTTTCTCTTGTGTCACTTGATTACTCACAAATTGAACTACGCATTGTTGCGTCACTTTCAAAAGACGATAAGATGATAAATTCATTTAAAAATGGCGAGGATATTCATCTTAGAACCGCAGCTGAAATTAATAATATTAGTTTAGATGATGTTAGTAAACCACAAAGACGCATGGCAAAGGAAATTAATTTTGGCGTTATTTATGGTCTTGGACCTCGTGGGCTTATGCAAAGAACTGATTTAAATATGGAACAAGCTAAGAATTTTATAGAGAAATATTTTACATTATATAAAAAAGTAAAAAATTATTTAGAAAAAATAAAAGTATTTGCAGAAAAAAATGGTTATGTCTGTACCCTTTTTGGAAGAAAAAGATATATCCCAGAAATTCATTCTCGCGCTCCGATGATACAAGCCATGGCACAGAGAATGGCTATAAATATGCCAATTCAGGGAACTGCCGCAGATTTGATAAAAATGGCCATGATTAAAATTGCAAATGAATTAGGGACTATTTCACGCGATTCGAGGATGCTCTTACAGGTTCATGATGAACTTGTTCTTGAGGTGCCAAATAAAGACATTGAAAAAGTTTCAAAAAAAGTCCAAAATATAATGGAAGGTATATATGATTTTGGTTTGCCAATAAAAGTCGAGGTAAGTAGCGGTCGTAATTGGGGTGAGTGTAAATAATTTATAATTTATATTTATTGATATGCTTTTTTTTATATACGGAGAGGATAATTATAGATCATCTCTGAAATTACAACAAATAAAAGATAAATTTATAAAAGAATTTGATCCATCTGGATACAATGTTGTTAATATTGAAAATCCAGATATTGATAAGTTGTCAAAAGAATTTGCTCAAACTGGATTTTTAGCTAACAAAAAACTTGTTATAATTAGAAATATTTTGCAACAAAAAATCAGTAAAGAATTAGCAAATTATTTAATAGAGAATATGTCTAAATTGCAAAACGAGGGCGAAGACAATATTTTAGTTTTTTATGAAGATAACTCACTGTCTACAAAAAAAGAATCATCTAGCGCTGAGAAATTAAAAATATTAAAAGAACTAAATTCTTTAAAATATAAGTGGGAATTTAATAAATTATCAGATTTTAAGATAGTAGAATGGATAATTAGGCAATTTAAAAAAAATAATAAAATAATTAGCAAAAAAGATGCAGAAAACCTTTTGGGACTAATTGGAAATGATCTTTATTGTCTTGCAAATGAAATAGAAAAGGTTGTTAATCACAGTACAAAAGAAACTATTTCAAAAGAAGAAATGTTGCAAATTATTAGTCCATCTATTAATGAAAATATGTTTTTATTTGCGGAAAAATTAGCAGAGAAGAAAAAAGTAGATGCTATAAAATTATTAAATGAACAAATGTCCCTAGGGATAAGTGCACAACATATACTATCTATGGTAATAAGGCAGTATAGAATTTTATTAAGAATAAAATCAGCGCTAGAAGACGGAATCTCAAATACTCAACTAGCAAAGTATTTATCTCTTCATCCTTATGTAATAAAAAAAAGTACAGCTATTGCTAGCATGTACTCTTTATATGAATTAGAGAAAATCTATAGGAAACTTTTAGAATTAGATATAAAAGCAAAATCATCAAAACTGAAACCAAAAACAATTCTTAATTTATTTTTCCTTGATGTCTGATTGAATTTTGTTAATTTTTTTAGCCACACGAGATTTTATTCTATTGGCTTTATTTTTTTTCATTGGGTTTCCTTTTTTTGCTGCTTTATCGACACTTTTTTGTAATTTATCATAGAATTTTTTTGCTTCTTCTTGACTTACAGCAACAACTTTATCAACATTTTTTACCATTTGCTTTATTCTTCTTTTTATTTGTTTATTTCTCGCTGTTCTTTTTTTTGATTTTCTTATTTCCTTTTTAGCTGATTTTTTTTGAGGCATAATTTTATGTTTGAAGTATGAAGTTTCAGAGCTGAGTTATCAGGTTCTACATTTCATACTAAAATTAAATTCTTAATTTATGTTTTGAGCGTTTATTGGAGTATTCATAATTTAGCATAAAAATTGATACATTTCAAGTGTTTAAAGTTTTTGACAAATATAGGTTGCGATGCTAATCTTATTGAAGTTAAAAAATAAATAATGCTAAATTGAAGGAGGAATAATGAATTCCATAGCTGTTTTAGGATGTGCATGGGGAGATGAAGCAAAAGCAAAAATCGCTGATGTTTTATCAGAAAGCATGGATGTCGTAGTAAGATTTCAGGGAGGTGATAATGCCGGACATACAATTTTTATTTCTGGCAAGAAGTATGTTTTTCATATACTTCCCTGTGGAGCGTTAAATCCCAATACTGAACTAGTTATTGCTTCAAGTTGTGTTTTGAATCTTGATACACTTAAGAAAGAAATTCTGGATATTGAGAGCGGAGGTTTGTTTATAAAAGAAAGATTGAAAATATACGGTACAGTTACACTGATTACCAATTTTTCAGTAATTCTCGATAAAGCCAGGGAAAATTTTTATAAAAAATCAGGCAACATAGGAACCACATGTAAGGGAATTGGGCCGAGTTATGAACAAAGAGCAGCTAGGTATGCTATTAGGTTAATTGACTTGTTAGATCAAGAAACATTGAGAGTCAAATTAGAAAAATTGGCAAGAGAGATAAACATGTCTTTGAAATCCTATGGAGTGCCAGCTTTTACCAGTGAAGACCTCAAGGCTGAGTTCGATAAACTAGTTACTCATGCAGAATATTTTAGGGATTGTATTGTGGATGATGATTATATTTACAATTGCAGTCAAAGTGGAAAAAAGATTTTGTATGAGGGCGCCCAAGGAGCGCTTCTTGATCTTTATCATGGTTCGTATCCATATGTTACATCACACCCAAGCACCTATGGAGCAATACTTACAAGTTGTGGGATTGGTATAAATACTGCGCCCAAGAGAGTTGTTGGTGTTGTAAAGTCCTATTTTACAAGAGTTGGAAATGGTCCGTTTCCTACATACATTAAAGAAGTTGATATTCATGAAAAGATAAGGGAAATTGGACATGAGTATGGAGCTTCAACTGGGAGACCAAGAAATTGTGGTTGGTTGGATCTAGTCCTTTTAAAAAGAACCATTGATATGAATGGAATAACCGAAATAGCTCTAACTTGTATAGATGTCCTTTGCAAGATTGGAAGAGTGAAAATCTGCACTAAGTATAATTACGCCACAGAGAACATTCCACCGGTACTTATGGAAGCACTTGATTCAGTAATTCCAGTGTATGATGAAATAGATCTTTCTAATTGTAGCGTGGAGGGTATTAAGAATTGGAAAGACTTACCCGAAGCAATTAAACTGTATATTTCTTTTATCGAGGATTATTTGGAAGTTCCAGTTACTATGTTGAGTTATGGACCCGACAGAAATCAAATTCTCATAAAGAAGTAAGCATGATAAAAAACGGAGAGACTAGTTCTCTCCTTTTATTTTTTTGATAACATATTTAATGTTTAATTTATTTTTTTCTAATGTTTCTTTCGATAAATCACTTTGTTTAACTGCATCTTTTATATCAAATTGTCCGATTTTTGTTCTTTGTAGCTCTACTAATACCCCTCCAGTTTTTAATTTTTTTCCTAAATCGTTTGCAATTGACCTAATATAGGTCCCTTTTGAGCAGTTTATTTCTAATTCTAAAAATGGAAAATCGTATTTTTTAATTTTAATATTATTCACTTTTATTTTTACTGGTTTAATTTTTAACTTTTCACCTTTTCTCGCTAATTCATAGGCATTTTTACCATTTATTTTTTTAGCGCTGAACATTGGAGGTGTTTGCAATATCTCTCCTATAAATTTTTTATCAATTATATTTTTGATTTCATTGATTGTTGGTTTTTTATATACTTTTGTAATTTTTATATTTCCTTCTGTATCGTAAGTGTTTGAAATTTTACCAAATTCTATTTTAGCAGTGTATATTTTATCTAAAAAATGAAAGGCATCGAGAAATTTTGTGGCAGATGATGTGGCTATAATTAAAAGTCCGCTTGCCATTGGATCTAATGTTCCTGAAAATCCAACTTTTTTAATACTAGTAATTGATCTAATTTGTTTTATAACAAAAAAAGACGACTTGCCGAGTTCTTTGTGAACTAAAATAAATTTAGCATTTTTATCGTTTGATATTTTATTTATAAGTTTGATATTTAATAATGGATTTTTCATATATTGACTTTGTTTATATATATGCTAAACTAATAAATTAAAAAAATCAACAAGGAGGAATTGCATGAGCAAATCAACCACTAATAAGTGCACTACTGGCGTTTTTGAACGCTATGGTCGACGAGATACAGTTAGCAAGAGAGTATTTTATTGTATTCTCGTATTTGTATTGCTGTGGGGGTTCATAGGAACTGCCATATTGGCCGAGTTAATGGCGCAGTGGAAACTCAACGCCTTTCTAGTTTTTTTTCTTGGCTTTGTAATATCTAATTTGGGGATGTTCATAGCCATAATAAGCGATAACTGGATTGTATCTTTTGCTGGGTACAACATGTTCGTTATCCCCATTGGGGCTATGCTTGGTCCTGTTTTAAATAGGTTGGGCCTAGACATTAGAGATCCAATTTTAATCACAACCATGATAACTGGAGTCATGGGTTGTGTGGGTATCGCATTTCCTAGACTCTTTGAGAGATTGGGATATCAACTGTTCTTGGGACTTTGTGGTCTTTTATGTGTAAGGACTTTGCAAATTTTTATGCCGTCTTTGCAGAGTTTATCATGGATAGACTACTTGGCTGCAGGGTTATTCTCTCTGTACATAGGCTATGATATGTACAAAGCTAGTCAAGTTACCAAGACAGTAGATAATGCCATTGATGTGGCAATTAATCTTTATTTAAGTATTATCAACTTATTTTTGACTCTTTTAAGCATTAAGAGTCGAGATTAATAATACGAATAATAAAGGAGAGCACTCGCTCTCCTTATTTTATTTTATTTCATGAAAAAATAAAAAGCACCCACAGAATTAATTATTCCATGAGTGCTAAATTTATAAGAATATACTCAGAATTATAGTGGAGCAAATAGCTCCAACTAATATTCCGAAAAATATTTCCATTTTTTTGTGCACGGGTTTCCCTTGGCATAAAACAACCAATAAAAGCATAAGAAAATTAGCGAGTATTAGAACTATGTTTCTTTTGCTTAGTATTGTTAATATGCATAGAGTTGCCATACTTAGTGTCCCTGAGATTTTGAGAGATGTTTTGAGCCAAGTGTTTGTAGAAATACACCTGGGAAGCAATATTGAAATAGCAGGTATTATAAGTAGGAAAAAAGTTGTGGCATTATGAGAGTTTATAAAGAACAGGGAAATTGTAAACGCTGAATGTACAGATACAATACCACCATAAAGTGGTTCTCCGGAATTAATTATAATTTTTGAGAATATTGCAATTAGTATTGGTACAATGATGCATACTACATAAACAATACCTTCTTTCCCATATATTCGATTGTATATATACAGGGGGTTTTGTATTGTCTTGTCATAGAAAACGAGAACGCCAATTATTACGGCTATAACCGTACAAAGCATTAATTCAGTTCCCGTGACAAGTTTTTTTTCCACCTGATCGTTAGAACGAGCATAGGCATAACTAAGCGCTTTGCTCATTGAAATAGATATTGTTAGTAGAACAATGGCCCATTCTAGTTTATTTAACCAACATAATAGACCAAGTAAAAGCACAATAACAGCAGTCAAAGAACATAGTAAGAAAATTTTGTCTTTTAGTGCATATTTTACAACAGAATTAACCTCTTTTATAATCCCATTAATAAAATCGTCAAACATTGTTCCTCCCATATTTTATTTTTTATATTTCATATTAACCTAAATTATAGAAATGTCAACCGTGTGATATTTGTTAAAACACAAAAATTGTTTTATTATAGATATGTATATAAATTTATATGATAGCCTATTTAAAAGGGAAAATAATAAAAAAAACAGACAAATCAATTATTTTATTAGTTGATGATATTGGTTATGAAATTTTTGTTTCGTGTAAATTTTTGGAAAAAATAAGACAAGATCAAGATATTGATTTGTTTGTTTATCATAAACAGCGTGAAGATGCTCAGGAACTTTATGGATTTTCCAATTTTGAAGAAAGGGAATTTTTTATTCAGCTCTTATCAGTGCCTGGTGTGGGGCCTAAGTCCGCAATAAATGTTTTGTCGATTTCAGAGGTCAGTGATCTTAAATCCGCCATTGCCACAGGAGATGTGGATATATTTAAAAAAATTTCCGGAATAGGAACTAAAACTGCTGAAAAAATTATTATTGAGTTAAAGAGTAAGTTAGGTTTTTCTGGGTTTTCAAATAATCCCAATAATGTCGAAGGATCTGATTTAGAAGTTTTTGAAGCATTAAATGCTTTGGGATTTTCAGATTATGAGATAAGAAGTATTTATAACAAAATTCCAAAAGACATCGATACAAAAGAAAAAGTTAAAACCGCTCTTAAGTTTTTAAAAAAATAATTTGCTTTAGTAAGATAAAATAAAACAAAATGTTAAGAATTATTTCAAAAAAAGAATTAGATAATTTTTCATCTAGCATAGAACACTCTCAATTTTTAGAGAGTTCTTTTTGGGAGGATTTTCAAATTTCACTTGGGAAAAAAGTTTGGAGATATGGATTTTTTGATGACAATGATAGCGATAAATTATTGGGAGCATGTATTATAGTAGAAAAAAAATTACCACTTAGTTTTGGATATTTATATACTCCTCGAGGGCCTATTATAAAAGATGATTTAGATAATTCTAAAAAAACAGAAATAAGTACTACACTTTTTAAATTATTTAGAGATATTTGTATTAAAGAATTTAAGATAAAAAATATATTTTTTAAATTTGAACCAAATTTTACTCCAAAAAATATAAAACAAATTAAAAAGGTGAAAGATTTTCAACCATCGAAAACTTTAATTTTAGATTTATCAAAAAGCGAGGAGGAGTTATTAAAAGAAATGCATGGAAAAACAAGATATAATATCAGATTAGCAGAGAAAAGGGGAATACAAACCATAAAAACAAATAAAGAAAAAAAATACATTGAAACTTTTTTGAGTTTAATAGAAAAAACATCTAAAAGAGACAATTTTAAATCACACCCGGGTTACTATTATGAGAAAATGTTAAAAGCGTTTGATAAAAATGTTGATTTATGGATTGCGAAAAAGGATGAAAAAGTTATTTGCGCAAATATAATTATCAGTTTTGGTGATACTGTCACATATTTACACGGTGCATCGTCTGATGAATACAAAAATTTAATGGCACCACATTTACTCCAATGGAATCAAATTAGATGGGCAAAAGAAAATAATTATAAGTATTATGATTTTTGGGGAATTGCAAAAACTGATGATACAAAAGACAGATGGCATGGATTCACAAGGTTTAAAAAGGGATTTGGCGGATTTGAAATGGTTTTCCCTGGAACATTTGATGTTGTATATGATAAGGATTATTATAGACTTTATAATTTTATAAAGAAAATTATTTAATATGCTTAAAAAAATAATAAAAAAAATATTGCCCAGGAATTTTGTAGATTTTTATCATAAATATATTGCTATTTTAGCTTCAAAAATTTATGGCAATGCATCTAATAAACTAATTGTAATAGGAGTAACAGGAACAAATGGAAAATCAACTACAATTGCTTTAACTTCACATATTTTGGAAAGTTGTGGATATAAAACAGGATTTACATCAACAATTGAATTTAAGACAGGAGATGAAAGGTGGCTTAACGATAGAAAAATGACAATGACGGGTAGGTTTATGTTGCAGAAATTGTTGAGGAAAATGGTTAAAGCTGGTTGTCAGTATGCAATTATAGAAACATCTTCAGAGGGAATAAAACAATATAGACATTTAGGAATTAATTATGATGTTGTTGTTTTTACAAATTTAACTCCAGAGCATATTGAATCACACGGGAGTTTTGATAATTATAAAAAAGCTAAATTACAGTTATTTAAACACCTGACTCGCTATGGAAATAAAATAATAAATGCTAAGAGGCAGGATAATATTATGGTTGTAAATAGGGACGATATTTATTCTGGGGAATTTTTATCATATGATGCGGATATAAAAATTGGTTATAGTATAAATAGATATAGTGAATATCAGGCAAAAAATATTTCTCTTAAACCAGAAAAATTTGATTTAAATGGTCATACTGTTACAACAAACTTAGTAGGGGAGTTTAATATTTATAATGTTTTGTGCGCAATAGCTATATGTAATTCACTCGGGGTACCAATTGAAAAATGTATAAAGTTCGTAAGGGATTATACGAGAACTCCAGGGAGAATGGAATTTATAAACGAGGGACAAGATTTTAGGGTTTTAATAGATTATGCTCCAGAGGTAGAAAGTTTAAAAAATTTATATAAAGCAATAGATTTATTTTATTTTGAAAAATTGATTCATGTGATTGGTTCATGTGGTGGTGGCAGAGATAAAGACAGGCAACCAATTCTAGGAAAAATGGCAGGCAATAAAGCAGATATTGTAATTGTAACAAATGAAGATCCATACGATGATGATCCAATGCAAATTATAGATAATGTTTCTAGTGGTGCAATTGATGCCGGGAAAGAATTGGATAAAAATTTATTTAAAATATTAGATAGACGACTTGCAATAAGAAAAGCAATTGAATTAGCGGAAAAAGATGATATGGTTTTAATAACAGGAAAAGGGGCAGAGCAATTTATCTGTGTGAAAAATGGACATAAAATTTCCTGGGACGATAGAGTTGTCACCAGAGAGGAACTAAAATCAAGGTCTAATCATTAAATATATGGATAAAATTATTTTATCTGGTTGCGCTATCATAGAAGATGAAAAATTATTACTTTTATATAAAGACATTGATGATTATTGGGAATTTCCTGGCGGAAAGGTAGAAGAGGACGAATCAATAAGTGAAGCTGCGCTTAGGGAAACAATGGAAGAGATAGGATGCAAGGTAAAAATACTAAAACATTTAGTTGCCATTGAATTTGAAAAAAACGGAAAGACATATGTTAGTCATAAATTTTTAGCAAACATAGAAAGTGGCATGCCTTATGCGGACGGAATAGAGCATAGCGATATATTGTGGTTACCAATAAAAGATTACAAAAATTATAAACTCGCTCCAAATGCAATAATTTTTTGTGAAAAATATTTAAACAAAGAATTAAATGTCTAAAAGATATAAAATATATTTGATCTTTTTAATTCTAATTATTTTTGGATTTATTTTGTATTTTAAAAGAATAGCAATTAAAGAATATTTTATTAATTCAAAAAAAGTTAATTTACCAGAAGAACAATCTGTAGAGGATATATCATCTTTCAAGGTGGATTTAAAAGACGATAATGATAAAAATAATTCTATAGAGACAATTCACGAGCCATCTATACAAAAAAGTGACAGTATCGAATCCACGAATTTACATACTGAAACAACTAAACAAGAAATAAATTTAAAAGTTCCATTTACAATTCAATCGCCAGATCAAAAATGGGATGGAGTTTATAAAGAAGGTTGCGAGGAAGCAAGTATTTTAATGGTTTATTCATTTTTAAATAATAAAAATATTACAGTGGACTCAGCTATGAAAGATATTGGTGCTATGATAAATTTACAAAATGAAATTTTTAGTGGACACTATAATTTATCAGCAACAACCACAGCATATTTAGCAAATAAATTTTTTGGATTAGATTCACAAATTGTACAATTAAAATCAATTGAAGATATAAAATCAATTTTATCAAATGGAAATCCGTTAATTTTACCAGCGCTTGGCAGAGAATTACATAATCCAAATTTTAAATCTCCGGGACCAATTTATCATATGCTCGTTGTAAAAGGATACACAAAAGATGGAGCAATTATTACAAATGATCCAGGCACAAGAAAGGGAAAAGATTATATATATAATTCAGATATTTTATTTAATGCAATCGCGGATTGGGATTATAATATAGGAACGCCAAATGCAAATATAAAGGTTGGAATAATATTAAAATAGTGAAATTTACCGTCGATAGGCAATAAAGTTTATACATAAAAAAGACCATTAGGTCTTTTTTAAAATTGTACAAGATATCAACTTATATTTTTGTTTATCTATTTTCTAATTTCATCCTTGAATCTTTTTCCTGCGCGGAATTTCGGGAGTTTTATCGAAGGAATTATAATTCTTTCTTGAATGTTTCTTGGATTAACACCGTATCTTTGTTTTGTTGTTATGGTTTCAAAAGTACCAAAGCTAGTTAGTGTTACCTTATCACCCTTTTGAAGTTCATGTATTATGGTTTCTTCAAAAATATCTAAAACCTTAGCTATTTCTTTTTTGTTTAATTTTGTCTTTGATGCAATTACTTCTATAAGTTTTATTTTGTTCATATTAATACTTCTTTGTTTATTAATTTTATTGTACTATTTTTCATTGATTTATCAATATCAAGAAGCGTCGCGTTTATTGTTACGATTCCAGTTTCGGGAAAATCAAAGACCATTTTAGAATCCGTTAAAAATTTATCAATAATAATTTCTTTTTTAACTCCAATTACAGAATCTTTTGCTCCAACCCAACCAATATCTGTTATGTATAATGTTCCTTTTTCTAGGGAATGTGCGTCATTTGTCTGAACATGTGTGTGTGTTCCCAGCACTGCATGAGCGCGTCCATCGGCATAAAAACCAAATGCAATTTTTTCACTTGTTGTCTCAGCGTGAAAATCGACTATTATAATATCTGATTTACTTTTTATTTTTTTATAAATTTTATCAAATGTTTTAAATGGACAATCTGCGTCACCAGCTTCTTTTATAAAAGTTTTTCCAAGTAAATTAATTATTGCTATTCTTTTTTTATTAATTTCAACAATTTTATAACCATTTCCTGATTTAGCATCCTCCATGTTTTCAGGAATTATAAAGTTTATTTTTGTATTAGCAATAATTTTATTTGGATTTTCTTTTTTGAAGGCGTGATTTCCGCATGTGAAAAAATCAATATCGATTTTTTGCATTTCTAATAATGTTTTTTCTGTGACTCCTTTTCCATGAGCTAAATTATCAGCATTGGCTATGATGAGATTTGGTTTGTATTGAGTTTTTAGTTTTGGCACTATCTTTGTAAGCGCTTTTCTTGCAATTGCGCCATATATATCACCAAAAAATAAAATTTTTAACATATTTTTATCTAGCGTATTCTATTATTCTTGTTTCTCTAATAACATTCACTTTTATTTCTCCAGGATATTTTAATTCTTGTTCTACTTTTTCAGCAATTCCTTTTGCTAATTTTATAGACGCTAAGTCATCAATTTCTTCTGGTTTTACAAAAATTCTAATTTCTCTTCCAGCCTGAATTGCGTAAGTTTTATCAACTCCTTCAAATGAATTTGCAATTTTTTCAAGTTCATCTAATCTTTGTAAAAAGTTTTCATAATTATCCTTTCTTGCTCCTGGTCTTGCGCCTGAAATAGCATCAGCAACTTTTACAATTAGCGATTCAAGTGTTGCAGGATTATCATCGTGGTGGGTTTTCGCACAAAGAGCTACCTCTTCATTGATTCCGAATTTTTTTAAAACATCATAACCAATTTCAGGGTGAGTTCCTTTTATTTCGTGATCAAGTGCTTTTCCTATATCGTGGAAAAGACCACCTTTTTTAGCAATTGCTACATCGGCACCAAGTTCCTCGGCTATAAGTGCGGATAAATGCGCTACCTCAACTGAATGTTTTAATTGGTTTTGACCATATGAAGTTCTGTATTTTAATCTTCCAAGCAATTGAGTTAATTTTGGATCTACGGCTGGGATACCAACATCGTAAATTGCCTCCTCGCCAGCTTTTTTTATATCAAGCGCTAATTCTTTTTTGGCTTCTTCAATTGTTTGCTCAATTCTTCCTGGGTGAATTCTTCCATCTAGAATTAATTTATCAATTGCTCTTTTTGCCAAGTGGCGTCTTATTGGATTGAATCCAGAAATTACAATTACATCTGGAGTGTCATCAATTATAATTTCAACCCCGGTTAGTTTTTCAATTGTTCTTATGTTTCTTCCTTCACGACCGATAATTCTCCCTTTCATTTCATCAGAAGTAATATTCACAGTAGTAGTTGTTGTTTCTGTTGCGTGATTAATTGCGCAACGTTGAATTGCTGTTGAAAGCAGATCCCTTGCTCTTTTTTCTAATTCTTCGTTTGATTCTTGTTCTAGTTTTTTAATTCTTCCAACAAGATCTTCTTTTATTGAGTTTTCTGTTTTTTTAAGTAAAACATCTTTTGCTTCATCTTTTGTCATTTTAGAAATTTTTTCTAATCTGTCCATTTGCATTTCTTGAATTTTTTTAATTTCTTTTTTTAGATGTTCTATTTTTTCTGCCTTGTCTGCAAGATTTTGATTTTTGTTTTCAAGATCTAATAATTTTTTATCAAACAAAGATTCCCTTTCTTCCAACCTTTTTTGGGTATACGATATCTCTTTTCTTCTTTCGCTTTCTTCTTTTTTGGCCTCATCAATAATTGATATAGCCTTTTCCTTGGCCTGTAACAATATATCTTGTTGTTTTTCTTTTGCTTTTTCTATCATTTCCTCAGATTTTCTTTCTGCACTATCTATAGCATTTTTTGCAACTGTTTGTCTAAATTTGTAGCCCCCAAAAATTCCCAGAACCAAAAGAATAACAGCTGACGCAGTGTAAAAAAATATTTCCATATTTTTATCTTTCTATATTTTGAACAAAGAATACAAAATCCCAATCTGCAGGCAGTTTGTTGTTTTAATATTTGAAGTTTTGAATATGATTTTGAGTGTCATTTTTGGCTTAAATTACAAGTTTTTGCTTCAATTTGAGATATTCTAATTTTTCCTTGCTCAAACTTAATTTTTTATTATAGGTTCATTGTAGCACATTAATGATAGCTTTTCAAGTACAGAAAATCAGCGTTTATTTGACAAAATTTTTTAAAATGTTAATGTGTTTTGATAAATCAAAGAACATGGAGGATATAATGAAATCAATCATTAATTTTTTTAGAAAAATGTTTTCTGCGTTTAATTCAAAGCAGAAAGAGAAAATTGTGTTAACCGAAGAACAGAAAGAGCGAATTAAAAAACGCGGTAATTGCCCATTTTTTGGTTTTATACATTTATCGGGTTATTTTGCGGATTCAGATGGAAATGGATGCGGACCAAGCGGAGAAATGAGGCCATGTAGAATGGGGATTGCCGATTGGTCAAATTGTTCATATAATACATTAGAAAATGTAGAAATTCTTTCTGAATTAACTATATTTCCCAAAGAACTTAATTCATCCGAAGGTATTCTTGTATCTGATTGGATGAAAATATTTGAGGAAGTAAGGGGGTCTTCGGATTAGTTTAATATCTTAATAAAAAACCACTCTGCGTAATATCGGAGTGGTTTTCCTTTTTTAGAAGAATTATTTTATAACCTTATCAATTAGTCCGTATTTTAGAGCATCAGTCGCGTTTAGATAGTAATCTCTGTCAGAATCGGTTTCTATTTTTTTAATATTTTGACCCGTGTGAAGAGACAGGATTTTATTTAACTTATCTTTTATTTTTAAAATTTGTTCTGCTTTAATTTTTATGTCCACTGCCTGTCCTTCGGCTCCACCCATAACTTGGTGTATTAAAATTTCCGCATTTGGGAGCGCAAATCTTTTTCCTTTTGTACCAGCTGAGAGAAGTACGGCCGCCATAGAAGCAGAAAGTCCAACTGCAATAGTTGAAACATCTGATTTTATAAATTGCATTGTATCATAAATTGCGAGTCCATCAGTTACACTACCACCAGGACAATTAATGTATAATTTTATGTCTTTATTATTTTCAGAATCAAGGAACAGAAGTTGAGCAATTATTGTGTTTGCTACTCCATCATCAATCGCTTGTCCTAGAAATATTATTCTTTCTTTTAATAATCTTGAATATATATCATAGGCGCGTTCACCCATATTTGTTTTTTCTATAACTGTTGGTATTAAATACATATCATTATTTTTAATTTTAAATTTTGAATAAATTATTTAATTTATAATTATATAATTAAACTTATAATTGTTTAATTTGCCATATATTATTATTAAACACTAGTTTCCCAGAAACTTCAAATCCGGCTGCTTTTTTGTGTCCACCACCACCCAAAAGAAGCGCAATTTTAGAAACATCTACATCTTCTCTTGTTGTTCTTAGACTACCCCTAACTTTTCCAAGTCCGTTATCTTTTAAAACTAGTGAACATTTAATTTCTTTTGATAAATTATTTAAATAATTAGATATTCCCTCTGTTGCTTCTTCATTTTCTAAATTAAATTTTTTTATATCTTCGGCAAATACAGCAGTTATCACCATATTTAATTCTTTGTTATACGCAATCCTTTTTAAAACCTCTCCCCATAATTTCAAAATATCAATAGTTTTATTAAAAACATTTGCGTTTAAAATTTGGTTTATATTAGCTCCAATTTTTAAAAGTTCAGAAGCTGATTCTATTGATTGTTGAGTTGTACCACCATTAGTAAAATTATTTGTATCAGTTAAAATGCCTGTTAATAAACAAGTTGCTATATTAGGGTTAATTTTATATTTTAGAGTTTTAAAGATAAGATAGACGATTTCAGAAGTAGAGGACGCTTTTGGTATAACAATATTTATATCCCCATAATTATTATTTGTTGCATGATGATCTATATTTACAATACCGTTGACAAAATTTTTGTTGTTTAATGTTTCTTGTATCTTTGACATTCCAGGATCGCCACAATCAAGTATTATACATAAATCAAATTCTTGATTTTTAACTTTGTCGGAGTTAGATTCTACATATTCAGCTTCTTTTATATAATTAAAATGTTCAGGTATGGGATCGATACAAAAACATAAAGTTTGCTTTTTCAAATCAGATAAATAATGTTTTATTGCGAGCATACTGCCAATCGCATCTCCGTCTGGTTTTCTGTGAATTACTAACAACACTTTATTAGAAACCAAAATTGCTTGTTCTAATTTTTTAATCTCTTCGCTTATCATACTAATTTTTTAGTTCATTTTGTATTTGATCTAGGGCTTCACTAACATTTCTTCTTTTTTTATCACCATCATCTATAAAAAACCTTAATTGAGGTATTGTATAAAATCTTATTTTTGGTTTTAAACTTTTTTGAATTGACTGTGAATTTGATTTTAGAATTTTTAGAACTTGATTTTCATGTGTGTCTGGAATTGTTGTAAAATTTATATTTGCAATTTTTAAGTCCGGCGTTACAGAAACATTTGTTATTGTTACAAAACACCCAGGAATTTCAATTTCTCTTTCTATTATTTGAGAAATTAAATTTAATAATTCTGAACTAACTTGTTCTGTTCTTTTTGACATGTTTATTATTTTTTCTCGGTATAAAATTCTAATATGTCTTCTGTTTTTATAATTGGTTCTCCTGTGAATTCCACGCCACATTCTTGTCCATACGATACTTCATTTACATTTTCTTTTCCGCTTTGAAGATTTGTAATTTTACCAACAGCTATTACTTCACCGGCTCTAATTACTTTTACAAGTGTATTTATCATTATTTTTCCTTTTGTGATTCTAAGACCCACAACCATTTTTTTTGGTAATGTTTTGAAAATTCTTAGTACCAATCCTTCGCCTACTTGTTCTCTGATCATCTGTGGGATTACCATTTTATCAATTTTTACTTCTAAATCTTCTAATAATTTATAAATAATTGTATAAATTTTTATTTCTATATTTTTTTCTTTTGCCATTAATTCTGCATTTGCATTTGTTTTAACATGAAATCCTAAAATAATTGAGTTTGTTGATTCAGCATCTAATATGTCTTTATCTGTTATATTTCCAAGACCATTTTTTACAATTTTTATTGAAACTCCCGGTTTTGATATTTTCTTTATAGAATCTTCAATAGCTTCTTTTGATCCAATTACATCTGATTTTAGAATTATATTTAATTTTAATTGTGTTTCATCATCGTCTGACTCCTGCGTTTTTGCAGTAGTATTTGTAAATGTTTTTATTGCTCGTTTTTTTATATTTTTGTATTCATTTTTTTCTATATCAGCGTTAAATATATCTCCAACACTAGGTGCGCCTTTAAATCCCAAAACTTGAACAGGAGTTGATGGCCCGGCTTCTGTTATTTTCGCTCCCCTATAATCAATCATTGATTTTACTTTTCCGCTTATATTTCCAACTATGAACTCATCACCAATATTTAAAGTTCCAGTTTGAATTAAGACTGTTGCAATTGGTCCTAAATTTTTATCAATATTGGACTCTATAATTGTTCCAATGGCTTTTCTTTGTGTGTCGGCCTGTAAATTTTCCATATCAGCAAGCAAATTTATCATTTCTAGAAGTTCTTTTATATTTTCTCCTTTCTTAGCAGATATTGGTACACAAATTGTTTTTCCACCCCAATCTTCTGGAATTAGGTTAATTTCAGAAAGCATGGTTTTTGTTTTTTCTATATCTGCTTCCGGCTTGTCGATTTTATTTATTGCTATAATAAATGGAATATTTTCTTCTTGAACTAATTCTATTGATTCTATCGTTTGTGGTTTCAATCCTTCATCTGCTGCAATTACAATTATTCCTATATCTGCAATTTTTGCACCTCTCGATCTCATTCCTTTAAACGCTTCATGACCCGGAGTATCTAAAAATGTTATTTTTTTCCCATTTAATTCTGTTTGATATGCTCCAATGTGTTGAGTAATATTACCACTTTCAGTGTCTATTACATTGGCTGTTCTGATTGTATCTAATAATTTTGTTTTTCCATGATCAACATGACCCATGACCACAACAACCGGCGGTCTTGTGCTTTTTTTGGAATCTTTTTCTAATAATTCTTCTAGTTTTTTTATTTTTACTATATCCCTTTCAATCTCTTTTTTTTCATTTGTAATTTTCTCTACTTTAAATCCCAAATCTTCAGCAATGATTGAAGCAGTATCATAATCCATTGTTGAATTAAGAGAAATCATAATTCCGTTTTTCATGAGCTCCGTCATTAATTTATTTATTGGCATGTTCATTTTCTCAGCCAAATCTTTTACTATAATATTTTCTTCTATATGTATTATTTTTTCATGTTTTTGGTTTGTTTCTTTTTTGTCATTAATTTTAATTTCTTTGATTTTTGATTCTTCTTCTTGAAATCGTATTTTCTTCTTGTATTGTATATAAGCGAGTTTTATTTTATCAACTAAAGAATCATTAACTTTTATCGCTTTTGCTCCAATATGAAAACCGAGTTCTGGTAATATTTCCAAAAGTTCGTTTGTTGTTATTTTAAGTTGTCTTGCAAGTTCTGTTATATTCATAGTTTTTATTTATTTTGCACAATGAGATTAATTAGTAATCATAACTGTTTATTGTATTAAAGTCAATGATAATTTTATATTTGACACAGATTAAAGAATCGTATATATTGTCTTATTAATCTAGATTTTTTAGATTAAAATGTAAAAATGATAATATGGGCCAAGCGATAGAAAAACAGATAGAAAAATTAATTCAGAATAGTAATAATATTTTACTTTTAGTTCCAGAACAATATTCCGGAGATTGTTTGTCTTGCGCTTTGTGTTTTTACAATTTTTTATTACAAACTAAAAAACAGGGTGATATTGATTTAATTTTACCTCAAAAACCTAAAAAAATATATAGTTTTCTGCCAAAAATAGATGGTGCAATTACTAAATTTGATAAAATAAGAAGATTGGTTTTTGAAATTAGTACAGCAAATAAAAAAATTAGAGAAATAGATTATACGGAAGAATTTGAAAAATTAAAAATTTTTTTGACCTCCAGTCCTTATGAAATTAGACCAGATGAGATAACTGTATATTATGATGATCATTATGATTTGATTATAATTTTTAATTCTCCGGATTTACAATCACTCGGAGATATTTTTTCAAAAAATGTAGATTTTTTTCGTAAAACTCCAATCATAAATATTGATTTTGATCCAGCAAATAAACAATATGGACAGGTGAATTTTGTTGATACAAAATTTGGATCAGCATCTGAACAAATTTTTAACTTTTTTTATTCAACGGATTCTTTTATTTCAAAAGAAATGGCTGATTGTATTTTTGCTGGACTAGTTTTTGCTACCAATGGATTTATAAATAATAAAGTTACTCCATCTTGTCTTTCTATTGCTAGTAAACTTATACGAATGGGAGCAGAGAGAGAAAAAATTATTTCTAATATATATCAAAATAGATCAATATCACTTTTAAAAATTTGGGGACAGATTTTATCTCAAATAAAATATGATGAAAATTCAAAAATGGCTTGGTCTTTTGTTGATGTTGAAACAAGCGATGTTGATAATATTGGAGTTAGAGAATTAATTGATGATATAATATCCAGATCTCCACAAGTTGAAGTTATAGTTTTGTTTCATAAAATTTCAGAATATATTGTAAGAGTTTATGTGTATTCTAGTAAACATAGTTCTTTAAAGCTTGTTAATGGTTTAGTACAGAAAGATAAAATTTTAGGAGACGATGATTTGTTGAGTTTTGAATTTTTGGGCGCAAGCGAGGACTATTATATAAATATTTTAGAAGCCATTAAAAGAAATTTAAATATAGCTATTTAAAAATAATTGTTTTTTGTTTATACTATATTATATGGGCGATAGTTTTCCGCAATCGTTCCATTCTGCGAGGCAGGTAGATGGTTGTTTTTGGGTTCATAGCTCAGTTGGTTAGAGCGTTACGTTGACATCGTAAAGGTCAGAGGTTCGATTCCTCTTGGACCCACCATTATACATATACAATAGTATGGCGTGGAGTTTATCCTGTTATATAACAGAATTGACATTGTAGAGGTCTTTGGTTTAATTTCAGATATGCCCACCAAATATTGATTTTTCTTGCTTTTTATAATATTATTGTATAAATATAAAGGGCATATAGCTCAGACGGTTAGAGCACCACTCTTATAAAGTGGGGGTCGATGGTTCAAGTCCATCTATGCCCACCATAATGGATCTTTTTCAAATTAAAATTTTGCGCATAAGCGCATTTTTTGTTTAGAAAAGAAGGTCGCGATGCTTTAAATAGCGTTGCAAATCCATTTTCGTTATGTGATGTCGAATTGATAAAATTTCTGAATTAGTCGGATAATCTTATTCAGTTTATAGTAATATTCAGTTTATAGTAATGACGACTATATTGTTCTGTTTGAAATTTTGAAAAATATCCAAAAATTATAAACAGCAAAGATTGTTTCATTGAAAATATATGTCATGTGAGTAAGAAAAGCAGTTGATAAAATTATCAGAAGTTATAAATATTATTGATGAGGTTTTAGAATAGTTTACGACCAGAGCCAATTTCAAAATGATATTTTACTATTCCTAAACCAATTTGATCGTATTTTTTATTTGGTGCATAAGCTAAGACCGAATCACCCTTTAATTCAAAGGTAAAATTTTGACTATTAAAAGCCGTTGGCGCGAGTAATGCCGCTTCGACTCCATCTTTAAACCATTCCGGATGCTTAGAGCCAACAACTACAGCTTCATATGGCTTGCTTTTATGTTGCCTGCCGTTATTTTTCCCATAACCAATAGCTATTACACAATATAATTTTTCGCCTTTGTTGGTTGTCATAATATCTGAAATATGCGCAAAAGATCCGCCAACCCAACAAGTATTTAGACCTTTCGTTTGAGCTTTTAATACTAGCTGTTCGCCATAATATCCAACTTTTTCACAAGTAGCGCGATCATCTGGACCTATTAACATAATGTAATTTTCAACATTAGAAAATTGAGCTAAGCCAAAAATATTTCTACGAAAGGCTTTCGGTTCATTTAATACTAACTTAAAATTTAAACCAGATTTAGCATTTAACTGCTTTATTTCATTTTGAAGCATTGAAACAATATTTTCATCTAATTTTTTCTCTGTATAATGTCTAACCGAGTGTCGTTCTAAGATTGCTTTTTGTATTAAATCATTATTTTTATTCATAACTTAATTATACCAAATTTTTGATTTTTTTATATTTGATTTTTTTAGCGGGGTGGTCGGTGGTGTTTCTCCGGAGGTGACTTGTCGCTTGTTTAGGATTTTAGGAGCTTCCAGCGCCAAGTTCATAAAAATTTTATTCTCTATTATTTCTTTACACTAATATACTAAGATAAGTTCTAGCGTGGGAGTCTCGTCGTGATAAAATTTTTCAAGGTTTTTTATTTTACATTATAAATATTGTAAAAATTATATTTTTTTTGTAAATTAAAAATATGAAAGCAATAATAAATAAGTATTTGAATTATTCAAAAAAATGTATAGACTCTAAGATTTTTAGAAATTATTTTATTGTAAAGAATAATAAAAAAATAGATCTTTTACAAAATGGTAAATTATCTTGTGCGAAATTTGTTTCAGAAGTTCTTTTAAAATTTAAACTTATAGAATATGCACATCTTAGGGTTGTAAGTTGTGTTAAAGATATGAATAAAAATAATTGGAAAAAAGTTGATATTAATAATTTAGAATTGGGAGATGTATTAGTTTGGGATAAAAATAAATCCGGACATTATCATATGGGATTTTATATTGGTAATAAAAGAGCGATAAGTAATTCAGAAAAATACAGATGCCCTAGAGAGCACCATTTTACATATATGGGAAAAAGAAAAATAATAAAAGTTTTAAGATATAAAAAATAATTTTATAAAATAGTTTTTCTTATTTTGAGATTGTAAGAAATTATATTTATAAAAAAGTGTAGTGTTCCTAATATTAAAATTGAATATATTGCAAATTCAATTTTTATTTTTGTATAAAAATTCAAAATTATTAATGAGCCAATTATCCAATCAATTTGATCGAAGACAAGAAATGGTTTTCCTGGGAGTATGCTTAATCTTCTTTTTATAAAACTTTTTAATAAATCTCCTGTAAGCGCGCCAAAGCCCATAAGAAAACCAAAGATAAGAATATTTATTTCATTGTAGTTCAGAATTTCAATATTATGAAAAAGCGCGCTTGATATTTTTTGTAAAAAAGTAGTTATAATTGATAAAATTATTCCGAAAAATATTCCACGCCAAGTTTTATTTTTACCAAATAATTTTTTATTAATTGGAATGTTTAAAAAATTACAATTAAGAAAAAGTAAAGGCGCCATGTTTGCCATGGCTCCTGGTAAAAAAATCCAGATAATTTTTAAAATATAAATCATTTATATTTTTTAGTTAAAAATTTATAGAAGTGGAACGAAAAATGAGCACTCATTAAAATATTTAAAATTATAACTATGGAGTTGAAAAAATTTTTACTTACCCCAAATATAATTACAAGTAAAAAACCTATTTCAAAAATTATTTTGTAATAAGTTATTCTCGCATATGGAACTATTATCCAATCATTTTTTAAAAATTCGTTTTTGTTTGTAACTATAATTAAATAAAGCGCCGGTAGTATGAAAATAAAATAAGCTAAATTTAGCGAACTGATAAATTCTATTTTTATAAGACCCAATACAAAAAATACAAAAAGTAGGTTATCACAAACCATGTCTATAAATTTCCCCCTGTCACTGTCTTTTTTTTGATATCTTGCAAGAGCTCCATCAAAAAAATCTGTAAATCCACCAATTATTAAAATTATAAATGCAATTAAAAAATTGAATTTTACTAGAAAGAAAAATATTACTCCAGATATCGCGCGTATAAAACTTAAAGAATTTGCAGTAAAACCAGATTTATCAAGTATTTTTATTATGGTTCTAAAATATTTTGCTCTAAATTCTTGAGACTTTTTATTGTTGATATCTATTATTTTGTCTATTTTTTTTACATATTCCATATATAAATAATATATTTTTTTTCATACTTTTTCAATTATTAGATTTTGAATTGGAAATAAGGGGTATAAAAATATGTTTAGAAAAGGGACTCATTTTTTATAGGTAAATCATTCAGTTATCTGGTATTGCAATTTTTATAATTTATGGTAATATTACTTATGCTTAAATTTTGACACAAAGACCGTTAAAATTTAAGTATTTAATAATTAAAAAGGTCTTTTTTTAATTTTATGAGCACAAAAGAAACAAAAGAAAAAGCAAAAAGTGCATTTGGCGCTATTTTGGGAACACATGATGAAATAAAACTACCCAAAGTTGGTGATTTAATAGAATGTAATATAGTTTCAATAGGAAAAAATGAGGTTATTTTAGATTATAAGGGAATTACAAGCGGAGTTGTTAGGGGGAGAGAATTACATGATGAATCAGGTGCTTCTGATAATTATTCCATTGGTGATGTTGTATCAGCAACTGTTTTGGAACTTGATAATGAAAAGGGGATAATGGAATTATCTTTTAGATATGCTAGCCATCAAAAAGCATGGGACGAACTTGAAAAAATAATGAAGGAAGAAAAATTAGTTGAAGTGAGAGTAACTGATGCTAATAAAGGTGGTCTTATGGTTAAACTTGGAAATGTAATGGGATTTTTACCGGTTTCTCAGTTAACAACAAAATATTATCCAAGAGTTGAGGGTGGCGATAAATCAAAAATTTTAGCGCATTTAAAATCTTTTATTGGAAAAACTTTTTCTGTTGTTGTAATTGATGTTGATGAAAGAGAAAGCAAATTAATAGTTTCACAAAAATCAGCTTGGGCAGAGGAGCAAAAGAAAACACTTGCAGAATTTACAGTTGGAAAAGTTGTAGAAGGAAAAGTTACGGGAGTTGCTGATTTTGGAATTTTTGTTGAGTTTGGAGAGAATTTAGAGGGACTTGTCCATATTTCTGAACTTGCTTGGCAGAGAATTGACGATCCAAGTGATGTTGTAAAGGTTGGTGACAAGGTTAAGGCAGAAATTATTTCAGTTGATGACGGAAGAATTTCTCTTTCTATGAAGAGATTACAAAAAGATCCATGGATAAATATAGCAAAGAAATACAAGGTCGGTGACAAGGTTAGGGGGAAAATTTTAAAGATAAATCCATTTGGAGCTTTTATAGAGCTAGACAAAGATATTCATGGTCTTGCCCATATATCTGAATTAAGTGATAAAATAATACATAGCCCAGAGGATGTTGTAAAAGTTGGAAATTCGTATGATTTTACAATTATAAACTTAGAACCAGAACAACATAGATTGGGATTATCTCTTAAAACATACAAAAAATCTTTAAAGAAAGAAGAAGCTGAAACTATAAAAGAAACTAAAGAAATAAAAAAAGAGGAAACTGTTGAGGATAAATCAGAAGACAAAAAAGAGTAATTTTGCTTTGGTTTTTGTCTTTCTGTATAATAATATAATTAAGAATTTTTACTAAATAAATGAAGAATAATACATTCAAAAATTTGATTATATTTTTTATCACTATTTTAGTAGTTGCTTTTATTTTTAGCTTTTATGATACAAGTAAAAAATCAGAAAAAGAAATTTCTTTAGTTGAGCTTGGCAAAAAAATTCAAAATGAAGAAGTTTCTAAAGTTGAGGTTTTTGGAGAAGATCTAAAAATAGATTTGAAAAATAATGAGACAAAAGAATCAAAAAAAGAAAAAGAAACTTCTTTCACGGAGACAATGATAAATTTAGGAGTTTCACAAGAAAAATTGTCTTCAATAAATATTTCTATAAAAGACGATTCGAGTTCAAATATTTTATTTAATTTTATTATTCCAATTTTATTACCATTTGTTCTGATTGCTACTTTTGTGTGGTTTATGTTTAGAAAAGTTCAAGGTGCGAACACAAAAGCGCTTAGTTTTGGAGAATCTTCAGTAAAAGAGACGGATAAAAGAAAAAAAGTTACTTTTAATGATGTTGCAGGTGTGTATGAAGCAAAAGAAGAATTAAAAGAAATAGTGGAGTTTTTAAAAGATTCATCAAAATTCACAAAACTTGGTGCGGAAATTCCAAAAGGAGTATTACTTCTTGGAGCGCCAGGAACAGGAAAAACGCTTCTTACAAGAGCAATAGCCGGTGAGGCAGATGTCCCATTTTTTCATATATCAGGATCTGAGTTTGTAGAAATGTTTGTTGGTGTGGGAGCTTCACGCGTAAGAGATCTTTTCAAAAAAGCTAAAAAAAGCGCGCCATGTATTGTTTTTATTGATGAAATAGATGCTGTTGGTCGCCAGCGCGGAGCAGGACTTGGCGGAAGTCATGATGAAAGAGAGCAAACATTAAATCAGATTTTAGTTGAAATGGATGGTTTTGATAATCAGACAAATATAATAGTAGTTGCTGCCACAAATAGACCCGATGTTTTGGATCCAGCGCTTCTTCGTCCAGGAAGATTTGATAGACGAGTTGTGATTGATAGGCCTGATAAAAAAGATAGAAAAGAAATTTTAGAAATTCACGCAAAAAATAAACCATTTGAAGATGATGTTAATTTGGAAATAGTCGCTCAACGTACGCCAGGATTTTCTGGTGCGGATTTAAGAAATGTTTTAAACGAAGCGGCAATTTTATCAGCAAGAAATAATAAGAAAAGAATTGCTCAGCAGGATATTTTAGATAGTATAGAAAAAGTAATGTTGGGACCAGAGAGAAAAAGCCATATTTTAACAGATAAAGAGAGAAAAATTACAGCATATCATGAGGCCGGACATGCGCTTGTTGGACACATGTTACCAAATTGTGATCCAGTTCATAAAGTGTCAATTATTTCTCGTGGACGCGCAGCAGGATATACTATGAATTTACCAGAGGTAGATAGGTATTTAAACACAAAATCAGAATTTATAGATGAAATTGCAATGATGCTCGGTGGTTTGTGTTCAGAGAACATAGTATTTGGAGAAATTACAAATGGAGCAAGTTCTGATTTGCAACAAGTTTCTGATTTGGCAAAAAAAATGATTACAAAATTTGCAATGAATAAAGAATTGGGATATAGAGCATTTGGTAAAAATACTGAAATGGTTTTTTTGGGTCGTGAAATTCATGAAGACAGGGATTATAGCGAAGATGTAGCAAAAAAAATCGATTTAGAAATCAAAGAATTGATTGATGGTTGTTATAAATTAGCAGAAAAGACAATTAAAGAGAATAGAGAAAAGTTAAATAAAATTGCAAATATGCTTTTAGAAAAAGAAACAATTGAAAAAGAAGAGTTTGAAGCTTTGATGAAGGAATAATTGTTTATATAAAAGGAGGTAAAATTGAAAAAAGATGTTTTGCAAAAGAGCACAATACTTGTATTGTTTTTTTGTTTGAGTTTTAGTTTGTTTGCAAACAATAATGAAACTTCAAACACAGAGCAATATAGTGATGAGAGATTGAAAGAAGATTTAAGAAGCTTGGCTTATTACAACGAAAAAGAAACCAATATTGAGAAACTTAATCTTAGAAATGCTTTGATTCGTTTTCAGGCAGACAATAATTTGCGTGTTGATGGTGTTTGTGGACCAATAACAATTGAGACCATATTGAAAAGATTAAATTCAAAAGATTTTCAATACAGTGATGAAATAAAAAATCCAGCAACAAAAGATAAGTGGATTGTGTTAAATTTATCGAAAAGAATTTTGACTCTTTATCAAGAATGCAAAGTTTTAAAGAAATATCCTATTGCAATAGGCGCTCATGGAAGTCCAACACCAGAAGGAAAGTTTAGTGTTGTTGATAAGCTAATAAATCCTTGGTGGGGTGGTGGCGGATACGCAAAGCCAATTGCCGGAGGTAAGAAAAACAATCCCCTCGGATATAGGTGGATTGGGTTGTCTTATGGTGGTGGATATAGATATGGAATTCATGGAAATTCAAGTCCATACTCTATTGGAAAAAATATTTCCCACGGTTGCGTAAGAATGATAAATGGTGATGTAGAGGAACTTTTTTCTTTAATTGAAAAAGATGTTCCAGTGTGGATCGGTAAAGATGATACATTAATGAATTGGGGAATAAAGCAAGAATAATTTTAAGAGCCAAGTTTAACTTGGCTCTTTTTAAAAATAAAAAAGTGCCCCTTCGACTTCGCTCGAGGGCACTTTATTGTTATTTATCGTTTTTTTCAAAAATCATTAAAACATATAGATTTTTTTCAGATTCCATTGATGGAAATTGTTTTAATAATTTTTTTGTCGGAGATAAATATTTAATATTTATTAAATCAAGACCACTATTGATAAAAGATTTAATATAGTGTTCGAGTTTGTAATAATAAAAACCAACTCTTCTATAAGAGTTTTTATATTCTCCGCAAGTAATTAAACATTTAATCTCTAAGAAACTATCTATTTTTATATTTTGGAATTTTTTATGTCTAATCCAAACAGATGATTTATGTTTAATTAATTCATCTGTGTTAATACCCAGAATATATATTTTCCCACCTGGTCTGAGAAGTTTGGCAATCTTTTTTGATACAGTTTTTAACTCTTCATGTGTAAAATAATGTAAGACTAAACTTATCACAATCACATCAAAGGTTTCTTTTATTTGTTCAATATTTTTTATATCTAAAATAAGATAAGAAACATTATTATATTTGTTTGTCTGATTGGCTATATCTATCATATCTTGGGATAAATCAATGCCAATTATTTTTTTTGCTGTTTTGGCAATTTTTCTTGTAATATAACCCTCCCCACAACCCAAATCTAGAACACATTTATTTTCGATTTCTTTTTTGATGGTTTGTAAAAGTCTTTCCTTGCCAACAAAATCAGAAATTGATTGCGGTTTATCCCGGTACCACTTTTTTGCCTCATTGCCAGAATAAATTTTATTAATTTTTTTATTCATTTTTTCTCCTTTTGATTTTATTATAATCATATATATTATATATTATTTGATTTATTAATAGTATGGTAGAGTTTTTAAAAAAGCGTCGAATTGGATTATTCGACGCTTACTAAACCTTTTAACCAGTGGCTTTATTTTAAAGCCACTATTATCTCCAGCCACCCAGTTTTTGAGTGGGGAGATTCTGTATCCATCCCTATATATGTAGATACAGAGTATCTCCCAACTCTGTAATCCACACTGGGGCCTA
>Ga0116185_1000221_pt1 | contig 74268 bp, 71 predicted proteins | sample AD_JPNNA7_MetaG_FD_89754 | JGI IMG/M metagenome (GOLD analysis project Ga0116185, IMG submission 89754) | Active sludge microbial communities of municipal wastewater-treating anaerobic digesters from Japan - AD_JPNNA7_MetaG | ecosystem: Engineered > Bioreactor > Anaerobic > Digestate | place...
AGTTCTAATGTGTAGTTTACTCATATTGACCAGCTTAGTGCGACTAACAGTTTAAAAAGTAACGTTTTTAAGCCATAATCAAAACTTTTTTGCCTCTTTTTTTAATTGTCACAAGTCAGGAAACAAAGTTTTTAGCTGTAATGAAATAATATTTTTATCTAATCATATTTCTTTGCAATTTCCACGTAAGAAAATAATAGTATTTTTATGCAGTGCCCTTTTTGTAAAAACGAAATGGTCATTCTTGAACTTAACAAAGTAGAGATTGACTATTGCACCAACTGTAAAGGAATTTGGCTGGATGCTGGTGAACTGGAATTGCTTTATCACAGTTCAACCTCAACAGTTATTGATAAATTATTTAAGAAAAGTGAAAACAACTCAGAACTTAAAATCAGATGCCCCATTTGCAGAAAAAAAATGGAAAAAGTTGAATTCAAACAAACTGGAATTATCCTGGATAAATGTAAAAATAATCACGGATATTGGTTTGATAAAGATGAGCTAAGATCAATATTAGAATCGGAAGTTGATAGTAACTCTGAGATTATTGAATTACTTAAAAATATTTTTAGTCAGTAAATAAACGTTAAACTTATAATTAAAATCAAGCGGAGGCAGTAATGCTTTACTTTATTATCTTCATTGTTATCATCTTTTTAATAGGTATGTTCATTGTTTCTATTTATAATTCACTTGTTGGATTACGAAACAGAGTAAAAAATGCCTGGTCACAAATTGATGTTCAGTTAAAAAGAAGACACGATCTTATTCCAAATCTTATTGAAACCGTAAAAGGTTATATGACACATGAACGCCAGATTATGGAAAATATTACAAAGTATCGCAGTCAGGCAATGGATGCCAATACAGTTGGTGAAAAAGCTGCTGCTGAAGGTTTATTAAGCGGTGCACTCGGGCAGTTGCGTGTTCAGGTTGAAAATTATCCTGACTTAAAAGCAAATCAGAATTTTCTGGCTTTGCAGGAAGAGCTAACCTCAACTGAAAATAAAATTTCTTTTGCACGTCAGGCTTATAATGATCAGGTACTTTTCTATAATAATAAAATTCAGATGTTCCCTTCAAATATTATTGCCGGAATGTTTTCTTTTAAAGAAGAAGAATTTTTCCAGGTAGAAGACAAAGCTGAGAAAGAAGTTCCTAAGGTCAGTTTTAATTAATCAAAACTCTTAGTTAGTATGTGGGAACTTATACAAGCTAACAGAAGAAAATCTGTTTTCATCTTTTTGGGGATGGGACTATTGCTACTTCTGATTGGTTATGTTTTTGGCAGTTTTTATAACCCTGATTCAGGCGGCTTTGTTGGTTTATTCTTGGCAATAATTATCTGGGCTATTCTTTCAACTGTAAGTTATTTTGCCGGTAGTAAAATTATTCTGGGTATTAGCGGTGCAAAAGAAGTTACAAAAGAAATACATCCGCAATTATTCAATGTAGTAGAAGAAATGAGAATAGCTGCGAACTTACCAAATCAACCAAAGATTTATATTATATCTGATGCTGCACCAAATGCATTTGCTACCGGAATAAAACCAGAGAACTCAGCAATTGCAGTTACTGCAGGTTTACTGGGTCAATTAAACCGTGATGAGCTTCAGGGGGTAGTTGCACATGAAATGTCTCACATACTTAATAGAGATATTTTACTGATGACATTTGCAGGAATGATGCTTGGTGCAATCACTTTAATGGCAGATATATTTGCCCGCAGCTTTTGGTATGGCGGGGGAACGCGTTACAAATCAAAATCTTCGAATAGAGGAGGCGGGCAGGCACAATTAATTATAATGATTGCTGCACTTGTTTTTGCAATCCTTGGACCAATTATGGCGCAGTTACTTTACTTTGCGATTTCACGAAAAAGAGAATATCTGGCAGATGCTTCTGCTGTCAGATTAACAAGATATCCTGAAGGTCTGGCTTCTGCTCTTGAAAAAATATCTGTTTCTCATCTTGATCTTAAAACAGCAAACAAGGTTACTGCTCCGATGTATATAATAAATCCGTTAAAGAAAAAAGGGATGCAAATTGCAAACTTAACCAGCACGCATCCTCCTATAACTGAAAGAATAAGAATTTTAAGATCTATAAGTCAGGGTATTGATTATTCAGACTATCAGGTTGCGTTTAATCAGATAAAAGGTAAACGCTCACCACTAATACCTCTTTCAGGTATATCAGAGAAGTTAAATTTATCTTTGAGAAAACCGGAAAGCAGTGCCGGAGAAAGTGAAGAATTACTTGATACGAAAAGAGAAGTTGGTGATTTGATGATGAAACTTAATGAGTATAAATTCATTAATTGCACTTGTGGTTTGAAACTAAAAATCCCCCCGCAATTTAATAGCGATACAATTACGTGTCCAAAGTGCGGCAGAATTCATACGCTAAATATTTAAATGAAGTATGATTAATTTCTTATAGAAATAATAAAACTAATTAATATTTGTATCCTTCAATTTTAGAAATGCAGTTTCTGCAGAAACTACTTCCTTTAATATCAACTTCTTCTATACCGGGTGATGAGTGCATTACACAATCCCAATCAATGCAATGGCGCAGTCCGTAACAGTGCCCTAATTCGTGAAGAAATTCCTTAATTGTTCTTTCCAGTAAAAGATTATCGTTAGAAATGCCTGAATAAAATTCTTCATGTAAACGGCAGACAGATAAAAGGGCATGCTTTCCGTTTAGCTGTGCTTCACCAAAAATAAAGGTTAATACAGGAACAAAAATATCAACATCGGTTAACATAATTACTTTGCCATCAATATTATCTGTAAGCTTTATGGCTTCTGCTATTATTTGTGTTGAAAAATATTGTTTTCGATCTATAGAAAAAAAATCATCCAGATTAATATCCAGATCGATAACACGGATTTTTGCAGAAAATCTTTTTGATAATTCTGTTATAAGATTTTGCAGAAGTAAGGTGTTGTAAAATCTTAGGGGTGCAAGATAAATATCCATCAATAATCATTTTTACTGAGGTTGTACTTATTTATTTTATTATAAAGTGTAACCCTGTCTATTTCAAGTATCTGGGCAGTTTTTGAAATATTCCATTCGTTTTCATTTAAAGTATTCAGAATAAACTTGCGTTCCATAGCTGCAAGGCTTTTAACATCATTATTTAATGCAAAATTATTACTTGAAAGATGGAAGGGAAGATCTTCAACCATTATTGAATTGCTTTTCCCGACTACCATTGCTCTTTCTATTGCATTTTCTAATTCCCTGACATTCCCGGGCCAATTATAATTCATTAAAAAATCCAATGCTTCTTTAGAAACAGTTTTCACTTTTTTATTCATAGCAGTTGAAAATTTTTTAATAAAGAAATTAACAAGTAAGGGAATATCATCTCTTCTTTCACGCAAAGGCGGTATAACGATTGTAAATACATTTAATCTGTAGTACAGATCTTCTCTGAATTTACCGGCTTTAACAAGTTCTTCCAATGGTTCATTTGTAGCAGTGATTACCCTGAAATCACTTTTTATTAATTCATTGCCGCCGACTCTGTTAAACTGTTTTTTCTCAATTACTCTTAATAGCTCAACCTGCATCTTCGGAGAGATGGAGCCGATTTCATCGAGAAAAATTGTTCCTCTGTCAGCCATCTCAAATTTACCTTTTCTTTTAAATTGAGCTCCTGTAAAAGATCCTTTTTCGTGACCGAACAATTCGCTTTCAAGCAGTGATTCTGATAAAGCACCGCAGTTTACAGTAATAATCGGGAAGTATTTTCTGCTGCTGTTTATATGCACAGCTTTTGCAACTAATTCTTTACCTGTACCGCTTTCACCTCTGATGATAACGGTTGTATCAGTGATTGCAACACTATAAACAAGCTCATAAACTTTCCGCATCTGATAACTCTCACCGATCAGGTTATCAGGTTTAATTATTTCATCTATATTTTCTTTTAACTGAATGTTTTCAATTTTCAGTGCTCTCTGTTCAAGTGCTTTATTTACAATATGAGCTAGTTCATCAGGATCAACAGGTTTTGTTATATAATCGAATGCACCGTTTTTTAAAGCAGTAATTGCAGTCGGTACCGAAGCGAAAGCAGTTATCAGAATTACCAGGGCATCTTTATCAATCTCTTTTACTTTGGTTAATAAATCTAATCCACTCATACCGGGCATTTTCATATCAACAAGCAGAATATCATATTTTCCTTTTTCATATTTTTGTAAAGCTGTTTCACCATCTTCAGCAGTATCAACTTCATAATTATCCTCTTCGAACCAGTGATAAAGAGATTCCCTTACAATTTTTTCATCATCCACGATAAGTATTTTTTCTCTTTTACCCATAAAAATTCTCTAATCCTGTTGTTTATTTTTTGGTAATGTTATTTTAAATATTGTTCCTTCAACTGAAGTTTTTTCAACTTCAATTTTACCATTATGATTAGTAATAATTCCATAAGTAACTGCAAGACCTAATCCGGTACCGGAGGATATTGTTTTCGTTGAATAGAACGGATCAAAAATATGCGGCAGATCATTATCGGCAATTCCTGTACCTTCATCTATTATCCTGATAACAACATTACTTTTTTCTGTTGTTAAATTAATTGTAATTTTTCCTCCGTTAGGCATTGCTTCAATAGAGTTTATTAAAAGCGAAATTAATGCCTGCTGGATTTTATTTGCATTGCAGTATATCTCTATTGGAGTATCTGCATAATCTTTGATTAAAGTAATACCATTAATTTCCAGATGATGATTGATAACCGTAATACTGTGATAAATTATTTTTAACAGATTTTCTTTTGCAAACTCATCACGTTCAGAGTGGGAGAAGATCAGCAAATCTTTAACAATTTGTCCACAGCGGGCAGATTCGTGAGAGATCAGGTCAAGATATTCAATGATCTTAGCATTTTCCGGATTATCGTTTGAAGATTGCAGTTTTTTTGATATCAATTTGCTGTAAGTTAAGATTCCTGCAAGCGGATTATTTAATTCGTGTGCAACAGTGGCAGAAAGTTTTCCAAGCGAAGCAAGCTTTTCAATTTGATTTACCTGATTATAAATATTTTTAAGCTCTTCTGTCTTTTCATTTACTTTATCATTCAGAGTTTCCGACCAGTTCTTTATTTCTTTATATGCTTCAGCAAGATTTTTTGACATTTCATTAAATCTACGGGCAACCTGTCCGAGTTCATTCTTAGCCTGAATTTTGATTCTGTAATCTAAATTTCCGTTTCCTACAGCTTCAATACCATCTTTTATTGTTTTAAGTGGTTTGTTAACCAGTATTGTTATAAAAAATCCAGTTGAAAGTGAAATTACTATAACAAGAAATATCGATGCAAAAATAACCTTGGTTCTACTCTCTTCTATTATTTTATCAAGTGCATCAAGTGAGACGCCAACATCTAGAACACCTAGAATATTAATATTTGATGGATGAGCATGGCAATCAGCGTTTGAGCAATCAGGTTCATTCATAATAGGATTTATAAGACCAAGAATACGCTTATTTTCTGCATTTCTATATACTCTCATTTTATCCTGATTTGCCAGGCTTTGAAGCGGAACAGAGCTGTTATGGCAGCCAATACAAGCTTCTGCAGTTAAATCAACCTTGTTCAGAATTTCGGTAGTATCAGTTGAGTAACTAATTATACCTTGTTTGTTATAGATACGGATTTCTTCCACGCCTCTTAAAGCACGAAGTGTATTAATTATTGCATGCACATCTTCAGGTCGGTTTAGAAGCATATCATATCGTGTGGATTTTTTTATTATATCACTCAGATTATAAGAAGTTTGAAACCTTGATTCGGTTAAATAATCATTAAGGTTTTTTAAAATAAAATATGTATAAACTGAGAGAAGGATAATCAGAATAGTTGAGAGGGAAATGATGAGTCGAACGCTTAGTTTGTTAAAGACTTTTGGTTTCATATAATCTGCTAACCTTGTTATTCAAAATTAGATAATACTTTAAATATTTACAATCAGCTGTTGTTTATTAATTGTATGTTTAATGCAGATGTGTGTTAGAAGATGAGGGATTTTTTAATAAGAACAAATCAGAATAACTATAAAAATATTTTTATGTGTTTAATGAACTCAAAATATCGATGTATTTTTTTCTTCCGATAAGCTGATGCAGAAACCTGATTTGAGTTCCTCCATCCATCATTGTTTCACCTACTACAGGAACTTTTGTTTTAATATCTTCCATTACTCTGATTGCTTTGGAATGCATATTATTCCATTGTTCCTGATTTAATTTGGCACCCAGAACTTCTGAATGATTGGCACCCATAATAGAAAACCATTGTGATTTTAACGGCTCATCCGTTAGATCACCGACCTCATTGTAAATAATTAAGTTTATCGGGGAAGTAATACTGATACTTCCCCAATCACCGTTAATTTGAATTATTTGCTGTCCTACAGAAATATTTTTTCTGCATTCGCCAATTGTAACCGAGTTTACATTATCAAGAAAACTGCCCCAAACAGGATTTATACCAAGATAAAATGTATTAGCACATATCTCCTTTGCAATAAGATTATTTTTAAGATATATGATATTGGTTTCATACTTAATGCTGTTTAATTTGTTCAGGATTGTATTTACAGCATTAACTATTCCATCCATCTTTGTATCCTTTTCATCGGATAGATTTCTGATAACTTTATCAAACGGACAATTTTCACAATCGAAATTATTATCACACAATTTGTAATCAATAACTCCGGAAGTCATCCAGATGCATTTAAGCATCTCATATCTGTTTGATTTTAACTCGATTTCATTATTCATGTCTTTAACTTATTGTTATTGGCTTTGTTTTAGCTATGTCTTTTTCACTAGCTGAATGTTCGTGTTCTTCAGTAACAAAAACGGCAAAGTTTTTGGCTACCAGCCTGAAAGCAAATATTGCAAGAACAATGAGCATTAAAGTAATACTGATTTCATCAAATGACGGGAAATAATTTACACCCGAAGATGCAACCAAACCTGTAATACTGACATTTATTCTGTTCAGTATAAGTCCTGATATTACACAAATTGAAATTATGTATAACCATTTTTTATCTTCTCTGAATTTTTTCTGACTCAGCAAATAAATTGGTGCAATGGTTCCGAGTAATATTTCCAGATAGAAAAGATATGTTTCCATTGATGGAACTGTCAATAAATATAATTTACCATCATCAATAAAATCATATATCTTTAACAATAAACTTGCTATTAATGCTATTAAAACAGCAAATGCAGCTCCGGATAAAATATCCATTTTTAAACCGGTATTCTGAAAACCATCTTCTTTTGTAAGACCTCTTGCAACTAAATATGATTCAAATATTATCATCGATAAACCAGCTGCAATACAGGAAATATAAAAGTGAACAGGCAGTAAAGATGAATACCATAATGGATGTAATTTGCCTGGAACTATCAAATATAAAGAACCAAAAGATGATTGGTGAAGAGTTGAAAATAATACACCAACTATAACTACAGGAATAGAAATCATTCTAAGGATTTTAATTGGTGCTTTTAAATTAAATTTTTCAAGTATAACTGGTGCAAACTCTATTAAAAGAACTGTGGAGTAACAAATTAAACACCATGTAATTTCGAACATAACAGAATGTATGTTCCACATATAAAGTGGATGATAGAAATGTTCCGGTCTTCCGAGATCAACTATCAATAAGCAAACAACAATTGAATAGCCTAGAAATGCAGTGAGAATTGCAGGTCTTACTAACGGTTCGTATTTATGCATATTGAATATGTGAACAGTTGCCGCAATTGTAAATCCGGCTGCTGCTAATCCGACACCGATGAAATCAAATCCTATCCACAATCCCCAGGGAACAGTATCCTGTAAATTAGTTGTTGCTCCTAATCCCTGTGTAAACCTAAAATAAGTTGAAAACAAGCCAACAATTACAATTATAACTGAAGTTATCTTCCAAAATGTAGGTTTCAAAATTTCACTAACGTTAATATTCTTAATTTTCATGTTTACTTCTCTCTTCTTTAGCAATTTGATTTTTTCTTTTTGTCAGCCAATACATTCCGCCTAAGAAAATACCGCCGCCAACAACAACAGATGGAATTTTTTCCATTGCTCTTTTGGTGAACTCAGGCATTGCTTCTTTTGGTAATTCAGGAATGTATCCTAATTGTTCAAATGGTACAGGTGAAAGAACGAGTACGTGACCTCCACCGGCTTCTTCAAGTCCGTAAATATGCTGATAGTATTTATCGGGATTTTCCTGAAGTCTTCTTTTAGCAATAGCAATCAGTTGATCCATATCTCCGTACAAAGTTGCTTCATTTGGGCAAGCTTCTGCACAGGCAGGTATAAGACCTTTGCTGACACGTTCAGCACACATATTACATTTTCTGATACGCGGTGTTGTAGTTCCCCATTCGTAACGAGGAATTTTATGAGGACAAGCCTGCATACAATATCTGCAGCCTATACATTTATCAGCATCATAAACAACCGCACCAGTAGGTGTTTTTGTTATTGCCCCGACGAGACAAACTGATTCGCAAGCAGGTTCATTACAATGCATACACATTTTTCTTGCATACAAATCGTCATATTGTTCGATTACATTGAATGTATTATCAGAGAGATGATCTTTTAGAAAATCTTCACTTGTTTTCGGAAGATTATTTGCTTCTTTACACGCATCATAACAGGAACCACATCCTATACATAGCGTTACATCAAAGAGTATTCCTTTTTCTTTTAACATTTGTTTTTCCCGTATTTATAATGAAAGAAATTCTTTTTCAAAATCACTTGTACTTTTATCAACTAATGAATAGAGCATATCGTTAGATAATGTACCTCCATCAAACATAGTTTCACCAGCTAAATTTGGTTTAAGTGCATGTGTATCTAAAAAGCTTTTTAGTTTAATAAATTCTTTTTTTATCCAGTTTACTGCATCATTTCCTGAATAGAATTTTTCATGATTCTCAGAAAGATCTTTTGAAAGTAACTGAACTCCCCATGTTTTATATGGGTCAGAAATATTTTTATTTATAATATTTGGGTTAACCGTTTGTACAATACCATTGACCGGTGATAGAAATTTTACTTTATTATTTCCATAAGCACCTTCAAATAAAATATCCCCGCGTTTTATTGTTTTACCTGCAAGAGCACAATTTAGTATTGCTAACGTGCCTAATGCAGTCATTCCGAATTCATCGATTCCTATATTAACCAAGCCGTTTTTCTCTTCTTTAAGCCAGGTATGTCCTTTTGAAAAGAAAGTATTTTGAGGAATAGTAAATTTGTTTGTTTCAAACATTGATATATCAAATTGCGAGAATGATGGTTCAAACGCAGGATGATATTTCCCCTGGAATTTTAGTACAACAAGATCAACTAAAATGAAAAATAAAAATGCTGCCAGAACAAAAATTGCGACCATAGTGTTTCCTTTTTATATAATTCATTTTGATTTTTTATTGATTTAATGTTGAGCTATCATCTTTTGTGATATTCTCATCTTTATTGGTTTCTTTTGATTTTTCGTCTTCGTGCGGCTGTCCGCCATCGTACATTGTTTCACTTGCAAGTCTGAGTGTAGGATCAAATTTTGTTGCAACAGGCTTTGAAACCTTATTTTTCTTGTATGATCCTGATGCTAGTGGGTCGATTACAAATCTGACTAATAAATCAACACCAATGAAAACTGCTACTAATACTAATATGAATGTAAGCATTTTGAACTCCTTTTGTTTTAAATTGTGCTTTATAGAGGGCAACTTACATACCAGCAGTTTTTGTTTTTTATCATCTCTGTAATTCATTATAATATAAGGAGTTATAGAATTGGTGTTGCAATATTAAGCTATCGTTTTCATAAAAAGTGTTAATTATTTCAACAACACACTATTGAAAAATTCATCAGTTTTTTTGATTAGCGAAGAGGTATTCTACATAAGTCCGTTGAGGTATTAAATTTCTTTTTTGGTGCTATGTGCCTATTAAAAATATTTAATATTATTTAGTTAGCATCAATTTATTTACCGCAAAACTAACGGTAATAAAGTATTTCCGGTTATTATATTTTCTCTATCCTTAAAAAAAGTATAAAATGTTTGCCACTATTGATAAGTATTAGAAGTTAATGATTTTACTTAGCCTTGTTTCCCGCCTCTAAATATTGCGTTATTAACAAAAATCAAATGATTATTTTTTTCAAAAACTATTTTCAGAATGGCACAAAATTGTATTTAGAAAAGCAACTATTTTAATTCGTCTTGAAAAACATTTACATAATTCTTGAAAGGAATAAAAAATGTCAGGCAAAAGTCGCCGAGATTTCCTTAAAAAATCTGCTTTAGTTGGGGCTGGAATAGCCGGTCTTTCTACCTCATCAGCTAAGGCAGGTCCAAAAAATATTTTATCTGAAGATCGAATGGGTGTTTTAGTTGATACGACTGTTTGTATTGGCTGCCGTCAGTGTGAATGGGCTTGTAAAGAAGCTCACGATTTACCGGCAGGGGATCTTGAATCTTATAAAAACCGCGAAGTGTTTGATAATATGAGAAGACCTGATCATACAGCATTAACCGTTGTTAATGAATATTCACCGGGTAAAAGTTCAAATCTTCCTGTTGATGTAAAAGTTCAATGTATGCACTGCGATCATCCTGCTTGTGTATCTGCTTGTATTGTTGGTGCATTTACCAAACACGAAAATGGCGCAGTAACCTGGGATACTGATATGTGCATTGGCTGCCGTTATTGTATGGCTGCCTGTCCGTTCCAGATTCCTGCTTTTGAATATGACAAAGCATTAAATCCAAAAATAATGAAATGTGATTTTTGCTATGACCGGACGAAAGAAGGAAAGCTGCCTGCTTGCGTCAGCATTTGTCCTGTTGAAGCACTTACATACGGAACAAGAACTGAATTAGTTAAGATTGCACGCGAAAGAATTAAAAAAGATCCTGACAGATATGTTGATCACATTTATGGAGAATATGAAGTTGGCGGAACATCCTGGATGTATTTAACGAGCAAAGATTTTGCAGAACTTGATTTTCCAAAACTTGGTAATAATCCTGCCCCCGGTGTTTCAGAATCTATTCAGCACGGAATATTTGCTTACTTTGTACCGCCGGTTTCATTATATGCACTTTTAGGTGGAATAATGTGGATGACAAAACGTCGTAAAGAACTTGATGAGGAGGAAAAATTATGAGTCATGATTCTTATAATCCTGTTCCGGTAAAACATAAATTTTTTACTCCGGGTGTGGTTGGTTTAATAATTATTGCCGTTAATGGATTAGTCTTTTTAATGGGAAGATTTTTCTTTGGTATTGGTTCAGTTACGAACTTGAATAATCAGTATCCCTGGGGCTTGTGGATCGGAGTGGATGTTGCAGCAGGAGTTGCTCTTGCAGCAGGAGGTTTTACCACAGCAGCTCTTGGGCATATTATCCATAAAGAAGAGTATCATGCAATAGTAAGATCTGCACTTTTAACCGCAATGCTTGGCTACACTTTCGTTGCACTTGGTGTGTTTGTAGATATAGGAAGATGGTATTTTATCTGGCATCCGTTGATAATGTGGAATGGCAGTTCAGCCCTGTTTGAAGTTGGTATTTGTGTGATGATTTATCTTACAGTTCTTTATATAGAATTCCTGCCAATTGTAACTGAACGATTCATAGGCAGGGTTAATCTTCCCGGGATTTTATCCAAGTTAAACAAACCTGTTGATAAGCTTTTAAGAGCACTTGATCGCGGTCTGTCAAAAACAATGTTCGTTTTTATTATTGCTGGTGTTGTACTTTCTACATTACATCAATCTTCTTTAGGGACTTTAATGATCATTGCAGGGCCAAAGATGCATCCTCTTTGGCAGACACCAATATTGCCATTACTCTTTTTACTCTCAGCAATTTCTGTCGGATTCCCGATGGTTATATTCGAATCTTTGATTGCTGCAAGATCATTGGGATTAAAACCAGAAATGCACATCCTTTCAAGATTGGGATCTATGATTGCACCTTTACTTGGAATTTACTTAGCATTTAAGATTGGTGATATGTTTATACGTGAGACTTTTGTTTATTTAACTGAATTTAATACAGCAAGTGTTATGTTTACCATTGAGGTTCTGTTCGGAGTAATAATTCCGTTGAGAATGTTTTTATCCACAAAGGTATTAAAATCACCACTGTTTATTTTTATAGCATCTTCTTTGGTTGTATTTGGTGTTTTGATAAACAGGATAAACAACTTTGTTGTAGCATATACACCACCATATTCAAGCAGTTCATATTTCCCTTCATACGGGGAAATTTCAGTTACTCTTGGATTTGTAGCAATGCTTGTATTAGCATACCGCTTTATTGTTCTTAATTTTCCTGTTATCAGTTTGCCAGGCAAAGCTACAGCTCCTAAAACTAAATATACGATAAGGGGAATAAAATGATGAAGAAAATAATTAGTCTTTTATTAGTTCTATTTATAACCATAACAATCCAAGCCCAGCAAAGTCCGGGCAAAGATCATTCTAAATTAAAAGTAGATTGCAGTACTTGTCACATTTGTGATGTTCCGACAAAGAGTGATCCATGTTTGATTCAATGTCCGCGTGAGAAAATAACAACTGTATATCAAAAACCTGAACAAACACCTGAGTTAATAACGATAGATCAATTAAGTGATAGATATGGTCCTGTTTATTTTTCTCACAAGATTCACGCACAAATGTCTGAGATGAGCGGCGGCTGCGAAACTTGTCATCATCATAATACTTCTGGTCCGATTCTTAAATGCAGTACCTGCCATTCATCTACAAGAAAACGTGATAATGTAAGCGTACCTGATCTTAAGGCTGCTTATCACAGACAATGTATGGATTGTCATCGTGAATGGAGTCATGATAATGGATGCAATACTTGTCATACACTTAAGAAAGATTTAAAAAACGGTAAACAGGATCCGAATCTTCAGAAGAAATATGCCGGTAAAAATCATCCTGTAGTTTTAGAGCCAACCAAATTGGTATATGAAACAAATTCTGACAAAGGAAAAATTGTTACGTTTTATCATGATGATCACACGAAAAAATTTGGTTTGAAGTGCACAACCTGTCATAAGCAGGAAAGCTGTACAAAGTGCCACGATGTTAATAGAAAAGATAATAAGCAGCCTATCAAAGTAATTACAAAGAGAACTTTTGAAGAGCAGCATAAGAATTGTATCAGTTGTCATAAGAAAACGGAAAATTGCAGCAAATGCCACAGCAACAAAGTTCTTGAGCCATTTGATCACGCTAAGAAAACTGGTTGGCCACTGAACAAATATCATATTAACCTGTCTTGTGTAAAATGTCATGGTTCAGCTCAGCCGTATAAGAAAGTTGATAATAAATGTTTAAGCTGTCATAAATCCTGGTTTGATGGAAAATTCAAACACTCAGTAACAGGCTTACAACTGGATGAAATTCACATTGAATTAAGCTGCGACGATTGTCATAGTGATAATAATTTTGCAGTAAAGCCAACTTGCAGCAGTTGTCACGATGATTATAGTTATCCAAAACAAAAACCGGGAAAGGTTATTGGTAAAAAATAAATTTTGTCTGCAGGAATAAACTAAAATTCCTGCAGCTTTTTAAAAAAATATTTCAAACAAAAATTATAAATGTTTAAGAAAATAGGTTTTCGTTTAATCTTTGCTGTCGCTTTTACTTCTTTAGTAATTATTGGTGTATTTGCATTTTTTAATGTACAGTCTCAAAGCAACGGTTTAACTGCGGAAGTTGAACGGCATGCAAATCAATTAAGTGAAACAGTTGTATCCAGCACAAGAGTTGATATGATGCTTAATCAAAGAGACAGGATACAACAAACTATTAGTTCAATTGGTTCTCAGCCGCATATAAGGGATGTAAGGATACTGAATAAGATTGGTGAAATTATTTATTCATCAGATCAAAGCAGTATAAATCAAATGGTTGATAAAAATGCCGAGAGTTGTTATGCCTGTCATGCCGAAGATAAACCACTCGAGCAAATATCAATTACAGAACGAACAAGAATATTTAAACCACATCAGGATTCTGCGAGAATAATTGGAATAATAACTCCAATTTATAATGAAAAATCCTGCTGGACAGCTGAATGTCATGCACATCCTGACGACCAAAAGGTTCTTGGTGTTCTGGATGTATCAATATCGTTAGCAGAAGTTGATAAAGAGATCTTAAAATCAAAAATTGAAATAGTAATCTTTGCGTTTGCTGCTGTATTAATTGTGGGTTTTATTATCGGTTTATTCGTTAAAAAATGGGTTTCAAATCCAGTTAATGATCTTTTAAGTGCAACACAACAGGTAAGTGCCGGTAATTTGAATTATGCAATCAAAGAAATTGGTGATGATGAGATTGGTAAGCTTGCCTCATCTTTTAATAATATGACAAAAAAATTAGCTGAGGCACGTTTACAATTATTTCAATCCGATAAGATGGCTTCTTTAGGCAGATTAGCAGCGGGTGTTGCACACGAGATAAATAATCCTTTAACAGGCGTGCTTACTTACAGTAGTTTCTTACTTAAAAGAACTAAAGATAATTCTGAATTTCAGGAAGACCTGAAAGTGATAGTAAGAGAAACAATCAGAAGCAGAGAGATTGTAAAAAGTCTTTTAGATTTTGCAAGGCAGTCTGTTCCTAAAAAAAATCCCGCTGATTTAAATGATGTTGTTGATAAGGCAATCTCTGTTGTAGAAAATCAATTATCAATCAAGAAAATAAAAGTTGAGAAAAAATTAGAAGCTGATATTCCTAAAATAACACTTGATTCAAATCAAATGGAGCAAGTGTTTATTAACTTGTTTGTAAATGCTGCTGATGCCATGGAAAAAACCGGAGGAACAATTACAGTTACAACTCATTTGATTTCTCTGGCGCCTTTCGGAACAACACAAATAAAAAGAGCAACCTGCAGGAAAAGACATAGCCTGATTGATAATGAATTTAAAATTGATGGTTTGCCGGCAATTAAAGTGAAAGTTATATCAGATAATAACGAAGGAATAATTCATATAGATCCGGTTTACGGAAAGCACTATAACAATTATGATGTTGGTTTTAAAATAAATAAAAATGCAAAATTTGTTTGTCCTGAGTGTAATGTTTCGCTGGTGCAGGAAGATAAATTATGTCCTAAATGCGGATCTCCAATTTTAGTTTTTGATTTAGGTCCGGAAGGTATTTATGAAGTATGTTCTTCTGAAAACACTGATTGGGAAAAATGGGATTATATAGAATCAGCCGGTGTGCAGGAATATGTTGAAATAAAAGTTTCAGATACCGGATGCGGCATCAGCAACGAAGATTTACATAAGATTTTTGATCCCTTCTTCTCAACAAAAGGACAAAAGGGCAACGGACTCGGTCTTGCTGTAATCTGGGGTATTGTTGATAATCATAACGGAACAATTACAGTAGATAGTGAAGTTGGAAAAGGCACAACATTTAAAATCAGATTACCACTGACTCAACAAAGATAATGGTTATGGATAAGACAGCTGATATATTGGTTATAGATGATGAACAAGTAATAATTGATGCAGTACTTAAAATCTGTGCACTTGAAGATTATTCGGTTGACTCTGCGATTAATACAAAAACAGGATTGGAGAAAATATCTAAGAATTTTTATCCGATTATTATATCAGATATAATGATGCCTGATGGTGATGGATTTCAGATACTTGATACGATAAATAAGTATAAAAAAGATTCTGTAGTGATAATGACGACAGGATTTTCTACGGTTGAAAATGCAGTTAATTCACTTTATAAAGGAGCTTTAAGCTTCATTCCAAAACCCTTTACAGTAGATGAACTGTTGAGTGTTTTGTTCAGAGCAAAAAATTATATCAAAATAATAAAAGAGGAGAAATCTTTTTCGCCGCAGCAAAGAGATAAAGCACTGATTTATGTTACTTGTCCGGCAAAATATTTTCGTCTTGGTCATTCAACCTGGATGGTTCAGGAAAGGGAAGGCAGTGTTTTGGTAGGTATATGTGATATATATATGAAAGCAATTGAATCGGTAACCAATATTGAAATGCTGCAGCCTGAAGATGAATTAATTCAGGGAACAGCATGTGCAACTTTAACAAGCAGCGATGAAAGAATCCACAAAGTACTTGCACCTTTATCAGGAAGAATTGTTGAAGTAAATAATAACGTTATCAATAATCCGTTATTGATAGAAAAAGATCCTTACTTTGATGGCTGGTTATACAGAATAATTCCGGCTAATTTAGATTATGAAATTAAATATTTAATACCTTGTAGTTCAGACAGATTATAATATTTGAAAAAGAAATTAAAATTTATTCTTTAGGAGAAACATTATGGCGCTTTTCATATTAGCTATTGTCATTTTTATCACTGCTGATGTTTTGATCCGTATGATAAGCAAAAGAATGACAGAGCAAAAACAAAAGAAAGAGAGAGAACAAGTTCTTCAGGAAAGTCTGAAACTTGATTTCACAGGTGAAGCAAAAACACTTAAACGTGCACAGGTAGATAATCCGAAAGCAAGAATTCTATGTGTGGATGATGAAGAAGTAATATTAGGAAGTTTCAGAAAAATACTTGTTTTGGATGGCTACTCTGTAGATACAGTTGAAAACGGTCAGGAAGCACTTGGATTAATTCAAAAGCATCATTATGATTTTGTATTTACCGATCTTAAAATGCCTATGATGGATGGTGTTGAAGTATGTAAATCAGTAAAACATCTTCGTCCTGATATTGATGTAATAATTATTACTGGTTATGCTTCGATAGAAACTGCAGTTGAAACAATGAAATACGGTGCTTTGGATTATGTTGAGAAACCATTTACTGAAGATGAATTAATTGCATTTGTTAAGAAATCACTTATAAAGAGACAGGACAAAATCCAGAAGCAATTAAAACCAAAAGTGCATATAACTCATTTACCTGCTTCAGATGATTTTATACAAGGTGAGTTCTCAATTCCTGGCGGTGTTTTCATTGCAAAAAATCATACCTGGGTTAGTATGAATCAGGAAGGAATTGCTAAAGTTGGTATTGATGACTTTGCTCAGAAATTAATCGGGAAAGTTAGTTCATTGGAATTGCCAAATCTGGGTATGACAATTAAAGCCGGTCAACCGTTGTTTACAATTAAACAAGGTAACAGGACTGTAACGTTCAGCTCCCCGGTAAGTGGAAAAGTAGCTCAGGTAAATACTCTTCTTCAGGATAATCTTGATGCTCTGGAAGTTACTCCTTATGAACGAAACTGGGTTTGTGCTCTTGATGCTGAAAACCTGGATAATGAAATAAAAGAAATGACCATCGGAAAATCTGCAGTAACTTTTTTCCAGGATGATATTGAGAAATTTAAAACAATGTTTATGGAATTATTAAAGTCTGAAAAGAAATCAGATGAATATCTTGAAGATGGATTGTTTATCGGACAGTTAGGTGATCTTACCGATGTAAACTGGAATAAAATTATTGCTGAGTTTTTTATAAGATAAATTTAAGTTAACCTTCGAGGTTTAATAATAACCTCGAAGGTTTTCAAAATCTAATTGTGATTCATCATTTTCTTTTTCATCATTTCTTTGGCTTCAGCTTTAATCACGATTTTCCCAGCCTGTTTGAAAAATAAAGTAACTTCACCTTCATAGCCTTTAGGTATATCTGTTTTTAATTTCATCAGCATAACATGGTGAGCGCCGGGTTTAAGTTCAAAAGTTGATTTTGCTGGAATTACAATAAACTTAACCTCACGCATTCCCATCATATCGTTACCGGCATCGTAAGTTTCGTGAATTTCTACTTTGCCTGCAGGTTCAAATTCAACCTTATAAAGAGTATCAGCTTTGTCACTGTTATTTTCGATTTTAAAATATAAGCCCGTTGTTTGTCCTTTTGCACTTACTCGCATCCAAGGTTCTTTAATTTTTAATTTATCTGATGGATTAGAAAATAATATTAAAAGTGTTAAGAGTAATTTCATTTTATTTCTCCTTTTTCTGCTTTTGTATTCTTTAGTGTCTTGGCGCTTTGGTGGCAAATGTTTTTCTGCCACTAAAACACGAAATCACCAAACTTCACGAAAGTTATTTAATAAATCTTTTTATGCCTTGACCAATGTTAACAACATTAAAATTAATTAAATAGCTTAATCGTTTGTTTGTTAGTTTTAAATGACTTAAAATCTGCGCTTCCCAAACTGGGTTAACTAATTCCACTGCTTTTATTTCACAAATGATTTTATCTTCAACAAGAACATCTAATCGAAGTCCCTCATCAAAAACCAAGTTATCATAAACAATAGGTATATCTACCTGTCTGGAATATTTCAAATTTCTTTTTTCAAGCTCATGGCAGAAACAAATTTCATAAACTTTTTCCAAAAGACCAGGTCCAAGATTTCTATGAACATTATAAGCGGCATCAACTATCTTTTTGCCGATAATATCATATTCATCAGGAAGTTTTTCAAAGTTTAATTCTTTCAACCTAGTTCTCAATATTAGTTTTTTGTGTCCTTTAGTGTCTTAGTGCTTTGGTGGCAAATGTTTTTCTGCCACTAAAACACGAAATCACCAAACTTCACGAAAATTTATTTAATATTTCTTTTAGTGTTCTTTTATATCTCAGTGATTTGGTGGCAAATGTTTTTCTGCCACTAAAACACGAAATCACTAAATTTCACGAAAGTTATTTAATTTTTCTTTTTGTGTCCTTTAGTGTCTTAGTGCTTTGGTGGCAAATGTTTTTCTGCCACTAAAACACGAAATCACTAAACTTCACGAAAATTTATTTAATATTTCTTTTAGTGTTCTTTTATATCTCAGTGCTTTGTTGGCAAGTATTTCTACCACTAAAACACGAAATCACTAAACTTCACGAAAATTTATTTAATATTTCTTTTAGTGTTCTTTTATATCTCAGTGCTTTGTTGGCAAGTATTTCTGCCACTAAAACACGAAATCACTAAACTTCACGAAAGTTTATTTAGTATTTCCTTTAGTGTTCTTTTGTGCCTTGGTGCTTTGGTGGCAAATATTTTCTGCCACTAAAACACAAAAAATTATAGTTAAAAATTTTTCAATCTGCTAAATACTTAATGTCTTCTATCAGCATATTCAGATCTGCTGTGCTGCCTTTATAATTAGCTCGTAATTTTCCTTCCTGATCAATTAAAGAAATTCTATCTGTATGGATTACATTGTAACTAAGAGTTCCATCATCATAATAAGTTGAGTCAGCAGGAATAGCAACTATATTAAACTTGAGCATAACCTCTTTTGTATTTTGTTCATCTCCAGTAAGGAATGTCCAAGTTTTAAAAGACAAATCTCTTATTTCGGCATATTCTTTAAAAACTGAGGGGCTATCTCTTTTGGGGTCAAAAGAAATTACAACAAACCTAACTTTATCTTTTAAGTTATCCGGCAATTTCTGTTCAACTAAACTCATATTATGAGTTGTCATTGGGCAGATATCCGGACAATGAGTATAAATCATCGTCATAAGAGTTATTTTATTTTTTATTATTTCCGGAAAGTTAACTTTAATGCTGTCTTGATTAAGAAAACTGTTTTGAGTTTTTGTAATATCCTGTTCTAAAGGGAATCTGTTATTGCAGCCTACATAAAAAATCATAAAGAAAAGTATTACAATAAACTGAAATGTTTTTATCTGGGTTTTCATATTTGAAATAATTTTTTGATTTGCATAATTCAACTTATGAAAATTTGTATCTGTAAGAAAGAGAATTAAATAGTAATAAGACCTCCGAAAAATTATATAAAACAAATTATGAATGCAGAAAATGTAACGCATTGTCAATCTTTTAAGTTTGCAAAATTTTTCATCTTCTGATAATTAAAGAATAAAAGTATATCTATAAGCAATTCCTTAGTAATAATTTTGTAACACTCAGATAATTTTAGAATGATAATTTGCCGCTATTTATCACTAATTTTACACCAATTATTTTAAAATTAACGGAATATTGACATGAACGATATGCCCAAGGAAGAATTTCGCAAAGCCGGTCATCAATTAATTGATTGGATTGCTGATTATCTGAACAACATTGAAAAATTTCCGGTGCTCCCAAAAGTTAAACCCGGCGATATAACGAAGAGAATTCCACAAACTCCTCCGGTAAATGGAGAAGAGATTGAAAAAGTTTTATCTGATATTGATAAAGTTCTTCTAGATGGAATTACACATTGGAATCATCCCGGATTTATGGCATACTTTAATACTACTTCCAGCGGTCCCGGAATTTTAGCTGAGCTTCTTACTGCCGCTTTCACTTCAAATGGTATGTTATGGAAGACTTCACCAACTGTAACTGAAATGGAAAAATCAATGATGAACTGGTTTCGTCAAATGGTTGGTTTACCTGAAAATTATTGGGGCATCATTTACGATACTGCTTCAACAAGTTCAATGCATGCAATTGCTTCAGCGCGAGAGCAGCTTAATCTTGGATTCAGAGAAAAGGGAGTTGCGGGCAGAAAAGATCTTCCTAAAATAATCTTATATTGTTCAGAACAAGCACATAGCTCGATTGATAAAGGTGCACTTCTTTTAGGAGTCGGATTGGATGGTATTCGCAAAATTCCTGTTAATGAAAAGTTTGAAATGATTCCTGAAAAACTTGAAGAAGCTATTAATGAAGATATCAAAAAAGGTTACAAACCATTTTGTGTAGTTGCAACTGTTGGAACAACTTCAACAACAAGTGTTGATCCGGTTGAACAAATTGCTGACATAGCAGAAAAATATAATATATGGTTTCACATCGATGCTGCTTATGCCGGAGTTACTGCAATGGTTCCTGAAATGAGATGGGTTTCAAAAGGTTGGGAACGAGCCGATTCAATCGTTATCAATCCGCATAAATGGATGTTTACTCCGCTTGACTTAAGTATTTTATTAACAAGAAAAAAAGATATCTTAAAAAGAGCATTCAGTCTTGTGCCTGAATATTTAAAAACCGCTCAGGATAGCGAAGTTGAAAACTTTATGGATTATGGATATCAGCTTGGCAGAAGATTCCGTTCTCTAAAGCTTTGGTTTATAATCCGGTATTTTGGTGTTGAAGGAATTGCTAACCGTCTGAAACAACAAATAAGCTGGGCTAAGGAATTTTCAAGTTGGATTAGTGATGCAAAAGACTTTGAGTTAGTTGCGCCGGTTCCATTTTCAACAGTATGTTTCAGATATAATCCCGGTAATAAAACAGAAGATGAGTTAAATAAAATCAATGAAGAACTTTTAGAAAAAATAAATACTACAGGAAAAATATTTCTTTCACATACTAAGCTCTATGGAAAATTTGTAATCAGACTAACTATTGGTGGAATCAGACACGAAAGACGACATATTCAAAATGCGTGGGAGTTAATTAAAACAATAGCACGCGGATAACTTGTATTTAATAAATTAAAATGGATTAAATTTTATGGATTCAATTCTTCAGTTTACATTACTTGCATTTACATCGTTGTTTACCATGATAAACCCGCTTGGTGTTATTCCTGTTTATACAACATTGACTGATGGAATGACATCAAAACAAGCTGCTGCTATTGCACTTAAAGCAACATCAACTGCATTGATTGTTCTTTTACTTTTTACTTTCGGCGGTAATCTGATTTTTGATATTTTTAATATATCTGTAAACGGACTTAAAATTGTTGGCGGATTTCTATTTTTCCTTTCAGGTTATGATATGTTAAGAGGAAAATTAACCCGTATAAATACAAATGATGAACAGGATGAGGAAGCAGTTAAAAATTTTGCAATTGCTCCGCTTGGGGTTCCAATGATAACCGGACCCGGAGTTATCACTATTTCAATCGTATTCATGAATGATGCACCGGATTTAACTCATAAATCGCTTCTTATTGTAGCAATTTTATTAGTGATGGGATTGACCCATATCATACTTTTGAGTTCACGAAGAATTCTGGGATTTCTTGGTGAAACCGGAAATAAGGTTTTAACCCGGATTATGGGCTTAATTGTTATGGTTATTGCTGTGGAATTGTTCTTTAGAGGATTAAAGCCAATCCTTCAGGATATTCTGAACATACATTAATTATTTGTAACCAATTCTTATTACAATCATCTTACTTCAGAAATATTTTAAACTTTATTGAAGGAAAAAAATGGCAGTTAAAAAAGCATTTGTAAAACAATTACAAGGAATTACATTCGTTGGTAAAACCGATTCAAATCATTGGATAACAATGGACGGACCTGAAAATTTTTTTGGCAGCAATGCAGGTATTCGTCCTAAAGAATTAATTTTATTAAGTCTTGCCGGATGCACAGGCAGTGATGTTGTAGCAATTCTGCAAAAGAAAAGAGCTAAGTTAGATAACCTTGAGATTAATATTACTGCTGAACAACAAGAAACACATCCGCAGGTTTATACAAAAATTCATATTGAGTTTTTATTTTATGGAAAAGATGTAGCTGAAAAAGATGTTGAACGTGCTATCGAATTATCACAAACAACATATTGCAGCGTTACTGCAATGCTTCAGAAATCTGTTGAGATAACCCACAGTTATAAAATTATAAAAAGTGAATAAAAAGACGAAATGATGGAATGAAGGAATAATGGAATGTCAGATTTCATTTCTCCAACATTCCATTACTTTATTTTTAATTTTTAGCTTTTCTGATACAGACCGATAGTATTTCCGTCAGGATCATTAAACAAGGCATACCAGCCCATAGCAGGGATTACGGTTTTAGTTCTCTTAACAGCACCACCGTTTTCTTTTGCTCTTTTCAGAATTGAATCGATATCAGGAATGTTAACATGAAAGACTGTAGAATTTCCCTGAATAACCTCATCAACTTTTCTTAATCCTACCATTGTCCCTTTATGATTATTAAAAAGTAAATAATCATAACCAAATGGTTTGAAGTCCCAGCCAAGGACTTTGTGATAAAATTCTTTAGATTTATTTAAATCTGTTGTTGGTATTTCGCAGTGTGCGATTAAATGATCTGCCATATTTGTCCTAATTATTTATTAATTAAAAATACAAGTAAGTATATTATTTTTCAACAAAAAGCATGTAAGTAAATTAGTTAAACATTCTTAACTTAAAGTATTAAAAATGCAAAAATATTTTATGGAGAGCCTAATGAAAAAATCATCTATCATTTTAGGATTTATTTTATTGTTGTGTATAAATACTATTTACTCACAACACGAAGAACATTCATCAGAAATTAATTCATCTGTTAAAGAATTATATGATTTTCATGAAGTAATTTATCCAATCTGGCATACTGCATATCCTAATAAAGATTATATTTTGCTGAAAGAACTTTTACCTAAAGTCAATGAGGGAGCTAAAAATATTTATGATGTTAATCTGCCAGGGATATTACGCGATAAAGAAGAAGCATGGAATTATGAATTAAAGCTGTTTAGTAAAGCTATTGATTTATATAATATAACTTGTCTAGAAAATAATGACTCTGGAATGTTGAATGCAGCAGAACAACTTCACTCAAGTTTTGAGAAATTGGTTAGAATTATTAAGCCAGTTACAAAAGAAGTCGATGAATTTCATAAAGTGTTGTATATGATTTATCATCATTACAGACCGGAAAATAACACTGATGAACTTAATAAAGCTGTTGACGATTTGTATCTGCGGGCAGATGAGTTAAAGAATTGTGTTCTGCCCAAATGGGCAAGTGACAAAGAAAAAGATTTTTTTAAAGCTGTAGATGAGCTGCATAAATCAACTAAAGAATTAAAAGAACTAAAAGATTCTAATGTTGAGGGCCAACGGATTGAGAGTGCTATTGATAGAGTTCATAAAGATTATCAAGAGCTAGAAGCTTTATTTGATTAGCTCTTGATCTGTTTACATGGTTCTTCTATTTTATCTCTATAGTAAAATAACTATAGGGTAAACAGAAATTAAGCAGAGTGAATCTCTTATTTAACAATCTTAGAAACTTCTTTAAATACCGGTGTTCCGCAAACCTCAAGAAGCTCAAATAATATTGATTCTGTTGTTGTTATTTCAGCACCAAGTGTCCGCATTCTGTCCAGAGCAATTGTATAATCAATTTCTTTGCGAGAAGAAGCAGCATCAGCAGCAAGATCAACCTGAAAATCATTTGCAATTAAATCCAAAACAGTTTGCTGAACACAAACATGGGATTCAACTCCGCATACTACAATCTGTGTCAATTTCTTTTTGTGAAATTCTTCAAAAAGATTTTCTGCGCCTGAACAACTAAAAGTCATTTTCTGGTATGCAGTATAACCGGAAAGTTCATCAAGAATTTTTTGAGAAGTTGGTCCAAGCCCTTTTGGATATTGTTCTGTAAAATAAATAGGAAGCTGCATTGCCTTAAAACCTCTTATCAACTTTACTGTATTTTCCAGAACTGATTCATAATTCCTGATAACCGGTAAGATGCGTTCCTGTAAATCAATAATTAAAAGTGCAGTTGATTCTTTTTTTAATATGATTGAATTCCGTTTCATAATATTTCCTGAAATAATTTTGTCACATTTCCTTTATCAATTGGTAAAACAAAAAGTGCATTACTTGAATTCTGTGCTGCCTGAATTTAAACTTAATTTTGAATTAAGTTAATATATTTCATCCATTCCGTATTTGCCGCAGGAGTACATCATTAAAATTGATGCGAGATCTATTAAAGATTTTTTTTGTTCATCTGCGTGAATTACAAGATCATAAACTTCAGCCATAAACTGAAAATTATTAAGTATCTTTTTTAATTCTCTGTGTGTGGGTGAACCATGCCAGTTTGCTACCTGTTTTACAAGAATTTTTTCAAAACGCCTTAGAAAATCTCTAAATGAAATTAAGTGTGTTGCATTAGCATGTCGTGGATGACAGATTGCAATCAAGTCGTTAAAATAAGTATCCCATTTTTTTGCAAGCTTTTGATTTCTTGTATCCATTACAAAACGCGCCTGTTCTAAAGTAAACTCAGCTTTTGTTGTAACTTTAAATTGCGGTATGATTGCATAACCATCATAACTTATTTCATCATCATCTTCATCGTAATATTTCCATCTTTTTAAAAGCTGATTAGGAGTATAGATCGTTACAACTTTATCAAGAGAACTATCTGTAACAATAAATTTTCTTTGCTGATAATTTACAACGGTAAACCAGTGTTCCCAATTATCAACACTTAAGATGCAGGGATATCCTTTTTTAAGTTGTTCAATTAAAGCCTTTAGTGCATCCTGAGATTTTTCTCTTCTGAAATATTTCATCTTACAATTATAATACTTTGCTGCTTTGGCTAAACCGATCTCATCCGTTCCGTACCACCAGGTACTTCCGGCTTTTATTCCGATTTGATGTTCGCTTTCAAATCTGCCGAGCATTACAAGTGCATACTTGAGAGCAAAAGGTCCGCATTGATATTTATATGGCTGAGGATAGAAACTCATTTTTAATAATACAATTTTAAGGATAGCGCAAACATTATGAAATGAAGTTTTTTTTACAAGTGATTTTGGCTATTTTTTAAGTATGAATGACAAAAAAATAAAAATTCTTGTTCTTTATAATGAAGCTCACCCTGAGTTTTATCAGAAAACCACAAAACCGGCACCGGAGCTTGATTTTAAGCTGTATTTTGAGGTTGAGACCTTAACCCCGATGGAAGAGTATGAGATAATGGTTAAAAAGCTTAAAAGAGTAGGTTTCGATGCTCATTCATTAAATATTAAGGATGATTTATTAGTCTTTTTAAATGAAATAAATAATAATCCACCGGACGTAATATTCAATTTTGTTGAGATATATAAAGAGAAACCCAGATTGGAAATGAACTTTGTTGGTCTTTATGAATTACTGGGAATTCCATATACCGGTGCACCTGCAATTACACTTGCTAATTGTCAAAGTAAATTTCTGACTAAAAAATTACTAAACTATCACGGAATTAAAACCGCTAAATTTCTTTTATTTAAAGAAATACCGGAAAAGATAAATCCTGAAATAAAATATCCCGTAATAGTAAAGCCTGCTTATGAGGATGCCAGTGTTGGAATTGAAAATGAATCTATTGTTACAAACACTGAAGCATTAAAACGAAGAATTGAATACGTATTTAAGCATTTTGATCAGGCTGCGCTGGTGGAAGAATTTATTGAAGGAAGGGAATTTAATGTTTCTGTTATGGGCGATCAAAAATTAAAAGCCTTGCCGATAAGTGAAATTGATTTTAGTAAAATGCCTGATCACCTTCATAACATTGTCAGCTATCAGGCAAAATGGGATCCTCATCATGAATCATATCACAAAACAATTCCTGTTTGTCCTGCAAAAATTTCTAAAAGTCTTGAAGAAAAACTTAAACAAACAGCTATCTCTGCTTTTAAGATTATGGGTACAAGGGATTATGCCCGGGTTGATATGCGAGTAACAAACGATGAAGAAATTTTTGTTCTGGAAGTAAATCCGAATCCTGATCTTACTGAGGGTGCGGGATTTATGCGCTCTGCTCACGCTGCAGGAATGAGTTATGCACAAGCTCTAAAAAAAATTGTTATGCTTGCTTATGAAAGAGGGAAGAGAGCAAAGTAGTTTTATTTAAAATATCGATATTAAGAAGATCTTTTTATAACAAAAAACCCGATCCATTTTCGAATCGGGTTTTTTTATATAATATTATTAAGTTACACTTTAGCTTGTGATAAAGCAGGAACTTTATATTTTACAAATTCATAAACTCCAAACATAACACCGCTGAATAATAAATCACCTAAAAGTGAATTGTGGAAAAATGGAATTGCAGCAATATAAGATTCCATTAATCCGGCGAAAGTCTTTGGATAAAGCGTACCTAAAGCCCAAACTCCAAAGTTTGTTACTGCAAAAAAGCTTAATGATGCTGTTAATGTAGCAAGTACAACATTTTTAACAGTAACTTTTTTAAGCATTAAAATCCCAAGCAGAACAATTAATGCAAAACTTACATAAACCATCAAAGCAAAAGGGTAAAATCCTATAATTGCATCAGTCAGGATCATTGCAATCATTGGTATTGCAAATGCAAAGGATTTTTTATTAAAATAAGCACCGCTAAATAAAGCCATAGCAGCAATTGGTGCAAAGTTTGGCGGATGAGGGAGAATTCTTACAATTGCTGCAACAAACACCATCAATGTAAGAACCCAAAAGTTTGAGTTACTATTTTCCGTTTTGTTAGTCATTGTTTTTCCTTTCAATTAAACATTGTTAAAATATTTCCTTTTAATTAATTAAGGATATAATAAAGTTTTTTAAATTCAAATGTCTAAAGTCAATAATTTTAAAAATGAAAGATATTGAATCAAAGAAGCGAGATGTTGAATGTTCCTAATCCCGCTCTTACTCTTAATCTTACTCTCAATCTTAATCAATTAACAGCCTTATCCCTCCATAAACTGATAAACCTGCAGTTCCGTATCCTAAAACCTCCTGATATTTTGTATCTAAAAGATTTTCCACTCTTACATTTAATCTTAAGAAATTAAAAATATCATAATGTGCTGCAACATTAAGAAGAGCATAACCTTTTAGCTCAACTCTTTCATAAGTATTGAAATCAATATCATCTCTTCGGGTAAGCCAGATTAATTCTGAATTTAGATTTACTTTTTCTGTAATATCAAAATTGGCAAGAACTCCAACTTTATGTTTTGCCCTTCTCAGAAGATTTGTATCATAATTACTTGAATTTGGACTTAAATCTCTTGCATCAAGCATTGTATAATTAAGTTTTAGTCTAAACCAATTTGTTGGTTCTGAAGAAAGGAATAATTCAATTCCTTTTGTAATTGCTTTATTAATATTTATTGTTTTAAAGGTAATAAAATCAAAACCAAACATTTCACTGAAACTATTATAGAAAAAAGTAGCGCCGGCAGAGGTTTTTGATGAAAACAAAAATTGTTCAATTCCTAAATCCCAACCGAAACTTTTTTCAGGTTTTAAATTTTCATTTCCAAAGGCAGGATCATAAAGATAAAATAATGACGGGGCTTTGAACCCGGTTCCGATTGAAGTTTTTATTTTTGTCCCGGTCTCCCATAACATAAATGCCGGTGAAATTCTGTAAGTAAATTGTGAGCCGAATTTATTATGATGATCAGTTCTGAGTCCCGCTGAAATAAAGAAAGCATTATTCCAATTAAATTGATGTTGAATATAAATTCCATAAATGCTTGCTTCTTCTTTAGGTAAAATGCTAATAATCTCCGGAGCAAAAGGCTTTTCGGAATAATTCAATGCATAATAATCTGAAGATGATTGATCTGTTTCATAATCAAAGCCAGCAGTCAGAATATTTGTTTTACCCAAATAAAAATCATTCTGCCAGTCAAGTTTATATTTTCTGCCATCATAAAGAGCAGTTGAATAATCATTATAGTAAAATGGATAGTTTATACTTGCAGCAGAAGTATCAAAAGAATTTTTTCTTACATTTCTTACAAATGATAAACCGATTTTCTGATCCCATAAACCGTCAAATGATTTTACTTTTCCCTCAATTCTTACAGAAAGCCCTTCTTGTTTTGTTATGTAAGTCGGGTCATCACCAAATCTTCCTCCGAATCTGTCATTATCCATATCTGATTTAATAAATCTTGAATAAAAATTGATCCTGGAATTTTCTGATAACTTATATCCAAGCAATGCTGATAAGTTGTTAAATGTATAGCCATCTTTTTCAGTATTTCCGGAATCTTTATCTGCAACTGAAAAACCATCGCTTCCTGTTCTGCTGACAGACAATGAGTAATTTAATTTTTGAATTTCACCGTTTAATCCGAACTGAGCTTTATAAGTATTATAAGATCCACCCTCGGTTAATAAAGAAAACTTTGGAGATCCGCTGCCTGTTTTTGTAATGATATTTACTACTCCTGCCATTGCATCAGAACCGTATAAAGTTGATTGTGGACCGCGCAGGATTTCAATTCTGTCGATGTTATCAACTGGTAATCCCGAAAAATCAAATACTCCGCCCGGATCACTTGTAAGATTCATTTCCATACCATCAATTAAAACAAGTGTGTAAGAGCTGTTTGCACCTCGGATATTGATGTTGGATAAAGTTCCGTTTCCGCCTTGCTGAGTGTAAGTAATTCCAACTTCGTTTTTTAGCAAATCAAAAATATTATCAGAGTTGCTGTTTTGTATCTGTTTTGAATCGATAACAGAAATAGAGTTGGCAATTTCAAAATAATGTGTCGGAGTTTTTGTTGCAGTAACAACAACATCATTTAATCTGTAGAATCCGGTTGAATCGGTTTTTTGAATTTCAGATTCCTGTGGAAAAATACTTTGCAAAGAAAACATGAAAAGAAAAAGAATCAAAAAAGAATTTGTTTTGTACATAGAAGTTACTCCTAAAAAAATTATTAGTAACCTCGCGAAATTAAGTTGAGATAAAACGACAGGTAAAAAGATAGTATCGTTAATCTTACCTTTTACGCGAAGGTGGTTGATTAATTGATTTACGGCAGGTCTCCTGGCTTTTAACAAAATGTTCAATGTTAAGTGTTAAATGTTCAATGAGACTCATTGAGCATTTTATATTGAAGAATTAACACTGCAACAAAATGATATTCACAGTTGCGCGACAGCGACGGAATTTTCTGTATTACAGAATCACCGTTCTTTCCTATAATTTCCCTTGCTCAAAATATTGAGTGGGAAACCGCAAATCCTGTTCAAAGAACGTATACAAAGATATGTTTTAATTTGTTGTGGTTCAAATAAAAAAAAATATCAAATTACTTTTTGAGTTGACTTTTTTTTTCTAAGTTGCAACTAAGTTTTTGTGCATTTAATAAATTTATTTAATTTTTAATGCTGTTAAATAAATCTTCATATATCAACAACAAAAAATCTTTCTATTTATTAATCAATATAAAATTCAAATTAATATCAGCTAATAATCATTCTTCATTTAAAAGGAGCTATTAATGGGCTGGGTATTCAAATTTATTAATTCTTCTATCGGTAAAAAATTTATGATGGCGCTGACCGGAAGTTTTTTACTGATATTTTTGATTGTCCATTTGATTGGAAATCTTTCTTTGTTTTTAGGTGAAGATGCATTTAATGCCTATGTTCTGGCATTAGATGCAATAAAGCCTTTAATTCGTGTTATCGAAGTAGTTTTACTTACGGCTTTTGTTATTCATATCCTTAACGGAACAAGGCTGTGGATAACAAATAAAAGATCCAAAGGACCAAAAAACAAAATAAACGGTTCTCCGGAAAACAGCGATGTTTTTTCCAGAACAATGTTTTTAACCGGTTCTATCATATTTATTTTCCTGGTTCTTCATCTCGGTACATTTTTCTGGAGATTCAATGTATATGATCCTTTGCAAATGGCTGATGATCATCAGTACTATGCAATGGTTGTATATTTCTTTAATATGTGGTGGTATGCTATTCTTTATGTTATTGCAATGATCTTGCTCGGTTATCATCTTAATCATGGATTTCAATCTGCTTTCCAGACTTTTGGCTGGAATCATAAAAAATATACACCATGGATCAAAAAGATCGGAACTGCTTATGCAATTATTATGGCTTTAGGTTTTGCCTCGATGCCAATTTATTTTTTATTAGGAGGAGGTAACTGATGTCAAAACTTGATTCAAAAATACCAGCGGGAAATATTTCAGAAAAGTGGACTAATCATAAGTTCAATATGAAACTTGTTAATCCGGCTAATAAAAGGAAGTATTCAATAATTGTAGTTGGAACAGGTTTGGCAGGAGCATCTGCAGCAGCTTCTTTTGGTGAACTTGGTTATAATGTACTTGCTTTTACATATCACGATAGTGCCAGAAGAGCACACAGTATTTCCGCTCAAGGCGGTATTAATGCTGCAAAAAATTATCAGAACGACGGCGATTCTGTTTACAGATTATTTTATGATACAGTAAAAGGCGGTGATTTTAGAGCTAGAGAAGCAAATGTTTATCGCCTATCGGAAGTAAGCGGAAATATTATTGATCAATGTGTTGCACAAGGCGTTCCATTTGCCAGAGAATACGGCGGTTTACTTGATAACAGATCATTTGGCGGCGCTCAGGTTTCTAGAACTTTTTATGCAAGAGGACAAACGGGACAGCAATTATTACTCGGCGCTGTAAGTGCATTAAACAGACAAATTGATAAAGGTACGGTAAAACTTTTTACCCGCAGAGAGATGCTTGATCTGGTGGTTATAGATGGTATTGCAAAAGGAATTGTATGCCGGAATCTTTTAACAGGTGAAATTGAAAAATATTCTGCACATGCCGTTGTGCTTGCAACCGGTGGTTATTCGAATGTTTATTTCCTTTCAACTAATGCAAAGAATTGTAATGTAACTGCTATCTGGCGGGCACATAAACATGGTGCGTTTTTCGCAAATCCTTGTTTTACTCAAATACATCCGACTTGTTTGCCTTTACACGGTGATTCACAATCTAAACTTACGTTGATGAGTGAATCTTTGCGTAATGATGGTAGAGTGTGGGTTTCAAAGAAAAAAGGTGATATGCGAAATCCAAATGATATACCTGAAGATGAAAGAGATTACTATCTTGAAAGAAAATATCCTTCGTTTGGTAATCTTTCTCCTAGAGATATTTCATCCCGAGCTGCAAAAGAAGTGTGTGATGAAGGAAGAGGAGTAAAAGGCGGTCATGCAGTATATTTGGATTTCAGAGATGCTATTAAAAGACTCGGAAAACATGTTATTGAAGAGCGCTACGGAAATCTTTTTGAAATCTATGAAACAATTACAGGCGAACATCCTTACGAGTGCCCGATGATGATATATCCTGCACCGCATTACACAATGGGCGGCTTATGGGTGGATTACAATCTTATGAGTAATATCCCGGGATTATTTATCCTTGGCGAAGCTAATTTTTCGGATCACGGAGCAAATCGTTTAGGCGCGTCTGCATTAATGCAGGGCTTAGCTGATGGTTACTTTGTCATTCCTTATACAATGGGTAATTATCTTGCAGGCGATAAACCTACTCTTGTAAAAACTGATCATCCGGAATTTGAAAAAGTTGCTAATAATGTCAGAGACATAACCAATAAGCTTCTTTCAATAAAAGGAAAAAGAACCGTTGATGACATTCATAAGCATCTAGGAAGAGTAATGTGGAATAAAGTTGGTATGGCACGTAACGAAAAAGGATTAAAAGAAGCTATTGATGAAATAAGAGAACTGAAAGATGAGTTCTGGAAAAATGTTACTATTCCTGGTAGTGGTGATGATGTTAATCAAACTCTTGAAAGAGCAGGCAGGCTTATTGATTATTTTGAATTAGGTGAACTTATGGCTCTTGATGCACTGGATAGAAATGAATCCTGCGGCGGACACTTTAGAGAAGAATATCAGTTTGAAGATGGAGAAGCTAAACGAGATGACCAGAATTATTCTTATGTTTCTGCCTGGGAGTTTGCAGGAGAAAACAAATGGAATCTTCACAAGGAACCACTTGAATTTGAATATGTAAAACCAGCGATAAGGAGTTACAAATAATGGAAGCAAAAAAAATAAATCTGACTCTGCAAATTTGGAGACAAAAAAATTCTAAATCTGTCGGCAGCTTTGTTGAATACAAAGTTCAGGTTTCCCCTGATGCTTCATTTCTTGAAATGCTGGATGAAATAAACAACGAACTTGAAGCTAAGGATCAGGAAGCAATTCATTTTGAAAGTGATTGCCGCGAAGGAATTTGCGGAACCTGTGGTTTAGTAATCAACGGTCGTCCACACGGTCCTTTACAAAAAATTGCAACCTGTCAACTTCATATGAGAAACTTTAAAGACGGAGAGACAATTTGGGTTGAGCCGTTCAGAGCAAAAGCATTTCCGGTTATTAAGGATTTGATGGTGGATCGTTCAGCCTTTGATAAAATTCTTCAGGCAGGAGGTTATATCTCTGTTAATACTGGCGGTATACCGGATGCTAATGAAATACCAATTGCGAAAGAAAAGGCAAGTCTTGCGATGGATGCTGCGGCTTGTATTGGCTGCGGAGCTTGTGTAGCAGCTTGTAAAAATGCTTCAGCAGTGCTGTTTGTATCTGCTAAAGTATCACAATATGCTTTATTACCTCAGGGACAGCCGGAGCGTTATCGCAGAGTAGAAAGAATGGTTAAGGTAATGGATGAACTTGGATTTGGAAGTTGTACGAATACCTATGCCTGTGAAGCCGAATGCCCTAAAGGTATATCTGTTGCTAATATTGCAAGAATGAACAGAGAATATGTTATGGCTAAAGTTAAGAATCCGGAAGTTGAAGTGTAAATATTAAAAACTTATAGTTTTATGAAAATTTATCCCGATTTTGGTTTTGCCCGCTGTAAGGCATAGCCTTAATCGGGATTTTTTTTTATTTTACTAAGTAATTAAACTAAAAGAATTTAAAATGTTTGAAAATGAAATAAAATTTATAAGTGATTTTTCCTTAAATAAGATTAAGGAACTTGGATCTTTTATAACAGTTGAAAAAATATTGGCAACAGATATCCATCCTGCTATAAAAAAATATGTGGAGGGAGAAATTGATTATCTCATCTACGAGGATCGTAAGAAACTGATTGAGAATTCTTTATTTGATTATTCCGGAAAGGAAATCTCAAATTACTTTGATCTGATAGGAATTGAGATAAAAAAGACCAAGAAAATTTCTTATGAGGATATTAAAAACATAATATTGCAGGCTGTTTCTTTTAACGCAAATTATGTTGTAAGACCGAAATGGTCTTTATCCAAACTGATTTTTGGTAATAACAAATCAGTTTCTGTAAACGAAATACAAAAGATGTTCAATTATATTTATTATTATGAATATCTGAACAATGTTTTTCTGGCGTATCTGTCTAAGAAAAAAATCTTGAATGTTACCGTAACAGAATTTGAACTTATAGTAAATAAAATTGATCGTGAACTTTTTACACTTCATCAAAGTAAACTTGTTGATAATGCACTTTACGCAATTGCTGATTATTTCAGTATAGGCGGATTAAATAAATCTTCTGTTGCAATTGAGTCAGTAGAACATTTTCTGAAAGAAAAAAACTTAACTGAGCTGATATTTAAACTCAAAAGAACCTATGTGAACTCCGGGAAAAAGAAATCTGATATTGACGAGATCAGAAAAGTTTTATATTCCACTTTAAATATCGATTCTCTATTTGTTGAAGAAACCAGTAAAGATGAAAAGCTTCCTGATGATAAGCATTTTGATAATCCTTTAGCTGAAGAATATATTTCAGATGATTTTGTTGATAGTGAGGATGAAATTGTAAAAGAAGATATTCTTCAGGAAGATGAAAAAGAAAGCTCTGATTTCGTCGATGAAAAAACAGATATAGAAATAACTCAAAGTACTGAAGAAACCCAATTCGTTATTACAGAAGATGAAAAGCCAGATAAGATTATTGAAGATGAAGTAGTGAATATGATTCCTGACGATGGAATCAAAGATGAAAAATCTCCTGATTATGTTGTTGTAGTAAACGAGGAATATAAAGAACCTGTTATTGAAGAAAAAAGTGAAGAAATAATTGAAGATATAAAGAAGGTTGATGTATTGGAACCAGTTCAGGAAACACCTTTAACAGAAGAAGAATTGTTATCCAATCTTACTGAAGAAATTGAAAAAGCTGATAATGGAGAGATTATTATTCTTGATGATAAAGAACAGGAAGATCTTTTAAACTTTTATGACAATGAACTCGAAATTTCTATTGATGATGACAATGACATACTACAAGAAAATTTTGAAGTTGATCAGGACTTAGAAATTGATACTGATATCAATGCATTAAAACTTGAACGTGAGTTGGAAATACAGGATTCAAAAGATGAAGGAGTATCATTAGATAATATTGATTTTGAAAAAGACCTTCCACCGGTTGAATCAGAGGAAAAAGGAAAAGAATCAGAACAAGAAACAGAGTATAAATCAAAGCTAAAAACTAAATCCGAAGATATTTTTAGTTATTTAACAAAAAAAGAAATTGATAAGATTATAAAAAATCTTTTTAATTCTGACAGTGAGGATTTTGCTAATACTGTTGAGAAGATGAGCGAATGCAGTAATTACGAAGAAGCAAGTCATATCCTTGATAATGTTTTTAAATATGCCAGAATTAAGCCTCACAGCAAAGAAGCTGCAATGTTGAAGGGTGCTGTAGCTAAATTTTTTAATGTAGAAATTTAATGTTCATTGATTATGCTCAAATTGAAGTTAGCTCGGGTAAAGGCGGAGATGGAGCTGTAACTTTCAGAAGAGAAAAGTATGTTCCCAAAGGTGGTCCATCCGGCGGTAATGGCGGGCGCGGAGGCAGCGTTATTTTCGAAGCCCATTCAAATCTATCAACTCTATTGGATTTTAAATACAAAAGAAAATTTTTTGCCGGCAATGGTCAACCGGGCGGCAGTTCCCTTAAAGATGGCAAAAACGGAAAAGACGTTGTTATAAAAGTTCCAACAGGAACAGTAGTGAAAGATGCTGAGACAAATGAAGTGCTTTTGGATTTGTCGGAAAGTGGTGATAGAAAAATTTTATTTAATGGTGGTATTGGTGGTAAAGGGAACAGTAACTTTGCTACTCCAACCCGTAGGACTCCGCGCTTTGCAACTACTGGTAAGCCCGGCAATTATGCAAAACTTATACTTGAGTTAAAACTTATTGCAGATGTTGGATTAGTAGGATTTCCGAATGCAGGAAAATCTACATTAATTTCCAAAATTTCAGCAGCCAGACCTAAAATAGCAGATTATCCATTTACAACTTTAGAACCCAATCTCGGTATCGTCAGATACAAAGAATTTCAGAGTTTTACTGTTGCTGATATTCCGGGAATAATTGAAGGTGCTCATCAGGGGAAAGGATTGGGATTAAAGTTTCTACGGCATATTGAAAGAACAAAGATATTACTTTTTCTGATTGATATAACTTCTGAGGACTATCAAAAGGATTTTGATACATTGTATAATGAGTTAAAAAAATACAGTAAAAAATTAGTTGAGAAACAAATAATTGTTTCAATTTCTAAATCAGATCTTGTTCCTGAAGAAGAAATATCTGATTTGCAAAAGTTAAAATTTAAAAAAATTAAAACTCCAACCTTAATTTTCTCATCAATTACAGGGCAGGGAATTGATCAACTTATTGATATATTGTGGAAAACGTTAGATAATCAATAATATTACTAATAATTTGAATTTTAGGCTCAAAGATTTATATTTACGGCTCAAATTTGGCGGGGTAGCTCAGTAGGTTAGAGCAGTGGAATCATAATCCACGTGTCGGGGGTTCGAATCCCTCCCCCGCTACAATATTAAGGAGATATATTTATGTATACTTTATTAGTGTTGATAGCAACAATTGCCGCCATACTTTTGATTGTTATTGTTTTATTGCAATCAAGCAAAGGTGGTGGATTAGCCGGTACATTTGGTGGTGTCGGTGGAATGGGTACTATGTTTGGAACCCGCAGAACAGCAGATTTCTTAAGTAAAGCTACCTGGTGGTTAGCCGGTGCTTTAGCTGTTATTGCATTGGTGGTAAATTTATTCTTTTTGCCCGGTCAAACTACTGCTGAACAAAGAAGTGTGATTCAGGAAAGCGGAAGACAAAATGTACCAACTCAGCCAACTCTTCCTCCTCAAAATACACCGCCAACAAACGAATAATTAATATTTATCAGCTCCGATTACTGATCGGAGCTGTTTACATTTAACTCTGAAAGAACATCTACAATTTGATCCTGTATATCCCGGTAATATCCCCATCCGCCTCTTGTAAATTCAAACATAATTGTAACAATATAATCTTCACCATCAGGAGTAGTAAAATATCCGGCAAGTCCCGAAACACCATTTAATGTACCGGTTTTGCCACGAAAATTATTTTCAGCAAATGTTCCAATCATTCTGCCTCTGAGCGTTCCATCTACACCTGCAATACTCAGCGAATTATAAAATGCATCGAAGTGATTAAGATCGAAGTACATTTTTTCAAGCACACCGTTGATTGATAAAGGCGTTACTTTATCGGAGCGTGAAATTCCGGAACCATCAACAATTTCAGTTCCTGAAAAATATATGTTGTTATCTTTTATAAATTTTTGAATTGCTTGCTGTGAATAAAAAGAGTTGCCCTGTTCTCCGGTTGCTTCAGCTCCAAGTGTTTTAAATAAACATTCAGCTAAAAAGTTATCGCTGTGTTTATTTATCAAGGCGATTAGTTCGCTTAGTGAAATTGATTTTTGCGAAATGAGAGTTGATTTAACAGGCGTTTTAACTTTTTGAGAATTTCCTCCTACTTCAATATTGTTCTCTTTTAATTTTGCTAATAGTCTGTTAGCTGCAAATATCGAAGGGTCTTTCGCCATTTCAGTAATATATCTAAATCTTCTTTTTATCTTTTTACGTGTTACAGTTTTATTTCTATCCAATACCAATGCAGAAATGGGCGGCAGTTTTATGTTTGATCCTTCACCTTCAATCCAGTCTTCACGGGTGTAAATATTATCCAGATATGTATCATCACCGATTATATTTCCGGTTATTTTTTTAATTCCTTTACTTATTAATTCATTTACCATTTCCTGCAGATCAAAATCACTGAATGTGGAATTTCCATATCCTTTTATATAAAGGTTTCCGTTAATTATCTTATCGGTAATATTTATATCATCAGTAAAGAGTTTGGTAGATAGCTGATGATTTTCACCCATTATGTTAAGCGCTACAGAAGTAGTAAATAATTTTGTTAATGATGCAGGTGTCATTTGTTTACCTTCATTAACAGAAAATATAGTGTCTTGAGTAAGCGGATTATATATTATAATACCGCTAATAGTATTTGCCGGAAGTGAAGCAAGTATTTTATTAATCCTATCTGCTACTTCTTCTTTAGAGATGCCATAAATAAAATTAGCAAGTAATAAAAAGAATAATATTTTTTTCTTCATATCTTATTAAAAAAAATTATATTTGCACGTTAATTTAAAAGCAAAATCCAGGTTTTCTTTACAAATATAAAGATAAACTTTTCTGGATTTTATATTTCAAAAAAATCATTATAAAACAAAAAGGTAATTGATGGCAAGAATATCAAAGACATTAAAGGCATATCAAAATACTGATTTTATGTCTTCTACTGATGGCAGAACATTAAGACTGATTGCTGAATATCTTGAACCGCAGGCAAGATTCAAGAAACATAAAATAATGGATACAATAGTTTTTTTCGGTTCTGCAAGGTTGAAATCAAAAAAAGAGGCGTTATCAGATTTTAATAAAATCAAAAATGCCAATCCTAAATCAACACCTGATTTTGCTAAGAATTTGCGGAAAGCACAGCATGGACTTGAAATGTCCCGCTATTATGAAGATGCAGTTGAGTTATCAAAGAGAATAACAGAATGGTCTATGAATCTTGAAACTGTTGCAAACAGATTTATTGTTTGTACCGGCGGAGGTCCCGGAATTATGGAAGCTGCTAATAAAGGGGCTAAGAAAGCAGGCGGTTATTCTGTTGGCTTGAATATCAGCATTCCTTTTGAACAATTTGTTAATCGTTATGTTACCAAAGAATTGAGCTTTGAGTTTCATTACTTTTTTATGCGCAAGTTCTGGTTTGCTTATTTATCAAAAGCGTTTATTGTTTTTCCCGGAGGTTTTGGAACATTTGACGAGCTGTTTGAAATTTTAACATTGGTACAGACTGAAAAGATCAGAAAAAAATTAGCAGTGGTTATTTATGATGAAAAATACTGGAAGAGTGTTGTGAATTTTGATGTATTGATTGAACAGGGAGTAATAGGTGAAAACGATCTTAAATTATTTCATTTTTGTAATAATGTTGATAGTGCATTTAAAATAGTAAAAGAACATCTTGAGAAAAATTTCCTGAAAGAAAAAGAACCTGCTGTTATCGAACCAAGAATACATATCGGTTAGGATTTTTTGTATTGAAATTATTGATTAAAAATAATTTTTATTAAATAATTTTTTGGGTAAATAAAATGGCAAGAACTAAACCGTTTGATGATTATTTAAATGAATATGAAGAATGGTTTGAACAGTTTAAATTTGTTTACGAATCAGAACTACAGGCTGTAAATCATTTTATTCCGAAAAACAAAAAAGGTATTGAAATAGGAATCGGAACAGGTAGATTTGCACTTCCGTTAAAGATAAGCGAAGGTATAGAACCTTCGAAAAATATGAGAGAGTTCTCATTACAAAAGGGATTAAAAGTTTATGATGGCGTAGCTGAGAACCTGCCATTGGATAATGATAGTTATGATTTTGTTTTAATGGTAACAACAATCTGTTTTGTTGATGATATTAAAAAAGCATTTGCTGAAGTTAAAAGAATCTTAAAACCCGGTGGTATTTTCATTATCGGTTTGGTTGATAAAAATAGTCCGCTTGGCAAAACTTATGAAAAGTTAAAAGACTCGAATAAATTCTATCGTTATGCTACGTTCTATTCTGTTGAAGAGGTAAGGATACTTTTAGAAAAAACCGGATTTGTAAATGTTGAATTTGTTCAAACAGTTTTTGGGGAATTATCTGAAATAAAAAGTGTTCAACATTATAAAACTGGTCATGGTGAAGGCGGCTTTGTCGTAATCAGGGTTGAAAAATAAATTTTTTCCAATCATTATGTTTTTAATAAGTCTTACAAAAAAAAATCCCACATAATATGGGATTTTAGTAAAATTAGATCATCTGATTTTCAGGGCGCTGAGCTCGTCTCTGAGCTTTAATTCTTTCCATTCTTTTCTTTATTGAAGGTTTAACAAAGAAAGTTCTCTTCTTATATTCTTTAAGTACACCGGAGCGCTCGTATTTTTTCTTAAATCTTCTGAGAGCTTTATCAATGGATTCACTTTCACCAATTTGAATGCCGACCAATTACATCACCTCGCTTTGTTCTTCCTGGTCTGTTTGTGGTTTATTATATGATTCAACTAATTTTTTATTACCTGATTTCTGAAATTCTACAGAAATCGATTTTTGTCCGTTTGAAAGAACTTCTTTGGATACTACTTTACCAAAGTCATTCCAGTTTTCAAGAAAAATTGTCTGCCCGACTTCGTAACTGCCTTTTGGCGAATAAGTAACACAACTTTCATTTTCGATTCCATCAAGCGAAACTTTTTGTACAACAACATCTTCGGTCATATCAATAACCATAGTTTGTTTACATTTCTTACATTTTGCCCAACGTTTATTATCTTCACCGGCAACTTCACCCGTCAATTCCATCTTTCTAACAATACCACAAATACTGCAGAAAGCCTCTACATTTTTAATTTTTGCCATAATACACCTACTAATCGATTATGCGAGTATCAAAATTATCAAAATCTTGGCGATAATGCAAGAATTTTAATATTTTATGTTTTTGAAGGCGGTGTAGTGACCAAAACAGGGATTTTTGAGTATCTGATCACTTTTTCGGCAACACTTCCTAATAAAGTATGCAAAATTCCTGTTCTGCCGTGTGTTGCAATTACAATTATGTCAATCTTTTTTTCCTGAGAGTATTTAATAATTTCTTCGTAATCAATTCCTTTTCGGATTGTTGATATAATTTCAAAATCTCCGTGTTTTTTGATTTTCTTTATACATTCATCAAGATGTGCACGTGCATCTGCATCAATTGACTTGATTATTTTATCCCTTGAGAGGTCTAAAGATCTTATTGCAAGAATCGGAGGGATTTTTTCAAGAACATGCAATACGTGAAGTTTTGCTCCATATTGTTGTGCAAGATTGACGGCATACTCTGCTGCGGTAAGAGAAGTCTTACTGAAATCGGTTGGGAATAAAATATTTTTGATCTTAAACATATTATTAAACCTCATTTATTTATTGACTGCAAAAAGTTTTTTCAAGTGTGTCGGGATTACCGTTTGAAATAACAGCGCATATATTTGATCCTATCTTTTTAAAGAGTGTAACCTGATTATTGTTTACAGTAATGCTGCAATTTCCATCGTCAAGATAATTTATAAAATCGTTAGTAAGTGTGATAAATTGATTACTGTAAAGATAAGATTCGTCTATCTGATATAAATATGTCATTTCATTATTTTTTCCTGAATAAACAATATGAGCAAATTTTTCTCCGTTTTCATCAGATATAAAAGCGCCGGAAATGTTCTGGTTTGGAATTTCGGGAATAATAATAGAATATTTAATTTCCTTATCCTGAAAAAATTTGAGAACTTCTGCGGATTCTGAAGTGTTTATTTGGATATCTAATTTTTTTTGAGTAATAAGATTAAAATAATTCTGCGCCTGAACGAACATATTGTTTTCACCAGTCTGTTCGTAAGAGAAGTTTTTAGTTTCAGTAATGTTAGCAGTGTTCATAATTATTAAAGCAATTGCAAAAACGATTACTAAGGCTGTGGCAAATGAAAAAGCAGGCTTTTCAAATATGTTTGAGAAGAATGGAATTGTAGGTCCATTAGTTTTAGAATCACCCGAAATTAGTTTTAAAATTTTCTTTTCAACTTTTGCAGGAGTTTTCTGATGGATTATTTTTTCCTTTATCAGATTTCTTACTAAAAGTTGTATTTTATAATCAACGGCAAATTTATTATCAGTTACAATTTTTTGTTTGGTCTTTTCAAAAATATTTTCATCTTTAATCTCTTCATCTAAGAATGCTGCTGAAAATTCTTTTCTTATTTCTGTGTTTTTTTCCATAAGTAATTAAATTCAACCTTTTGCAGCAGAGTAATTATATATTTTAGTAAACAAAACTTTTCTTGCATGGTAGAGCCTTGAACAAATTGTTCCTACTGGCACATCAATATAATCTGAAATTTCATCGTATGTGAAACCAATAATATCTGATAAGATTAATACTGTTTTCAAATTCTCAGGAAGCGATAATATAGCTTCAGATAGCTGATCATCTTGTATATTATTATAGTTTTCCCTTTGCAGAAATTTACTGTTTACTTCTAAGGGTTTTATCTTTTTATAATATTCTTCAACCTGCTGGCTATCAGTTTTATCTGAATCTTTAGAATACTTTTTAAAAGAAATTTTTAAGCTATATTTTAAAATATTGAACAACCATGCTTTGCAATTCGCACCTGGCTCATGAAAATTCCAGAACTTAAAAGCATTAACATAGGTTAGTTTCAGTATTTTATTTGCAGCATTTTTCTTACCGGTTAATTTCAGAGCGAAGTTATATAACGAATCCATATATGGAATTGTACTGTGTTTAAAATCTTCATTCTGCTCTTTATTATTGGAAGCAATTACTGCAAGTAAAAATGGAAGCATAAATTATCAATTGTCTTTAATTATTTTTTGTAATAATAAAAATTTACTTTCACTAATCAAAGATTCATTTAATAACAAGTCCATTGCCTTCAGGTTTTCTATCAGTATCAATTTTAAATAAAAATCCATTTATTACTATGTATTCTATTTTATTATTTTTTTTGATTACAAAATTTGCTATTTCACCAATATTGATTGTTGTATCAATTTTATTTTTGAGCGCAATATTTATTGGATAATCAGAAAAATTTTCATCGGGCAATTTATTTACAAGTATTGTTGAATATCCTTTTGAATAAAGGAGAGGGTAATCAAGTTTTTTTAATTCTTTCAATGAATAAACTTTTTTATCATATACTTTTGCTCTGTCAATTGTATATCCGTCAAAGTCATAATCATTGTATGCGTAAAAAACAGAAAGATCACCAAGATCAGCAACATTAGAACGATAGAAAATTCTGTTTTCTTTCTTCAACTCAAATTCATCTAGATTTACTGCAATATCAACTTTGATTTTTTCTTTTTTGTTTTGCACTGTTAGATTTCTTAAAATCATATCATATATATATTCACCATTAAACGGAATTGCATCATAGATTTTTGTACTTGTGTTAACATAGCTTTCTTCTGCAATGGATTTTAAAGCAGAAAGTAAAGCAATGAAGTTTAATTTTCTGATAAATTGTTTTTCAGGATCATCTTTCCAGCCGCCTGATTCAATAAGGATTGTACTTGTACCCCATTTCTGAAAATTATCACCGAATGCTCTTGGTTCGTGTTCATCATCATATTTTGCAATGTGACCGGGAATGAATTGTGAGAGAGCATTAAACATATTTCCAATCAGTTTTACGGCATTAGTCCTTACATTGTTAAAATCTTTTGGGTAATTATAAGCCGGTGCCAGAAAACTGATTGATGCAGTTCTGAAACTGTTACCAACTGAATATCTGTGTCCCTGATCGTGTAAATTAAAACCGAAATCTGCTTTTAAACTATCGAATACATCTTTAAGTACAATTGCCTCGGGAGTTTGCTGGCTTACTGCATCACGATTTAAATCTATATCATAAAAATTTCTACGTTTAAATTTTTCTGCTCCGTCAGGATTTACCATTGGCAAAAAATACAGTGTTACTTTATTAAATAATGAATTACAAAAATCTTTGTTTACCGGATCATTTATAAAATTAAATATATCAAAAAGTGCTGCAGTTGCCGTTGGTTCATCACCATGCATCTGAGACCACATAAAAATTTTTGTTTTTCCTTTACCAATCGTGATAAGATTCAGACCTCTTCCTTCAACAGATTTACCAACGATTTTAACTTTAAATCCGCTTTTATTTTTAAGATTATTTATCAGTGGTATTATATCTGAATATTTGAATCTTCTGTGAGTAAGAGCTTTTTCCTTGTATCGTTCATAAGATTGATACAGATATTGTTCGAAATCATAATTCTGTGGCATAACTATTTCTGTAATTGTTATTAATAATATTATGAGGAGTGTTTTCATTTTTAATATTTTTGGTCAGTTAACTAAAAGTTTATATAACTGAAGGAAAATTTACAATGTCCACCAACAAATTGAAAATAGATTCTTTATTACCTCAGTTTAAATTAACAGGTACAGATGGAAAATTTTATTCCACCGAGGATTTAGCCGACAAAAATATTTTAATTGTAATATTTAGCTGTAATCATTGTCCTTATGTGCAGGCTTATGAAAGTCGAATAATAGCACTTCAAAATGAATTTCAAAATAAATCTGTTCAGATTGTTGCTATTAATTCAAATGATGATGCAAAATATCCGGAAGATTCATTTGATGAAATGAAAAAACGCGCTTATGAAAAACATTTTAATTTTCCATATTTGCGGGATGAATCTCAGGAAATTGCTAAGGCATTCGGAGCATCACATACTCCGCAAATTTTTCTTTTTAATTCCGAGAGGAAATTAAAATATGAAGGAAAGGTTGATGATAACTGGCAGGAACCAGATAAAGTTCGGAATCAGTATTTACGAGATGCGATATTAGAAGTGCTTGATGGTAAAGATGTTTCTATTCCTGAAACTTTTTCAATTGGCTGCACAATTAAATGGAAGTAAGCATTTTAATACATCAATCCAAGATTTAGTGTTATAAAAAATCCCTGAATTTCTGTTTTCTCTCTGCCTTCGAGACTCTCAACTCCGCCATTTAAAATTTTTGAATAGTAATATCTTACATTAATACCAATCAAACTGGATTTATCAAGTCCGAAGTTTGCGCCCAAACCAAGATATCCACCCAACGCATATTTAGCCTGAGCTTTACCAAATGAATTAAAAAATTCTTCTTTATAAGGTGTAGTAATAATAACTGTAGGACCAACACCGGCACTAAAATAGGGTCGTAAATTATCAGCGATAGTATTTTCAAAAACCCTGTAATGAATTCCGAAATTAATTGGAGCTTGAAAAACACGGTTCTTCTTTCCGACAGTATAAATATTTCCCCAATAATCTATGTATTCAAACTCACGCTCATCTTTCGTTTCAGCAAAAGAAATATCAGCAAATGCAGTCCATTTTAAATCAAGTTGTTTACGATAAAAAGTTCCGAGTCCAAAACCAGCATCACCAATCATAATATCAACTCCCCAAGAGTTTGATGGAAAAATTTCTGGTGGTTTCGGCGGAGCTATTTCACCAATACCCTGTGCAAAATTATTTTGCAGAACGAGTGTTGATATTACGAATGTAAAAATTATTAGAGTTTTTTTCATTGTACCGGACAATATTCTTATTTTTCTTATATAAAAATAATTATTGATAAGACAATATCAATGCATTTATATATCATTTTAGTCTTTATCACAATGGAATTATCAGGAAATTTTAATATTTCGCAACATCTTAAAGCTATAAAGACTTTGAATATTTTTTGTGAATCTAATTTAAAAATAAATAAGTGATATTAACCAAAGCCAAAATAGATGGTATCGATCCTGATTTATTGCTTGATGAATATATTCAACAGGATAAACTCAATCAGGTTTTAATAATTGTTCCGACTAACAGGAAAATAAGATATTTAAAGCGCGAACTTATAACAGCTTCGCCATCTAGAGCTGTTTCTGTTATGCATCTTTATACGCTTTCTATTTATTCATCAAAATTATTTTTTGAAAATGACTTTCAGAGGAACAATATACTTGGCGAAGCATCTGCTGCGGTATTGTTAAATAAAGCTTTTATCGAAACTGATCTTAAATATTTTTCAAGTTATTCAGATGGTATTCCAAGAGGAACACTTGATAGGATCAAGAATGTTATTAATAAATATAAATTAAACGGAATAAAACCAGATCAACTTATACAAGAGTCTAAAAAACTTTCAGGATCAGAAAAACTGAAAGCAATTGATATTGCAAATGTTTACGATAAATATCTTAAACTGTGTAATAATCTTAATGTTTATGAAGATGGAGATATTTATTCGGAGCTGCTGAAATTTGATTCAAATGAATTTGAAAGAAAATTCAGAACTCATTTCTCTGAAGTTAATCTTGTAATGATAAACGGGTTTGATGAATTTACAATTCCGGAAATTGAAATAATAAATAATATTACAAACATCAAAGATCTTAAGCTTTATGTTTTATTTGATTATTACAATTATAATCCTGTATTATTTTCTCATCTCGATGAATGTTATAAAAACTTTACAGCAAAAGGTTTTTCAGAGATAAAAGATACTTCGCAGGCTTTTTTTACATTTTTCAGACAGGGATTAAGAGAAAAACTTTTTACACTTACTGATAAAGGACAAATTAAAAAATCAGAAGTAGAGGTTGTTAAATTAACCGGACAAACTCCTGAAGATGAAATTGCGCTTATAGCAAAGGAAGTTAAATCGTTAATATTAGATCACAAAGCTGATGTTGGATCAATAGTAGTAGCTTTTAATCTGATCTCAGATCACTCAAATCTTATCAGAGATGTTTTTTCACGATATGGAATTCCATTTAATCTTACAGACAGATTTGCTTTGAGTGAGTCACAGCCTGTTATTGCTTTGATAAATTTGCTGGAAATATCAGAGAACAATTTTTACTACAAAAATATTTTTCGTGCATTAACCGGCAGATGGATAAAAAATGATGATATAGATATTTCAAATCTTCTTCGGGTTTCATCTAATCTAAAAATTATCTCCGGATATAATAACTGGATTGATCTGATTGACAGAGCGATTGAAGAGATAAAACTTTCAGAAGAAGATGATGAAAATAATTTGCTGCCAGAAGGGTTTTATATTAAAGCAAAAAAGGATATTGAGAAAATTTATGATCTTGTTAAAACCTTCAGAGAAAAGAAAACAATTTCAGAATTCAAATCAGATTTTAAGCAGCTTGTTTTTGATCTTGGCATTCCTGAACGATTAGTAAATGATCATGCAGATTCAGTTGAGAAAAATGTTAAGGCAGTTACTACCTTGCTTCAAACATCGGATGAACTGTTTGATTTGCTTAGTGAAGAATATGAAGATACGCAAAAGTTTCCGCTTGGATTTTTTATCTCTCAGTTAAAGACTGCTCTTCAATTTACCAGATACAATATTAAAGAAAGACATTCCAGCGGAGTGCTTGTTACATCAGTAAATGAATTGCGCGGATTGTATTTTGATTATGTTTTCGTCGGCGGAATGGTTGATGGTGAGTTTCCAACAAGATATCAACCGGAGATTTTCTTTTCAGGTTCTTTCAGAAAAGATGAATATAAACATATACTTGAAGAACGATATCATTTTTATCAAACACTATCTTCTGCAAAGAAAAAAATATATTTAAGCTATGCTAAAATCAGCGAACGAAAAGAGTTTACGCCATCTTCATTCATAAACGACTTTTCAAAGATTATTACTCCGGTTGAAAAAAATACAGACGATTATAGATCATTGATTTACAGCAAAACAGAATTATTGTTGCAAGCTTCGGAATTGCTGAAGAAAGATAAAGAAAATGTTTTAGCAGATTCAGGTATTAACCTTGAGCAACTCAAACAAAACAGGGAAATTGATAAAATTAGAACCGAAGATCCGTTTGGTGAAAGTGAATATACCGGATTTATAGGAAAATCATTAATTGATGAAGAAAAGGGAAGACTTCTTGAACAAAAAGAAAAACAATATTCAGCTTCTCAGTTAGAAGAATATGCAAAATGTCCGTTTCAGTATTTTCTTAAACGGATCCTTTTACTTGAAACCATTGAAGAACCAAGTGAAGAAATAGAAGCTTTTGAACTTGGCAGCCTGATTCATTCAATCCTGTATGAATTCTATAAAGCGATTAAAGAGAAAAATATTCTGCTTAAAGACTGTGATGATAAAACTTTCGCAAAAGCTGAAAGAATTATTTTTGATATTGCGGCGAAAAAGATTGATAGATTAAATCTGCAATCAACACCTGCATTTTTTGAAAGAGAAAAAATATTCGGAATCACAGGTAACAAAAAGAATTCGATACTCTACAGATTTTTAGAAACTGAACGAGATAACAAAGGGAATTTTTTACCACAGTATTTTGAAATTGCTTTCGGCAGTTTTAATAAATTAAAACCTGAATTTGAAGTTGATGTTAAAGGAATAAAATTAAGAGGTAAAATTGATAGAATTGATATTGATGCAGAGAATCAAAAGTATAAAGTGATTGACTATAAACTCAGCGGCAGAAAACCTTCAAAACAAGACCTTGAATCAGGTATATCTCTTCAGTTACCGATATATCTTTTTGCCTCAAGAACTTTAATCAATGCACAACTGAATAAAGAACTGATTCCTGCTGAAGCAGTTATTTATTCCTTAAAACTAAAAAAAGATGAATTTGGCGAGAAGCTTATTCACATCAGCGATAAACGAAAACCCGATGAAGAAGATCTTATCAAATCAAACGAAGAATTAATAAAAATATGTAACGAAGTAATTCCGCAATATGTTGATAAAATATCGAAAGGGATGTTCAATCTCTCAACCTTGGAAAACAGAGAAAGTAAAGCCTGCAAATATTGTGACTTCATATCCATCTGCAGAATTCAGGAAGCGAATTAAAAAAAATTATTGATTTATAATCATATCTGATTATTTTAATAAATGATAAAAAAAATATTCAGGAGCTATTATGAAAAATTTAATTGCTGTTCTTATGATGTTAGTGACACCATTTACTTTTTCACAAAGTGGTAAAGAAAGTTGTATTCTAGGCAAGACAGCACAATTCAACCGTTTAAAAAAATTAACAGAGATAAATTATCCTGGTGATCCCAAGTATGATGTAAAATATTATAAGCTTGATCTTACAATAAATCATACAGCAAAAACGATTTCCGGAAATATAACCTGTAACGCAAAAGCAGTTCAATCCGGTGTAACAGAAATATATTACGATTTTATCAGTTCAATGATTGTGGATTCTGTTTTCTTTAATGGAAATAATGTTACTTTTTCAAGAGGAGTGAACACGGTTAATATCCAGACAGGTACAACATTAAATACTGATGATGAATTTACAACGGTAGTTTATTATCACGGAACTCCGGCTTCAGGTGGTTTTGGTAGTTTTATGTTTAGTTCGCAAAGCGGTAATCCATTAATCTGGTCTTTAAGTGAACCATACGGAGCAAAAGATTGGTGGCCTGTTAAAGATACACCGGGAGATAAGGCTGATTCGGCTGATATCTGGCTGACAGTAAGCACATCTTTAACTCCGGTTTCAAACGGTAATTTGATGGAAGTTGTAAATAATGGAAACGGAACTCATACTTATAAATGGAAAGTCAGTTATCCGATTGCTCCTTATTTAGTATCGTTAGCAATAACTAATTATGCGCTTTATACAAACTATTATCATTACAGTCCAAATGATTCAATGCCGGTAACTCATTATTTATATCCATCGAGCTTAAACTCAAATATTCCGCAGTTAAATAAAACTCCGGGAATGATTGAAATATTTGCTGAAAGATTTGGTGAGTATCCATTTATTAATGAAAAATACGGACACGCACAATTTGGCTGGGGCGGAGGAATGGAACATCAGACGATTTCCTCAATGGTAGGATTTGGTGATGGACTGATTGCGCATGAATTAGCACATATGTGGTATGGTGATAATATTACTTGTAAAGATTGGCATCATATATGGCTTAATGAAGGCTTTGCAACAATGGGTGAAGGACTTGTTTACGAAGCCTGGAATGGAAAAGGTGCATATAATAATTATATAAATAATGAAATGAATTATGCAAAATATGCAGTCGGAACTATTTATGTACAAGACATTTCTTCTGAATGGGAAATTTTTGATTCATACAGAACTTATTCAAAAGGCTGTGTAGTGCTACATATGTTAAGAGGTATTGTTGGTGATTCAACATTTTTTGACATATTAAGAACTTATACTTATGATCCGAGCGTTGCTTATGGTAATGCAACAACAGAAGATTTTCAGGCAGTTGCAGAAAATGTTGCAGGAATGGACCTAAATTACTTCTTCCAGGAATGGATATATGGTGAAAATTATCCAAAGTATTCAGTTGTCTGGAGTAAAAATAGTTTAGGCGGAAATCGATTTGATCTTGCGTTGAAGATTACACAAAATACAAACTCTAATCCTTCATTCTTTACAATGCCAATACAGATAAAAGTGAATTTTTTATCCGGCGATACAATAATTACTGTTTTTAATAATGCACAGGTCCAAAACTTTAATGTAACAGTTGCAAGTGAACCAATATCAATAACAGTTGATCCTGATAATTGGATTTTAAAAACTATCAACTCAGTAGTTGTTGGTGTCGAAGAAGAGATACAGCCACAAACATTTTCACTGGAGCAGAATTATCCCAATCCGTTTAATCCAAATACTAAAATAAAATTCAATCTTGCTTCAAATGAATTTACAACATTAAAGGTTTATGATGTTATAGGAAAAGAAATTGCAACATTGGTTAATAATCAGATGGAAGCCGGACAATACGAAGTTACTTTTGATGCAAGCAATCTGCCAAGCGGAGTTTACATTTACTCTCTTAATGCCGGAAATTTTAAGGAAACAAGAAAAATGATATTAATGAGATAATATTGGAATTTAATTATCAAGGCGATCTTCGGATCGCCTTTTTTATATGACAATTTTAAAATAAAAAATCCTGCTCTTAAAAAAGTAGCAGGATTTATTTTATTAAATATTTTCCTTTTTTAATGCAGCAGTTTTAGAATTCTATCCGGTCTTATCGAACCAAGTAATTTTATTGGTTGTGAAAACGGAATATCTCTATCCCATGAAAAAAGAGTAATAAAAGCTTCGCCTACTACCGCATCTCGTGTAACAAATCCCCAGAATCTGCTATCCAAACTATCATCTCTGTTATCACCCATCATAAAATAATAATCTTTCTTGAATGTATAAGAGGAAACCGGAACATTATCAATTACAACAGAATTTCCCTTAATCTCCACAACTCTTTTTCCATACTCTCTGTCTATTGTTGTTCGCCATTGTTCAACATTATAAATATTCAATGGAATAGTCATTCCTTTTTTAGGTACAACTAAAGGTCCATAATTATCTTCGTTCCAGGGCATTCCTTTAGGAAAAATTCTGGGTTCAGCAAAACCTTTTGGAATTGGTTTAAGATAATTACCATACTGTCCCCGATAATATTTTATATAAGGCGGTCTCCAGAATTCTTTACCATTTACAAAAACAACTTTGTCTTTTATTTCAACAGTATCGCCCGGCGTTCCAATACATCTTTTAACATAGTTAACATTTTTCTGAGTTGGTTCAAGCTGATCGCGGTCTCCCGGATACTCAAATACAACTATATCTTTCTGCTGCGGCTCTCTAAGCGCAGGCAATGTAAAATAAGGTAATTTAATCTCAGTAAACCAGATATATTGTGGTGAGCTTGATCCGTAAATAAATTTATTAACAAGAACAAAATCACCAACAAGAATAGTATCTTCCATTGAGCCGGTTGGTATTCTGGTATTTTGAATTATAAATGTTATAATAAATAATGCAGCAATACCGGCAAAAGCAAGTTGGCGAAAAAACTCTGCAATTTTTCCTGAAAGGGTAGTGGGTTTTGGTCTTTCTTTTTTTCTGAACAGTTTCTTCAATTTTTCTAAAAAAGACAATTTATTCTCCTAAAAAGATTATTCAAAAGTAAATTAAATGCTGTGTGCTTAAAATTAAAACACAATCCTGATTTCAAAAATACAATTTTAATTGGATAATATTTGTTTCAATAGTTCATTTACAAGTTTTGGATTTGCCTTACCTTTTGTTTCTTTCATTATCTGTCCTACAAAAAATCCAAATACTTTTTCTTTCCCTGATTTATAATCTGATACTTGTTCAGGATTTTTTTCTGTTATCTGTTTAATAATCAATAATAATTCCTCAGGATTGGAAATTTGCACAAGGTTTTTTTCTTTTACGATTGTTTCAGGATCAGAATTATTATTAAGCATTTCAGCAAAAACCTCTTTGGCAATTTTGCTGCTGATTGTTCCTTCTTTTATGAGATTTATTAGTTTTCCCAGATTCTCCGGTAAAATTGAAAATTCTGTAATACTCAGTTTTTTATCGTTCAAAACTGAAAGAACATCTCCAATAAGCCAATTGCTTGCTAGTTTGTATTCATTTGTTACTGCGATAATTCTTTCATAATAGTCAGCGAACTCTCTGCTGTTCGTAATTATTTCTGAATCATATAACGGTAATTCAAAATTCTTAATAAAACGATTAAGCTTTTCATCGGGTAATTCAATGAGTGATGACTTAAGTTCTTTTAACCATTTATCATTAACTTCAACAGGCAGTAAATCAGGGTCAGGAAAATATCTGTAATCGTGTGCTTCTTCTTTGCTTCTCATTGGATAAGCTTCATTTGCATCAGCATCCCAAAGCAATGTCTGCTGTATAATTTTTTCACCATCTTCTATTAATTCTATTTGTCTGTTAACTTCATATTCAATAGCCCGTTCTACATTTCTAAAGGAGTTCATATTTTTTATTTCTGTTTTAACTCCGAATTTATCATCACCTTTTAAACGAACAGAAATATTTGCATCACATCTAAGCGAACCCTCTTCCATATTTCCATCACAAATATCAAGATACTGAACTAATTGTTTAATCTTTGTTAGATATAAATAAGCTTCTTCCGGAGTTCTGATATCAGGTTCACTTACAATTTCAATTAACGGAACTCCGCATCTGTTTACATCAATTAATGTTGAAGTATTCTGATCGTGAATAGATTTACCCGCATCTTCTTCCATGTGAATTCTTGTTATTCCGATTTTTTTAGATTCAGAATTTTTTGGATGTATTTCAACAAATCCGTTTTCACAAGTTGGTTCTTCATATTGCGAGATTTGGTATCCTTTGGGAAGATCAGGATAGAAATAATTTTTCCGTGCAAAAATTGAATGCCTGTTAATTGTGCAGTTAGTAGCAAGTCCCATTAAAACTGTAAACTCAACAACTTTTTTATTTAAAACTGGTAAAACACCCGGATGACCAAGACATACCGGACAAGTGTTGCTGTTCGGCTCGTTACCAAATTTTGTGGAGCAGCCGCAAAATATTTTTGTATCTGTTAAAAGCTGAGCATGAACTTCTAACCCGATAATTGCTTCGTATTTTGGATTCATAATTTAATTGTAGCTTGTAATAACAAATATAAATATGTTGATATTTATATAGAAAGATTAAAAATATCCGTTTCCTTAAATAGTGTATTTATCGCAGTTTGGTTAATAGCTGTTTAAATATGTTGCAATTTTAATTTTAATAGAATAGCTTAAGCTCAAAACAAGATTTATTATTTCTGAAAGTTGTAAATGCATAGATTCATATTACTACTGATTCAGATTTTGTATCTAATTCTTTTGACTAATTGCCGTGAAGAAATTCTGGCTCCCGGAAACGATACCGGTAATATTAATGAACCGATTCAGGATAACAGAGCAAACTATTATAGTTTGATTATTCACGCTGAAGATTTAACCTCTGATATTTCTGCAATAACAAATTTTAATTTAAACTCAACCAGAACCTTGCTTACAGTTAGTGAATTTAACGATGGATCCATATACTTTAAGATCAAGGATAAACAAGGTATTTTATTGTATAATTTTTCTGCTGAATCTGAAGTGAAGAATGAATTTAGGAAAATGACCAATGGTATTCCAGGCAGGGTTGAAATAAGTTTCAAAAATTTTTCCGGTAAGATGAAATTCTCACTTTCGTATTACAATGAATGATCCTTGATTTATAATCTGAATGTTTGGGATATGTATCAGACCATTTATTATAAAAATATTTATGCATAAAAAAGCTACTTTTCTTTATATTTGCCACTGCTAAAAATAGGATATTAATAATGAAAAAACTGTTTTTTATTTTATTTCTTTCCGGCAATCTTACTTTTACAATCGGACAGACAGCATCAGATTATTTTCCTGCTCAAACAGGATATAAATGGAATTATGAATTGATACCACTTGATTCATTGAACAATCGTGTTGACTCATTAAAATTTTATGGTATTGATTCTTTTTTTGTTGAATCACCTTTTAATGGAAGGGATGCAAAAATAGTCCTGACCAAAACCGGAGTATTGAACACAATAAATTTGCAGCCGTTTATGGACTCGCTTTTCTATAGTTTCAGCGGTGCAAATGGATATGAATATTTTAATCCATTCTTTTTGTCCGGGCTGCTTAGTAATCTGGATTCAACATTAGGATTAAACTTCTTTAGTTTTTTTAATTCATTAAAAGGTTGGTATTCTTACTATAGATTTTCAAGCTCTGTAAATCAGGAATACACAATCTTCAGTAAAGATACTCTCATAACTATTAATTCAATTAATTTTCCGATCAGGTTTCAATTAATTGGTAAACGGTTAAGTGATGAAACAATAGATACCGAACTCGGAAGATTTACCTGTAAAAAGTTCTTACTTGAAAGACGACTAAGTTATACACAGCTTATACCGATAGTAATTAAATTATTTGGTATCGAAGAAACTATCTGGCTGGCACCATCAAATTGGAAAGTAAAAAGTTATATTCCATCAACCCATATAAATTTAACCTGGCTTAATGGTCCGGCTTTTACAATACCAGGATTAGAAACCAATATCAAAGATCAGATAAATTCTGTTGATGAAATACCTGTTCAACCAATGATGTTTGAGTTATATCAGAATTATCCGAATCCGTTTAACCCATCAACAACTATTAAATATTCATTGATAAACTCTGAATATGTTACGTTAAAAGTCTTTGATATTCTTGGTAATGAAATAAAAACATTGGTCAGTGAAATTAAACCTGCGGGCATGCACGAAGTAGTGTTTAATTCCACAAATGGTTTAGCATCGGGTGTATATTTTTATGAGTTAAGAATTGCCGGTCAGGTAACTTCCAGAAAAATGATTTTAACTAAATGATGCACAATAAATTTATATAAATAATAAAAATATTCATTTCCACATTTGGGGTATTTATGAAAAGCCAAACAATAAATAAGTATTATGCTTCAGAGAATTTAATTATCGAAATTCCAACCCGTGATCAAATAGATGAAAAATTTAAGTGGGATCTTACCGATATTTATCCGGATGATCTTCATTGGGAAAAAGATTTTAAATGGGTAAGCGATAATATTGTCAGATACAAAACTTTTGAGGGACGACTTGAAAATTCATCTGATCTTTTAGCTTGTTTAAAATTTAATGAAGAGATAGGTATTAAGCTGGAGCGTTTATATCTCTATTCTATGCTTGCGAAAGACAGCGATATGCGTGATACGAAATATCAGGGAATGGATGGACGAGTAAAAAGTCTTAATGCTCAGATACTTGCTGCAAGTTCATTTATAAAACCGGAAATATTAAAAATTGATGAAACCCGGATTACTGAAATGCTGAATAATATTGCTGAGTTTAAGATTTATAAACATTTGTTCAATGATTTGTTAAGATTCAGAAAACATACTTTAGATAAAAAGCAGGAAGAACTTCTTGCAATGGCGGAAGAAATAACACAGATACCATATAATACTTATTCTTTATTTACAAATGCAGATTTAAAGTTTCCACATGTAATTGATGAAGATGGAAATTCGATTGAGATTTCTCATTCTCTGTATTATGCAGCACTATATTCAAAAGACAGAACTTATCGTGAAAATGCATTTAAGGCTTATTTGTCTGTTTATATGGATAGTGCAAATTCCTTAAGTGCATTATTTAATGGAAACATTAAAACAAATATTTTTTATGCACGAACGAGAAAATTTCAGTCAGCAAGAGAGTCAGCTCTATTCAAAAATAATATTCCGCTTTCGGTATATGATAATCTTGTAAAAACTGTCAACGAAAATATGGAACCAATGTATCGCTGGGCTTCACTCAAGAAAAAATTATTAAAGCTTGATGAGCTTCATCCTTATGATGTTTATGTAACTGTTTTTGATCCGAAATTAGAAAAAAAATATCCGTATGATCAGGCTGTTAAGCTGGTTCTGGATTCATTAAAAATAATGGGAAATGATTATCTGGACTCTTTAAACAAAGCATTTAATAACCGCTGGATTGATGTTTATGAAACAAAAGCAAAAAGAAGCGGAGCATATTCATCGGGAACAACTTTTGGAGTTCATCCTTATGTGCTGTTAAACTGGGCTGACTTATTAAATGATGTCTTTACTCTTGCTCACGAAATGGGACACAATATGCATTCATATTATACTGGTTTAACTCAGCCTTATCATTATGCAAACTATTCTATCTTTCTTGCAGAAGTTGCTTCAACATTTAATGAAAATCTTTTACTAGATCATCTAATAAATATTTCTGAAACAAAAGACGAAAAACTATTCTTGCTTGAAAAGTATCTTAACAATATTTCAGCAACTGTTTATAGACAGGTTATGTTTGCAGAGTTTGAAATGCTGACTCATTCCAAAGTTGAAAACGGAGAAGTCTTAACACCTGATACTCTTTGCAAACTTTATCGGGATATTTATCAGAAATATTGGGGAGATGAAATGGTTGTTGATGAAGAAGAATCTTATACCTGGGCGAGAGTTCCGCATTTTTATTATAATTTTTATGTTTATCAGTATGCAACAGGATTTGCAGCTTCTGAAGCTTTAGCAGAAAAAGTAAAATCCGAAGGTAAAACAGCAGTTAAAAAATATTTGGATTTTCTGAAAGCAGGCAGTTCAGACTATCCGATAGACATATTAAAAAATGCAGGTGTTGATATGAACTCACCGGAACCGATTTTAGCAGTTACAAAAAAAATGAATCAGATAATTGACGAAATAGAAAATTTAATCTAAACTAATTTGGGAAAACAATGAAAGTCTACACAAAAACTGAACTGAACTCTTATAGCCAATCGCTAACTTATGATGATATTAGCCTTATACCCACACAAGTTTCAAGAATAAAATCACGAACAGAAGCTTCTACTAATTGTAATTTTCTTGGACTCAGGCTTACTGTTCCAGTGATTTCCAGTCCAATGGATTCAGTAACAGGAATTGAAATGGCAAAAGAATTATCAAGGCTTGGAAGTCTTGGTATTATAAACAGATTTGATTCATCATTAGATGCTGTATTGAACGCAAGAAATGGAAAAGGTATTAAAGCTGTTTCGATTGCACTTAATACTGATTTGAAAACAATAGAAAAAATTGCTGAGAAGAAATATATCTTTTGTATTGATACAGCTAATGCTAATAATAAAGAAGTGCTTAAAAAAACAGAATTGATTAAAAAGAAATTTGATGTAAAAGTCATAGTGGGAAATATTGCTCACGGAGACAGTTTGCATCAATTGGAAAATGCAGGCGCTGATGCTGTAAGAGTTGGTATTGGCAGCGGAAGTGTTTGCACAACATCTATTCAAACAGGAATCGGAATCGGGCAGGTTTCATCATTGCTGGATATTGTTTTTTCAAGAGCTCAGAAAAAACTGAAGATTAAAATTATTGCCGATGGCGGAGTAAAAAGTCCGGGCGATGTTGCTAAAGCAATTGCACTCGGTGCAGATATTGTAATGCTTGGAAGAATGCTTTCGGGAACCAGAGAAACTCCGGGCGAAGTAATAAAATATAATGGTCAGCTCTGGAAGAAATATCGCGGCTCCGCATCTTTTGGCGTAAAAATGAGAAACGAGTTTATTGAAGGTGAAGAAACAATGGTTGCATATAAAGGTGCAGTTAAAAATGTGATTGATGGAATTTCTGACGGACTAAAAAGTTCTATGAGTTATATGAATTGTCTTAATCTGGATGAACTAAGAAAAACAGAAACATTTGCAGTGTTAAGTAACAGTTCATATCTGGAAAGACTGCCTCGAATGTAATTATTTAAAATACCGGGGGAGAAAAGTTTGAATTATTTTTAAATATCTCTTCCGGTATTAAATTTTACTGCTCTTAAGTCTAAGTGAATTACTTATAACAGAAACTGAGCTTAAAGACATTGCCAATGCAGCAAACATTGGATTAAGCATTCCTAAGGCTGCAAGCGGAATACCGATTACATTATAAATAAAAGCCCAGAAAAGATTTTGCTTAATTACGCTAATAGTTTTGTTTGAAAGTCTTATTGCTTTCAAAACGCCTTTAAGATCGCCGCTTAATAAAACAACTCCTGCACTTTCAATTGCAACATCAGTTCCGGTGCCAATTGCAATTCCGATATCACTTTGTGCCAAAGCAGGCGCATCGTTAATACCATCGCCGACCATAACTACTTTTTTATTTTCAGATTGCAATTCTTTAATCTTAACTAATTTGTTTTCAGGTGTAACTTCAGCAAAATATTTTTCAATTCCAGCCAACCCGGCAATCTTTTTTGTTGTGCTTTCATTATCGCCGGAAGAAAGAACAGGTGTTACATTTATCTTTTTCAAGCCATCAATTACTTCTTTTGATGTTGGTTTGATTGAATCAACAACTGTAACGAATCCTTTTAATTCCTTTTCAACGGCTAAAAAGATTATTGAAGTATTTTTAATGCTTTCGTTTGATAATTCTTTTGAGAATCGTTCAAGCGGGATTTTATTTTCCTGCATCAATTGGCTATTGCCCGCAATAACAAGCTTGCCATTAATTTTAGCCATCAATCCTTTACCTGATCTATTTTCAAACCCTTCAGTTTCATAATAATTAACATCTTTATCAGAAGCATAATCTATAACTGCTTTTGCAAGCGGATGATCGGATCTTTTTTCCAGTGATGCCAAAAATGAAAGGAATTCTTTTTCAGAAATGCTATCAAAGAAAATATCTTTTATTGAAAGCTTTCCTTCGGTTAAAGTTCCGGTTTTATCAAACACAATTGTATCTGCTCTGTGAAGTTCTTCAAGGCTTTCACCGTCTTTGAATAAAATTCCATTTTGGGCTGCTTTGCCCATTGCTACTATTAAAGCAGTTGGAGTTGCTAAACCAAGTGCACAGGGACAGGCGATTATTAGAACAGCAACAAAGTTTATTAATGCAATACTCAAATCAGCTTGAGCAAAAATCAGCCAGTAAATAAAGGTTACAATTGCTATTAATATCACGCTTGGAACAAACACCGCAGCAACTTTATCGGCAATATTTTGTATTGGTGCTTTTGAACCCTGTGCATCTTCAACAAGTTTAATAATATGACCAAGCACTGAATCTTTACCGATATCGGTAATTTCAAATTCAAAATATCCGTTGGTGTTTATGGTGCCGCCGATAACTTTTGAACCAATTATTTTTTCAACCGGTAAACTCTCACCGGTTATCATTGATTCATCAATTGCAGATGTTCCGGAAATAATTAAACCATCAGAAGGAATTTTTGCGCCCGGTTTAATAATTATTATATCACCAATTTTCAATTCACTTAAAGGCTTCTCTATTTCAAGATTATTCTCTTTTACAAGCGCTGTTTTTGGCTGTAACTCCATCAGCTTTTTAATCGCGGTGCCTGTTTTAGATTTTGCTCTTGCTTCAAGATATCTGCCCAGCAATATCAATGTTATTATTACAACGGTTGTATCAAAGTAAACATGACTGACATTTTGATGATGAGAAAAAAGTTCCGGAAACAAAGTTATAAGCATACTATATATGTATGCAGAACCTGTTCCAACTGCCACAAGTGAATTCATATCGGCAGTAAAGTGTTTTAGATTTTTCAAGAATATCGAAAAAAATCTTTTACCTGAAATAAATATAACCGGCGTTGTAAGAATGAGAAGGATTTTGTTAATCTGTTCAGCAGTAAAATGATTATTCAGGAAAAAATTTTCCCACATAATCCCCATATTAATAATTACAATAGGAATCGTCATTATGATTGAAAAAATAAGATCCTTTTTTAATTCCTGCTGATAGTCAGAGTTTGATGTTTTTAACTCAGTATCTGAAGTTTCTTCCTTTGTTGTATCTATAAGATCAAGTTTATAACCGGCATCTTCAATTCTGGCAGCAACATCTTTAAGATCAACCAACTTTGGATCATAATCGAAGGAAACTTTTTCTGTAGCCAGATTTACACTAACATTTTTTATCCCTTCAACTTTGGCAACAGTTTTCTCAACCCTTGCAACACAGCTTGCACAGGTCATCCCTTCAACAGGAAGTGATATTTTTTTCGTTTCAATCATTTTTAATTATTGAATTACTGCATAACCAGCTTCAGCTATAGCATCCTTAATCTGAGATTCACTTACTTTCTTTTCATCAAACTTAACAGTAGCTTCACCAATTTTTACATCAAGGCTATCGACATCAAGTTTTTGAATTTCTTTCTTTACAGCCATTACACAATGGTTGCAGTTCATACCATCAATTTTAAATTTTACTTCCATCTTTATTCCTTTTAATTATATTTAATTTCGATTCAAATATACTAAAGAATAATTTTTTGAATGAGGTTAGAAGTCAGAGCTGTGATTTACACGACCTGAGAAGTATGTCAATTTGATTAGTTATAATTTTGTTTTGGGAGGTTGTTTTGTATCAGGAGTTTTGGATTTCTTAATTGAACCACCATCACTTGCAGGTTTAAATACTTCAAACTTATTTTTTTTCTTTTTAGTAATAGCGGGAGTTTGGGTTAATATGCTAACTGTTTTGAGAGCATCTTTTTCTTCTGTCGTTTTTTGATTAGATACAGAATCAGGTTCAGGTTTAATTATTTTTTCTGCAGATTTATTTTTCTGATTCCGGACAGATTGCTTCCGTTTTCTGTAAGCAAAATATGTAGTAATAATAATTATCAGGCTTATAAATATGAACCCCAGAAATATAAGCTGAATGATATCGATTAATTGCATTTTTATTTCCTATCAGGCAACAATACTAACAATCATCTTGCCATAATTAGCAGACTTTTATTTCATTTTCCTCAAAAATAACAAAGATCTGAATTAAATATTCTTTCAATGTGAGAAAAAATATTTGGTAAAAGCAAAAATGATGCACTTTCTAATATATTATAAAATAAGCATTTAAGTTGGATTTAGCCCAAATCTTTAATATTTTTTGCCTCCAAAAAATTTACTGTCAGAAAAATAGGTTTGAAATGACAAAAGCTGATATTGTAGATAAAGTTGCCGCCGGTACAGGGCTTACCAAGCTTGAAACTGAGGCAATTATTGAAGGATTCTTTACAACTGTGATTGAGGCATTGAAACAGGGGAAGGGAATTGAAATTCGTGGCTTTGGTAGCTATAAAGTAAAAAAGAAAAATGCACGAACTGCCAGAAATCCAAAAACCGGTGAAAAGGTTTTTGTTGACGAGCATTTTGTTCCAACTTTTAAGTTTTCCAAAGAGTTTAAAGAAATTGTTAAAGCCGGTCTTGCCGGAAAATTGAAGAGATAGGTTTGATGGCTAAGTTTTGTAATCAGTGCGGAAGTAAATTAGAAGCACATCATAAGTTTTGTCCTGAGTGTGGAGCTAAAATAAGTAATAACAAAAATTCCAAATCTGTATCTGTTACTAAACAAAATATTTCTGATGCGGATGGTAAAACATTAAACCCCATAATTATTTATGGCATTTTAGCTGGTGGTATTGCTGCAATTGTAATAATACTTTTATCCTCAGGAATGCTGAGTTCTTCAAGCAGAGTTGTAAATTCTGTAAATCAGAATGAGCAACAGTCAGAAACAAATTCTGGTGTGAATCTGAATAGTTTACAGACGATAAATGAACTTGAAGAAAAAGTAAAACAAAATCCTGAAGACCAACAAAGTCTTCTTGAACTTGCACATTTAAAGAATGATTCAGGTTTGTTTGAGGCTGCAATTCAGAACTATAAAACATATCTTGAAAAAAATCCGGCTGATGCAGATGCAAGAGTAGATATGGGAGTTTGTTATTTTAACTTAAGAGATTATCCCAATGCAATTAAGGAAATGGAAACTGCATTAAAATATGTGCCCAACCATCAGATAGCGCATTTAAATTTAGGAGTTGTAAATTTATCTGCTGGTAATCTTGCAAAATCAAAAGAGTGGTTGCAAAAAGCTTATGATCTCAATCCGACAAATGAGATCGGGCAAAAAGCAGAACAGTTATTGAAAAATCATTGATAAATATCTTAAAAGGAGAAGAAAAATATGCCTTGTGGTAAAAAAAGAAAACGCCATAAAATGTCAACACACAAAAGGAAAAAAAGACTACGCAAGAACAGACATAAGAAAAGAGCAAGATAGTATTTAAATTATGATTGCAGGCGAAGATTTATTCTTCGCCTTGTTCTTTGTAGAAATATGCCAACTTAGCTCAGCTGGTAGAGCAAATCATTCGTAATGATTAGGTCGCCGGTTCGAATCCGGCAGTTGGCTCTAAAATCCTTATCTTTAACACTTCGAAAATCTTTTTATGAGTTTTATAAAAAGACTTAAACAAAAGTCAGTAATTCTTGTTCTCCTTAAATTTTAAAATTAAATATTCATCACAAAAAAACTTCACTTATTTAAGAGTATTATTTATTTTACACTTAATGATTTGAAAGTTGCTGACAGAATGAACAAGTCCAGCAAAAAATTCTTACCAAATACAGAGTTGGTGGGCAGAATAAATCAATTAAACTCTAAAAGGTTTTGCTAATGGCAAAAGGTAAAAAGAAAACCAAAACTTCCGTCAACAAAAAACCAATCGAGCAGTACGAACACAAAGATAAAGACCGCTCAAACAATCCGCCTGTTGGTTTGGTTACACCTGATACAGATAAAGACTCAGGAAAGAAAACATATCAGTACGATCCTCACTTAGATCCGCAGTTGCAGTGGGCTGGCAAAGCTGAGCGTCTTTCATTTGATGTTGATACCGTTTCGCTGCACGTTCACGAGAGAATTGATCCCCGTTCTATTATTGAAGGGGTTAGAAAAAAGAATGGCAGCAACTATGAGCAGATGTCTTTGTTTACCTCACAGGAAGAAAATCCTCCGTTAAGAGAAGCAGTTGAGTTTTATAAACACAGACATAACTGGAGCAATCGTCTTATTTCTGGAGACAGCCTGCTTGTAATGAACTCATTGATTGAAAAGGAAGGTTTAGCCGGACAGGTGCAGATGATTTACATTGACCCGCCGTACGGAATTAAATACGGAAGCAACTTTCAGCCGTTTGTAAATAAACGAGATGTTAAAGACGGAAAAGATGAAGACCTGACCGCTGAACCGGAAACTATAAAAGCTTTCCGTGATACCTGGGAGCTTGGCATACACTCTTATTTAACTTATTTGCGCGACAGGTTGTTGCTTGCAAGAGAATTACTCCACGAAAGCGGAAGTTGCTTTGTGCAAATTAGCGATGAGAATGTTCATCATGTCAAAGAACTTATGGATGAGATTTTTGAACCAAAAAACTTTGTTGCCATAATACCGTTCAGGAAAAAAACGATGCCATTTGGGGCAAAGTATTTGGAGAGAATGAATGATTATATCTTATTTTATTCAAAGAATTTATCTCAATTAAAGTATAGAAAACTGTTTCAGTATCAGGATATTCAAGGACTACCAAATTGGACTTGGGTTGAATTACCTAGTGGTGAAATTAGAAAGTTAAATGATGATGAGCATCATAATCACAAATTGCTTCCAGATGGTGCTAAAATATTTAGAGCTGTCCTTCCAAGGCCTTCGGGTTATTCTGCAAGTATGGATTATGCAATTAGTTTTAATGGTAAAACATATTACCCACCCAAAAATGGTTGTTGGGTTACACCCGAAGACGGGATGAGAAAGTTAATAAAGGAGAAAAGAATTTTTGCTGCTGGTGAAAATCTTTATTATAAACTATATCATCAGGATTATCCAGTAACACCATTAACATCTTTATGGGCGGATATGTCAGGCCCAAAAGATATTGCATATATCGTTCAGACTTTGGATACAGTTATTCAAAGATGTACTCTATTGACGACTGATCCAGGTGATCTTGTTTTTGACCCTACCTGTGGAAGTGGCACAACTGCTTATGTTGCAGAACTATGGGGAAGAAGATGGATTACCTGCGATACTTCGCGTGTTGCAATTACTCTTGCTAAACAAAGACTAATGACTTCACTTTTCGATTACTATGAGCTCGCACATCCTGCAGAAGGTGTTGGCAGCGGATTTAAATATGAAACGGTTCCTCATATTACCCTTGGTTCAATTGCAAACAACGAGCCGCCTGCAACAGAAACACTTTATGATAAACCGTTTATTGACAGATCAAAACACAGGGTAACAGGACCGTTTACAGTAGAAGCAGTCCCATCTCTTGCTGTCCGTTCTATTGACGAAGTGGAAGCCGGTTTCGGTCAGGAAGTAGGAGCGGATAATTCAATTGTAAGATCAGGTGAAACTTTAAGACAGGCTGAATGGAGGGAAGAACTCTTCCGCACCGGAATAAGGGGAAAAAGCAAACAGCAGATTGCCTTTACAAGAGTTGAGCCTTTTTCAGGAACAAAATGGCTTCACGCAGATGCAGAAACAGCCTCCCTAAATCCCTCCAAAGGAGGGACTTTAGAAACACTGCGGACAGTAATCTCATTCGGACCTGAACATTCACCACTTGAACAGAGACAGGTTGCACTTGCAATAGAAGAAGCACAGACACTCGTACCGAAACCAAAGATGATAGTATTTGCCGCTTTTCAATTTGATCCCGAAGCTGCAAAGGATATTGATGAAACAAAATGGCCCGGAGTAACCTTACTTAAAGTTCAGATGAACTCTGATCTGCTAACTGACGACCTGAAAAAGAAACGAAGCAGCAATGAAAGTTTCTGGCTTATCGGTTCACCGGATGTAGTAGTTAAAAAGACAAAAGAAAAAGTCCCTTCTTCGGGTACATCAAAAGCAAAGAAAAAATACGAAGGAGAAGTAACACTTTATACTGTTGAAGTTCTCGGCTTTGATTATTACAATACAAAGACGGGCAACATTGAGTCAGGCGGGAAAGATAAAATCGCAATGTGGCTGTTGGATACAGACTACGACGGAAGAAGTCTTTTTCCAAGACAGGTATTCTTTCCGATGTCCGGAGAGAAGGACGGCTGGACGCGGCTTGCAAAAAACCTGAAAGCAGAAATTGACGAAGAGTTGATCGAACAATACAGAGAAACAATATCACTTCCCTTCGAGGCAGGCGAACACAAACGCATCGCAGTAAAAATTGTGGATGACAGGGGAATTGAATCATTAAAAATTGTGGAGTTGTGGGATGGCACAAGCAATAAATATATATTGTGATGAAAGCTGCCATCTTGAAAATGGCCGGCAAAAAGTAATTGTACTCAGTGAAATAGGATTAGAATTTAATTAACTTTGAAAAAGAAAATTATTAATTAAAAATGATAGTCAGTCAAATAAATATTAATAGATTTAAATCAATCAAAGAATTAGAGTTGCTTCTAAAAAGAATTAATGTTTTGATTGGTCCAAACGGTGCGGGTAAATCTAATTTTATACAATTTTTTAATCTTTTAAATAACATTGTATCTCAAAATCTTCAAAATTATGTTACCCAAAACGGTGGGGCCGATAGTTTTCTGTACTTTGGAAGAAAGTTTACAGAATCTTTTTCGGGCTTTTTATCTTTTGGATGGAATGCTTATCAGTTTGAATTAGTTGCTACCAATGATAATAATTTTTATTTCGCATTGGAACAAACAATTTATCAAAATCCCGTACACGATGGAGTTTCAAAAAGAGATATCTCTGATGGAAATCGCGAAACAAATTTGATCAAACAATATAAAATGGATCAAAAAGAAGGTGTTGTTTATCATATCCTTAATTCAATGACTCGTTGGCGAGTTTATCATTTTCACGATACAAGTACTACAGCAAAAGTGAAACAGGAAGGTGATATAAATGATAACAGGAGTTTAAGAAGGGATGCTTCAAACCTTGCTGCATTTCTCTATTTATTACAAGAAAAACATAATGATTACTTTTTAAGAATTGAAAATACAATCAGACTAGTTGCTCCATTCTTTGACAAGTTTCAACTGCAACCTTTAGAATTAAACAAAGAAAAAATACGGCTTGAATGGAAACATGTAGGTTCAGATGAATATTTCAATGCAAATCATCTTTCAGACGGTACCCTTAGAATGATTTGTTTGATAACTCTTTTATTACAACCAAATTTGCCCGGCACAATAATAATTGATGAACCGGAATTGGGTCTGCATCCAGCAGCTATAGAATTGCTCACTTCTTTAATTAAATCTGTTGCTGCAAATAACAAACAGGTAATTTGCTCAACACAATCAGTAACGTTTCTCAATTACTTTGAGCCTGAAGATATTATCGTAGTTGATAGAAACAACGGTGAATCTCTTTTTAAAAGGCTGGATAAAAGTACATTGACAGAATGGTTAAATGAATATGCAATAGGTGAGCTCTGGGAAAAGAATGTTCTTGGAGGCAGACCATAAATGCCTAAAAAAGTTTTGGTTCTTGTGGAAGGACAAACAGAAGAGGGATTTGTTAAAAGAGTTTTAGGTCCATATTTGTCCACAAAACAAATTTTTTTAATTCCTACAATCATAAAAACCAAACGGGAAGTTAGAGGACCAGATCATAAAGGAGGAGTTAATTCATACGAACAAGTTAAAAAAGATTTAAGACCGTTGTTTTATGATACTTCTGCTGACATTGTTACCACAATGATTGATTATTATGCACTGCCTTCAGATTTCCCAGGTTATAATTCAAGACCAGATGGAACCTGCTTTCAGCGAATTGAATTTATGGAAAATCAGTTTAGTACAGATATCAACCAAACAAAATTTTTGCCTTACCTGCAGTTACACGAATTTGAAGCTTTAGTGTTTGCAAGTGAAGATAAGCTGCCAATTGCATTTGTAAATAAGAACAGAGAAATTCAGCAAGTATCTGAGGTAAACAATGAATTTGCTTCTCCCGAAGAAATAAATGAGAAACCAAATTCTGCACCATCAAAAAGATTAAAAAGTATATTTCCCGAATATCAAAAGACATTTCATAGCCAGTTAATATTATCTCAAACTAACATTGACGACTTACGAACGAAATGTGAGCATTTTAATTCCTGGTTAACAAAACTTGAGAGTTGATTAAGAATGCCCCCAACAATAAACATATACTGTGATGAAAGTTGCCATCTTGAAAATGATCAGCAAAAAGTTATGGTGCTGGGGGCAGTGTGGTGTCCGTATGACAAAAAAGATGAAATATTTGAACGAATAAGAGAGATAAAAGTTAAACACGAGTTAAAGAAAGATTTTGAAATCAAATGGACAAAAGTTTCCGAATCAAAAGTTGAATTTTATCTCGAGCTTGTAGATTACTTCTTTGATGATGATGATCTTCATTTCAGAGCTCTTGTTGTGCCGGATAAAACTATTTTAAAACACAAGGAGTTGGAACAGGATCATGATACCTGGTATTACAAAATGTATTTCAGTATGCTTAAAGTATTAATTGATCCACACACGAAAAACAGAATATTTATTGATATAAAGGATACGAGGAGTTCTGAAAAAATTAAAAAGCTGCACAAAGTGCTTTGCAACGAAAAATATGATTTTAACAGAGAAATTATTGAAATTGTTCAAACTGTAAGATCTCACGAAATAGAATTGCTGCAGATAACTGATTTGTTAATAGGTGCTGTTTCATACATTAACAGGGGACTTAATACGAATACAGGAAAGCTTAAGGTAATTGAAAGAATAAAAAAAAGAAGTAATTACAGCTTAACTCTTACAACATATTTAAAAGAAAATAAATTTAATATTCTGATATGGCAGCCCAGGAGGAACTTATAATGCCATTACCAAATTGGCTTCCTCCTTTGGTTCTGTTAGAAGAATCAAATGGTGATTGGAATAATTACTTAACAATTTTATATGAGATTTTTAAAACTGATTTTATTGATACTCAATGTAATTATCGAGGTATTAAAATAGCAATTAAGAAACATCCGCAAATAGATGATAAAGAAGCTACTTTCTGGCACTTAATCAGCGAAGGAGAAAATGAAGAGACACGTACACCAGATATTAGAAGGTGTGAAAGAATCCGATGGCCAAAATCTGTAATAGAAAAAGTACCGGATGAAAAAATTAAAGTCTGGCATAATATAAGAAGTGGTGAAACGAGGCTATGTTTATGGATGGAAGATGCAGAATACTTAATAATACTCGCTGAGAGAAATAATTATTTATTATTGTGGACAGCATATACAGTTACAGAGAATCACAGAAAAAGAAAATTGCAACGAGAGTACGAAAGTAGTTTAAAAAGCTGAACCCCGCTTGCGCGGGATTCTTTACTCTTTCTACACGTGGCAGATGAGCTGATACAAACTTAACGTATAAATTTGACAAAGGCAAATATCTTACTATAAGTTACTTTTTTCGGCTATTTTTAGGTAATTTATAAATTAATGAACAGAGAAGATGAACAAGATTGACAAGTTAATAATCAATTCTCCTTATTCTGAACCTTCACATTACTGGAAGTATGACCGGGAAACCAGATCATTTTCTCTTGCAGATGGAAGAAGACCTGCCGGTTATGTTGTCGCCTCAGAAACTTCCAGAGCGTTCGATGACCCGGGGATTTTTAATGAAATTGGTTTAGTAAATACTATTCGTCCGCGAATTAAAAAATGGAAAGAAGCAGATTATCCCGGAGTAAGCGGTATTACAAAAAGACTGCTTGAACACTGGAATGACAGCGAATCAAGACAGTACAGATTTTTCTTTTGTCAGCTTGAGGCAATTGAAACTCTTATCTGGTTAAACGAAGCACCTGAATCTGAAAAGGTTGGAATAGAAATCCCAAATGACGGTGGAGAATTTATTCGTCTCTGTTCAAAGATGGCAACAGGTTCAGGTAAAACAGTGGTTATGGCAATGCTGATAGCCTGGCAGGTGTTAAACAAAGTAACCTATTCGCAAGATCCACGCTTTTCAAAAAATATTTTTGTGGTTGCACCAGGTTTAACTGTAAAAAGCAGACTGCAGGTTTTGCAGCCTTTCGGTGAGAATAATTTTTATGATGAGTTTAATATTGTTCCATCGGGACTTATAGAAAAACTACGCAAAGGAAAAGTGATTATTAAGAACTGGCACGCACTTAACTGGGAAACAGAGGAAAAACTTTCGAAGAAAAAAACAGTAGATAAGCGGGGTGCTAAAAGCGATGAAGCTTATGTAAGAGAAGTTCTTGAAGAAATGGCACAAGCAAAAAATATTATTGTAATAAATGATGAAGCACATCATGCCTGGAGAGTTCCTGCAGAATCAAAAATAAAGGGATTAAAGAAGGAAGATATAGAGGAAGCTACAAAGTGGATTGGCGGACTTGACAGAATAAACAGAGCAAGAGGAATTCTGTTCAGTTATGATTTTACTGCAACACCATTTGTTCCAACCGGTAAAAGAAGTTCAGACGAGGCTCTGTTTGGCTGGATTGTAAGTGATTTCGGTTTAAATGATGCTATTGAATCCGGTTTGGTTAAAACCCCAAGAGTCGTTGTTAGAGACGATGCACTTCCTGATGTTAAAACCTATAAATCCAAACTTTATCACATTTACGAATATGTAAGAGATGATCTCAGCCGTAAAGCACTTGAACACGAACCTCTGCACGATTTAGTGCGGAATGCATATTATTTGTTAGGAAAGGATTGGCAGGATACATTCAACAAATGGAAAGAGAGCAAGCAGGTCGTTCCACCTGTAATGATCACCGTAGCCAATACTACTTTTACAGCAGCCAGAATTAAATTCACATTTGACAGACAAAACATTCTTATCGAAGAATTATGTGAGCCTGATAAAACACTTCATATTGATTCAAAAGTATTAAGCGAAGCTGAGGCTAAAGAAGAAGCAGAAGAAATAATCGAAACTCAGACAGAAGATGAAGATAACGATGATGTTCCGACAGTTAAATTATCGAAGCAAAAGCAGGCTGAGTTATTGCGGCAGATAGTTGATACAGTCGGGAAGATTGGAAAACCGGGTGAACAGATCAGAAATGTAATCAGTGTAGGTATGCTCTCGGAAGGTTGGGATGCAAAAACCGTAACACACATAATGGGATTAAGAGCTTTTACAAGTCAGTTACTTTGTGAACAGGTTGTCGGCAGAGGATTAAGAAGGACATCTTATGAGGTTAACAAAGATGGTATGTTTGAACCGGAATATGTAAACATATTTGGTGTACCTTTTACATTTTTACCGCATGAATCTATTGATGGACCACCTCCGCCACCACAACTCCCTAAAACAATAGTTGAACCTTCAAAAGAAAAAGAGCAATTTGAAATTAGCTGGCCTAATATTTTAAGAATTGATCACGTTTATTTACCGCAATTAAAAATTGATATTAATAAAGTCAGGGCATTAACATTAAATGCTTACGAAACCCCTACGCTGGCTGAAATTGCCCCAGTTGTCGATGGAAGACCTGATGTAACTAAAATATCTGAAATAGATTTGCAAAACCTTGGTGAAAAATATCGTTATCAGAAAATTATTTTCACAACAGCCAGGGATGTTTACGATCAGATGGCACCGGATTGGAAAGGTGATAAAAGCATATTGCTTGCACAGTTAATTAAAATTGTTGATCAGTTTATTTATTCAGATATAATAAGAATGAATCCTCCTTTATTTTTTCAGGACGATATTAAGAGAAGAATATTAATTACACTAAATATGAATACTATAGTAAATCATATATTCAATGAAATAAGATGTGTAAATACTCAATCACTAACACCAGTATTTGATACTGATAAACCAATCCGCTCAACAGGCGATATGAGAACTTGGTACACAAGCAAGCCTTGTGACAATTATGATAAGAATCATATTAATTTTTGTGTTTATGACAGTACCTGGGAATATAATGCAGCATTCAATCTGAACCGGCATCCGAATGTTAAAGCATGGGCAAAGAATGATCATCTTAATTTTGAAATTCCTTATATGTTTCAGGGTATAGTTCATAAATATCGTCCTGATTTTTTAGTAAGATTATCAGATGATACATATCTGATTATTGAAGTAAAAGGAATTCCAACTCAGCAGGATCAGGTTAAATGGGAATACTTAAAAGAATGGATTCAGGCAGTTAATGAATATGGTGGTTTCGGAAAATGGAATTGGGGAGTTGCAAGCGAACCGAATGAAATATTGCGCTTGCTAGGTTAACATTTATGCAAGTATTAAAAGTCTAATACTTATTTTTAGGTTATAAAATTTTCTTAGTAAACATCAATCTGACCCAAGGATCATTCAGAAACATAACAGATAAATAATCTTCTAGCCTCCCAAATGAATTCTATCAGCTATTGACATTGTCAGTAATTAATTGCTAATTACAGTAAGAAAGATTGATGGTTTGTTTAAACCACTTAGTATTCGCTAAGAATATAACGGGAAAATCATTAAGCTTAGAGAGGTACAAAATGAAAAAGATAATTTTTATTTGTCTTTTTTTAATCATCTCGGGCTGTAAAGTTTTTCAACCCGAAGAATCAGATTTCATGCCGCCATCACTTATTAAGCAATCTGAATTACCTCCGCTTCAATTATTATATTTTTTAGACAGCTACGAATTCACTTGTGAAATGCGTGTAAATTGCTGCGGTGATGTAGAAGATGCTAAGATATTAACTACGAGTGATGATGCAGAATGGGATTCGCTTGCCAGGCTTTCATTATTGAAATGGAAATACTCTCCGGCAATCTATCAGGGACGACCCGTTGAACTTACAATTAAAAGAAGAGTTAAAGTAGTAATTGAAAAACCTCAGTTCTATTCGCTTGCAGAGATTGAAGTTCAGAATTACGATAGAGCAGACTCGGTTTATAAAGCTTTGCTTGCCGGTGCGGATTTTACCAGGCTTTGTATCAATTGTTCCTGCAGTAAATCAAAAGAAAGAAATGGAATGCTTGGAAGAGTTAATATCAATTACTTCAACGAAAATATTAAAACTCAGATAGCTTCACTATCAGAAGGAGAGTTTACTAAACCGATTGCTTATGGTGAGCATTACATAATTTATAAAAGACTGGAGCAGAATAATTAATCAGCTCTCTGTTTAATTATTATTTTAAGATATGTTATCAAAGATGATTACTGCAATTCATAAAATTCCCAAACTCCAAAGGGACAGGGGATATATGGCTTATTCATTACTGCATAAAAATTATATTGAATAATTGAATCATCGAAATCAGATAATAGTAAAACTAACACAGGCGCTAATGTTTTTTCAAGAGAATCATTAAAATAAAATGGACTTGTGCAATCCCTAATCTCAGGTCTGTACCAAGCTCCGGCAATATCATATCCTTTTGCATAAAGCATATTAAGAAAGCGATCAATATTATCTTCATTAATATACTTTGAATCAAATCTGAATAAATAATAATAACCTTTATCAGGCAGCCAATCGTTATCAAATGTATCAACAACTGTATAAGTAAAATTAACTTTTCTATCTTCATCAGTTTTTGTTTTTTTAATGGAATGTTTTGGCAGCGAAACTTGTGTGTAGCAGCTTTGCAGGATTAAGCAGCTGAATAATATTAGTAACAGTAATATTCTAATAGATTTACTAAACATTTTTTAGTGTTTTGAATTACTATTCCTAACTTAATTTTTCGGATAGTCAAATTCAATTAACAAATAAATGCTCGGTTTACGGCTTATTAAGATGCCTTTTCCCTAATAACAATAGTGATATTGCAATTCCGGCAGCAATTAAATTTATTATACTACCGTTACTTATTGATTTATGCAGAATAAAATAATCTTGAACTAATGAGTAAACAATAAAAATCAATGTAAGCAACATCCCGTAAAAGATATAATTTCTGTCTTGTTCAAAAAGTGCAATTGCAATAATAAATGATGCAGCGCTCAAGGTTATACAGGTAATAATAAGCAGTATAAGAATTGTAAAACCATAATTTATATCGAGCAGAACTTCAGTTTCATTTATCGTATCGATTAAACCACCAATACCTCTTATCAGACCGAATATAAATATGATTAATGAAGCTGAACATAAATACCGGCATTTCTCGTGTATTTTCATAATGTCTTTCAATAAAATATAAATTATAAAATAGTTTTCAGTTGAATTGTGGAGTAATTCAACTGGATTAGTTATAAAATATATCCGGTTTGTTTGCCTCTTACAAACCAGATATTTGCATATACTTTTTAACTTTTATATGCATCGAAAATCCTTCCGGTAATAAAATATTACCGGATTTTGTACAGGTTAATTATCAAACCACGCCCTTCCACCAAGAGGGTGTGAGGGTTTATAATTCCCGTAAATTAACAAAATAGTCAAAATCAGTTGAGTTAGAATCAGTAATAATTGATTTACCATTTCTGGTTATCAACGCAACAATAGATCCTTTTTTCCATTCTCCTGTCTTTTCTTTAATAATAGTGTAAAAAGTTTTTCCATCATACATAGCATTTATTACTTCTTCTTTTGTCCAGGTATAGCCAGCGCCAATTTCTGTTCCAAGGTCCGGATGTACTTTTAAGTACGCAATAGAATTTTTAAACAATTCATTTTCATATCTGATTGCCGAGATAAGAAAATCTGCCCATTTAGACATCTTGAATCCTGCTTGTAAGTTGTTTTCAACTTTAAACATTTTAACTCCGCTTTGATAAAAATAAATTACTTTAGCTAAGATTTTTTATTGGATTATTTTTACTGTTTAATAATCTGATATTCCCGAATCCTGTACGATTACATCAATCCTTGCTCAATAGTAATTACATCTGCATTTACAGATTAACAAATTTATTTAAGAACCTGTGTAATACTAAGATGTTGTCAAGATAAAAGCATTAGTACATGTACTAGTGATTTTTAGGTGGAAAGTGCGATTATGAAGAGTTTTATATTAAGAATTGAATGGCAATTTCACGAATTTGCTTTTCGAGTATTATTTGATTTAAAAAGTTTATAAAAAATAATGTTTTATTTTTCAGCTGTCTGGAGAACTTTGTAATTCATTTTGGGGTTGTTTTCACTGAAGATTGAAAAGAAAATAGCTAATAATAACTGGAATGCCAGGTTAGTAAAAAATAATAGAAATGCATGGTAATCTCCGTTTAAGTATATCAATAAACTTGCAACAGATGTAATCATATAAAAAGCAAGTACAAGACGAAC